>Ga0081539_10003918_pt1 | contig 17282 bp, 14 predicted proteins | sample TabmetS4T2R2_FD_71023 | JGI IMG/M metagenome (GOLD analysis project Ga0081539, IMG submission 71023) | Tabebuia heterophylla rhizosphere microbial communities from the University of Puerto Rico - S4T2R2 | ecosystem: Host-associated > Plants > Roots > Rhizosphere ...
GCCGGTGGCGGCCCGGTGGCGGCTGTCGTGGACGTCGTGGGTCGTCATGCGGCGCTCCTCGTCGTCGGCGTCACAGGTCGAGCGGCTGCTGTGCGGCGACCCGGGTGAACTCCGGCGGGCGCTTCTCGCGGTGGGCGGCGAGCCCCTCCACCACCTCGGCGCCGCCGAAGCCGAGGAACTCCAGACCGAGCGACGCCTCGAAGGCCGGCTGGGCGCTGCGGTACCAGTGGTTGAGGGAGCGCTTGGTCCAGCTGATCGCGCTGGGGGAGCCGGCCGCCAGCCGGACGGCGATCCGCAGCGCCTCGGCCTGGACCTCGTCGTCGTCGACGCACCGCGAGACGAGGCCGATCCGCTCGGCCTCCTCGCCGCTGAGCCGGTCGCAGGTCAGCAGGTAGTACTTGGCCTTGGCCATGCCGCAGAGCAGCGGCCAGCAGATCACCGCGTGGTCGCCGGCGGCGACGCCGAGCCGGGTGTGCCCGTCGACGATCGTCGCCGTGCGCCCGGCGACGGAGACGTCGGCCAGCATCGCGATGACCAGCCCGGCGCCGACGGCGGGGCCGTGGATGGCCGAGACGACGGGTTTGGCGCAGTTCATGACGCCGTAGACCATGTCCCGCGCCTCGCGCATGGTGCGCACGCGCGCCTCGTGGCCGCCGATCAGCGCGTCGAGGGAGTCGAACGTGCCGCCGGCCGAGAACGCCCGGCCGGCGCCCTGGACGAGCACCGCCCGGGTCTCGTCGTCCCGGTCGACGACCTGCCAGACGTCGGCCAGCTCGCGGTGCATCTGCGGGCCGACCGCGTTGAGGTTCGGCGCGTCGAGCACGAGGCGGAGCACGCCCGGGTGCGGACGCTCGAACGTGAGCTGCGTGAAGCCGTCGTAGCGGTCGGACACTGGCCCGCCCTCCGGTTCGATGGGGTTTCGATGGGGTTTCGATGGGGTCGGTCACCGGCTCGCGACAACGGACCGGTGATGGCTATATTAGTATATCTAGTTAGACGATAACGAGTCGGCAATGAGTCGGTATACGAGTCGGTAAACGAGTCGGCGAACGAGTCGGTGCGCGAGCGCTCGCCGCTTCGGATCGGAGGGCTGCCCGATGGGACCTTTGGCTGGGCTGCGGGCGGTGGAGCTCGGGATGTGGGTGGCGGCGCCGGCGTGCGCGACCCTGCTCGCCGACTGGGGCGCCGACGTCGTGAAGGTGGAGCAGCCCGGCGGCGACCCGAACCGCTACACCCTGCGCCACGTCGGGCAGGACCTGGACCACGAGCCCGGGTTCGAGACCGACAACCGGGGCAAGCGCGGCGTCGTCCTGGATCTGCGCATCCCGGACGGCGCGGCGGCGCTGGAGGCCCTGCTCGCCCGGGCCGACATCCTCGTCACCAACCTGCGGCCTGGGGCCCTCGAGCGGCTCGGGCTGCACCCGCGGGCCGTCCTGGAGCGGCACCCCAGGCTGGTGATCGGCACCCTGACCGGCTACGGGTGGCAGGGCGCGGAGCGGGACCGCGCGGGCTACGACGTGTCCGCGTTCTGGGCCCGGCCCGGGATCGCCGCCATGCTCAACCCGGCCGACCAGCCGCCGCCGGGGATCCGCCCCGGCATGGGCGACCGGGCGGCCGCGGTGAACCTGCTGGCGGGAATGCTCGCCGCGCTGCTGCAGCGGGAGCGCACCGGACGCGGCGGCGTCGTCGACGTGTCGCTGCTGCGCTCGGGCGCCTACGCGATCGCCAGCGATCTGGCGCTGCAGAACCACTTCGGCAAGCGCGGCCGGACCCGGCCGCGCACCGAGCACGAGAACCCGCTGTACAACTGCTACCGGACCGCGGACGGGCGCTGGTTCTGGCTGGTCGCGCTGGAGGGCAGCCGGCACTGGCCCGGCCTGCTGGCCGCGCTCGACCGGCCGGACCTGGGCACGGACGAGAGGTTCGCCTCCGGCGCCGCGCGCCGCCGGCACCGGAACGAGCTGATCGCCGTCCTCGACGCCGAGTTCGCCGGCCGCGACCTCGCCGAGTGGGCCGCCAGGTTCGACGCCGCCCAGGTGTGGTGGGCGCCGGTGCAGACCCTGGCCGAGGTGGTCGCCGACGCGCAGGCCGAGGCGATCGGCACGTTCGTGCGCCAGCCGGGGATGGGGGACGGCGGCCCGCTGCGGACGGTGTCGACGCCGGTCACCTTCTGGGACGCCGAGCTGAGCCACGACCGCGGCGCCCCGGCACTGGGCGAGCACACGGCGGAGGTGCTGGCCGAGCTCGGGCTGCCGCCCGCGGCCGCCGGCGAGCGGCCCGTCACGACCGCCGCGCCGGCGAGGCCGTCGTGATGGACTTCACGGTCAGTGCGGAGCAGGACGAGCTGCGGCAGGTGGTGCGCGCGTTCCTCGGCCGGCACTCCGCCGAGCCGCAGGTCCGCGCGCTGATGGCGACCGACCTCGGGTACGACCCGGCGGTGTGGCGCCGGATGGGCGGCGAGCTCGGCCTCCAGGGACTGGCCGTGCCCGAGAAGTACGGCGGCTCCGGCTTCGGGCCGGTGGAGCTCGGCGTCGTCTTCGAGGAGGCCGGCCGGGCCCTGCTGTGCGCCCCGCTGCTCAGCTCGGCGGGCCTCGCGGCGTCCGTGCTCCTCGCCTGCGACGACGAGGACGTCCGCGCCGACGTGCTGCCGCGCATCGCGCGGGGGTGGTCGGTCGCCACCGTCGCCGTCACCGGCGACGGCTCCTGGGCGCCGGTCGGCGCCGCGGCACCGGTCGCCGAGGCCCGGGCGGGTGCGTGGACCGTGACCGGCGAGCTGACCTGCGTGCTCGACGGGCTGGCCGCCGACGTCGTCCTGCTCGTCGCGCGGACGCCGGACGGGCCGGGACTCTTCCTGGTGAGCCCGGGAGCGGCCGGCCTGGGACGGGTCGCCCTGCCGACCATGGACCAGACCCGGAAGCAGGCCCGGCTGACGCTCGCGGGGACCCCGGCCCGCCTCCTCGCGGCCGGCGACGCCGCCCGGCAGATCCTCGGGCGGGCCCTCACCGCCGGCGCCGCGTATCTGGCCGCGGAGCAGGCCGGCGCCGCCGCGGCGGCGACGGAGAGCGCCGTCGGGTACGCGAAGCTGAGGGTCCAGTACGGGCGGCCCATCGGGTCGTTCCAGGGCGTCAAGCACAAGTGCGCGGACATGCTCGTGCGCGTCGAGGCGGCACGCTCCGCCGCGGCGGCGGCGCTGTGGGCGCTGGCGGGCGGCGACGACGAGGAGGCGGCGGTGGCGGCGTCCGTCGCCCAGGTCGTGTGCTCCGACGCCCTGGTGCGGGTGGCGTGCGACTCGATCCAGGTGCACGGCGGTATCGGGTTCACCTGGGAGCACCCCGCCCACCTCTACCTCAAGCGGGCCAAGAGCTCGGAGCTGCTGCTGGGCACGCCGTCCCAGCACCGCGAGCTGCTGGCCGCCCGGCTGGCCCCACTGACCCCGGCCACGTGACGATCGGGAGCGACCCGCGATGAGAGTCGACTTCGGCGCGGCGGTGGAGCCGTGGCGCGCGGAGATCCGCACCTGGCTGGCCGAGCACCTGGTGGGCGAGTTCGCCAGGCACCTCGGGGTCGGCGGGCCGACGGACGCCGAGGCCTGGGAGCTGCGGCTCGCCTGGGACCGGGAGCTCGCCGCCGGTGGCTGGCTGGGGCTGACGTGGCCGACCGAGTACGGAGGCCGCGGGCTGGGGCTGCTGGAGGAGGTCGTCTTCGAGTACGAGTACGCCCGGGCCCGGGCGCCGTACCGGGCCACCACCAACGGCCTCGACCTGCTCGGGCCGATGCTGCTGGCGATGGGCTCGTCGGCGCAGAAGCAGCGCTTCGTGCCGCCCATCCTCGAGGTGCGGGAGCTGTGGGGGCAGGGCTTCAGCGAGCCCGGCGCGGGGTCGGACCTGGCCGCCGTCAGCACCCGCGCGCGGCTGGACGGCGACGAGTGGGTGGTCGACGGGCAGAAGGTGTGGACGTCGTTCGGCACCGAGGCCGACTGGCTGTACGTGCTCGCACGCACCGACCCCGAGTCCCGGCGGCACCGGGGGCTGAGCATGCTGCTGCTGCCCACCGGTCAGCCCGGCGTCGAGGTCCGGCCGATCCGGAACCTTGCCGGCGCCGGGGAGTTCGCCGAGGTCTTCCTGGCCGGCGCCCGGACCGGCGCCGACCTGGTCGTCGGCGGGCCGGGCGAGGGCTGGCGGGTGGCGATGGGCGCGCTCTCCATCGAGCGGGGCGCGACGCTGCTGCCCCAGCAGCTCGGGTTCGAGCGCGAGGCCGAGGAGCTCGTACAGCTCGCACGGGAGCGCGGCGCGCTGGACGACCCCATGCTGCGTCGCCGGATCGTCGACGCGTGGATCTCGGTCCGTGTCATGCGCACGACCAACCTGCGCACGGTCGCCGAGCTCGTGGCGGGCCGCCGGCCCGGTGCGCAGGCGGCGACGTCGAAGCTCTACGCCTCGACCCATCACCAGCGGCTCGGGCACCTGGCGATGGAGATCGCCGGTCCGGCCGCCCAGGTGGTCGCCGAGGACTACGGCCTCGACCGCCGGCAGCGCGGGTTCCTGCTCTCGCTCGCCGAGACCATCTACGGCGGGTCGAGCGAGATCCAGCGCAACCTCATCGGCGAGCAGGTGCTCGGCCTCCCGCGCGACCCGCGCCCGGAGTCCCCTTCGTGAGCATTTCGTGAGCATTTCGTGAGCACGGTGTGGCACCGGTCTCGATAGGTGAGCCCGGTGCCACACCGTGCTCACGAATGCTCACGAGACGCGGTCGGTCAGGCGTCCTTCAGCCTGGTCAGCACCGGGGCCCACGTCGCGGGGGGCACCGGCGTCGTCGTGTAGAAGGACAGCCGGTCGACGACGCCGCCGAAGCGGCGCAGGATCTCCGGCCCGACGTCCGGCGGCTCGCCGATCACGGCGAACGCGTGCAGCACCTCGTCGTCCACCAGCGGCGCCATGGCGTCCCACCGGTCATCGCGGTCCGAGCGCGCCAGGGCGACGAGCTCGTCGCCGAGTCCCTCCCAGCCGTGGAGCTCCAGCACGCCGCGGTAGGCCGGCGTGCCGGCGTAGAACGCGATCTGGCGGCGGATGCCGGCGGTGGCCTCGGCGAGCGCCTCCTCCGTGTCTCCGGTGGCCACCAGGAGGAGATGGCTGAGGGTGAAGTCCGCCCGGGTGAGACCGCGCGACAGCAGGCCGCTCTCCAGTGCCGGGACGGTCACCTCGCGCAGGTAGCGCTCGGTGGTGAAGCCGTGGGCCAGCATGCCGTCGGCGACCTCGCCCGCCACCCTGGTCATCGTCGCGCCGACCGCGGCGAGGTACACCGCCGGCGGCCCCGCCTCGACCGGCGGCGGGCTGAAGAACGGCGTCATCAGGGTGTGGGTGTAGAAGTCGCCCCGGAAGTCCAGGCGGGTACCGCGGTTCCAGCTGTCCCAGATCGCGCGCAGCGCGGCGACGTACTCGCGCATCCGGGCGGCCGGCCGGCCCCACGGCATCGAGAACCGGCGCTCGACGTGCGCCCTCACCTGGCTGCCGAGGCCCAGGACGAACCTGCCGCCGGCGTGGCTCTGCAGGTCGTGCGCCGTGTAGGCGAGCTGCATCGGCGACCGTGCGAACGCGATCGCGACCGCCGTCCCCAGCTCGATCCGGCGGGTGTGCTCCGCGGCGAGCACCAGAGGGAGGAACGGGTCGTGGCCGGACTCCGACACCCACAGGCCGTCGTAGCCCAGAGCCTCGCGCTGCTGCGCCGCCTGGATCACCTGGGCGGGCAGCCACCCGTCCAGCTTGCCGTCGACCTTCACGAGCCCTCCGCCGTCACAGCGAGCGTCCTTCCCCTCAGCAAGATAGTGCAATAAGATAAAGGAATAAACTAGCTGGCGGCCGGCGAGGAGTGGGCGTGGACTTCGGACTGACCGAGGAGCAGGACGACCTGCGCGAGACCGTGCGCCGCTTCGTGGCCGACGTCGCTCCCGCCGAGCGGGCCAAGGAGTGGGACGAGCGGGGCGAGGCACCCGCCGAGCTCTTCGAGGGGATGGCGAAGCTCGGCCTGTTCTCGCTGCCGTTCGCCGAGACCGAGGGCGGCGACGGCGGCGGGCCGGTGGAGCTCATCCTCGTCGCCGAGGAGCTGGGGCGCGCAAGCTTCGACGTCGCGATGTGCTACATCGGCGTGCTGATCCCGGGCCTCACCGTCTTCCGCTGGGGCAGCGAGCAGCAGCGCGCGTTCATCCGGGATGAGGTGATGACGGGCCGGCACCGCCTCGCGGTGGGCCTGTCCGAGCCCGACGCCGGCTCGGACGCCGCCGCGCTGCGCACCGTGGCGGACGACCGCGGAGACCACTTCGTCGTCAACGGCCAGAAGGCCTGGTGCACCGGTGGCGGCCTGCCCGGCACCACGATCGCGACCTACGTGCGCACGGGGCCGCGCGAGCCGAAGCACGGCGGGATCAGCCTGCTCCTGATCGACCCGACCCGCGAGGGCGTGGAGGTCCGGCGCACCCCGACCCTGGCCCGCCACATCCTCGGCACCAACGAGGTGTTCCTCGTCGACGTCGTGGTCCCCCGGGAGAACCTCGTCGGCCCGCAGGACGAGGGCTGGAAGGTGATGCTCTCCAACATCGAGCTCGAGAAGGTCATCATCACCGGCGGCTACCTGGGGGCGGCCCAGGCCACGCTCGACGAGATGCTCGAGTTCGGGCGGACGCGGACGGCGTTCGGCCGCCCGGTCGGGACCTTCCAGGCGCTGGCCCACGCGATCGCGGACCTTCAGACCGAGATCGACTCGGCCCGGCTGCTCGCCTACCGCGCGGCGTGGCTGCTGGCACAGGGCCGGCCGTGCACCCGGGAAGGCTCGATGGCGAAGCTCAAGGGGTCGGAGACGTACGTCGCCGCCGCCCGGCTGGGCATGCAGGTGTGCGCCGGGCACGGCTTCTCCACCGAGAGCGTGATGAGCTTCCGCTATCGGGAGTCCATCGTCGCCACGATCTCCGGTGGCACGAGCCAGATCCAGCGCAACGCGATCGCGCGCAGCATGGGCCTGCGGACCTACTGAGAACTAGTGACGGGACTAGTGACGGGACTAGTGACGGGACTAGTGACACGACTGGTGACACGACTGGTGACGGGACCGCTGGTGCCGGGCCGGGGGGCGCGGACTCGCCGGTCAGTCCTGGACCTCCAGCCGGGTCCCGGCGTCCGCGGCGTTGACCACGTCGTCCGTGGCGGTGATGTGGCGGGTCCACAGGTCGTGGGCCGCCACCGCGTCGCCGGCCTCGATCAGGTCGACCAGCTTGGTGTGGGCCCGGTGCCCCTTGCGCGCCTGGCTGCGCAGGGCGGGGGAGTCGTGCGTGGCCGCGTGCGCGGTGTTCGCGCGGTCCACGATCGAGCGCACGATCCCGACCAGCAGCGTCATCGTCTCGTTGCCGAGCAGGTCGACCACCAGACGGTGGAAGTCGTCCTGCGCGGCCAGCAGCCGCAGCGGGTCGCCCATGGCCGCCTTCTCGGCGTTCAGGGCCGCCCGCAGGCGCCGGACGTCGCCGGCCGTGTGCCTGCGGGCCAACTCCCGCGCGCACGGCGGTTCAATCATCGCGCTGGCCTGGTAGACGTCACCCACCGTCGCGTTGCGGTACTCCAGGATCAGCCCCGCGTACCGGGCCGCCACCTGCGGGTCCGGGGAGGTGACGCGGGCGCCGCCGTGGACGCCGCGCCGGATCTCGATCAGCGACTCGGTCTCGAGCACCCGCAGCGCCTCGCGGAGGGTGGGGCGCGAGACGCCGAACACCTCCATCAGCTCGGACTCCGACGGCAGGGAGTCGCCGGGCCCCAGCTCGCTGCGCACGATGCGCCGCCGGAGCAGGCCGGCGACGAGCTCGGCGGCCTTCGGCACGCGGACCTGCCGGCCGACCGATCGCGACGAGTGCGAGAGGAGTCCGGACACGTCACTGGGTGGTCCGGCGGATGCAGCCTCGGGCACGGTGGGTCCTTCCACGGGGCGGGCGAGCGACGACATCGAGATCGGCAATGATATCGAAGTCAAATCAGTGAACCTTAATCACTGTATCAGGAAGCGTGTGGCAGGCCGGCAGCGCCGCGCCGCCGCCGGGCGAGTGAGGAGCCGCGCATGGCGGGTCGGGTCGAGGGCAAGGTCGCGATCGTCACCGGAGCGGGCTCCGGAATCGGTGCGGCGACGGCGCGGATCCTCGCCGCGGAGGGGGCGGCGGTGGTGGCCGCCGACCTGGTCGCCGAGGCCGCCCACCGGACCGCCGAGGGGATCCGGGCGGCCGGGCACCGGGCCGTGCCGATCGGGTTCGACCTGGGTGACGAGGAGTCGATCCGGCACCTGGTCGCCACCTGCGTCGAGACGTTCGGCGGGATCGACGTCGTCTTCAACAACGCCGCCGCCACGCGGCTCGGCGGCGAGCGGGACCTGCCGATCGAGCTCGCGGACGGCGACGTCTGGGACGAGACGATGCGGGTCAACCTGCGCGGGACCATGCAGGTCACCAAGCACGCCGTCCCGCACCTGGTCCGGCGCGGCGGCGGCTCGATCGTCAACGCGGCCTCCGGCGCCGGGCTGGCGGGTGACCTCGGGCACCCCGCCTACGGCGCGTCCAAGGCCGCCGTTGCCCGGCTGACGACGTACACCGCCGCGGAGTTCGGCAAGCGCGGCGTGCGGTGCAACGCGATCGCTCCCGGCCTGATCGTCACGGCCCGCACCGAGCAGACCTACGCCGCGGGACCGATGCGCGACCTGATGCTGCGCCACCACCTGACGCCGCGGCTGGGCCGGCCGGAGGACGTGGGCCACGCCGTCGTGTTCCTGGCCTCGGACGAGTCGGCGTTCGTCACCGGGCAGGTGATCTCCGTGGACGGCGGGCTGCTCTCGCACGCCCCGTACCTCGCCGACGTCGTGGACCTGGCGGCCGCCCGCGCGGCGGCGGCCGGGGACTCCCCGGCGTAGGGCCTGTCTCGCAGATCTTCGCCGTGGCTCCTCGCCACGGCGAAGATCTGCGAGACAGGCCCTGTCGCTTCAGACGCCCACCTCGCGCAGGAGGCGCTCGCGGTGGTGCGCGGGGTCGCCGAAGAGCTGGGCGCTGCTGCGGGCACGCTTCAGGTAGAGGTGCGCCGGGTGCTCCCAGGTGAAACCGATGCCGCCGTGCACCTGGATCATCCGCTGCGTCGCCAGGAGGCAGGCGTCGGAGCAGAACGCCTTGGCCAGGCTGGCCGTGGCGGCGAAGCCCGGGTCGCCCGCCGCGGCGAGCAGGGCGTACCAGGCGGCCGCGCGCGCCGACTCCACCTCCAGCAGGACGTCGGCCAGCTGGTGCTTGACCGCCTGGAACGACCCGATCGGCCGGCCGAACTGCTCGCGGACCTTTGCGTAGGCCACCGACAGGTCGAGGGCCTGCTGCGCGATGCCCACCTGCTCGGCCGCCAGGACGGCGGCGGCCTCGTCCAGCGCGCGCGCCACCACGGGCCAGGCGTCGCCGGCCACCGCCAGGCGGGTCGCCGGGGCCCGGTCGAGGTGCACCGTCGCCTGGCGGCGGGTCGGGTCGAGGGTGTCGAGCGGCTCGCGGCGGAGGCCGCCGGCGTCCGCCGCGACGCCGAAGAGCCCGATCCCGTCCGCGGTCCCCGCGGCCACCAGGAGCAGGTCCGCCACGTGCCCGTCGAGCACGAAGGCCTTGGTCCCGGTCAACCGCCAGCCGGCGCCGGCGCCGTCCGCCTCGGCGCGCGTGGCGACGGCGTCGCGGTCCCAGCGCCCGCCGGGCTCCGTAACGGCGAGCGTGGCGACGAGCCGGCCGGCGACGAGGTCGGGCAGGTACCGACGGCGCGCCGGCTCGTCGTCCGCCTGCAGCAGTGCCGTTGCCGCCGCCTGCGTCGACAGGAACGGCACGCAGGTGAGGCCGCGCCCCAGCTCCTCGGCCACGACGCCCACCTCGACCAGCCCCTGCCCGGCGCCGCCGTACTCCTCCGGCACGCCGAGGCCGACCAGTCCCGGCTCCGTCGCCAGCCGCCGCCACAGCGGGAGGTCCACGCCGTCCGCCGTGGCCATCACCTCGCGGACGCGGCTCTCCGGCGAGGTGGCGGCCAGGAACCCGCGCGCGAGCGTGCGCAGCTCCTGCTGCTCCGGGCTGAGGTCGAAGTGCACGAGCGCCATCCCCTCGGCCCGGCGCTGGCGCGGGCCTTCGGTCCGATCGGAGAGTATAGTCAAATAGGTTATACGATTGTACTCGGGGACTGGCGTCGATCGGGAGATGCGGTGGAGCGGCGGTGGGCATGAGCGCGGATGCGGACGGGGACCGGGCCGGAACCGCCGGCGGGCCGGTGATCCTGCAGGAGCTGACCGCCGCCGGCGTCCTCGTGCTCACCCTCAACCGCCCGGACCGGCACAACGCCTGGACCCTGGAGATGGAGCTGCTCTACAACGAGGTCTTCGACCGCGTGGAGCGGGACGCCGGCGTGCGGGCCGTGGTCCTCACCGGCGCCGGCCGCAGCTTCTGTCCGGGGATGGACATGTCGGTGCTCGACGCGGCGTCGTCCGGGGCCCGGCCGTTCTCGACCACGCCGCTGCCCGCCCGCACGCGGCCGCTCACCTGTCCCAAGCCGGTCGTGGCGGCGGTCAACGGCGCCTGTGCGGGCATCGGCTTCAACCAGTCGCTGATGTGCGACGTACGGTTCGCGGTGCCGGGAGCCAGGTTCTCCGCCGCGTTCAGCCGCCGCGGCCTGATGGCCGAGGACGGGGTCTCGTGGCTCCTGCCGCGCGTGGTGGGCGCGGGGCACGCCGCTGACCTGCTGCTGTCGGCGCGGGTCGTCGACGGCGCCGAGGCGCTGGCGATGGGCCTGGTCAACCGCGTCGTGCCGGCGGCGGAGCTGCTGCCCGCGGCGGTGGCCTACGCGACCGACCTGGCGACGAGCTGCTCGCCGTGGGCCCTGGCCGCGATCAAGTCACAGCTCGCCGCCGACCCGGCGGGCTTCGCCGCCGCCCACGCGGCATCGCTGCGGCTGCTGGCGGAGGCGAAGCGCCGGCCCGACTACCGGGAGGGTGTGCGCAGCTTCCTGGAGAGGCGACCGCCGGAGTTCCCCGGCCTGACGTCGGACTACAAATCGTTTAACTAATATGATAATTTACATCCGGCATGCTGCACCGATCTGTCCGCGGCCTGACGACGACGCAGGCCTGATCCAGCCGGGAGGCCTCGTGTCCGGTGAGAGGTACCTGGAGCCGGAAGTCGAGACGATGCCGCGCGAGCGGATCCGGGCGGCGCAGCAGGAGCGCGTGCTCGCGCTGGTCGACCACGCCTACCGCCGGTCCGCCTTCTACCGCGACCTGTGGGACGCGCACGGCGTGCATCCCCGGGACATCCGCGACCTGGCGGACTTCACCGAGCGGATCCCGTTCGTCGACAAGGTCATGCTGCGCGACTACCGGGCCCGGACCGGCGACCCGTTCGCGGGGCTCCTCTGCGTCCCGGCGACCGACCTGGTCTCGGTGACCTCCAGCTCCGGCACCACCGGCGACCCGGAGCTCTTCGCCGAGGTGTGGGAGAGCTCCCCGCCGCTGGTGACCCACCAGCTCCGTGACCTGTGGGAGCTCGGGCTGCGGCCCGGCGACCGCGTGCTCACCCCGCCGATGACCTTCCGGAACCTCATGGACTACGGCTACCAGTCGCTGGGCGCCGTCGTCGTCAACGTCGACTGTTGGTTCGGCAAGATGGCTGACGTCCTCGAGGTCGTCCGCGAGCACCGACCGGCCTACCTGCAGTTCATGTACCCGCAGCTCGTCGAGCTCGAGCACCTGGCGCGGCACCACGACCTGCGGGAGATCTTCTCGTCGCTGAAGGGCGCCGGCTGTGCCGGGCAGCCGATCAGCCGCCGGATGCGCGCCCAGGTGGCCGACGAATGGGGCATCCGGCTGTTCGAGTACACCAGCGCGGCCGACACCGGGACGGCCTGGGAGTGCCGGGAGAACGACGGCTTCCACCTCTGGGAGGACACGGTGTTCCCGGAGTGCGTCGACGTCACGTCCGGCGCGGCCGTCCCCGAGGGCGAGCTCGGCGAGCTCGTCGCGACCGACCTCGACAACCCGACGGCGCCGCTGATCCGGTACCGCAGCGGGGATCTGGTGCGCTACTCCGGTGCCCGCTGCGGCTGTGGCCGCACCCACGGGCGGATGTGGGTCGCGGGCCGGCGCGGCGACGAGACCGTCGTCGGCGGCCGCTCCGTCGCGCTCCGCGACGTCTGGCAGGCCGTCGAGGACCAGCCGGAGACCGCCGGCGGCGTCTTCCAGGTCGTGCGGGCGCAGCGGGAGGTGGACGAGCTCCGGGTGCGGGTCGGCTACGACCCTGAGCTCACCGTCGACTCCGCGGACCTGGCCGGGCGCCTGGCCAAGGCCATCGAGGAGCGGACCGGCGTCGTGCCGGCGCTCGAGCTGTCGACGGAGGCGGAGATCATGAGCACCTCGCGGAGCGTCGCCAAGCTCGCCAGGGTGGTGGCGAGCTGATGGGCCGGGCGGAGACGCTGGCCAGGGCCGCGACCCTGGACCGGCCGGCGGTGGCCTACCTGCACCGGTTCCCCGGCGCCGGGGGATGGCACGAGTACGCCCTGACGTGGGACCAGCTCGACCGCACGACGACGTGGGTCGCGTCCCGGCTGGCCGCGCTGGGGCTGGAGCGCGGCCACCGCGCCGTGCTCACGTTCTCCGGCTACGAGGGACCCTGGGCGCACCCGGTGATGGACGCCGTCCGCCGCCTCGGCGTCGTCTACGGCACCGCGGAGCCGGCGGGATGGGACCACGGCCGGGTCCGCGTCCTGCAGCGGCAGCTCGCCGTCACCGGCCTCGTCGGCCTGAGCCTCGAGACCGTCGAGGCGCTCGCCGAGCACGCGCCGCCGGGCGAGCTGTTCGCGACGACGCCGGTGCTGCTGGTCCGCCCGGAGGCCGTCGGCCCGCTGCGGTCGGCCGGCGTCGACGCCGGCACCCTTGCGTTCGTGGGGCCGGCGCTGGGCATCGAGTGCCGCGAGCGGGCCGGCGTCCACGTGGACGGAGCGAGCTGGCGGCTGGACGACGACGGCGGGCGCCCCGTGATCGGCGGCGCCGCGGGCGGTCCCGCGCTGGCACCGGCGACCCTCGCCCTCGACGGTGCGGTGGTCACCGGCCCGTGCGCCTGCGGGAGCACCGACCCGCGGCTCGTCCTGCGCTGATCACGGCGAGCCCGCGCCGGTCGGGCCGGTCGGGCCGACCTGCCCGGCGAGCCACTGCCGGTGCCGGGCGAAGTGGCTCGGGTCGCGCGTGACCCAGATCCCCGACGCGCGGGCCAGCACCGCCCCGCCGGGGAGGAGCGCCATCTCGCCGCGGAGGTACCAGCGCGAGCCCTCACGACGGTCGACCCAGGCGTGCACGCCCAGCGGGCGCCCCACCGGGACCGGCTTCACGAAGCTCACGCTCAGCTCCGCGGTGACGCTGAGGACGCCGTTCAGCAGCGGGACGTGGCCCAGGCAGTCGTCCAGCACGGCGGCCGTCCAGCCGCCGTGCGCGACGTCGGGACCGCCCTCGTGCTCCCGCGGGCAGGTGAGCTCGAAGCGCGCACCGCCGGTGCCGTCCCGCACCTCGGTCTCCAGGCCGAGCCGGCAGGTGCCCGTGGCGCGGCAGGCGCCGCACAGCGCCACGCCGCCGTCCGTGCGCGGCGGGTCCTGGAAGTCCGCGCCGGCCCACCGCCGGGCGTGCTCCGGTCCGGCCGTGTCCGGTCCGGTGGTGTCCGGTCCGGTGGTGTCCGGTCCGGTGGTGTCCGGTCCGGTGGTGTCCGGTCCGGTGGTGTCCTGTCCGGTGGTGTCCTGGTGGGGCGACCTCGTCACGGGTGCTCCTCTCCTGCTGTCCGCCGCGCGCCGGCTTCCTCGCCGTCCGTCGCGCCGTCGGTGAGCCGCACGCGGACCCGGTGGACCGTGACGCCGGCGCCGGGCGCCGGCAGCCGGATCGGGCGCAGCTCGAGCTCCGCCACCCGTGGCAGGTCCTCGACCAGGGCCGACACCCGCAGCAGCAGGTCCCGCAGCGCGGGCAGGTCGCAGCCGGGCCGCCCGCGCCAGCCGTGCAGCAGCGGGGCACCACGGATCGCGTTCACGAGGTCGTCGGCGTCCCGGTCGGTCAGGGGCGTGATCCGGTAGGCGACGTCGTCCATCAGGTCCGCGTAGTCGCCGGTGAGCCCGAACCCGATCACGGGCCCGAAGACCGGGTCGGTCACCACGCCGGCGAAGGCGCCCAGGCCGACGGGCCCCGGCGCCGTGCTCACCCCGATGCCGTACGTGCCCAGGAGCTCGGCCGCCCTCGTCGCCGGCAGCGGCCCCCCGGCGGCGCCGGCCAGCAGGTCCCTCGCCCGCCCGGCGTCGATCCCGGGCAGCTCGGGAATGAGACCCACCGGCCTCGACCGCCAGGCATGATGGCCGGCGGCGCGGCCGAGCGCCACCGCCGCCGACTCGGGGAAGGCGAAGCTCGGGACGACGACGCCGTCCCGGGTGAGCTGCGGGAGGACCCCGGACCGGCCGAGATAGCTGGCGACAACCGGCTTGCCGGCGCCGTCCGCGGCGGCCACGATCGCCTCGGCGACCTCGGCCGCGTCGTGCGCGAGCGGCGGCATGAACATCACCACGACCGCGTCGACGCCGTCGTCGGCCAGGACCGCCGCGAGCGCCTCCCGGTAGTCGGCGCCCGTGGCGGCGGGCGAGAGGTCGACCGCACCGGTCACCGCGGCGTGGCCGGGCAGCAGGCGCCGCAGCCGCTCCCGGACCGCGGGCGACGGCGGCGGCACGCGCAGGCCGTTCGCCCGGCAGGCGGCGACAGTCAGCTCGGCGGGCCCGCCGGCGTTGCTCACGACAGCGACCCGCGGGCCGCGCGGGAGCGGCTGGTGCGCCAGGAGCAGCGCGACGTCGAACAGCTCCTGGAGGGTGCCGGTGCGGATCACCCCGGCCTGGGCGAAGAGCGAGTCCACCACGGCCGGCGAGCGCACCGGCCGGGCGACGCCCGGGCCGCCGACGCCGGGTTCGCCCGTGCCGGGGTCGCCCGCGCCGGGGTCGTCGCGGACCGGCCCGGGGTGGACCGCTACGACCGGCTTGCGGGCCGAGACCCGCCGGGCGATCCGGGCGAAGGCCCGCGGGTCGCCGAACCGCTCGACGTGCAGCAGGATCACCCGCGTGTCGACGTCGTCCTCCCACCACTGGAGCAGGTCGCCGGCCGACACGTCCGCGGCGTCGCCGACCGAGACGAACCCCGAGAAGCCGAGGCCGAGCCGGCCGGCGAGGTCGAGCACCGCCAGGCCCAGCGGCCCGGACTGGCTGGACATCGCGACGCGCCCCGGCTCGGGCAGGGCGGGGGAGAACGTCGCCGCCAGCCGGACCCGGCTGCTGGTGTTCACGACCCCCAGGCACGCCGGGCCGACCAGTCGCATGCCGACCGAGCGGGCGTACCGCGCCAGGTCCGCCACGGCGTCCCGCTCCGGGCCGCCCTCGCCGAACCCGGTCGTGACGACCGCGGCGGCCTCCACGCCGGCGGCGGCGCAGTCGGCCAGAACGGCGGCCACGTCCGGCGGCGGAACGGCGATCACGGCGAGGTCCACGGGTCCGGGGACCACCCGGAGGCTCGGGTGGGCCGGGAGCCCGGCGATCCGGTCCGCGTGCGGGTTCACCGGGTACACCGCGCCCCGGTAGCCGCCGCGCAGCAGGTTCCGGACGATCTCGTGGCCGATCGTCGCGGGCCGCCGGTTGGCTCCCACGACGGCGACGGCGGCCGGCTCGAACAGCGCGCGCAGCGAGTGCCGGACGGCGTGCTGCTCGCGCCGCTCCGAGCGCCGCCCGGCGATCTCCTGGTGGTCGATCGCCAGCTCGAACTGCTGGACGGGCCCCGGCGGCCCGGCCGCGACGGGGTACCCGGAGCCGGTGAGGATCTGGATCATCCGGGTGTTGTCCGGCAGGACGTCCGCCGCCAGGACCCGGACGCCGCGTGGTCGGGCAGCCGCGACGACGCGCTCGAGGAGGAGCCGCCCGAGCCCCTGACCCTGCAGCTCGTCCGCGACGGTGAAGGTGATTCCCGCGCGTTCGGGGTCCTCGGCCGACCGGACATACCGGCCGGTGCCGACGATAGAGTCGCCGAGCAGAGCCACCAGCGTGAGCTCGTCGTGGTGGTCCACGACCGCGGCGCGGCGCACCTCGTCCTCGCGGATGCGGACGACGGGGCCGAGCAGGCGGTAGGACAGCGTGGACCTCGACAGCGAGGCGACGAACCGGACGAGGGCGTCGGCGTCCGCCGGCCGGACCGGGCGGATGAGCAGCGACCGGCCGTCGCGGAACAGGCCGGCCTGCTCCAGCTCGTGTGGGTACGTCACCGCCGACCTCAGCCCGTCCCTCGCTCGGATCTCCTCGCGCTCCTATAATAATCTAACTGATTAAACCGACAGCGGTCGATCGGCGCGACAGCGGCGCCACGCCCGCTCGTCCAGGAGGAGGCAGGATGCCGGACGGGATCTGCAGCGGCCGCGTCGTCGTGATCACCGGGGCCGGGAACGGGCTCGGCCGGGCCCACGCCCTGGCCTTCGCCGCCGAGGGCGCCCGGGTCGTGGTCAACGACCTGGGCGGCGGCCGGGACGGCGCCGGCGCGTCGGCGGGACCCGCGCAGGCGGTCGTGGACGAGATCCGCGCGGCCGGCGGGCTGGCGGTGGCCAACACCGACGACGTCTCCGACTGGGACGGCGCCCGGCGGCTGGTCGAGCAGGCGATCGACGGGTTCGGCGGTCTGGACGTCCTCGTCAACAACGCCGGAATCCTTCGCGACCGGACCGTCGCCGCGATGACCGAGCCGGAGTGGGACGCCGTGATCGCCGTCCACCTGAAGGGGAGCTTCGCGCCGCTGCGCCACGCGGCGGCCTACTGGCGCGAGCGGTCCAAGGCGGGGGCGGCCAACGACGCGCGCGTGGTCAACACGACGTCGCCGTCCGGCGTGTTCGGCAACCCGGGGCAGGGCAACTACGCCGCGGCGAAGGCCGGGATCGCGGCGTTGACCGTGGTCGCCGCCCGGGAGCTCGGCCGCTACGGCGTCACGGTGAACGCGATCGCGCCGACCGCGATGACCCGGCTCACCGAGGACATCCCGGTCATGCGGCGGGCGGCGGAAACGGCGGACCTGGCTCCGGAAGCGGTCTCGCCGCTGGTCGTCTGGCTCGGTTCGGCGGCGTCCCGGGACGTCACCGGCCGGGTGTTCGCCGTCGCCGGGTCGCGGATCACCGTGCTCGAGGGCTGGGCCAACGGGCCGGCCGTCGACCGGCCCACGCGCTGGGC
>Ga0081539_10003919_pt1 | contig 17281 bp, 29 predicted proteins | sample TabmetS4T2R2_FD_71023 | JGI IMG/M metagenome (GOLD analysis project Ga0081539, IMG submission 71023) | Tabebuia heterophylla rhizosphere microbial communities from the University of Puerto Rico - S4T2R2 | ecosystem: Host-associated > Plants > Roots > Rhizosphere ...
GACCGGGACGGCGGAGCGATGTTCTTGCCTACCATTCTGGGCGGGCAAGATAAGGGCTTCCCAATCGCCAACTACGTCATGGGGCTGATGAACGCGGTCGGCTACATGGAAATGCGACAACGGAAGGGCGAGAACGGCAAGGAGATGGTGCGGCGAATCCTCTGGCAGCCGTACCACGACGTGGACAAAGATGTGCGCTATGTCGCCAAGGACCACTTTGGCGCGCTCGGGAAGTGGACTGATGACATCGACTTCCCCGGACATCTGGCGATGGTGCTGGGGGATGAAGAGCCGGCCAAGCCGGCGAAGCGTGCCACGCGTCGAGTGCGCGCGGCGTAAGGAGGAGGAGCAGTGCCAAAGGTCAAATGGGGCGTGACCGGCTCGGACGTCGACAACATTGAGCCGGATGAGGAATTCGAACAGTACGACGGACCGGTGCCACCGGCCGGCGTCTATTGGCTCACGCTGAAGAAGGCTACCTACAAGAAGTTCTCCACCGGCTCCAAGGGCATCGAGACGCTGTGGCTGATCGACGACGACCGGCGCGACAAGAAGCAGTACAATGGTTGCCCGGTTTGGGAGAACATCATCGACCTGGACACGACCGCGTTCAAGATTCGGCAGTTCCTGGACGCGATCGGCGCCGAGGGGCGGGACTGGGACAACGTCCTGATTGACAAGGACAACGTGGTCCAGAAGATCGGCCGGTTCAAGACCGAGGGTCTGAAGATCCGCGCTACGCTCAAGCGGGGCAAGAACCAGTCAGATGAACCGCGACCGGAGATCCAGCGCATGCTCCGGCCAACCAACGCCAACGAAGACGCCGACGACAACGACGGCGATGACGACGGTGAGGCGCCGTTCTAGGCACCGGCCTGGGGAATTAGGGCGGTGGGGGTACGTGACTTAGTCTCCGTGCCCCCACTGCGAAGGGGAGCAAGATGCTAATCCGCCCGGCTCGCGACATGAATGATGAAGACTTTCTGCAGCACCTGAATCTCCGGCATGTGCCGTGCGACGACTTCGCCGGCATGGTCCGTCTCTCGGATCAGGCAATGCGGGATCGGAGCGCGTTCCAGGCGTATCACGCCTATATGCACGAGAGGTATGAATACCAGCATGCTCACAGCAGCTGAGCTACGGCGCATTCGGCAACGGCAGCTGGGCGAGCTACTCATCGCCGAGCCGATGTGCCCAACCTGCGGTGCGATGTCGCAGGCGTCACAACCGGCGGTATTGGGCGATCCGGACGGCGGAGCTAGCCCGTGCCAGGACTCATGGCACGATCCCGTGAAGCCGGCTGAGTTCCAAGAGCACCTGTGCTGGATGCATCTGCAGGTGTGGCCGAGCGAGGAAGACCCGATGCTCCCGGGGAAGATCACCTGCCCCTGTGGACTAGTCGGCCGATTCAAATTGGAGGCGCGGCCATGAAGGTACCTGGTGCGGCCGAGACCATGGGGAAGATCATCGGCTGGATCTTCACAGTCTTCTTCATCGTGCTGTCAGCCGAGCTATTCATCAAGTTGATCATCTTTATTTGGACAGGGGAATGGTAATGGCTGTAGAACCGGCACGGCTGAAGGAGATGTGGGCGAACCGGCACACGCTCGACGCGGACGAAGCCTGCGACGCGGCAGAAGGCTACTTGCTGGCGACCGGGCTGGACGGCGGAGGCTACCCGAGTGCCGCAGAGGAAATCCGGCTAGCGCGGGCCCAGTGGCTGCTGCTATGGGCGCTGCTCCGCGCGCGCGACGAAGCGAATACGACCAGTGAGGCGGGCCCAAGGTGAAGGTGGCCGTGCTCGGCTGTGGACCGGCCGGTCTATTCGCGGCGCATGCCGCCGTGCGGTCCGGCCATGATGTAGAGATCTTCAGCAAGCGCCGGAAGAGTCGGATGTTCGGCGCCCAGTACCTCCACCGCAACATACCGCTGCTGACGAATGAAGCGCCGGATTTCGGCATCCACTACGTGTTGCGGGGTGGGGCAGAGGCGTATGCGCAGAAGGTCTATGGCGATGTGCCGCCAGACTTTGTCTCGCCGAGCGAGCTACACGGACTGCACCCGGCTTGGGATATCCGCATGGCATACGACGTCGCCTGGGATATCTATGGTGATTTGGTGCAGGATGTCACGATCGACCCGCTGTGGATTGTGATGACGCTGCTGCGGAAGTACAAGAATCGGCGCGGCTACGACCGGATTATCAGCACCATCCCGGCGCCGGAGATCTGCCGGGAACCGTCGCAGCACTCCTTCCTCGCGCGAGAGGCTTGGGCGATCGGCGACGCTCCCGAGCTAGGCATTGAGTGCCCGGTGGAGGTCGAAGCCGACACAGTGGTCTGCGACGGGACTGATGACGTCGGCTGGTACCGAGCCTCCAACATCCGTGGATTCAAGACGGCGGAGTACCCCGAGTATCGAAAGCCACCCATCCCAGACATCGCTCGGGTGACCAAGGTAGTTCGTACCAACTGCAACTGCTGGGCACAGGCCGGATTCTGGCGCACGGGCCGTTACGGAGCTTGGAATAAGCGGCTCTTGACCCATCATGCGTACTGGGGCATACTCGATGCGTTTCAGCCGGATCGGAAGAGGAAGCACTAACATGCGTAACAACGGACATGGCAAGCCGGTCGTTGGCCTCGATATCGACGGGACACTGGCCGACTACCATGGCTGGTTCCTGCAGTTCGCTGAGCTCTACCTTGGCCGGCCGATGCCACCGGCGGATCAGATCAACCCAGGTCTCCCATTGTGGAAACATATGGGGATTAGCCGCATGCAGTACCGTGAGGTGAAGCTCGCCTATCGGCAGGGCGGCATGAAGCGTTCGATGCCCTGTCTGGAGGGCGCAGCCGAACTCGTGACTTGGGTCCGGCGCCGAGCCGAGGTTTGGATTTGCACTACTCGTCCATACCTGCGGCTGGACAATATCGACCCCGACACAAGGGAGTGGTTACGCCGCAACGGGATCAAGTACGATGCGCTGCTATTCGACCCAACCGACACTGACTGGAAGTACCGCGAACTCAAGCGACAAGCCGGCTCGCGCGTGGCCGCAGTAGTGGAAGACCTCCCCGAGCAAGTCACGCGAGCCATCCGGCTAGGGCTAGTGCCCGTCTTCCTGCGGAACCAGCCATACAACCGGCATCTGGATGACGACTGGAAAGCTGGCTCGACGGTGCTCATGGAGCGCTGGAGCAAGACCGAGCAACTGCAGGAACTCCTGGGGAGGGCAATCGATGAATGGAGAGGCTAGTGGCGCGCCAAGACGGTCTGCCATACGCGGAGCAACAACCTTTGGGTGGATTGAAGTTGAAGTTGGAAGCCGGCGAACCGATACCGCGCGACTGGGCGACTCGACAGGTGGCGGTGGAGAATGCGTTGAAGCGCTTCGACGTCCTGATTCAGGAATGGCGCGAGGCGTTCACCGAAGGGTACACCGAGTATGGCCCCGGCGCGGCCGACGAAACCGGGTTGGCCGGGCAGTGGGCCGACCTCTACCGGAAGGTCATGAAGTTGAAACGCGCGTTCTGGGAGGGGGACCCAAGCTACTTGACACGGGAGACCGAAGCCGAGATCTTGCGCGATATGATCTCACATTCGTTCTTGGCTCTGGAGATGCTTTCGCGAAAGATGACCGGGGGACGTACGTCCGGCTAGCCGACATCACCTCACAGGCTCGCCCGTACCGCGAGCGGCGAGGCACCAAACGCGACTTCTTCTGGTTCCTGCTGCAGCTGTTCTGTGCCTTGGTGTTCCCGGTCGCCGGCTGCCTGCTGATGATCCTCTCGTTGGCGGGTGCGTATGACCACTAGAAAGCTGGGCGGCTTGCTCGACGCGCGGCACCTTCGGTTGCTATGCGGGACTTGGCTTTACAACATGCCTCGCCCGTGCTGCGTCGACTGGAAGCTGATGCGCTGGAAGCTGGAGTGGGAGAGGGCTAATGGGGAAGTGGACTCGCCTACTCGATGTGTATGATGACATTGAGATGGACGACCAATGGGAGCATCTCCGCACGCCAGGGATCCAGCTGGTGAAAGGGGAGAGCAGTGAATCTGCTGAGACGGCTCGGGTTATGGTTGTTGGTAAAGCTCCAGGGGCACGCGAGAATGGGCTGGGAAGGCCATTTGTTGGCCGCAGCGGCGTGGTGTTGGACGGGTTGTTGACTCTGGCTGGTTTCGAGCGAGCCGAAGTCTTCATCACCAACGTATTGAAGTACCGCCCGCCGGGCAATCGTACCCCACACGTTGGGGAGGTCTTCCTTGGGCAGAAGGCGTTGCGGCGAGAGTGGGCCATCATCCGCCCGCTACTCACAATCTGCGTGGGCCCAACGGCCCACAGTGCGATGCACCCGGCTGGCTACGCAATGAGCATGAGCGCCTCGATGAATAGCGGGACGCCTTGGGAGTATAGCAAGACTCCAGGACACTGGTGCGTCTCGGAATTCCATCCCGAGTTCGGGCTACGGAACGTGAAGATGCAGCCCCGCATGGAGCGGGACTGGGAAGCGCTCGGCGCTTGGCTCAAGGAATGGCTACCGGAGGTGTACTGATGCTGATTATTGCGGAGGAAGAGGGGCTTCAATGGCACTCTGTGAAGCGGGGCGTGTACAGGGCCGAACGTCCTAATAGGTCATTCTTCATCATGAGCCCATACCAGACCCAAACCTCCGCTCATCAACTGTTTGTTGGATCCAACCGGAACCCGAGCGCTTCCGGTCGAGTGTCCTTCTTGATGCGGATTGCAGAGATCATTGATGCAGAGTCAATCAGCTAGGAGGCGACATGTGGCCGTTTAAGAACGGCAAGAACCAGATGACGGTCAACGACTACTATCACCGCGAGCGGAAGACTGACGAACTTCGCCGCTGTGCAAACGACTTGGAGCGCGGGGTACTCTGCGAGCGTTGGGCAACTGAGGCTCGGCAGAAGTGGTTCCAGGGGCAGGCCGAGGTAATCGGCGATATCGTCTACTCGACCAATGACCAGTACAAGTTCTTGGATCCGCGTGCCCGCGAACTCACCGCCATGATGAAGTGGGGGAAGTCTAATGCCGCCAAGGATCTCGCCGAAGCTGACCAAATGTACAGTCGTTGGGCCCACATGTACTTTGCCGCTTGGTCGGCACAGAACGCGAGGCAGGCATCATGAGCAAGCTGCAGGATGTAGTCCGGCTAGTGGCCTTCCGCGCGGAGTTCGATGGCGGAAACTGCTGGCGCTGCAAGGAGATGATCCGCAAGGGCGACATGATCGCCTATACCGACAACCGGCAGCCAGAGCACGTTGACTGCGACGAAGTCGAGGCGGAGATTGTGGTCTGGGCCAACTCCGATTCCGTCCGGCGGCAGGAGGCTGCGGACGCTGAGGAAGAGCGCATCGCCCCGCTCCAGCGCCCGATGTGCTCAGGCTGCTTCACCGAGCTACCGAAGTCACTCATCTGTGGAGTCTGCTGATGCGCGTGTATATCGCCGGCCCGATTAACGGCTACCCGGACGGCAACCGTGAGGCGTTCCAGTGGGCTGCCGCCGAGCTACGCGGCATGGGATACGACCCAGTCGACCCGCACGACATCGGTGTGTTGGAGCACTCCGGTCTCTGCCTCGGCGATCCAGTGCCGCATAGTCGGCATCACTACGGCTGCTACATGGTGCCGGATATCCATGCGCTTCTGGACTGTGAAGGCTACACACTACTCGCCGGCTGGGAAGCCTCCAAGGGTGCGAAGGTTGAGCAGCAGGTGGCTGAGGTCTGCGGGAAGCGTTACATCGAGACAACTTGGCGTTGAAATGCAGCAGATCCTGATCACCACGGCGTTCCTGCTCGTTGGCATCTACGCGGTCAAGGCGGTTTGGCGATGACCCACGCAGTCAACTGCCGTTGGCCAGAAGGCGAGCCTTGTCGACAGTTCTCCACGGACGGCACACGGCTCGGGGCAGAGATAGCGCACGAGTTCGGTACCACGAGCGAGCTAGAGATCAGTGCATCCGGCGGCTCGGTGCCATTCGAGTCCGACGTTGAACCGGAGCAAGCCGACTGGGAGAGCAACGAGTGAAGTTCGTGAGCCTGCACCACCATTCCACCTATAGCTTCATGGACGGCTACGGGACGCCAGCCGCGCACGTCGAGCGAGCCGTTGAGCTAGGTATGAGCGCGCTTGCGCTCACCGAGCACGGCAATGTCTCGTCGCACGTCCAGCTGGAGAAGGCAGCGAACAAAGCGGGCATACGTCCCATCTTCGGACTGGAGGCGTACACATCGCTTGGGGAGAAGGAGCGGCGGAAGTTCCACCTGACGCTGCTGGCTATGAATGAAGAGGGCTACGCGAACCTGATGCGGATCGTGTCGCGCTCCTGGGCGGAAGGGTTCTACCAATGGCCGACAGTCTCGGGCCGTATGCTGGCGGATCACCACCAAGGTCTCGTTGTGCTTTCGGGTTGTGCGGATTCCCTACTTGCGTGCTCGCTCCTGGGTGGGAAGAGCATTGCACCGGAGGATGCGTCTTGGGACCGAGCCAAATCTACCGCGCTCGCATTCCAGCGACTGCTGGGGGATCGGTACTACCTGGAGTGCCAGCTGTTCCCGGAGTTGGAGCGGAGCAAGCAAATCAACCAGGCGTGGGAACGGCTGAGCAATGAGACCGGCATTCCACTTGTGGGTACTGCGGATGTGCATTATCCACAACCCGACGACAACGAGATGCAGGTCATCCTGCATGCTGCGGGCCGTGGCGCGGGGTCGGTGGCGGCTCAGGAAGCCGGTTGGGAATACGACATACGCCTCACTCACCCTATTACTGACAAGCTTGCGCTGGAGCGGGCGATTGGTACGGGACTATCAAAGGCGGCTGCGGTGTCCGCATTGCGGGCAACGGCGGACATCGCTAGTCGGTGTTCGGTTGTGCTCCCGAAAGCTGAGCGCCTACGCTACCCGCTCCCGCCCGGCGCAAAGAGTCTAGAGACCATCTGGAAGTGGCTCCGGGAGGGCTGGGCGTACCGTGTCCGGCAAGGCAACCGGTCGATGACGGAGGCTCGCGAAGACTACGCGCAGCGGCTGAAGTATGAGATGGAGTTAATCGTCTCCAAGGACTTCGTGGACTACTTCCTGATGCTGAGCGATATCGTGCGGTACGCGAAGGAGAACGGCTGCGCGGTCGGACCAGCGCGCGGCTCGGCGGCTGCGTCGCTCGCCTGCTACCTCCTCCGCATCACGGAGATCGACCCAATGCAGCACCCGCTGATGATGTTCGAGCGGTTCATCGCGCCAGACCGGCTCGACGTCCCGGACATTGATCTGGACTTCGATGACGATCGCCGGCCGATGCTGCGGGAGTACGCCGTCCGGAAGTACGGCGCTGACCGCGTCGGAAACATCGCCAACTATGTGAAGTACAAAGGGAAGTCGGCACTGAAGGATGTTGGCCGAGTCTTCCCGCGCATCCCGAAGGTTGACATCGACACGGCGGCGGCGATGGTGATCGAGCGATCCGGCGGTGACAGCCGGGCGGATGCCGGGTTGCTGGATACGGTCGAGATGTTCCCAGCGGTCCGCGCAATCTTCGACAAGCACAAGGACCTGTGGAAGGCGACCCGTCTGGAAGGTAACTACCGGGGGATGAGCGTGCACGCGGCTGGACTCGTGATCACCGAGCGTCCGGTGCACGAGGTCTGCGCCATGTATACGCGTGAGCGGAAAGACCCCGATACCGGTGAGATGCGCCCGGTTACCGTCGTCTCGGTGGACAAGAAGGATGCTGAGTATCTGGGCCTGATGAAGGCTGACTTCCTAGGACTTAGCACAATGGGTATGATCCGAATTGCGCTGGATCTCGCCGGCCTGACGCTGGAGGAGTTGTACGCCGTCGACATCCACGACGCCGAAACGCTGGATGGCTTCCGCCGCAACGACGTTGTTGGCATCTTCCAGTATGAGGGAAGGGCCACCCGCCTGGTGAACCGCGAGGTCAAGCCGGACAACTTCCAGGAGCTAGCCGATATCAATGGACTCTCCCGCCCAGGGCCGCTCTTCTCCGGGACCACCGCCGACTACATCGACATCAAGCACGGCCGGAAGCAGCCCGAGGTTATGCACCCGATTTGGGACTCCATCACGGCGCATACCAAGGGCCAGGTGATCTACCAGGAGCAGGTGCTGAAGGCGTTGGCGGAGATTGGCGGACTGAACGCCGGGCGGGTGCACGAACTCCGCCGGATCATCAGCCAGAAGCTCGGCGAGGCACAGTTCAACACTAGCTCGCAGGACTGGATCGATGGCGCGTACCGGCTCCACGGGATTGACCGGAAGCTGGGCGCGCACATGTGGGGCCGGCTCGTGACGTCCGCATCCTACAGCTTCAACCTACCCCACTGTGTCAGCTATAGCATGCTAGCTTTTTGGTGCATGTGGTTGAAGATCCACCACCCGGTTGCCTTCTATACCGCAGCGCTGCGGAAGGCTTCGGAGGATCATTGGCCCGTCCTGATCCGCGACGCGCAGCGGCATGGCGTTGATGTGCGCGGCGTTGACCCGGCGCATAGTCTGCACACCTGGTCGATCCAGAACGCCGATTTCCCTGGCGGCGGCTCGGTACTTGCCGGCTGGCTCCAGGTGCCGGGGATCGGGCCGGCCAAGGCGGAGTCCATCCTGGCGTACCGCGCGAGTCTAAGCGAGCTCAGCCCAGACCCGATGCGGATGGAAGACCTGCAGAACGTCAAGGGTATCGGGCCTGCCATCATGACAAAGGTCAATGGGATGGATCCTGCCGATCCGTTCGGGCTTGGTCGGGTTGGCCGGCTCTTGCGCAAAGTCCGGGCTGCGATTGTTGACGGTGACATTCCCCTGCCCTCCCCTACCCACACCAGCGATGAGGTACTAGACGCAAAACCAGGTGCACGGGTAGTCTGGGTTGGCCTGGTGAAGATGATTGAGTACAAGGACTTCATCGAAGACGAGAGAGCAAGGACTGGTGATGACCTAGACGAGATCAAGGCGCGGATGAAAGACCCGCACCTGCCGACCGGGTGCGTCCTGCACTGCTACGACGACACCGACGAAGATGTCTATGTACGGATTCACCGCACCAAGTTCCCCGAGTTCAAGCGGGACCTAGAACGAATCCGGCCGCATCACCATCTGGTTCTGGTGAAGGCGAGGAAGAGCCGCAACAGCTTCGGTGCGTCAATCTACGTCGACCAGTTGTACTACTTCGACCCGAGGTGACCATGAACAGCCTAATCCTCGTTGGTGGCATATCCACCATCCTGTTCCTCTTTGCGGTGCCGTTGCTGGCCGGCCGCGCGCTCGTGCGACGCGGCGGTGGAGCCGGCTACTTGCCTGCTGATGTGCGTGAGCGGCCAATGAGCGAAACGCAGGAGTGGCTGCTGACCGCTAGGCAGCCGACGCGCGAGCTGCCAGGCCGATCCATACTTGCCCCTGCCCCGGAGCTTCCTGCGGCCCCTACGATGGAACTAGAGCCCCTACCGGCACCAAAGCCGGTACTGGATGCGCTGCCAACCTGGGTCGGGGAGAGCACGATCGAGGCTGAGTTGGTGGAGCTGGATCCGGAGTACAAGGCAGAGCGCGCGTTCTACGCCGACCCATTGGGAAGCTGGGTGCTGCCGCCGGAGACCGAAGCGCCGCACTTCCTCCCCGAAGCCGACTACACATTCCGCAACATGGTCGAGTGCGGGTGGCTGACCGGGATCGGCGCCGACATCGACCTGGAGTGGGAAGCCTGGAACCTCTATGAACGGGAAGGCACAACAGCATGAAGTACAAGTACTACATCGAGCAGGCGATGCCTGATAGTGCAGGTGTCGACGTTTGGACCAAGCTAGCGTCGGCCGAGGGGACGCCGGAGGTGACAGCCGCTGGTCTTCGCGCGCTGGCCGACCTCATCCACCCGGCCAGGCCGGCGATGCGCTCGCGGGCGGAGGAAGCCGGGGAGCGTTTTGGAGAGGAGTTGGTGAAGCGGTTTGCCGGCAGCATGTTCGATGGGGAGGATATCGGGAAGCCGGGCGACCGGGCATGACTGTCCGGCGCCGCAACATGGTGGTATCGCTGCAACCGCGACACCCCGACGTGCAAGAGGACAGCCGGAAGCTCACCATCGAGATCGACAAGCAGACCGGCCACGAACTTGCGCTGTCGCTGCAACGCCTAGAGCAAACCTCGCTGCATGTGACGCCAGCTATTAAGGATCTCAAGCTGGCATTGGACGTCGAATTGATCGGCGATCCAGCGAGTCGGAACGCGATCAGGGAGGGATCGGATGCGGGCGCGACTGCTACCGACCGATGAGTTTGGCGAGTTCGGCAAAGACGTCGTGGTGGTCGTCCTGACCATCAACAAGACGGAAGCCGAGCACGTGATTGATGATTTGCACACGGAGTCGCAGGGATATCACGAACTTTCGGCACCGAGTCGGCGACTCTATGACACGCTCAAGGCGGTGGCCGAGCGCGCTCCCAACCGTCTGACCGACTACATCAACACTGACGGCCGATTCCCGGTGCCCCGTGTCCAGACGCCGTTCTGAGCCGCTACCGCTCTCGCTCCGGGCGGTGTCGCCTGGACCCTCGATCCTGGAGACCTACTGGGAGAAGCTAGACGAGATAGCCCGCCGGTTGCTCTGGAGTGGATACGACGCCCAGCTGAGTGGCCAGGGGTACGGGGTGGCCTGGTGTATCGCGGTTATGCTGAACCCCTACCAACCTGATATCGATTACGTACGTGCAGAGGCAATGAGGAGGTACCATGCCGCAGAGGCTCAACCCGGACAAACTGGGGAAACCGAGGCATGACCAAGACACGATCGAACTCCGGTTTGTGAACGACTGGGGCCAGACTGAAGCCTGGTTCGTAGCGATCGGGACCGGTGACCTCAACCAGTTCCGCGAGAGCGTGGTGACCGCGTATCTAGACGACGCCGTCGACACGCGGCTCGGCCGGCAGGCGAAGATCATCGAACGTATGAGCGCCCACATCCAGCACCATCACGACGAAGCTGGCATTGTCTCGGCCGAGACGTGTGCCTGGCAACAGAAGTACTGGGAAGACGGCGTGGCGGAAGCCGAAGCTATCCGGGCGGAGCGTCGGCCGTGAGCCAGGAGATTTCCCGCTGGGCGGATGCTGCGATGTACCGTTCCGAGCCGTTGCGGGCTGGCGACGGACCGCGCGTTACCCTCCTTAACGCAACGCCCGATCCGCTGGGCTCGCTCGCGGCGCTGTGCGCGATGTATGAGGGTCGGGTGGTTCGCTCGCTCGCCGAGGTGACCGACGAGCAACGCCGGCAGGCGTTCGCCGATATGCAGGCGACGGAACTCTCTGGCCCATTGGAAGTCGCACAGTTCCATTTCCTGGTGGAGGGCGTGACCCGTTCCTTCACGCACCAGATGGTCCGCGAGCGCATGGCCTTCTTCGCCCAGGAGTCTATGCGGTTCGCGGTCGTGGATGGGCAGCCGTGGCGTGAGCGTGTGGCCTACCCGCCCAGCCTGCAAGCTGAACCGCCCGGCTACGCGGACTATATGGCTGGTGCCGTGGATGAAGACTGGAGCCAGTACGCGCGGGTACGGGACGCCTGGGACGAAGCTGTGTTGGCGGCGGAGAACGCGTACCAGATGCTGATTGACGCCGATGTACCGGCGGAAGACGCACGCGGGCTCATGCCGCACGCGATGACGACGCGGCTGCACTGGGTGCTCGACCTCCGCTCGCTGCTCCATGTCGCTGGACTCCGGCTATGTACCCAGGCGCAATTCGAATGGCGCTCGGTCATGGCGCAAGTCGTGAAGGCGCTGCGAGAATACCAAGGCACAGTAGCCAGTGATGGCTGGCTGGAATTTGGTGATTCAAATTGGCAGTTCCAGCTGATCGCGGACGCGCTCCGGCCGGTGTGCTACCAGCAGGGGCGATGCGGCTTCATGGCGAAGTTTGATCGGGGTTGCACGATCCGGGACCGGGTGGAGCGGCTCGCCGCGTTGGGCGTGCCGAGCGACGAGTGGGAGACGACGAGTGCACAGTACCGAGATGCCGCTGAAGGGGCACCGCGTCTCCTCCGCATCGCTCCGGCCGAGTGGGCAGCCGATCCAACGGCCGCAAGGAGACGGGATTATGACCGCCGCGACAGCCCAGGTTCTTGAGGGGTTAGCCTCCGGGTTGTCATCCGTCCAGATGGCCAGTCGGCTGTTCCGAAGTCGACAGGGCATCGAGTACCACATCCGCATACTGCTCCAGCTTTTCCGAGCCGGCAACAGAACCGAAGTTGTAGCAAAGGCTTACGTCAAAGGTGTCTTCTGCGGCTGGTTTTGGCCGCCGAAGGTGCACCCAAAGTACGTTGAGGGAGGAGTCCCCATGACCGATCGAGTCGACCTCGGACCTAACATCCTGATGGATGTGGCGGAGGAGTCGCGGTCCGCGCTTCGCAAGCACGGGCCGGGTAAAGTCCTGACCAACATCGCCATGCCACGCGGGGAGAAGCTGGCCGCCCTCGGCGAGGAGTTCGGCGAAGTTTGTAGGGAGTTGACATACGACCACAACAACGAGGGGAAGCTGGAGAAGGAGTTGATCCAGCTTGGTAACCTCGCGCTCGCCTGGGCGCAGGCCGAGCAGCACGTGAGGATGAGCAGGCGTGATTAGGCGGCTCGCCTTTATCCTCCTGTTCGTGATGCTGGTGCTAGTTTCCAGCTGCGAAGATGGAAAGACGCCGACCCCGAAGCCGCCAGCCCCCGCGACGACTGCGGCCGAGGTCAACGACCGCAACGTGCGGAACCTGTGCGAGTTCTTCTATTTCCGCGCACACGAGACGTTGCTGATGCCGGAGGCGCACGGCAACGCCAAGCTGTACGCCGAGCGAGCCGGCGTGCCTGCGAAGTTGAAGGCGGCTGTGATGGCATACTACGAAGGTTCGTTGCAGCTGCCGCGCGATCGGCCGGTACTGGACAAGCGGTACGCGGCCGTGATCACCGCTTGCCAGGAAGCCGGCTGGAAGCCATGAACCGAACCAATAGGTTGTTGACCTTTATCGCCGTAATGCTGGTGATCATCACAGTAAACGTACTGGTGTTCGACGTCGTTTTGGTGTACCTGATCACTGCTGGAGTCGAAGCCCTCAAGAATCAGGGTCAGCTGGGGCCGGGGTGAGTGTCAACAAGCCCGTGCCCCGAGAGGCAGAGGAGGTCGACTTCAAGCCGGCAATTGCCGAGTATGAGGAGGTACTCCGCAGCCGGCTATGGTACGCGCTAGGCGTCTACCCGGTTGGTATGTGGGTCGTGTTCCTGTTGCTACTACTAGGGATTTCGGTATGAACCTGAATGTGTATATAAGTGGAACCGTGAAACAGATGCAGCGCCTGGACGTCAACGGCAAAGTCATCTCGGTCCGGCCGGCGACCGACGAGGAAGTCTGGCTCTTCAACCGGCTCAAGCTCCTGGAGGGCGAAGCCGAGTTGTTGGCCGATCAGTGCGGTGCGCTGCAGCAGGATCTCGATGAGGCGTCGGCTGCGCTGCGCGAATTGAAAAGGTCGGTAAACGATGTCGCTGCATCTAAGACACCAATGGCAGGAGAGCACGATGGGTGAGGAAAAGTTGCGGCGCGGCATGATGGTGCTGGAGATCTCTGTGCCGGACGACTGGGCCGGCTCGGAGGCGGAGGGTGCGTTGATCCAACGGATCGAGGCCGTGTTCGGGCTGGATGGCTCGGGCAGCGGTCCGGGTGGAGTACGGCTCGACTCGATGTTCAACCGGAGCTACGTCCCCGGGCAGGACGCTGACATGGACGCGGCCGTGGAGAAGATGCGCCGGGAGTACCCGGCAGTGGGCGGCCCAGGCGTCGAGACGCGTGTGGTATTGCGGCTACCGTTCGGCGGGCCGGCCACCGGCCCAGCACTGGAGGAGCAGGGGTGAACGATACCGACATCCTGTACGATGGGACGTCGGGGGATCCAACGGTCATCTGGTATGACCCAGGAGGCACGACCGGGTGGACTGCGATGACGGTCCACCCGGAGTCCTTAACCGACCCCACCGTGCGCGTGCTGGATAACGTACTGCACTTCGCCGCAGGGCAGTTCATCGGCAACGAGTTCGCCCAGGTGGACCAGATGATCGAGCTGGCCGACGAGTGGCCCGGGGCTGCGCTCGGTACCGAACACTTTATTCTGCAACAGTTCCGGCAAGACGAGAATCTACTGGTGTTGGTACGCCTGAATGCCGCGTTCCGGTATGAGATGATGCGGCACGGGCGGGAGCGCAAGGTGCACCGGCAGACTGCGTCACTCGCCATGTCCACAGTTACCGACCAGCGCCTGAAGGCCTGGGGCTACGCCGAGCGGCTACGGGGGCAGCCGCACGCGCGCGACTCCACCCGGCATTGCATCACGTTCCTAAAGCGCCTGAAATCGCAGCCCAAACTCCTCAAGGAAGTCTTCCCCCGGCTCTAGTCGTACCCTCGATAGACCGGCAGCGCGACGGGAGACCTAATGGCTTCACCATATAGCACCGCAGCCCACGACTATTTCAACGCGGGGTGGTATCCAATCCCCCTGCCGCATAACGCCAAAGACCCTGTCCCGGTCGGCTTCACCGGCCAGGATGGGGAGTTTGTGTCTGAGCGTCAGGTGTTGGAGTGGAGTAAGCCCAAGGCTCGCTTCGATACCAAGAAGGTCAACTTTCCAGTCGGCAACGTCGCGCTCCGGCTACCGAAAACGGTTATCGGTATCGACGTGGACGCCTACGGCACCAAGAAGGGCGACGAGACGCTAGCCGCTGCAGAGGAGGATTGGGGCGCGCTCCCGCCCACGTGGGTGTCGACGTCGCGGACCGACGGCATCTCGGGCATCCGGCTGTTCGCCGTGCCGGAGGGGCTGGCCTGGCCCGGGGAACTCCCGCAGGGCAAGGGTGTAGAGATCCTGCAGTGGGCGCACCGGTACGCGGTCGTGGCGCCGTCAACCAACCCCGACAATAACGGGCTGCCCTACCGATGGTTTCAGGAGGAGGAGACCGATGAAGGCGTAGTGCTGGCACCGCGTGAGGATGAGTTCCCGGCTGTGGATGAGATACCCGCGTTGCCACAGGAATGGATCGACGGTCTGTCGGGCGGGAAGAAGTTCAGCACGCGGGTAGTCGATGAGACAATGGGCATACGCGAGCTACAGGCCTGGCTCGATCGCCGGCCTGATCCGGATACCCCCTGCACCGTCATGCGCGCGACGGTCACCAAATACTCCCGGCTCATCCGGCAGGCGTCCGACGACGGCGGGGCGCACGACGCCGGGCGGGATGGCGCCTGGGCCGTACTGGGGGACGCCAAGGCTGGGCACTGCGGGGTAATCCGGGGACTGACCGAGCTACGCAATATCTTCCTCGCGGCCGTGCGCGAGCGCCGGGCAGATGAAGGCGCGGCGAAGTCGGAATGGGCACGGATTGTGCAGCGCGGGGCACAGAAGGTCACGGCCGACGACAACGAGGAAATTGATGAGGACCCTTGCGGCTCCAACAAGGCGCTCCGGACGAAGACGGCTGGCGGCGGGCGGTTGGGCTCGGCGGACATCAACTGGCGGCTGGATGACGTTGGGAACGCCGAGCGGCTGATCCGGGTAATGGATGACCGGGCGCGCTGGGTTGAGGAGCACGGTAGCTGGGTACTATGGGACGGCCAACGTTGGCAGCTGGATACCTCCCGGCAAGTCGAGCGCTGGGCGGTGAAGGCAATCAACGCGATCGATGAAGAGTTGGCCTTCCTGGAGGGCGAGGCTTCAGAGGAAGTCATCAAAGCCTTCAAAGCCCACCGCAAATCCAGCTCCACCGCCGGGAAGCTGGCGGCTATGGTGAATGTGGCGAAGGGCCGGAAGGGCATCATCGTGCCGGCCGAGCGTTTCGACAGCAACCCGCGCCTACTCGCCTGTGCCAACGGCGTGCTGGAACTCCGGAAGGAGGGCGTGGAGTTCCGAGGGTTCCACCCCGAGCAGTACATTACGCTGAATACCGGAGTCGACTATAAGCCGGAGGCGCGGAGTCCGATGTGGGAGGACTTCCTGGACCGGTTCCAGCCCGACGAGGAAGTGCGCGACTGGCTGCAGCGGATCGTCGGTTACTCGCTGCTAGGCTACAATCCACAGCGGTTCATCGTGGCACTGGTCGGGTTGACATCGACTGGGAAGACCACCTTTGCGGAGGCAATCAGGACGCTGCTCGGGCAGTACGGTGGGCCAATGCTCGCGTCGGTGCTTCGCGATAACGTGGACGATAAGCCGCGCCCAGACCTGATCGACGTGTTGCCGAAACGGATCATCATAGCGGAGGAGCTATCCGCTGCGCAGCACCTGCACGCCGACCAAATCAAGCGGCTCACCGGCGGCTCGCTCGTGGCCGCGCGGGGTATGCGGTCAAATACGTACGTGAAGCGTCGGCCGGCGTTCACACCGTACATCGTAGCCAATAACACGCCGACTATTGAGGCAGCTGACGCGGCGCTGAAGCGGCGGCTCCTGGTGGTGCCGTTCGATGTGACGATCTCGCAGGATGAGGAGGTTATTGACTACACAGAGGTGATGCTGGCGACTGAGGCTGAAGGGATTCTCGCCTGGGCGGTGGAGGGCTATCGGAAGTGGCTGCAGGCACCGAACCTGGCTGCGCTACCCGCCGGAGCGCTCGACGCGGCGCTCAAGTTCAATGCTGAAATGAGCGAGTTTCATGGGTTCATCGCGGACGCCTGTGACCTCGGGGAAGAGTACGCCGAGCTACCCGCCCGGCTCTACGAAGCCTATGAAGTTTGGTGTGATAGGAACGGCGTTAAGGGCCGCGACCGGCTCAGTGGCACTGTGTTCGGGAAGCGGATGGGGTCGCTCGGATTGGTGCGGACGCAGCGGAAAGTTGACGGGAAATCAACATGGTTCAGGGTCGGTGTTCGATTGACGGATACCTATAAGGAAGTGGTGTCATGATGGCATCACAATGGCATCAACCCAGCGACCGAACCCAGCGACCCGATCTTGAAATGGTCGCTGGGGTAACCGGGTCGGTCGCTGGGTTTAGAGACTTACCCAGAACTTCAATATGTGCTGGTAGCAATGTGTGAATAGAGATCGGGTCGCTGGGTCAACTAGGTTAGAAGATATATAGTACATCCTTCGCGCGCCCGCGATACGCGCGCGCGCACGAGCCGACGTAGCGGCGAACTAACTTCCGCTAACCCAGCGACCCAGCGACCGGGGCGAGTACAATTGAAAAAGCGGCTCGTGGAAGGCGACACCAAATAGGTTGTGCAGTTGAGAGGATGTGTGTTGT
>Ga0081539_10003920_pt1 | contig 17278 bp, 11 predicted proteins | sample TabmetS4T2R2_FD_71023 | JGI IMG/M metagenome (GOLD analysis project Ga0081539, IMG submission 71023) | Tabebuia heterophylla rhizosphere microbial communities from the University of Puerto Rico - S4T2R2 | ecosystem: Host-associated > Plants > Roots > Rhizosphere ...
CCCACCGCCCCCCCCGGCGGGCGGCATGCTTTTTTGGGCCAGGAGGAAGGGGAGCCGACCCCCCCGGGGCTAAAACCGCTCGAAGCCCCCCGCCACATCCGCCATCGCTTCCTGCGTGCCTTCGAGGAGGGGAAAAGATCGACGATCCCGCGGAGCAGGAGGCGCTGCTGACGTTCGTCATCGTCGGCGGCGGTCCGACCGGTGTCGAGCTCGCCGGCGTGATGCCGACGATCGCTCGTTACGGGATGCGCGCCGATTTCCGCCGCGTCGATCCGGCCCGCGTTCGCGTGCTGCTGCTCGAAGGCGGTCCACGTCTGCTGCCCACGTTCCCGGAACGATTGTCAGCGCGAGCGTTCTCCGATCTTCAGGGGCTTGGCGTGACGTGTCGTACTGGCGCGCGCGTGACACGGATCACAGCAGATGCCGTGTATATCGGTGACGAGCGGATCGCGACACGAACGGTCTTCTGGGCCGCGGGAAACGTCACATCGCCGCTGATCAAAACAATGGGAGTCGAGCTCGATCGACTGGGCCGCGTGCCGGTCGAGCCCGATCTGAGTGTGCCGGGATGGCCGAACGTGTTCGTCATCGGGGATGCCGCGCTCGCCGTTGACGCGCGCCGTTCCTCACCCGGCAAGCCGTTCTATGCGCCGGGCGTCGCGCCGGCGGCCATCCAGATGGGGACGCACGCCGCGCGGATGATCGCGCGCACATTGTCCAACCGGCCGCACACGCCGTTTCGTTACTGGAACAAGGGGTTGCTGGCCGTAATCGGCCGCGGTCGCGCCGTCGCCGACTTCGAGCGTTTCGCGGTCACCGGCGTCTTCGCCTGGTTTCTCTGGCTCACCATCCACATCGCGTATCTGGCGGGGTTCAGGAACCGGATCAGCGTGTTGCTGGAGTGGGCCTATGCCTACATCACGTTCCGCCCCGGAGCGCGATTGATCACCGAAGAGGAGCCGGAACGCGGACCGTAAAGGTCCGCAAACGTCGGCCTACTCGCTTTGCAGCGCGGCCAACGGATTGACCCTCATCGCGCGACGCGCGGGTACGTAGGACGCGACGAGGCCGATGATGGCGAGCAGCAGCGCGACGATGGCAAATACCCCGGGGTCTCCGGGCGCGACTCCGAACAGCAATCGCGCCAGCGCGCGCGTCGTCAGGAAGGCACCGACGAGGCCGAGGGCGACGCCAGCGAGCGTGAGCCGGACTCCTTCGCCGAGCACCCCGCCCAGCAGGTCGCGGCCGGACGCGCCGAGCGCGAGACGAACGGCGAATTCCTGCGTCCGTCGACCGACCGCGTACGCGACGACACCGTAAACACCAATCGCGCCGAGGAACAGCGCCACGCCGGCAAAGAGCGCGAGCAGAAACGCCGTAAACCGGGGACGCGCGACGGATGTGCCAATCGCCGCCTCACCGGTCGTGATATCGCTGACAGGCGTGTCGCGGTCGAGCTCATGGACGACAGCGCGAAGACTCGCGGCGATCCCTTCCGGGTCACCGGTCGTGCGCACGACGAGACGAACGCCGTTGTTGTCGACGAACGGCGTCTGCGCGAGCGGTAGATATAACGTCTTGAGAAAGCCGGTGACCGGATCTCCGCTGGCCCAGTTCCGCTCTTCGCCGAGGTTATTCCACTTGATGTCGGCAGCAACGCCGACGATGGTGATCCATCGCGCATTGGGGCCGCCGGGCAATCGAATTCTCGCGCCAACAGGACTGGTGGTTCCCCAGTACGCGCCGGCCAGACTCCGGCTCACGATCGCCACCCGTTCCGTGGCGATGCGGTCGGCGTCCGAAAACGGCCGCCCCTCCAGCAGCCGGATGCCGAGCACGCGCAAGTATTCAGGACTGACCAGTGCGCGGACGTCGCTCGACGCCCAATCGCCCGTCCTCGTTTCCGGATCTGGCCGCCCCTCGATGGCGAACACGCCTCCGAACTGATTTCCGACGAATGGTGCCGCATATCCCGCGGCGACCGATTGCACCCGCGGCACGGTGCGAAGACGCGTCAGCAAATCTTCGACGAATTGCAGCTGCGCGGCAGGACGGCCATATCGTTGCAGCGGCGGCGCAACGTTGGCGGTAACCAGCTGCTCGACGCGATACCCGGGATCCACCGTCAGCAGGTTGCGCAGGCTCTTGATCAGCAGCCCCGCCGAAACGACGAGCATGACGGCCAATGCGAACTCTACTGTTACAAGCAGCCGGGACGCCCGTCGTTCACCGACGTGCAGCGGCGCCGTGCCGCCGCCCGTCAACGGCGACCGAAGCCCCGTTCTCGTGACGCGAATCGCGGGAATGATCCCGAACAGCAGCCCCGTGACGATCGACATGGCGAGCGCGAACGCGAGGACCCAGGCGTCGATCGAGATGTCCTCAATCCTCGGCACGTCCGACGGGAGCAATGCGATCGTGACTCGGAGCACGGCGACCGCGACCGCGATTCCGAGAATGCCCGCCAGGGTCGACACCGTCAGACTCTCGAGCATCAATTGCCCGATCAGGCGTGCGCGCGTGCCGCCGACCGCAGCGCGAATCGCCAGCTCTCGCTCGCGCGCCAGACCTCTGGTCAGCAGCAGGTTTGCGACGTTCACGCACAGAATGAGCATCACCGCAAGCACCGCTGCGAACAGAACCAGCAGCGTCGGCCGCGCGTTTCCGACGATCTGCTCTACGAGCGGCACCACCGCCGCGTTCTTTCCGAAGTCCGCGGGCATGCGCCAGGGGAACCGATCGCGCAGCGGTGGGATAATCATGCGCGCTTCATCCTGCGCCTGCGCCACGGTCAGGCCGGGCCGCAGGCGTCCGATCATGTTTGCTCCGTTTGCCCATAGATCGACCCGCTCGGGAGGGGTGACCGGGAACGGATTGATCACGAGCGGAAGCGAGACATCCGCGTCGGCGGGGAATCTGAAGTCCGCCGGCATCACGCCGGTAACGGTGTAAGGCGTCCCATCCAGCGTCGCTTGCCGGCCGACGATGGCCTCGTCGCCCCCGAAGCGCTGTTGCCAGGCACGGAAGCTGAGTAGCGCCACAGGCGGCCCTCCGACGCGCACGTCGTCGGCGACGAATCGGCGACCGATAACCGCATTCACCCCGAGCACGTCGAACAGGCGCGAATCAGAGAGCACCACCTGCAGACGAACCGGCTCGCCTCGGCCGGTCAGCGTGACGGGTGCTCTTGCCATGAACGCGCCGACGTCCATCGTTCGGCTCCGCTGCCGCATCTCGACATACACGCCGCGAAAGCCGTAGTTCGTGACGCTGACGAGACGGTCGGGCTCGTGATAGGGAAGCGGGCGCAGCAGCACGCCATTGACGATGGCGAACATGCTCGTCGTCGTCGCGATGCCGACGACCAGCGTGAGCGTCACGATCGACCAGAACGCCGGGCGCCGCCGCAGTTGCCGGAACGTGTACGTGACATCGCGCCCGATGTTCTCCGCCCACATCGTGCCGCGCGCGTCGCGACACAGCTCCTTGACCTGCTCGACACCGCCGACGGCAACGCGCGCCTGGCGACGCGCGTCGGCCTCGCTCAACCCGTCGCGCATGTAGTCGGCGACAAGACGCTCGACGTGATCGTTCAGCTCGGCGTCGAGCTGACGTTCGAGCTCCGGTCCGCGCAGCAGACGCCGAACCCATCGCGTCATGACAGCTCTCCTTCGGGGTTGCGCAGCACGAGCTCGATCGCGTCGGTCAGCCGCTGCCAGCTGGCGGTCTCGTGTTCGAGCTGCGCCCGTCCTTTGCGCGTGAGCCGGTAGAACTTGGCCTCACGGCCGGTATCTGAGAGCTTCCATTCGGCGGCGAGGAGGCCCCGGTTCTCGAGGCGGTGAAGTGCCGGATAGAGCGTTCCCTGCTGGACCTGCAGAACGTCGCGGGAGATCTGCTGCAGCCGCTGGGCGATGGCGTAGCCATGCAGCGGTCCAACAGCGACGACTTTCAGGATCAGCAGGTCGAGCGTGCCTTGCGGGATGTCGGATTTCGGAGATGCCATCGATGCCTCGACCTTCGACATGTAAGCACACACACATGTCGAAGGTCAAGGCGTGGGTCGATCAGGCGGCGCGGCGACGTGTGCCTTTGGTCTTCGCGGCGGTTCGCTTGGTGTGCGCTCGCGCGGACGTGGCGCGTCCCCTGGTGGCCTTGGCCTGACCGAGGCTGGCGCGGAGACGCTCCATCAGATCGACCACGTTGGAGTCGGCCTCCATCTCCTGACGCTGCAGCTTCGGCGCCCGGTTCTTGCGCTTGGCCTCGATGATCTTCATCAGGTTGGCGCGGTACTCGTTCGTGTATTTTTCCGGTTTCCAATCGCCGGTCAGCCCTTCGATGAGTTGACCGGCCATTTTCATTTCCGCGGCTCGGACCTGGGCGCGCGGAAACTTGTAATCATCCGTCTCGACGAGCTCCTCCTGGAACCGCATCGTCGAGAGCACGAGTGCGTCATCGATCGCTTCAACGGCCGCGAGGTGAGGCGTGTCGCGCATGACGACCTTCGCGATGCCGACCTTGCCTGCTTCGCGCATCGCGTCACGGAACAGGGCATACGCGTGGTCCCCGCCTTTCGCAGGGAGCAGGTAGTACGGCTTGTCGAAGTAGCGGTCGTCCACCTGGTCCGCCGGGACGAAATCCAACAGCTCGATGGCGCTGTTCCGCTTCACCGCGGCCTTCTCGAAGTCCTCCTTCGTCAGGACGACGTAGCGGCCTTTTTCGTATTCGTAGCCTTTGACGAGCTCGTCTTTGCCGACCGGTTTGTCATCCTTCTCCGCGACCTTCAGGAAACGAATGCGTGAAAGATCTTTCTCGCGGAGGAAGTGGAAATGCGGACCGGTGTCGCGTACCGCAGTGTGGATCTCAACCGGAATACTGACGAGACCGAATCCAAGCGTTCCTCTCCACAGCGGCCGGGCCATGCTCACACCTCCACGCGTACAGGTTGACCGGGCCTTGTCACGCCCGGCGGCAACGGTGGGTGCATACACGATGCCCGGGACGCATATACTGTCGTGCACTCAGGAGATCAGCATGACGACCATGGCCGTGCCGCGGACTGCTGCTGCGCCCGCCGCCCGTCCCGCGCCAGCCCTCGAACGAGTCCAATCGATCGATTTTCTGCGCGGCGTCGTGATGGTCGTGATGGTGCTGGATCACGTCAGGGATTACGTCCATGGCGGCGCCTTCCGCTTCGATCCCACGGACCTTTCGCAGACGACGGTCGTGCTGTTCCTGACGCGATGGATCACGCACTACTGCGCGCCGGTGTTCGTTTTTCTCGCCGGCGTCGGGGCCGGGTTACAGACGCTGCGAGGAAAGAGTCACGGTGAGCTCGCGAAGTTCCTGGTCACGCGCGGCATCTGGCTGGTCGTGCTCGAGCTCACGGTCCTCCGCATCTGCATGTGGTTCAACGTCGATTACCGGTTCCTGTCGCAGCTGCAAGTGATCTGGGTCATTGGCGTCTCGATGCTCGTGCTCGCAGCACTCGTGCGCGTGCCGGCGACGGCGCTGGCGATCGGCGGCCTGGCGATGATTGGCGGGCACAACCTGCTCGATGGCATTCGGGTGATGCCCTGGGGCGGACCGGGCACCCCGGCGCCCGCGGTCATCGCGCAGGCGTGGATGCTGCTGCATCAGCCCGGTCAACTGTTCCCGCTTTTTACGGGCGGTCCCATCGTGTTCGTGATCTATCCGCTGGTGCCGTGGGTCGGCGTGATGGCGGTCGGCTACGCGTTCGCGCAGGTCTACGCCTGGGACTCGGACGTGCGACGACGCTTCCTCACGCGGCTGGGATTTGCTCTGATCGCCGCCTTCATCGTGCTGCGCGCGATTGACGTGTACGGCGATCCAGCACCGTGGCACGTGGAGCGCAACGCGATCTTCACCCTCCTGTCGTTCCTCAACACGACGAAGTACCCGCCGTCGTTGCTCTATCTCCTCATGACGCTGGGTCCCGCGCTCGTCGTGCTCGGCGCTCTCGAATCGCGCAGTCAGCGCGCGAGCGTCACCGGACCGTTCGTCATGCTCGGTCGTGTGCCCCTTTTCTTCTATCTGCTGCAGTGGCCGGTCGCGCACGGGATCGCCGTCATCCTCAATCTCGCCGCGGGGAAGCGGATGGACTATCTGTTCCACTCCATTCCGGAGTTCTACTCACTCGCGCCGCCCGACGCCGGCTTCGATTTGTGGGTGGCGTACCTGGCGTGGGCGGTGGCCGTCGCACTGTTGTACGTGATGTGCCGCTGGTTTGCAGGCGTCAAACGCCGCCGTCGCGACTGGTGGCTGGCCTATCTGTAAAAATGCCGGGCCTGACAAGGCCGGCCCACCCCGCCAGGCCTGCCGCGCCGGATCGCAAATCCGTCAGCGTAGTCAAATTTCTGTCACTCGCCGATGGAAGGATCTGTCCTCGATTGCACGCGTCTTCGCGCGATTTCTCCGGCTGAGCCCGGCATCGAAGTTGCGGAGCGGGTCGGAGTGGCTCCACTTCAGTCGACCAATCGATCAAACGTCTACGTTGCCCGCCAGCCGATCCTGAACACGGCAGGGCAGGTCTTCGGCTACGAGTTGCTGTACCGCGAAGTCGGCAGCGACAGCGGATGCACCATTGCCACTGATGCCGCATCGGCGCGGGTCTTCAGCGACGCCGTGTTGGCGATGGGTCTCGATACCCTGACCGCCGGCCGGCGTGCCTTCATGAACATCTCCCGTCGGGTGCTGCTCAGCGACATCGCGACCATCCTTCCCGCCGAAGCCGTTGTCCTCGAGTTGCTCGAAGACATCTCGGTCGACTACGAAGTGCTCGACGCGTGCCGTCGCCTGCAGGCCGAAGGTTACATCCTGGCGCTCGACGACTACACGCCCGGTTGTCCAACCGAGGCGCTGCTGCCGTATGTCGGCATGGTCAAGGTCGACATGCTGTCGACCACGCCGCAAGAGCGGGCGCAGATCGTGGCGATGATGCCGAAGTCGATTCGCCTGATCGCGGAGAAGGTCGAGACCGCGGCGGTCTTCGAGGAAGCCGACAACGCCGGCTATCACCTGTTCCAGGGGTACTACTTCTGCCGCCCGGCCACGTTCAAGGCGCGCACGCTGTCGGCCACCGCCACCGCCTATGCGCGGCTGCTGATGGCGTTGAACAAGCCCGAAGCGACGATCGCTGAAGTCGAGGACCTGATCAAACGCGATCCGTCGCTGACCTATCGCGTTCTGCAGTGCGTGAACTCGGCGGCCTTCGGTGTCCGCCGGCAGCTGCAGTCGATCCGGCAGGCGCTGGTCCTCCTCGGACTCGACCAGGTGCGCAAGTGGGCGTCGGTGTGGGCCCTCGCGGGTCTCAACGTCGGCGGCAATCCCGAAGTGGTGACCACCGCGGTCGTTCGCGCGCGATCGTGCGAGCTGGTTGCGGAATCGATCATGGGCCGAGAGGAAGCCGCCGAATACTTCCTGCTCGGATTGTGCTCGATGCTCGACGCGATGCTCGGTCGCCCGATGAAGGAAGCGGTGGCCGACCTGCCGGTGAGCGACAAGATCCGCGGTGCCCTCCTCGGGCAGCCCAACCCGGCGCGCCGTGTGCTCGACTCGGTGATCGCATACGAGCGCGCGCTGTGGGAAACCTCCGCGATGCTGCTGGAGCAGGTCGGCGCCGAGCCTGACCGGCTGGCCTCGGCCTACGGCGAGGCGCTCGTCTGGGCGCGCGGTCTGCAGCAAGTCTCAGCAGCTGCCTGACCTATTCGCTTTTCTTTTTCGATTCGGTGACGACGAAGTCGGCCATTTCCCAGGTGAAGGGCGGCTTCCGCCGCCGATCGCTCTTGCGCCGATCCGCGGTGGGCGCCTTCGGCTCCGCGCGGCGCTCCTGCTGGCGACGGTCCCACTCGATGTCGACGGGAAGCAGACGGCTGTCGCGCGTCAGCCGGGCGTAACGCCGGATCGCCCCGCGGCGCACATAGATACGCAGGTTCTGACCGGACGGCTGGGGGTTCTCTTCGTCTGCTTGTAGCTCGACTGGACGACGCTTCTTGGGCTGCATGGTAAATCGAGTATCGGCAGGTCCGGGACGCATCTTGAGGCGATCGCTGCGGTTCTGTGAATATTACGCCGGTCCGCGGGCGGTCGACCTGTCGAATGTCTGTGCGCTGCCGGGACCGCCTGGTCCCATAGCCGAACAGTAACCGGCGCCTCCGCACCGCAATTATTGGAAACTCCGCCGGAATCGCACCCGGCTGTCGTTCGAGGCGTGGCATGAGCTTTGTCCTTCGCCGCAGCCGGAGAAACGCATCCGGGATCCCTGGCGGTGCTCACGCATGAGCGGAGGCGACGGTGATGGAGTTGCTCTGGCAGGACCTGCGGTACGCCGCGCGATCGCTCCGAGGCACGCCTGGGGCGACGGCCGTTGCAGTCGGCTCGCTGGCGGTCAGCATCGCCGTCGCCGCGGTGGCGTCGGGCCTGATCGCGTACCTGCTCTTCGGACTTCCCAAACCGGTGCGAGACGTCGATCGCCTCGTGGACATCTATACAAATGTCCGCGACCAACCGTACCAGACGTCGTCATATCCCGATTACCTCGACGCGCAGGCGCGCACCACGGTGTTCGATGGCATCGTCGCGTCGAGCCCCGTGATCCTCGCCGCGAACACCGGCGCCGGCACGAAGACGTTGATCGGCGAGATCGTCAGCGGCAACTACTTCGACATCCTCGGCATCGCGATCGCGCAGGGACGACCGCTTGACCCGAACGACGACAAACCGGGCGCCAGACGCGTCGTCGTCGTGTCAGCTGGCTTTTGGCGGCGCGAGCTCGCGGCGGACCCTTCGGTGGTCGGACGCGTTCTCCGGATCCGTCGTCAGCCGTACACGATCGTCGGCGTTGCCCGCGAAGGATTTGCGGGCATGACGCCCTTTCCCGCGGAAATGTGGATGCCGCTCGCCTGGCAGGACGACGCGGAGATCATGGGAGCGACCGACTTCGTTCCCTCGCCCGGCAGTACACCTCTCGAGCGTCGCGGCGAGCGGTGGCTGTGGTTGAAGGGACGATTGAAACCGGGACGCTCGCTGCAACAAGGTGCGATCGAGCTGACATCGATCATGAAGCAGCTGGAAACGGAATACCCGGTCAGCAATAGAGCCCGCCGTTTCACCGCCGTCGCCACGCGCGGCGTGCATGTGCACCCGACGGCCGATCCGTTTCTCGGTGCCGCGGCGGTTGGGATCGCGGTGATCGTTTTCGTGCTCGTGCTCATCGCCGCCGGCAACGTGACCGGCGTTCAACTGGCGCGCGCCACGACGCGGTATCGCGAGATAGCGGTCCGCGTCGCCGTGGGCGCAACCAGGGGTCGGATCGTGCGGCAGCTGGTCACCGAGAGCGTTCTGCTCACGTGCATCGCCGGAGCCGTCGCCGGTGCCCTGGCGTGGATGTTTCTGCAGCTCCTGCCGACGTCCGATCTCGCGCTGCCGATTCCGATCACGTTCGAACGACCGGCACTCGGATCGGGCGCACTGTGGCTCATCGTCGTCGGGTCGCTGAGCGCCGGTGTCCTGTGTGGACTGGTACCGGCGCGCCGTGTCTCGATGTCCGTGCAGGCGGACTTGCGGGGACCGGTTTCCTCGCTGTCACGTCGACGGACGTGGAGCGTCCGTGACGGGCTCGTCTTCCTGCAGACCGCGGCGGCCGCCCTGCTGCTCATCACCGGGGCGTTGTTGACGACCAGCCTGCTGCGTGCACAGCGGACCGATCTCGGGTTCGATGCCCGAGGCGTGGTCGCGATTTCAGCGGGCATTGCTGTCCTGGGCTATGACGCCGCTCGCGCCAGCCGCTTCTACGATGATGCGCTGAGATCGATCCGCGCGATGCCCGAGGTCGAAACTGTGGCACTCGCCTGGCGGACGCCCCTCGACCTGACCTTTGCCCAGGATCCCGTGGTGCTGCCGGGTGCGCCCGCTACGCCGATTCCAAGCGAGCGAACCTTCGTCTCGCCGGAATATTTCGACGCGATTGGCGTCCGCCTGCTGGCCGGCCGCAACTTCAACGCGAGCGATACGGCGACCTCACCGCGCGTGGCCATCGTCAACGCGACGATGGCGCGCCGCCACTGGCAGACGATCGGCAACGCATTGGGTCAGCGATTTCGTCTGCGCGAGAACAACGGGCCGGAGTACGAGATCGTCGGCGTGTCGGCGGACTACAAGGTTCGGACCGTAGGTGAGCCGCCGACCGCGTATGTCCATTACCCGGTCTCGCAGCGTCGTGGATCCGAGTGGACGATCCTGATGCGCGCCAGGCCGGGTGTTGGCGTGCCAATCGACCGCATACGAACCGTGCTGCGGGACCTGGAGCCCGATCTGGTCTTCCGGGCGAACGCGCTGGAAGCAAAGGTCGCCACGGTGCTGGCGCCGGCGTGGCTGGCGGCTGTCGGACTGGGCGCGATTGGTGTGCTGGCGCTGCTGTTCGCCGCCGTGGGCCTCTACGGTGTCGTCGCATTCATGGTGGCGCAGCGGACGCGTGAGTTCGGCGTACGGATGGCGCTCGGCGCGCGCGGACGCGATATCGCGCGTCTGGTGCTGTCGCGCGGCCTCGCCGTCTCGGGAAGCGGCACGGTGGCTGGCATTGTGCTCGCCATCGGCGGCGCGGGCATTCTTCGATCGGTGTTGTACGGTGTCGACCCCGTCGATCCCTTGTCGTGGAGTGTGGCGGTGACCGTCGTCCTGATCGTGAGCGTTGCCGCCCATTTCGTCCCCGTGCGTCGGGCGATCACGATCGATCCGATGCGAACGTTGACCAGCGAGTAGTCGGACCTACCAGATCACGCGCACGGGATATTGCGTGATCAGAGGATCCGGCGTGACGATCGCCAGGCCGAGCGCGATGGCCTGGGCGATCAGCATCCGGTCGAAGGGATCGCGGTGCAATGGCGGAAGGCGCGTACTCTGCAGCGCCGCGGCCTCGTCGAAGGGCAGCGCATCGATGCCGCGCAGCGCGCGCTCGGCCGGCACGAGTTGTTCCGGTGGCTCGGGCAGCGGGAGTTTGCCAACGCGATACTTGGTGACGATTTCCCAGACCGAGGCCGCGCTCAGATAGACATCATTCGCCGGATCACGTACGGCGGCAGAAGCGGCCGGCGGGAGCGAGCTGCCGCCGGCCAGCCACAGGAACGTGCACGTATCGAGGAGAACCTTCACCGGCGTGGCTTGCCGCGACGCGACCGTCCGGCGCCGTACTTTGTGCGTGACTCGGCGACGCGGGATGTCCGTCGTCCGCCAACGGGTTGCGTTTGCGCCGCCAGCGGATCGCTGCTGACCACCTGATCCCAGGCGTCGAGATCCGCCACGGAGAGCGGTTCGAAGAACGACGCCGGCACGTCGAACCGCGGCCGACCCTCGAGGGGACCGATGGGACGCGGCTCGGCGCGCACGTCGTCGAGCGGTCGCAGCTCGGCGACGGGTTTGTTATGGCGGCAGACAATCACGCGTTCGCCATTCACGACGCGGTCGAGGTATTCGGAGAACCGCGCCTTGATTTCGAACACATTGGCCTTAATCATGACCATATTTTTGACTAAGCATATGCCTCGATGCAAGGCCAGCGTCGCGGCGTGCGCTCGTGGACACCCGAATCCCACCTCCGGACACATCTCTCGCCGATCACCGGCTGACCGGCATCCCCACGCGGGCACGGCTCTTGATTGAGGCGCACGACGTGCTCTGGCATGACCTGCGCAATGCGGGACGATCGCTGCGGGCGACGCCCGTCCTGACCGGCGCGGCCGTCCTGACGCTTGCGCTCGGCATCGGTGCGAACACCGCGATCTATTCGGTCGTCGACAGCCTCTTCTTCCGGACGCTGCCGGTCAAAGACCCGCAGCGCCTCGCGCTCCTGAGTGACGGATCGGGTACTGGCGACAGCGCGTGGAGTTACCCGATCTGGCAGGAGATTCAACGCCGGTCCGATCGCTTCGCTGGCGCCGGTGCATGGAGCGCGTTCAACACGCGCTTCACTGCCTCGATTGCCGGCGACACGCGAACGGTGTACGGCATCTATGCGAGCGCAAGCCTCTTTCCGACGCTCGGGGTGACGCCGATCCTCGGGCGCACGTTCTCGGCGTCCGATGATCGGCCGGGCGGCGATACGAATGGACCCGTCGCGGTCATCAGCTATGCGTGCTGGCAACGGCTGTTCGGCGGCGCGGCCGACGTGGTCGGGCGCACGCTGACGCTGCAGGCGGTTCCCTTCACGATCGTGGGCGTCACGCCTGCGTCCTTCTTCGGCCCCGAAGTGGGTCGGGCCTACGACGTGGCGATTCCGTTTGGTGCCGAGCCGCTGATGCACGGCTCGCGAGAATCCTGGCTGCCGGCGCGAACGACCTGGTGGCTGTCGATCATGCTGCGCATGAAGCCCGGGCAGACAGCGGAGCAGGCGACAACGACGCTTCGGCAGCTCCAGCCGGCCATTCGCGAGGCGACGCTGCCCGAACGATTGAGCGCGGGAGAACGTGCCGAATACTTGCGGGATCCATACACGGTCGTCGATGCCGCCACCGGTCAGTCGTACCTGCGCAGCGCATATCAACGACCCCTGGTGGCGCTGATGATCGTCGTCGTGCTCGTGCTGCTGGTTGCCTGTGCAAACGTCGCGAACCTGCTGCTGGCGCGAGCCACGGCCCGTCGCCATGAGTGGAGCGTGCGGCTTGCGCTTGGAGCGTCACGTTGGCGGCTGGTGCGGCAGGTGTTCGCAGAATGCCTGCTCGTCACGGCGATCGGCGGAACGCTCGCGCTCGCCGCGGCGGGCTGGGGAAGTCGGTTGCTGCTGCGCCTGTTCGCGACCGAATCGGTGGCGCTGACCCTGACGCTCAATTGGCGTGTCCTGGCTTTTGCAACGCTCGTCACGATCGCCACCGCGGCGATCTGTGCGATCACGCCGGCACTGCGGGTCGGCCGCGGAGCGTTGCGTGATGTGCTTTCGAGTGTCGGCCGTGCGGGCGTGGAGTCCGGCCGCATGAGAATCGCCGATGCGTGTGTGGTGGCGCAGGTCGCCATCTCGCTCGCGCTCGTCGTTGCCGCGGGCTTGTTCCTGCGGACGTTCGTGGCGCTGGCCGCGGCTCCGCTCGGCTTCGACGCCGATGGCGTGCTGCTGGTCGAGATAAATGCGCAGCGAGCAGGCATCGCGCCGGAAGCCCGGCTCGAGACCTACGATCAGATTCGTCAACGCGTCCTCGCGCTGCCTGGTGTGGCCTCCGCGGCCGTATCGATTGTCGAGCCCGCGAGTGGCGATCTGTGGAGTCGCCTGGTCGACGTATCCGGCTCGCGCATCCCGCCGATGGATCACTCGAGCGGACCGGAAGGGTTCGGGCGCACGCAGGCACCGCTGCCTGCCAACGAGCCGCTGACGGCGTTCAACGCAGTGACCCCGGGCTGGTTGACGACATACGGAATGAGGCTTCTGGCCGGGCGTGACATCGCTGATGCGGACCGCGCCAATGCCGCTCGAGTGGCGCTGGTGAACGAGGCGTTTGCGCGAAAGTTTCTCGACGGTGCCAGTCCAATCGGCCATACCGTGCGTGCCCTTCGAGAGAACATGCCGCCAACGCGCCAGATTGTCGGTGTCGTCGCCGATTCGGTGTATCGGAACGTTCGCGAACAGCCGATGCCGGCTGTTTACATACCGCTCGTGCAGTCCATGGACGATGGTCCGATGCGGATGCCGCCGCAGGACGTTACGCTGGCCGTGCGCGCTCGATCGGGATCTCCTGCGGCCCTCGCCAAGGGCGTGGCGGTCGCCATCGCCGCCGTCAATCGCGATCTCCTCGTTTCGTTCCGCACGATGACGGATCGCATTGGCACCGGCGTCGCGCAGGAGCGCGCGCTCGCGCTGCTGTCTGCCTTCTTCGGCGCGCTGGCGCTGCTGTTGGCCGGCATCGGGCTGTATGCCGTGATGTCGTACGCCGTGACCCGGAGGCGTCCGGAGATCGCCGTGCGCATCGCCGTCGGCGCTTCCTACGCTGCCGTCGTGCGGCTGATCCTTCGACGCGCGGTGTTGATTGCCGTGGCCGGTATCCTCATGGGTCTTGGGATCACCATCCCGCTCGTCACCGTACTGCGTTCCTTGCTCTTTGGCGTCGCGCCTCGTGACCCGGTCACGCTCGGCGGGGCCGTGAGCGTCCTGGTCGTGACGGCGCTGGTTGCCGCATTCCGTCCCGCCCATCGCGCCGCGACGACGGATCCGAACGTGGCGTTGCGCACGCAGTAATCCGCCTTCGCTGCTGCGCAGCTACGGCGTGACAAGCTAGGCGCGCGTGGGGTGTCCGGTCGTGGGACGACGGTTCCCACGATCGAACGATGCGCGCGAATTTCGACGCAATTCTCCAAGTAATGGCGCGGCACATGGCTTGAAACGAGCCGGCCCTGACAAGGGCCGGCCTACCAACACCGTCGGGCCTGCCAAGGCCGGCCTACGGACGGCCGGCTGATTCGCCCCTGGAGGATTCAGAAATGACCGATGCGCTGTGGCAGGACCTCCGCCACGCCGTCAGATCGCTGCGGCGGACACCGGGCTTTACGACCGCTGCCGTCTTGACGCTTGCCGTGGGTATCGGCGCGACCGTCGCCGTCTTCTCCGTCGTCAACGCCGTTCTGCTCGAGCCGTTGCCGTACGGCAATCCAGAGCGAGTCGTTGCCGTCTGGAATCGATGGGACGGAACCGAGCGCGCGCGCATTTCACCAGGCGAGTACTTCGACTATTCGCGAGGCGTCTCCGCATTCGAGGCGTTCGGGGTCTTCAACGGCGGCATGCTGACGGTGACGTACGAAAACGGCGACCCCGAGCGGTTGCCCGCCGGCTTCATCACATACGGAGTACTGCCGGCGCTTGGTGTCGCGCCGGCGATCGGCACGGCCTTCGAGCCCGCCGACGATGCTCCCGGTGCCGAGGACAAGGTGCTGATCAGCGATTCGTTGTGGACGCGGCGATTCGGCGCATCGCCGGACGTTGTCGGCCAGCGCATCGTGCTCGATGGGCGGCGGCACATCGTCACCGGCGTCATGCCATCGACGTTCCGCCTGCCCCACGAATTCGCCTCGCGCGAGCCGGCGCAGTTGTTCGTCCCGCTCAAATTCCCGCCACAGGTCGCGCGCGTACGCGGCAACCATTTTCTCGGGGGCGTCGCGCGTCTTCGTCGCGAGGCCACCGTGCAGGTCGCTTCGACACAGATCGGCGTCATGGCGAACGATTTCACGCGAACCATGTCCGGGGAGTACCCGCCGCGCATGCATTTCGGCGCGCGAGTCACGCCGATTCAAGCGGACGTGACCGGTGGCACGAATCGCCCCCTGTGGATTCTGCTCGGCGCCGTCATGTGCGTGCTCGTCGTCGCGTGCACGAACGTCGCGAACCTGTTCCTCTCTCGCGCCGAGTTCCGCAGACGCGAGGTCGGAATCCGTGCCGCCCTCGGCGCGTCGCCTCGCCGGATTCTCGGGCATGGTGTTGCCGAACCCCTGCTGGTTGCGGCGGCCAGCGGAATCATCGGCATCGCGCTCGCCGTCGTTGGCGTTCGGACACTGCCGTTGCTCCAGCCTGCTGATGTTCCGCGCATCACCACGATCGCGTTCGATCCCCCGATGCTGGCCTTTGCGTTGCTGCTGGCACTGCTGGCGGCGCTACTTGTTGGCGTGATCCCCGCGATCCGTGCCGCACGCGTCGCTCCGCAGTCGGAGCTGACGGGCGGAACGGGCGCGCCAGGGTCCGCCACGAGACAGGGTCTTCGCCATGCCCTCGTCGGCGCGCAAATCGGACTCACGGTGGCGCTGCTTCTTGGCGCCGCGCTGCTGACCACGAGCTTCCGCCGGCTGCTGCTGGTCGATCCCGGCTATCGAACGGACCACGTGGTGGCGGCCGACGTCACTCTGTCTGCGGCGGCGTATCCGGATGTCGAGCGCACGGCGCAGTTCTATTCGCGCGCGCTGGACGAACTCCGCCGTCAGCAGGGCGTGGCGGCAGCAGGCGGGGTCGTGAACCTGCCGCTGGACGGACCGGGCGGTGATCTCAATATTCAGATCGAAGGCCGCGAAACGCCGCGCGGCACCCTGTCTCGGCGAGCCGACTGGCAGGTCGTGACACCCGGATACTTCGATGCCTTGCAGATCCCATTGATCCGTGGTCGCACCTTCGAGTCCACCGACCGCATCGACACCCCAGGCGTCGTTGTCATCAATCAGACCATGGCGCGCGAATACTGGCCCGACACCGATCCAATCGGCGCGCGCTTCAGGCTCGGGGGCGGCGCCGAGCCCAACACCGTCACCGTCGTCGGCGTGGTGAGCGACGTCAAGCACAACTCGCTTGCCGATGGGCCGACGCGGCAGATGTACTTTGCGCACAGCCAATTCAGATTCTGGGGCGGCGCGAGGCAGCCCGCCCGGGCGCTGACGCTGGTTGCACGAACGACCCACGCGGGCGCCGTCCTCGGCGGCACTCTTCGCGGAACGATTCGCTCGATCGATCCGGCCGTTCCGATCGGTGCGATACGGACGATGGATGAAGTCCGTGCCGAGTCGGTGTCACGGCCACGATTCGTGACGATATTGCTGTCGCTCTTTTCCCTCACGGCGCTGTTCGTCGCCCTGGTCGGGATCTACGGCGTCGTCGCGTACTCCGTTGCGCAGCGGCATCGCGAGCTCGGCGTGCGCCTGGCGCTTGGAGCGACGGCGCCGAAGGTTGTCAGACTGGTCCTCGTCCAGGGGATGAAACCCGTGGCCATTGGTATCGTGGGGGGGCTGACCGCCGGCCTGGTGCTGTCCGGAGTCCTGCGGTCGATGCTCTTCCAGATCAGCCCGCGAGATCCCGATGTCGCGATGGCGGTTCTGGCGAGCATCACGCTGGTCGCGGCTCTGGCGTGTTATCTGCCCGCGCGACGCGCGGCTTTGGCCGACCCTCTTGTCACCTTGCGATCGGAGTAACGCATGCTGTTCAAACGCGCGCCCCTCAGCAACGCTCTTCAGGACGTCGCTCAACTCGACCCGACCGCGCCGCTCATCGGCGTGCGCGGCGTGGAGAAGTCGTTCCCGGTGGGACCCGGTCAGTCGTGGGTCCTGCGACGGATCACGTTCGACATCAAGCCGGGTGAGTTCGTGTCGGTCATGGGGCCGTCGGGCGCCGGGAAGTCGACGCTGCTGCACATTCTCGGGATGCACGATCACGCGTGGAGCGGTGAATACACGCTGATGGGGCACCCGATTCATCGCCTCGGAGCGAAAGAACGCTCGGCGCTGCAGAAGCGGACGATCGGCTTCGTGTTCCAGG
>Ga0081539_10003921_pt1 | contig 17277 bp, 17 predicted proteins | sample TabmetS4T2R2_FD_71023 | JGI IMG/M metagenome (GOLD analysis project Ga0081539, IMG submission 71023) | Tabebuia heterophylla rhizosphere microbial communities from the University of Puerto Rico - S4T2R2 | ecosystem: Host-associated > Plants > Roots > Rhizosphere ...
GCCCAGCCGCTGACGCGCTTCGGCGGCATTGCTCGCGGTGCTGACGCGAAAGCCGTTGTGCGACAGGAATGTGCTCAGCAGGCCGCGCAGGCGCGTGTCGTCGTCGACGACCAGGACGTGCGGCTTGTCGATGGAGGCATCCATGGCACCTAGCGTGCGCCGCCGCGCACCCGCTTGTCGACGACGGCGCGCTCGGCCGGGTCGAGCAGGCCGAGCAGGACCTTGCGGAAGCCGTCGACCGCTTCGGCGCCGGTCTCGCGATAGGCGCGGGCGAAGCGCTGGCTCTGCCGGCCGGTCAACTCCTGCTCGAGCTTCTGGCCCTTCTCGGTGAGCCACAGCAGCCGCTCGCGGCGGTCGCGCGCACCGCTCTTCTGCTCGACGTAGCCTTGCTCCAGCAGATCCTTCAGCACGCGCGAGATCGACTGCTTGGTGACCTTGAGGATCGACAGCAGGTGACCGACCGTGTGGCCGGGATGGCGGCCGATGAAATAGAGCGCCCGATGGTGCGCCCGGCCAAGGCTGTAGCGCTTCAGCTGCTGGTCCGATTCGAACGTGAAGTCGCGGTAGGCATAGAACATCAGCTCGATGCCCTGTCGAAGCTCCTCCTCGCGGAGAAACAGGGGATTTGCGGGAGGTCTTGAGTCCACCATGCAGGCAACAAACGTCGCTTTCATCCAATTCTCATAAAGGGGGATGGACTATAGTGGGCGCGTGGCGCGTTGACACCCCGCACGACCGGGTGTTACGGACCGCGCCGCCTTTTTGGACATAAAGTTTCGCTCAGGGAGTGACGCCATGGCTGCCGGTGAGCCAACCTTCGATGATCGCGACGGGTCGATCTGGTACGACGGAAAGCTCGTGCCGTGGCGCGGCGCCAACCTGCACGTGCTGAGCCACGGCCTGCACTACGCCTCCTGCGTCTTCGAAGGCGAGCGCGTCTATGGCGGCACCGTCTTCAAGCTCAACGAGCACACTCAGCGGCTAATCGATTCGGCGCACCTGATGGGCTTCGAGATCCCCTACAGCCTGGCCGAAATCAACGAGGCGACCTACGCCACCATCAAGGCCAACAACATCGTCGACGGCTATGTGCGGCCGGTGGCCTGGCGCGGCAGCGAGATGATGGGCGTCTCGGCCCAGCACAACAAGATCCATCTCGCCATCGCCGTCTGGGTATGGCCGTCCTACTACACGCTGGAGGCCAAGATGAAGGGCATCCGGCTGGCGCTCTCCGACTGGCGTCGGCCGGCGCCCAACACGGCGCCCGTGCATGCCAAGGCGGCCGGCCTCTACATGATCTGCACGCTCGCCAAGCACAAGGCCGAGCAGGCGGGCTACGACGATGCGCTGATGCTCGACTATCGCGGCCAGGTCGCCGAGGCCACCGGCGCCAACGTGTTCTTCGTGATGGAGGGCGACATCCATACGCCCAGGCCCGACTGCTTCCTCGACGGCATCACGCGCAAGTCGGTGATCGAGTTGGCCAAGAAGCGCCAGATGAAGGTGATCGAGCGCGCCATCATGCCGGAGGAAATGGCCGAGGCCACCGAGTGCTTCATCACCGGCACCGCCGCGGAAGTGACGCCGGTCAGCGAGATCGGGCCCTATCGGTTCACGCCCGGCGAGATCTGCCGCACCTTGATCGCCGACTTCACGGCCGCCGTTCAGCCGCGCAAAGCCGCCGCCGAATAGCTTCTATTTCCTGGCAAGTGACAGCGGGACCCAACCGGGCCCCGCTTTTGTTTTGCATCGTTGACATTGTCAGTATTATTGACCTAAATAGATAGAACATTGCGTATCGGCGACTCCGTGAGATTGTTTCAGCAAGTCTGGCCAGGAGGAAAGGCAATGGGCATGGATGACCGCGACGGCGTGATCTGGCTCGACGGCAAACTTGTGCCGTGGCGCGAGAGCCGCATGCATGTGCTGACCCACGCGCTTCACTATGGCTCGGCAGTCTTTGAGGGCGAGAGGATCTATGACGGACGCGTCTTTCGCCTGGCCGCGCACAGCGCCCGGCTGATCAACTCGGCGCGCCTGCTCGACTACGAGATCCCCTGGTCGCGCGCCCAGATCGAGCAGGCCACCCGTGACGTCGTCAAAGCCAACGGCCTGCAATCGGGCTACGTCCGGCCGATCGCCTGGCGCGGCTCCGAGGTCATGGGGGTGTCGGGCATCGGCACGACCGTGCACCTGGCGATCGCGCCGTGGGCCCAGGAAGGAAAGCTTTCGGTGCAGGCCCGCGATGCCGGCATCAACGTCACTATGGCCAGGTATCGGCGGCCATCGGCCGACTTCGCGCCGGGCCATGCCAAGGTGGCCGGGCTCTATATCATCTGCGGCATCGAGAAGGACCGCGCCCTCAAGGCGGGCTTCGACGACGCCTTGATGCTCGACTGGAAGGGCGATTTGTCCGAATCCACCGGGGCCAACATCTTCCTGGTGATCGACGGCGGCCTGGTCACGCCGACGCCTGAGAACTTCCTCGACGGAATCACCCGAAGGGCCGTGATGGACCTTGCGCGCAAGCGTGGCTGGACGGTCGAGGAGAGAAGGGTGCGGCCCGAGGAGCTCGCGCAAGCGAGCGAGGTCTTCCTGACCGGCACTGCGGCCGAGATCGTGCCGGTGGGCTCGGTCGACGACCATCGCTACCAGCCGGGCCCGGTCGCCCGCACCCTGACGGCTGACTTCCAGAAACTGGTGCGGGAGCCGGATTGCGAAGGGTTCGGCGAATCCACGCATCTGGCACCACCGGCGGCGCCGCTCGCCGCTTGACAGGCGGGCCGCACTCGCTATCTGCTTCGATGACGTCCGAGGGGTGTCCGGTCTTCGCAAGGAGGCCGGGCTGAGACAGCCGATGGGGCTGAACCCTTTGAACCTGATCCGGGTCATGCCGGCGAAGGAACGGGAGTTCATCGATTGGCCAGGTCATCCGTCATCGTCATTGGCGCCGGGGTTGCCGGGCTCAGTTGCGCGCTCGAGCTGGCCGAACGCGGGCTAAGCGTCGAGGTCGTAGAGCGCGCCAGCACGCTCGGCGCGGCGAGCTGCTCGTGGATGGCGGGCGGCATGCTGGCGCCGTGGTGCGAGCGGGCCAGCACGGAACCCGAGATCCTGTCATACGGCATTCCCTCGATCGACTGGTGGTCGCAGCGCTTTGCCGGGACGGTGCGCAACGGCAGCCTGGTCGTCGCCCAGCCGCGCGACCTGCCGGAGTTGGCGCGCTTCGCCGCGCGCACCGAGCGATACCAATGGCTCGACGCCGCGCGCCTTGTTGAACTGGAGCCCGATCTCGGCGGCCGCTTCCGTCGCGCGTTGCTCTTCCCCGACGAGGCGCATCTCGACCCGCGGCGGGCGCTTGCCCATCTGGCCGAAGTCCTGGCGATTCGCGGTGTCGCCATCAAGTTCGGCATCGAGCTGTCGGCCGAGGCGGCCGACGCCGACATGGTCGTCGACTGCCGGGGTCTCGCTGCGCGTGACGCCCTCCCCGACCTGCGCGGCGTGCGCGGCGAGATGGTCGTCGTGCGCGCCCGCGACGTGCGCCTTTCGCGCCCCGTCCGCATGCTGCATCCGCGCCTGCCGCTCTACGTCGTGCCGCGCGCCGACGACCTGTTCATGATCGGCGCCACCATGATCGAGAGCGAGCAGCGCGGGCCGGTCAGCGTGCGCTCCGCCGTCGAATTGATGAGCGCCGCATTCGCCCTGCATCCGGCGTTCGGCGAGGCCGAGATTGTCGAGCTCGGCGCCGACCTGCGGCCCGCCTTCCCCGACAACCTGCCGCAGGTGCGGCGCGACGGACGGATCGTTCGCGCCAACGGCCTTTTCCGGCACGGCTTCCTGCTGGCCCCGTGGCTGGCCCGCGCGGTGGCCGACGCCTTCTTCACGACCGATATCGATTCGGAGACAGACGATGCGGATCTTCCTCAACGACGACGCGCATGACGTCGAGCCCGGCACGCTCGCGGCGGCGCTCGAGGATCTGGGTTTCACCGGACGCAAGATCGCGACTGCGGTGAACGGCCGCTTCGTGCCGGCGCTGGCGCGACAGTCGACGACCCTGGTCGAAGGCGACCGCGTCGAGGTCGTGGCCCCCATGCAGGGAGGTTGAACCATGTTCTACGGTGTGGAGCTCGGTTCGCGATTGCTGCTGGGCACGGCGCGCTATCCCTCGCCGGCGATCCTCGAGGCGGCGATCAAGGCGTCCCGGGCGGAAGTCGTGACCGTGTCGCTGCGGCGCGAGAGCGGCAGGGGGCGGGCGGGGCAAAGCTTCTGGTCCTTTGTCCAGTCGATGGGGCTGCGCGTGCTGCCCAACACCGCCGGCTGCCATTCCGTGCAGGAGGCCGTGCAGACGGCGCACATGGCGCGCGAGCTGTTCGACACAACATGGATCAAGCTCGAGGTGATCGGCGATGCCGACACGCTGCAGCCCGATGTGTTCGGGCTGGTCGAGGCGGCGCGCATCCTGTCGGAAGAAGGCTTCGAGGTTTTTCCCTACACGACCGAAGACCTCATCGTCGCCGAGCGGCTGGTGGAAGCGGGCTGCCGCGTGCTGATGCCGTGGGGCGCTCCGATCGGGTCGGCGCGCGGCCTCAACAACGTCTACGGCCTGCGTGCCTTGCGCGCGCACTTCCCCGACATCCCGCTGGTGATCGACGCCGGCCTCGGCGTCCCCTCGCATGCCGCGGCCGCCATGGAGCTCGGTTACGACGCCGTGCTGCTGAATACGGCGGTCGCCGAGGCGGGCGACCCGGCCGAGATGGCGCGCGCCTTCGCGCTCGCGGTCGAGGCGGGGCGTGCGGCATACCTCGCGCGACCGCTCGAGCCGCGCGACATGGCCGTGCCATCGACACCGGTGATCGGCAAGGCAATCCTGGGAGGATGACCGTGCTCGATCCCTTCTACCCGATCGTTCCCGACGCCGGCTGGGTGGCGCGCCTGGTACCGGCCGGCGCGCGCCTGATCCAGCTGCGCATCAAGAACCAGCCGATCGAGGAGATCCGTCGCCAGGTGAAGCACGCCAGGAAGCTTTGCGCGGTGGGCGGCGCACAGCTCATCGTCAACGACTACTGGCAGGCCGCGATCGACGAAGGCTGCGACTTCGTCCATCTCGGCCAGGAGGACCTTGTCGGCGCTGACATCGCCGCCTTGCGCAAGGCCGGCATTCGCATCGGCGTCAGCACCCACGACCAGGCCGAGCTCGACAAGGGACTCGCCATCGACCCCGACTATGTGGCGCTCGGCCCGATCTACGAGACCTTGCTGAAGGAGATGCGATTCGCGCCCCAGGGTCTTGACCGCATCGTCGAATGGAAGAAGCTGGTCGGCAAGCGGCCGCTGGTGGCAATCGGCGGGCTCACTCTGGAGCGCGCCCTGCTCTGCCTGTCGTTCGGCGCCGACAGTGTCGCCGTCGTCGGCGCGATCGTGAACCATGACGACCCGATCGGACAGACCAAGGCCTGGCTCGCCGCCACGCGAGGTGAATGATGAGCGAACGCTACGTTCGACAGATCGTGTTGCCTGAAGTCGGCTTGGCCGGCCAGGAGCGCCTGTCACGCGCCTCGGTCCTGGTCGTCGGGGCCGGCGGTCTTGGCTGTCCGGTGCTGCAGTATCTCGCGGGCGCCGGCGTGGGCCGCATCGTCGTCGTCGACCACGACCGCGTCGAGGAAACCAACCTGCATCGCCAACCGATCTATGCCATGGCCGATATCGGCAAAGCCAAGGCCGACGCTGCTGCCGTCGCACTGCGGCGCTTCAATCCGCAGATCCGCGTCGAGGCGGTCGTCGCGCGTCTCACGCCACAGAACGTCTCGCCGCTGGTCTCGGCTGCGGACGTGATCGTCGATGCCGCCGACAGCTTCGCCGTAAGCTACATGCTGAGCGACGCGTGCCTCGTTGCGGGCAAGCCGTTGGTCAGCGCCTCGGTGATCGGCCTCAGCGGCTATGCCGGCGTCTTCTGCGGCGGCGCGCCGAGCTATCGCGCCGTGTTCCCCGAGGTCTCGGTCGACGGGGCGACGTGCGCCACGGCGGGCGTGCTGGGCAGCGCCGTCGCGCTCTTGGGCGCGCTGCAGGCGCATCTGACGCTTCATCTGCTGCTCGGGCTGGAGCCCAGCGTTCTCGGCCGAATCGTGACCTTCGACGCCAAGCGACTGGCGTTTGGTGGATTCAGCTTTGCCGGCTGTCCGGAGCCGGAAGGCGGTATTCCCTTCATCGCGCCGGAGTCGGTCGAGCCCGGCGATCTGGTGGTGGACCTGCGCAGCCTCGAAGAGGCGCCGCAGTCGCCGTTCGCGGGCGCGCGGCGGCTGTCCGTGCCCGAGATCGAAAGGCTGCTTGAGGAATCGCCAGCGGACCGGCGCATTGTTCTGTGCTGTCGCAGCGGGCAGCGGGCATTGGCGGCGGCGGATCGGCTGCGTCAGGCAGGATTGGACAAGCTCGCCCTGGTGGCGCTCGGTTAGTGGCTCGAAGGAGGAAGCCATGAGCATGCACACGACCGACAAGACGGTGCTCGAGCACATCGAGCACCTTGTGGCCGAGGAGAAGAAGCTCTACGCGCAGGGCACCATGTCCGATGCCGAGCGCGAGCGCCTCACGAGGATCAATGTCGAGCTCGACCGCTGCTGGGATCTGCTGCGCCAGCGCCGCGCGCTGCGCGAGTACGGCCGCAATCCCGACGAGGCCGACGTGCGACCGGCATCGATCGTGGAGAACTATCGCGGCTAGTCGGACCACACGTCCCGCGCGCCCGTCAGCGAAAGCATGAACGGCCTAAGAGACGTAGACTGGCCTCAGGGCGCCTTGAGCGTGATGTCCTCATAGGGCGCCGTATAGGCGAAGTCGCTGATCAGGCCGAAGCCGGACTCGCCAACGCGCGGCCCGACACCGTTGATGAATGCAAGTTGCCAGATCGGCGCGACGACTGTCCGCTCGTAAACGATCTGCTGAATCTTGGCGACAGTTTCACTGCGCCGCTTCTGGTCGAGCTGGACGGCCTGCTGCTTGAACAGTTCATCGATGTCAGGATAGCTTCCATAGGCATAAGTCCCACCCCCGACGACAAATGCAGCCAGCCGGGTTGCGGCGTTGCCGAAGGCACCGCTGCCACCCTGAACGACGTTCTTGAACTTCTTCTCTGCCCAGGACTTGAGAAACGCGGCCCGCTCGATGGGCCGCAGCCTGATGCGGATGCCGACCTCGGCAAAATTGTTGAGCACGGCCTCGGCGAGGTTGGCGTAGGAGGCGTCGCAGAACAGCTCGCCGGCGTCAAAGCCGCGAGGATGGCCTGCCTCGGCGAGCAGCTGTTTCGCCTTGCCGGGGTCATGGACCGGTGCCGGCGGCTGCCAATACATGTCGAAGCTCTCGGGAATGAGGCTTCCGGTGATCTTGGAGAATCCAAGGGTCACCGCCTGATTGATGGCGTCGCGGTCGATTGCCACGCTGGCGGCTTTGCGCACCCGCGCGTCGTGCCACGGCGACTTCTCGTCCCACTGGTCGACAAAGGACAGCCAGAACGGGGCGGGAGGGATGACCGGCTTCAAGGTAAGTCCCGGCGTCCGCTGCAGTTCCTTCGCCAGCTCGCCGCGGATCGAGTAGACGATGTCGACTTCGCCGCGGTGGAGCGCTGCGAGACGCGTCGCCTCGTCGGGAATGACCCGGAATACCAGGCGCTTGACGCTGGGTGTCTTGCGCCAGTAGGGCTCGAAGGCTTCCAGCACAAGCTCGACGCCGGGGCTGAACGAGACGAACCTGTAGGGGCCGGCGCCGATTGGCGCCTTGAGATAGCCGTCGTCGCCGACCTTCTCGACGTACTTTTTCGGGACGATCCATCCGGCGCCGGTCGCCTGACCATAGAAGGTCAGGAAATCCGGCCAGGGCTCCCTGAGATGAAAGCGCACCCGTTGAGGATCCGGGGTTTCGATCGATGCCACCCGGCTCGCCATCACATCGCGAGACGCGCCGCGGTAGCGCATGAACGAGAACTTCACATCCTCGGCCGTCACCGGATCGCCGTTGTGAAAGATCGGTCCCTTGCGCAGCACGAATTCGTACCAGCTTGAATCTTCCGATGCAGTCCACGACTCGGCGAGGGAGGGCGCGAACGCCTTGCCCGGCATCGGCTTCAGCATCGCGTCCTGCAACGCATAAAGGATCATGAACGGCGTGATCAGGCCCGACGTCTCGGCCGGATCGAACCAGATCGGGGCGAGCGACACATGGATGCCCCAGGTCAGTTGCCCCTGCGGCGAAGCGGCTGCCAGGTTGGAAGAGCCGGCGACCGCGGCCCCAGCGGCAAGCGCCAATGCATTGCGACGTGTAAGCGAAACAGTCTTGCAGCCGGGCGACATCGTCCCGGCGCTTCCCAGGCGACGAACCATATCCCTGCTCCTGGGCTCCCTCTGCGTGGAGCCTCGCACCCAGTCTAGTTCAAGGGCCCGCCCATGTCCCCCCGGGGCGAAGCGAAAAAAGCGATCGCCTGTCCGGCATGCGCAAAGGCGTTGCTTCAGGTGAAGGAGACAGTCTGGTCGGCACATAGCAGGCAAGAATGGGCCAAACTGAGACTTCCGTACTTCGGATGGAAACGTCGGCTGCATTCCCGAGCCGGGACAGGGCGCGGACTGCACTAGTCGGCTATGCTCGATTGGCGTCGGCGCCTCTGCTGCGGAGGGAGCACGCAATTGGGAGGCGGCGATGGCGTCAACTCTGATCGGCAAGCAGGCTGTCGTGATCGGTGCCGGAATGGCCGGGCTCACGGCCGCGGGAGCGCTCGCCGACCGCTTCGATCAGGTCGTGGTTCTGGAGCGCGACACTCTGCCCTCGGAGCCCGCCTATCGCGCGGGGACGCCGCAGGCGCGGCACGTGCATGCGCTGTTGCTCAGCGGCCAGCGCGCCATCAGCGACCTGTTCCCGGGGTTCGAGCAGGATCTCGCGCGGGCGGGAGCCGTGCCGCTCAGGGCCGGTCTCGATGTTCGAACAGAGCGCCCGGGCTACGATCCCTTCCCGCAACGCGATCTCGGCTGGTCCAGTTACGCCGTGTCGCGACCGACAATCGAGCGCGCCGTACGACGGCGGGTGGAAAGCCGCGCAAACACCACGCTGCGCCAGCGCTGCCGGGTGCGGGAAGTGTTGGCGGCGGCAAATGGAGAGGCGGTCACCGGCGTGCGGTACGAGAACGGCAACGGCGCAAGCGAGACACTTGCGGCGGATCTCGTGGTGGACGCCTCCGGACGCGGCGCCCTCACTCTCGCGCTGCTGCAGTCGATCGGCCAACCACTGCCCGAGGAGACCACGATTGGCATCGACCTCGGCTATGCCACATGCGTCTTTGCCATCCCCGACGACGCCGCGACCGATTGGAAAGGCGTTATGACCTTCGGCCAGGCGCCCACGAACGGCCGTGGCGGCTTGCTGTTGCCGCTCGAGGGCAATCGCTGGATGGTGACCATTGGCGGGCGCCATGGTGACGTGCCTCCTGGTGATCCGGAGGGATTCCTGACTTACGCCCGGGAACTGCGGACGCCGACGATCTACAAGGCGATCAGCCGCGCCAAGCGCCTGGACGGCGTCGCGCGCTACGGCTTCCCCGAGAGCGTGCGGCGTCATTTCGAGCGGCTTGATGTCTTCCCCCGCGGACTTTTGCCCATCGGCGACGCAATCTGCCGGTTCAATCCCGTCTACGGCCAAGGCATGAGTGTGGCCGCGCTGGAGGCGCGCCTGCTTCAGAGGCTGCTCGAGAGACTAGGGGAAGACGCCGATCCAATCGCCGCGCTGGCACCGGCTTTTTTCGCCGAGGTGCAGGCGTTGTTAGAGACGCCGTGGTCGGTGGCGATACTCGACTTCGCGTTACCCGATACGCGCGGGCAACGTCCGGCGGATTTTGACACCACGCTCAAATTCGGTATCGCCCTGACCCGGCTGGCCGCCGAAGATCCGGCCGTCCACAAGCTGGCCGCCGAAGTCCAAAATCTATTGAAGCCGCGCAGCGTTTATCGCGATCCGGCCCTGGTGCAGCGCGTGCTCGCGAAGATGGCCGAGGCGTAACCCTTGTCCGGGCGCCGCTGTGCCGAATGACCGGCAGCCGAAACCAACGTCCGCCCTCCAGCCATAGCCCGACAATCCTTCAGGCATACGGAAAGGGCACTTTGGGTCAAAGTCGATAAGCCTCAGCCTGATCAACTGTCTTCCGTTTGGCCCCGGAAGGCGGACCTGGAAACCGCGTGGTGCTGGACGAGTCCGCCCCTTCATTTCCTCAGCTGGTCTCCATCGCCAAGACCGCCAACACCGCCATCGGCAGCGCTTGGCGGTGTTAGAGCGTGGTTAGGCCGACTAGACTGGCATCGGCGGTGCGGCGATCGCGCGCCGCGCCGCATCGGGAAGTCATCGGCAATGGAGATTTCCGGCAAGACAGCCATCGTCACTGGAGCCGCCTCCGGCATCGGCCTCGGCATCGCCACGGAACTTGCCGAAGCCGGCGCCAACGTGGTGATGGCCGACATCCAGAAGGACGCGGTGGAGCAGGCGGCGCATCGGCTGTCCGGCACCAACAAGCAGGTGCTCCCGGTCAAGGTCGACGTCACCCAGGAACAGTCGGTGATCGACGCGCTGTCCGAAGCGGAGCGCCGCTTCGGCAAGCTCCACATCGCCTGCAACAATGCCGGCGTGCCGATGCACGGCACGCGACTGGTCGACGTGCCGGTGGCCGACTGGGCGTTCGTCATCGGCGTCAATGTCTGGGGCGTCATCCACGGCATCCGCCACTTCGTGCCGGCGATCCTGAAGCACGGCGAGGCCGGGCACGTCGTCAACACCGCCTCGGTCGCCGCCACGCAGAATCGCCGCGGCGCCGATCAGGGGCCGTACTCGATGAGCAAGTACGCCGTGCTGTCGCTGTCGGAGGCGCTGGAGCACGAGCTTGAAGGCACCAATGTCGGCGTGACCGCGCTGTGCCCTGGTCCGATCGCCACCAACATTGCGCGAGGCGCGCGCAACCGCCCCGATCACCTCGGCGGCCCGCTGCTGCGTCCGAGCGACGAGGCGGTCCTGGCGGAGCGTCTGGCGCGCACCGGCATCGATCCGAAACTGGTCGGCGAGCGGGTGGTCGATGCGATCCGCAACAAGACCTTCTACGCCTTCGTCAGCGCCGTGCCCGCCGACGTGATCAAGGCGCGGCACCGCCGCATCGAAGCGGCGCTCGAGACCCGCTGGACGACGCACTACTAGGGCGCTGTCGACACTGCGTGGATCATGCCTTCCCAGACCACGGTCTTGCGCGAGAACTCACTAAGCGACTCGGGTCAAGATCCATAAAGAGCTCAGGTCTGCCAGCACTGCCCGCGGCCATTGAGGCCCGCGGGCAGTCACGCATTGAGGGTCACAACTTCGACAGCTCCAGCTGCTGTCGATCGCCGATCCACATCTTGGCAAGTTCCGCTTCCAGCTTTCTTGCCCGATCGGGCTCGCCGCGTGCCTTATGGAGTTCGGCAAGCCCATACCACGACCAGCCGTTGGCTGGGGCGCGCTTCAGCGCGCGCTGGAATTGCTCCTCCGCTTCGTCAAGTCGGCCGGCCTGCATCAGCGCCACTGCGAGCGACTGCCGCACAGGATAATACCAATAGGGCGGCTCCATGTATGGCAGGCCGTCCTGCAGCGCGGCCGCTCGCTCGAACCGCTCGATCGCTCCTGCCTTGTCGCCCTGACGCTGCGCGACACGGGCTTCGATGACAGTGCGCGCCAGCGCCAGCACGTCCTGCGCTGGAACGCCCGCGGACTTGAGCAACGAGAGATCGCCACCCTCAAGGACCGAGATCGCCTTTGCTTCTGCCTTGGCAGCGGCAATGTCACCCTGTGCCAAGTAAGCAATGCCGCGCGCGTAGTGCCACATGGCCTTGACGTACGGAATGGCGTCGCCGGGATCGGGGAGTGCCAGAACCGTAGCGGGAGGGCTGAACAGCGCATGGGCGAAGTAAGGCGCCGCCTTGATCGGCTGTACCAGCGCGATGCCGCGCGCGACCTCATCGGGGATGAGCCCACGCAGCTTCTCAGCCGCCGCGATGACGGTGGGTCCGTCGCCCGCCATCTGGGCAGACGCGAGCACGAAATGGACGTTATGAGGGTAGTATCCGAGGCGATACACGCCCATGGGCGCATTGGTCGCCGCCAGATATTTTTCGTCCACTCCCGCCGCCGTCTTGTTGTCGGCCAGGGCATCAAGGTAGCGGCCGACCCGATAGTAGATATGGCTCGGCATGTGCACGAGGTGGCCGGCACCGGGCATGGCCCCCCGCAGCCGGTCCGCGTAGGGCTCGGCGCGCTCGGGCTGGTCGGACGCCTCTACCGCGTGGATGTAATAGTGGATCGCACCCGGATGGTTCGGGTCGCGCGCCAGCACGCGTTCGAGCGTCGGCACGATGGGCCCGCTCTGCTGGTTTGGCTCGCGACCGCCCGGTTGCCAGTAATTCCACGGGCTGAGGTCCATCACCGATTCGGCGTACAGGACCGCGATCTCGTTGTCGTCCGGGAACTGCGCCGCGACCTTCTCCATGGCCGACGCGTAAGCGGTATCGAGCGGCGCCCGGTCCGCCTTCGCGTCCCTGGCGTAGCGAGTGGAAACCGCGGCAATCAACGCCTGCTCGCGCGGGGTCGCCCGCGGAGCGAGCGTGCGCGCCTTGTCGGCCGCCGCGAAGGCCGGCGCTACCGCGTCTTCCTGCATCGGCAGATTGATGTTGGGCCCAAGCACCAGGGCTTCGCCCCAGAAGCACATCGCGCAGTCAGGGTCGAGCTTCTGCGCCTTGCGAAAGGCGCGCTGCGCCTCGCTGTGATTGAACGCGTAGGTGAGCCGCAGCCCTTGGTCGAAATAGGACTGCGCCAGCTCGCTCGCGGTCGTGATTTTGTACGTCACACTGCCAAGCCCTTCCCACAGCGGCGGATCTGTGCCGGCGAAAGCAGCTGCCGGCGAGGCGGCCTGCATTTCCGCTTGCGGCACCTCCGTGCGTGTCTGGGCCAAGCGCAGCATGGCGCGGGTTACGTCGGCTGATCCTGATCCATGACAGATTGGGATATCGGCGCCGAACAGCCGCTCGGTAGCGGCGATACCTTTGCTGTCGGTCGGGGCGCTGCCGACGGAAAACGGTGCAAGCAAGCCGCCCAGCGCCGCTCCGGCGACGAGAAGCGGCGGCAAGGAAAAAATCACCCGCATGGTGCCTTCCCATCCATGTTGGAGCTCAGTCGGAGCGCGGCACAGTGAGCGATTCGTGACCGCCTAGGCATTGAGGTTACTCCTCGCAAGCCGCCACCGCGATCAAACTGTGCATTTCGGCAAAGATACTCGCGTTGAAAGATAGCGTGCGTGGACCTTGGTGCGGGTCCAACGCCGTACAGGTCATCGAATCCTCGGAATGAAGTGCCTTCCTCGATCATGGTTGGTCTCCCCACTGTCCTCTAAGGCGCCGGTCGTATCGTGTGGGTGTAGGAGCCAATCGTCGCCTTGAACTCGTCCCCGGATCGAACGAACCGCTTGTCACCCTCGAAGCAAGTTTCCATGTCAAAGCCATCCACCCGCAGAATCACCTCGCTGCCGCACTTCCAGCCGTCGTCCAAATAGCCGATCAGCTTGCCGTTCTTTTCCGCGAACCACGCTTTGCCGGTAGTCACCTTGCCGGCGAGGCCATGCGCGTCGACATTCCCTGGCGGCTGATGCCACTCGTATGCCCAAACGGGCGTGGTCAGTAGCGTGGCTCGGATGACCTGCAGCGCGGCGTGAAGTTGATCGGGGTATTCCTCGCTTGAGGCCGTGCCACTCAAGAGAATCGCCGCTATGGCGGCCGCTGTCGTCCTGGTCATCACCAAATCCTTCGACTTGTTGACGGAAGGCCTCTCGCTCATCTCCCGGGGGCCACTGCTGAATGACCGCGAGCACGGCGGCTTGCCGGTGCTCGTCAGTCTTGGCTGGGTCTCGCCGGGAAGTCATGGGCGAGAACCGGGAAAGTTCTGGGAAGATGATTGAGCGGCAGAGAGAGAAATCACCTTTACGACTGTCGATTGCCGGCAATATGGACGCATGCGACAAATACGAAAGCTGGACGAGGAACAATGGCGGAGTTCCGGGTGCTTTCAGAAAAATCGCTGGCACCGCTTCCGGCGACGGCACAGGTCCTCCTGTTCGACGCCTTCCGTTTCAACACGCGTACGGGCGAACTTTGGCGGGACGGGGTTCAGGCTGCGCTTACGCCTCGCACTTCCGCTGTCCTGGCACTTCTCGCTGACAGAGCGCTTCAAACGGTGACGAAGCAGGAGCTGTTCGATGTCGTTTGGAACGGCCGAATAGCGGGAGACGAGGCGTTGACCTCCTGCATTCAGGAACTGCGTAAGGCACTCGGCGACAAAGCCCGCCATCCGCGCCTCATTGAGACAAGGCACCGCCGCGGCTATCGCCTGATGGTACCGGTCACCCGGCCGGGTACACCGCTAGAGGGAAGGCCGGCGATCGCAATCCTGCCTTTCGTTAATCTCACGACCGATCCCGAGCAGAAGTACTTCGCTGACGGGCTTGTCGAAGACATTACGGGTGCGCTGAGCCGGATCGGATCCGTTCTGGTCATGGATCGAGGCGCTGCGGGCTTCTTTGCGGACGAGTCGGCGTCGGTGCAGCAGATCGGCCGTGAGCTGGAGGTCCGGTACGTTCTCCGAGGAACAGTGCGCCGGGCCGGCGACAAGCTGCGCCTGACAGCAAAGCTGATCGAGACCGCCACGACCTATCAGGTATGGTCTGAAACATATAATGGTCAACTGGCCAACGTGTTCGATCTGCAAGACACCATTGTCGAGAGAATCGTCGGCGCGCTCGGAACAAGCATCTGGGCCGCCGAAATCGAGCGAGCGCGGACAAAGCGACCGGACAGCCTGCAAGCATACGACTACGTGCTGCGCGCTTATCCAGGCTTCCGCGCAATGGAAGATCCCGCTCACGCCCAGGCGATGGAGATGTATCGCCAGGCCCTGGAGTTGGAACCGACTTACGCGCTCGCCATGGCATTCCTGGCGTGGTGCCATTCTCAACGATTCAGCCGAATGATGCGTGGTGATCCGGGCTTTGATCGTGCTCGCGCAATCCAGCTCGCGAATAGGTCGCTCGATCTCGATCCCGATGACCCCCGGGTAATGAGTGCTGCAGGCACCGCCCTGATGTTGGCGGGCACTCATGAGGATCTCGACCACTGCTTGCATTTGTTCGAGAGGGCGATCGCCATCGACCCGAACTCGTCACAAGGGTGGTTGCGCATGGGCCTCGTCCGCGTCAACAGATCGGAACCGGAAGAGGCGATCCGGGCTTTCGAACGGACGCTGCGACTTAGTCCGATGATTCCTCAGGCTGCCTACGCCCGATGGGGAATTGGCTTGGCGCATTTTGTGGCGGGCCGGCTGCCGGAGGCGGCCGCCTGTTTCCGACAGGCCTTGGCTGAACGGCCCCGCGATCCTGCCTTCCGCAGGCGCCTTTGTTCTACCCTGGGCTTGCTCGGCGAGCTTGACGAGGCCAGATCCTTGGCGACTGGGTTGATGACTGAATTTCCTGACCAGGGACTCGACCGTCTCGCTTCCGTCTCACAATTCCAGCCAGAGCCCACGCGAAGGTACGTCGAAGGCTTAAGGAAGGCTGGCTATGTCTGATACGCCGGTCCCGTCCCACAAACGAAAGAGATAGGTCTCCTTCGGGCTCGTGTCTGACCAACCGGTCGATGGAACCGCTGTCGGCATTCGAGCCGGAACAAGAGGCCGCATCTTTCCGACTTATGGGATTTGACCAAAGCCTACAGGTCCGCGTTCTGCAGTCCCTCGCGCAGGTGTTGCAGGTCCTGCTCGCGGGCGAAGTGCTGGGTGCCAGCAATGGCGCAGGCTCATCCCCGAGCTGACCGTCGCCACGTCGCGGGCGAACTGCCGAAGGCTTTCTTGAAGGCGCGCGAGAACGCCGCTTCGGAGTCGTAGCCGACGAGCTCGGCGACCTGCGCCAGCGAGGCATTGGTGCCGCTGAGCTTCTGCGCCGCCACCTGCATACGCCAGTGGGCGAGATAGTGCATGGGCGCCATGCCGATCAGGCGGCTGAAACGGTCGGCCAGCGCCGAGCGCGACATCCCGGCCTGGCGGCCCAGCTCCTCGACGCTCCAGTCGCGGGTGAGTTGCCGTGCATGAGGGCAAGCGTACGCGCCACCAGGGGATCGCGCAGCCCGGCCAGCCAGCCGGTCTGGTCTTCCGGCAGATCCTCGACATAGCGGCGCACCGCCCCGACGAAGAGCAGCTCCGAAAGCTTGGCGAGCACGGTCGCCGATCCCGGGCGGCCGCTCGCGACCTCCTGAGCGGCATACTGGAAGGCAGGTCCGGTCTCCTCGACCTTGAGGATCATGGCGGCCGGCAGGGTCGCGACGACCGGGTTGCCCTGGACGCTGTCGCAGCCGAGGAAGCCGCAGATCATCCGCGTCGGCGTGCCGCCGCCGCCGTGATGGATGGATGCCAGGTCGCCGCGCGGCGAGGGCACGATGATCTCTGCGGCGCTGATCGGCGGCAGGGTCGGATTGCTGCCCAGCACGTGCCCGTCGTTGCGGGGAAACAGGATCAGCTCGCCGCTGCCCACTCGCTGCGGCGCGCGGCCGTCGACGATGACCTGCAGGTCGCCTTCGACCACGTAGTGATAGGGAATGAGATGCGCCGCGGGGCCGAGGAACGCGCGCAGAACTGCGTGGTCACGTGGACCGCCACGCACCAGGGCGCCGTGAATTCGGCTTGAAGAAAGACGCCGCCGGTCAGCTGGGCAGCTCGCAGCACATCCGACAAGGCGTCCATCAGGCGGTCCGGCGAATTGGCGTTCGGGTCATGTCTCCTGGAGTCCGGATCATAGCCGCGGCCGACCGCTCCTATACCGCGATCACCGAATGCCGCTTTCAACCGATGCGGCTTCAGCCCCAAGGACCAAACCAGGAGATCGATCGTGAATGCATTGGCACCCTTTCCCGACACCGAGCGCTATGCTCACTGCATCAAGGCCTCCAAGGCGGTGCGCTGGTACATCGACGCGGACGTCATCAAGGGCCGCAGCTTCGACCTAAACCGCAAATACCTGCCCGACGGACTTTCCCTCGTGCAGGGTTTCGCCTCGCTCTCGGATACCGAGAAGCGCCTGGTGAGCCAGATCCAGGGCCGCACCTACGCCAACATCTTCGGCCTGGTCGAGCGGTTCATCACCGCCAAGCTCCTGGAGATCGGCCGCGATCACTGGTTCGGCGACCAGAATGCCCTCGAAGC
>Ga0081539_10003922_pt1 | contig 17277 bp, 14 predicted proteins | sample TabmetS4T2R2_FD_71023 | JGI IMG/M metagenome (GOLD analysis project Ga0081539, IMG submission 71023) | Tabebuia heterophylla rhizosphere microbial communities from the University of Puerto Rico - S4T2R2 | ecosystem: Host-associated > Plants > Roots > Rhizosphere ...
GTTCCAGCGCGAGACTCACATCCGCAAGTGACGGCGGGGCGCCAGAGCTGCCGACGATCTCCAGCTTGCCGGTGCCAAGCGGACCATGCTGGCGCGGCTCGGTTCCGGCGAAGATCGCGACCAGCGGCACGCCGAGCGCGGCGGAAAGGTGCAGCAAGCCCGTATCCACGCCGACGACCAGCGCTGCGCGCGCAATCATGCGCGCCACAACATCAAGGACCGCGCGCTCTGGCACGACCGCTGCCGGAACCGCGGCCGCGACCTGCCAGCTGCGCCGCCGCTCGTGCTCCGTCCCCCACGGCAGGACCGGCCGATAGTCGCGCGCCGCGAGCGCCTTCGCGACCGCGATCCAGTCCGGCACCGGCCACTCCTTTTCGGGCCGCGCGGTCGCGTGCAGCAGGATCGCATCGCGCGTCGTATCGCCGCCGGCCAAGGCCGCGCGATCGAGACCGAAATCGAGCGGCGCGTCGAACGCATAGCCGAGCGCTTGCGCGGTCAGCATGCGGTTGCGCGTGATCGCGTGCAGCGCGCGGTCGACGTGGTGGTGCACGTCGTAGAACCACGCGGCCGGACGCTCGCGCACGCTCGCGCCGTCATAGCCATGCCGTCGGCCGCGCGCGATACGGGCGATCAGCGCCGAACGCAACAGGCCCTGCGCGTCGATCACCGTCTCATGCGTCTGCTCGCGCATCGCGGCCTTGAAGGTGGCGATCTCGCGCCAGGTCGCGCGGCTGAACAGCGCGCGGCGCCAGCGCCGCGACGCGACCGGCACGACCGTGTCCACACCGCGGTGCAGCCGCACCAGCGGGGCGAACGCTTCCTCGACCACCCAGCCGATGCGTGCGTTCGGCCGCTGCGCCCGCACGTCACTGACCGCCGGCATGTGATGGATCACATCGCCGAGCGAGGATGTCTTGATGAACAGGATGTCGGACATGAAGGATGCAGGTTAAGGCGGCGGGAACGTTTGCCAATAACCGGTTCTTCATGCAAATGCGCCTAGGAAGTGGCAAGGCCAAAGGAAACAAGCGGATATATACCCATGACGGTCCTGGTTACCGGCGGCGCCGGCTATATCGGCAGCCACATGGTCTATGCGCTGGTCGCCGCCGGCGAGCGCGTGGTGGTGCTCGACAATCTCTCGACCGGCTTCGACTGGGCCGTGGCCGGCAGCGTGCCGCTCGTCGTCGGCGAAACCGGTGACCAGAACCTCGTCGCCACCATCATCAGGGAGCAAGGCGTCAAGGCGATCATTCATTTCGCCGCCTCGATCGTCGTGCCCGACTCGGTCGCCGACCCGCTCGGCTACTACAAGAACAATACCGTCAACTCGCGCGCGCTGCTCGAATGCGCCGTGAAGGGCGGCGTCGAGCATTTCATCTTTTCGTCCACCGCCGCGGTTTACGGCAATCCGGAGCGCATGCCGGTGCGCGAGGACGATCCGTTGATGCCGATGTCGCCTTACGGCGCGTCCAAGCTGATGACCGAGATCATGCTGCGCGACACCACCCTGGCGCATGGCCTCAAGCACGTCATCCTGCGCTATTTCAACGTCGCCGGCGCCGATCCCGAAGGCCGCACCGGACAATCGACCAAGGGCGCGACCCATCTCATCAAGGTTGCGGTCGAGACCGCGCTCGGCAAGCGCGGCAAGATGGACATTTTCGGCACCGACTATGCGACGCCGGACGGCACCTGTGTCCGCGACTACATCCATGTCAGCGATCTTGCGGCGGCGCATCTCGATGCGCTGCGCTACTTGCGCGCGGGCGGTCCCTCGATCACGGCGAATTGCGGCTATGGGCGCGGCTATTCGGTCCGCGAGGTAATCGATACGGTGAAACGCGTATCCGGCACGGATTTCCGCGTCGATATCTCGCCGCGCCGGCCGGGCGATCCGGCTGCAATTGTGGCCTTGCCGGATCGCGCACGCGCGGCATTCGACTGGCAACCGCGCTATGACGATCTCGCGCTGATCGTGGATCACGCGCTCGCCTGGGAACGCAAGCTGATGATGCGGAACCGCTGATCCGGCGCACTGATTCGCCTTGAAAATCCGAGCCGGGACGGGCAAGGAACGGCGAATTGAGGGGCGCCGGTCGCGGCTGCCTGCGGAAGGCGCATGATCACATCAGAGCTTCCACCGGACAGCCGCTACACGACAGCAACGCTGGTGCGCCGGCTGTTTCTGGAGCACGGCAAGGCGCATTGGCGCCTTTACGCGGTCGCGATCGCGCTGATGGGCATCGCCGCCGCTTGCACAGCGGTCGTCGCCTATCTGATGCGCGACTTCATCAACTTCGCCTACCTGAGCCGGAACTTCAAAGGTATCTCGGCGATCAGCATCGTCTTTCTTGTCGTCTTCACGGTGCGCGGCTTTGCCCTCTATGGCCAGGCCGTGCTGATGTCGCGCATCGGCAACCGCATTGCCGTCGGCAATCAGAAGCGGCTGTTCGAAAAACTCTTGAACGAGAATCTCGGCTATTTCACCGACCGGCATTCCTCCGAATTCATGGCGCGACTCAATGCAGGCGCCGTCGCGGCAAATCAGGCGCTCAATCTCATCATTACCTCGATGGGGCGCGATCTTCTGACGCTGATCGGGCTGATCGTCGTCATGATCGTGCAGGATCCGTTGCTGTTCTTCGTCACCCTCGTGGTGTTTCCGCCCGCAATGGTGATGCTGCGCAAGATGATCCGGCGCATCCGCAATATCATGCATGCGCAATTCACCGGTGGTGCGCGCACGCTGGAAACACTGCAAGAGACGTTACAGGGCCTGCGCACCGTGAAGGCGTTCACACTCGAAGAGACGCTGCGCCAGCGCTTTGAAACGAACGTCGCGGAAGTCGAGAAGGAAGCGAACAAGTGGGCGCGCGTCGCCAATCGCACCGGTCCACTGATGGAGGGCCTCGGCGGCGTCGCGGTCGCGCTGGCGATCGTCTATGGCGGCTATCGCGTGGTGTACTGGGGCGCGACGCCGGGCGAGTTCTTCTCGTTCCTCACCGCATTCCTGCTCGCCAATGAGCCGGCGAAGCGGCTGGCGCGGCTCAATATCGAGCTCAACAGCCTGCTGGTCGGCGTGCGTGTGCTGCTCGAGGTGATCGACAGCGCGCCGACCGAGCCGGCCGATGATTACAAACCACCGCTCCAGGTCAGCGCCGCGCGGGTTGAGTTCACCGATGTCCGCTTCTCCTACCGTCCCGACGAGCCGGTGCTGCGCGGCATGTCGTTCGTCGCGGAGCCCGGCAAATTGACCGCACTGGTCGGACCATCCGGCGGCGGCAAGTCCACAGTGCTCAATCTGATCCTGCGGTTCTATGAAATCGGCGGCGGCACAATCCTGATCGACAGGCAGGATATTGCCGGAGTAACGCGACAATCTGTGCGCCGGCAGATCGCCTATGTGGGACAGGACGTGTTTTTGTTCCGGGGCACGATCCGCGAGAATATCGGCTACGGCAAAGCGAATGCGACCGATGCCGAAATCATGGCGGCAGCCCGCGCCGCGCACGCGCATGATTTCATCATGCAGTTCCCGCAGGGGTACAACACGCCGGTTGGCGAGCACGGACTGCAGCTGTCCGGCGGCCAGCGTCAGCGCGTTGCCATCGCGCGCGCGCTGATCAAGAGCGCACCGATCATCCTGCTCGACGAGGCGACGGCTGCGCTCGATTCGGAGAGCGAGCGCCACGTACAGGATGCGATCGCCGAATTGTGCAAAGGGCGCACGACGCTTGCGATCGCGCACCGGCTATCGACGATCATGCACGCCGATCGGATTCTCGTCGTCGAGGACGGCGCGATCTCCGAAAGCGGGCGTCATGAGGAGCTGCTGCGTCGCGGCGGGCGCTACGCGGCGTTCTACCGCCTGCAGCTGATGCATCAGGGCCAGCCGGACGCGCCGCAAGCCGTTGCAATCTAGGCTTTTGGGATAGACGCGGGTAGACGCGTCTAAGCAAACGCCGAGGCGACGATCAGCACCGCGATCAGCGCGACGACGGCATATTTCATCGCATAGTAGGCATTGTAATTGCGCGCCTTGAAGCGCTGGCCGAGCGTGTGCAGCTTGTACACCTGGCTGAAGACCTTGTTGATCACGCCGACCTTCTCACCTTCCTCGTTCTGGCTCGCCGAGGCCTTGACGAGATGCGCGGCGCCCAGCGGTTGATCGCCGTCATGAAGCCGAACTTCATCGGGCGCTCGACGTCGCAGAACAGGATGATGCGATTCTGGTCGGTGCGGTTCTCGGCGGTGTGGATATAGGTCTCGTCGAACATGATGGCTTTGCCGTCGCGCCACACGCAGTTCTCGCCATCGACGATGATGAAGCAGTCCTCGGAGTTCGAAGCGCTTCCAGCCGCTCTTGAAGAACGAATAGAAGCCCCAGTCGTTGTTGTTCGCCGCCGCCCTGATGCGCCCTTCATCGAACAGATTGAGCGCTTCCTCGCGGATCACTTGCCAGTTGTCGCGCAGCGGTTTCAGCTCGGAAAAATGATCGAGCGACAGCACCGGTTTATTCGGCACCGCTTGAAACAGGTACATCAGCACATTGTAGGGCGCGAGCCAGGTCGAATGGTCGGCAAGCTGGCGCCAGAGTCGCAGCTTCATCTTGCCGCGGAAATGCACATAGGCCGCAGAAGCGGCGAACAGATAGACGATCACGAACTGCGGAGCGAAGAGACGCGCCACCATGAATGTCCCCGAGTGTCCCCGCCCGCAGCGCTACCTGCGGCTGTCCGAGGCCGTTATTGCCGTTCCGCGGTGCCTCGCAAAAGGGCTTGACGCACGGTTGAAATGCCCTGTTCCGGCCGCCTGCGACATGCTAGCGATCCGCCGCCCGGACCGGGCATGTTTCCCTCCAAATCCTTGATGGAACACCGATGTCTGCTGCCAAATACGTCATTCCACCGCCGCCCCAAGCCGCCCTTCACGTTGCCGGCAGCTCCGAACTGTTCCCGGTGCGTCGCATCTGGTGCGTCGGCCGCAACTACCTCGAGCACATCAAGGAGATGGGCCAGGACGAGCGCGAGCCGCCGTTCTTCTTTGCCAAGCCCGCCGACGCGATCGTGCATGACGGCGGCACAGTGCCTTACCCGCCGCTGACCAATGACCTGCACCACGAGGTCGAGATGGTGGTGGCGCTGAAGTCTGGCGGCCGCAACATCCCGAAGGACAAGGCGCTCGACTGCGTCTGGGGTTACGGCGTCGGCATCGACCTGACGCGGCGCGACCTGCAGATCGCCTCGCGCAACATCAAGCGGCCGTGGGAGATCGGCAAGGCATTCGACGGCTCGGCGCCGTGCGGACCGCTGCAGCCCGCTTCCAAGATCGGCCATCCGCAGAAGGGCCGCATCTCCCTCAAGGTGAACGGCGAAGTGAAGCAGGACGGCGATCTCGAGCAGATGATCTGGAACGTCCCCGAAATCATCTGGAAGCTCTCCGAGATGGTTGCGCTCGAGGCCGGCGACATCATCATGACCGGCACGCCGGCGGGCGTGAGCGCGTTGCAGCCCGGCCACAAGCTCGAATGCGAGGTCGAGGGCGTCGGCAAGGTCAGCGTGACGATCGGACCGAAGCTGGGGTAGGCCAAGCGCATCGTCATCGCCCGCGAAAGCAGGCGACCCAGTAAACGGCGGCCGCGCTGTGTTTACTGGGTGCCCCGCTTTCGCGGGGCATGACAAACGAGGGTCTTGAGCCCGTTACACCACCGCCGTCATGCCGCCGTCGACGAACAGGATGTGGCCGTTGACGAAGGATGACGCATCAGAGGCGAGGAAGATTGCCGCACCCTGCAGCTCCTCGACCTTGCCCCAGCGCCCCGCAGGCGTGCGCGCGCAGACCCAGCTGGAAAACTTCTCGTCCGCCATCAGCGCCTGATTGAGCTCGGTCCCGAAATAGCCCGGCGAGATGCCGTTCGCCGTAATGCCGTGCTTGGCGAATTCCGCGCACATCGCCTTGGTGAGCATCTTCACGGCGCCCTTGCTCGCCGTATAGGGCGCAATCGTCGGACGGCCGAGCTCCGACATCACCGAGCAGATGTTGACGATCTTGCCGCGGCTTCGCGCCATCATGCGGCGCGCGACCGACTGCGTCACGAAGAAGACCGAGTCGAGATTGGTCGCCATGATCTGACGCCAATCGGCCTCAGGGAAGTCGGTGAACGGCATGCGTTTGGTCATGCCGGCATTGTTGACCAGGATGTCGATCGGTCCGACGTCGCGCTCGATCTTCTCAACCGCGGCTTCGACCTTGGCCTTGTCGGTCACGTCGAACGGCGCCGCGACCGCGTTGCCGATCGCCTTCACGGCGGCATCGACCGCGCCGGCGTCGCGGCCGTTGATGACCACCCGCGCGCCCGCCGCCGCATAGCCCTCCGCAATCGCGCGGCCGATGCCGCGGCTCGAGCCGGTGACGAGCGCAATGCGGCCGGTAAGATCGAACAGCTGGTTCATGGTGTTTCCTGGACTGGTCTGGGCGGGTGCGCGACACTATAGCGGTCTGGAGTACGAGCAAGAACCAGGAGAAAAGCCATGCGCGCCGCCGTGCTGTACGCGCCGAAAGACCTGCGCATCGAGCCGGTCGCGCCCTCCCCGCTCGGGGCGAACGAGGTCGAGGTGCGCATCGAGGCCGGAGGCATCTGCGGCTCCGACCTGCACTACTATTATGACGGCGGCTTCGGCACCGTGCGCCTCAGGGAGCCGATGATCCTCGGCCACGAGATCGCCGGCACGGTATCGCGCGTCGGCGCCGAGGTTGCGAACGTCGCGGTCGGGACGCGCGTTGCCGTCAATCCAAGCCGCCCCTGCGGCGCCTGCCGCTATTGCGCCGAGGGCAAGCAGCAGCACTGCCTCAACATGCTGTTCTACGGCAGCGCGATGCGCTTCCCGCATGTGCAGGGCGGGTTTCGTGACGTGCTGGTCTGCGACGCGGCGCAGGCCGTGCCGGTCGCCGCGCGCATGTCGGCCGCGCAAGCGGCCTTCGCCGAGCCGCTCGCGGTCTGCCTGCATGCGGTGAACCGCGCCGGCGCGCTGCTCGGCAAACGCGTGCTCGTCACCGGTGCCGGGCCGATCGGCGCGCTGACCATCATCGCGGCGCGCCGTGCCGGCGCGCTCGAGATCGTCGCGACCGATGTGGCCGAGGCGCCGCTCGCGGCGGCCCGCAAGGTCGGCGCGGACGCGACCGTGAACGTGTCCGAGCCAAGCGCCCTCGCCCGCTATGAAGCCGACAAGGGCAGTTTCGATGTGATGTTCGAGGCGTCCGGCAACGCACGCGCATTGGCCGGCGGGCTTGCAGTGGTGCGGCCGCAAGGGATCATCGTGCAGATCGGCATCGCCGGGGCTGAGATGTCGCTGCCGATCAACGTGGCGGTCGCGAAGGAAATCGAGCTGCGCGGGACATTCCGCTTCCACGAGGAGTTTGCGCTCGCGGTCGCGCTGATCGGCGGCGGGCTGGTCGACGTGATGCCGCTGCTCACCGCGACCGTGCCGCTCGCGGAGGCAAACGACGCCTTTGCGCTCGCGGCGGATCGATCCAAGGCGATGAAGGTGCAGCTGGCGTTCACTTAAGCCCTCATGGTGAGGAGCCGCGCGATGGCGCGGCGTCTCGAACCATGGCGGCATACGCCGAGGTTGCGGCCATCCTTCGAGACGCTCGCCATAAGCGCGTTTACGCGCGTCTGCGACGCGCTATGGCTCGCTCCTCAGGATGAGGGCCGTCGTTACATCACCGCGCCGATCTGCCACGGCACGAACTCGGCGTCGCCGTAGCCCAAGTCCTCGGACTTGGTGCGCGCGCCCGACGCGGTCGTCAGCACCTTGCGGAAAATCTCCTCGCCCTTCTGGGCAACCGGAACGCCGTCGAGGATGTCGCCGCAATTGATGTCCATGTCGTCGATCATGCTGGCATAGACTTGGCTGTTGGTCGCGAGCTTGATCGAGGGCGTCGGCTTGCAGCCGAACGCCGAGCCGCGCCCCGTCGTGAAGCACATCACGTTGGCGCCGCCGGCCACCTGCCCGGTCGCGCCGACCGGGTCGTAGCCGGGCGTATCCATGAACACGAAACCCTTCTCCTTCACGGGCTCGGCATATTCATAGACGGCGCGCATCGTGGTGGTGCCGCCCTTGGCGGCGGCGCCGAGCGATTTCTCCAGGATGGTGGTGAGCCCGCCCGCCTTGTTGCCGGGCGAGGGATTGTTGTTCATCTCGCCGCCATTGCGCTCGCAATAGGCTTCCCACCACTTGATGCGCTCGACCAGCTTCTCGCCGACCGCGCGGTTGACGGCGCGGCGCGTCAGCAGATGCTCAGCGCCGTAGATCTCCGGCGTCTCGGACAGGATCGCGGTGCCGCCATGGCGCACCAACTCGTCGACCGCTGCGCCGAGCGCCGGATTGGCCGTGATGCCCGAATAGCCGTCCGAGCCGCCGCATTGCAGCGCGAGCGTGATCTCCGAGGCCGGGCGCGTCTCGCGCTGCGCGCGCGCCGCGATCGGCAGCATCGCCTTGATGCGCTCGATCCCTTCGGCGACCGTCTTCTTGGTGCCGCCGGTCGCCTGGATCGTCATGGTCTGGAAATGATCGCCCTCGACCAGGCCGTATTCCTCTTTCATCCGATCGATCTGGAACACCTCGCAGCCGAGCCCGACCATCAAGGCGGCGCCGAGATTGGCGTGCGTCGCGTAACCCCACTGGGTCCGCCGCAGCACGTCGAAGCCCTCGCCATAGGCCGCAAGCCCGCAACCGGTGCCGTGCACGAACGGCACCACGCCGTCGATGTTCGGATAGTCCGCAAGTACGCCGGACCGCTCGACCTCGCGCGCGATAAAACGCGCCGCCGACGCCGAGCAGTTCACCGAGGTCAGAATGCCGATGTAGTTGCGCGTCCCGGTCTTCCCGCCCGGCCGCACGTAACCCTCGAAGGTCGCGCGCAGCTCTGGCGGCAGCACCTCGTCGTTCCGCGCGCCTTCCGCGAAACGATAGTCGCGCGCGAAATCATGCATTTCGACATTGTGCGTGTGCACCCAGTCGCCGGGCGCGATCGGCGCGGTCGCAAAGCCGATGATCTGGTCGTATTTACGCACCGGCTCGCCCTTCGCGATCGGCGCGATCGCCATCTTGTGGCCGCGCATGACCCGCGCTTTCGCGGTCACACCAGTCGCCGCGGTGCCCTCGGGCACGGGGTCGACCGCGACGACGACGTTATCGTTCGGCGAGAGGCGGACGGTGCGGGGCGTGCTCATGTGTCGGCTCGTGTCGGTTCAGCTCAGGTTCGGCTTTATGTTCGGCTTCGACCCAGCCCGGCGAGGTGCGCGTAACCGCGATTCCAGGTCGGGCTGATGACGACTTCGTTCATACAGATAGTCGCGGGCAACTTCGCCACGTAGAGAATCAGATCAGCCATGTGCTCGGGCTGGATCATGCGCGCGCGCTCTTCCGCGGTCACCGGCTTCGGCCGATGGTCGAGGATCGGCGTCGCGACTTCGTTGGGACACAGCACCGTCGAACGGATGCCGTGCTGAAACTCCTCCATGTTGATCGAATAGCTCATCGCGACCACGCCGTGCTTGGCCGCCACATAGGCCGGCCCCGGAACGATCCCGACAAAGCGGCCGGCCCATGACGCCGTATGGATCAGGAGCCCGCCCTTCTGCGGTCGCATGATATTGAGCGCCGCGTACGCGCAATAGAATGCGCTGTTCAGGTTCGCGTCGAGCATGAACTTGATCCGCTCGGGATCGATTTTCGCCCAGCTGCGCTCGGTCAGGTTCGCGCCCGCATTGTTGACCAGGATGTCGAGCCGGCCGAGCTCCTTGGCAATTTTCTCCGCGACGCGGCCCGCACTGTCCGGCGCGCCGAGATCGCCCGGCACCACCAGGGCCTTCCCGGCCGCGGCGGTGATCCGATCAGCGACCTGCTGCAGCGGCTCGCGCCGCCGCCCGGTGAGCGCGATCGCGGCGCCCTCGCGCGCGAGCGCCAGGGCCGCCGCCTCACCGATGCCGCTCCCTGCGCCCGTGACCCAGGCGACTTTGTGCGCGAGAGCGCGATTATTCATGGAGCATGATCTTTCCCGAAAACCGGTCCCCACTTTTCGGGATCATGCTCGCGCGCGCCCACGTGCGCCTACAGCACGAGGCCGGAGGCGTTCTCGATCAGATGCATGTGGTCGAGATGCACCGCGATCTTCATCGGTGATCCGACCTTGGCGCCGGCATTCGGGTCGGTGCGGCAGCAGACCTCCGTGCCATCGATCGAGATGAATACCATGGTCTCGTTGCCCATCGGCTCGACCACCTCGACGCCGGCATCGAAACTCGCGAGGTTCTTCGAGCCGTTGGTCTTCGCTTCGGTAAGGTGCTCGGGGCGAATGCCGAAGGTGAGGTCCTTGCCGACCGCCGCACGATAGCGCGCCACCCGCTCCGCCGGGACGGCGAACTTGATCTTGTCGGACAGGCGGATATTCAGCCCGTCGCCGGCCTGTTCGAGCCGGCATGGAAGGAAGTTCATCGCCGGCGAGCCGATGAAGCCCGCGACGAAGCGCGTCGCCGGCGCGTGATAGAGATGGTTCGGCGCGCCGATCTGCTCGATCCTGCCTCGGTTCATCACCACCACGCGGTCGGCGAGCGTCATCGCCTCGACCTGGTCATGGGTGACGTAGACCGTCGTGGTGCGCACCTTCTGATGCACGCGCTTGATCTCGGTGCGCATCTGCACGCGCAGCTTGGCGTCGAGGTTCGAGAGCGGCTCGTCGAACAGGAACACCTTCGGATTGCGCACGATCGCGCGTCCCATCGCGACGCGCTGGCGCTGGCCGCCGGAGAGCTGGCGCGGCTTGCGGTCGAGCAGGTCTTTGATGTCGAGGATGCGCGCGGCCTCCTGCACCCGCTGCTCGATCTCGGCCTTCGGATAGCTCTTGAGCCGCAACCCGAACGACATGTTCTGGTAGACCGTCATGTGCGGATAGAGCGCGTAGTTCTGGAACACCATCGCCATGTCGCGGTCTTTCGGCGGCACGTCGTTGACGATCTCGCCGTCGACCGCGATCTCGCCGCCGGTGATGTCTTCGAGGCCGGCGATCATGCGCAGCGTCGTGGACTTGCCGCAGCCTGACGGCCCGACCAGCACCACGAACTCCTTGTCGGCGATATCGAGATCGATCGCGCTGACCGCCTCGACCTCATCGTATTTCTTGACGACCTTTCGCAGCGTGACTTGCGCCATAACTCAACCCTTTGTCGCGCCGGCGGTCAGTCCGGCAATGTAATAATCCATCAGGAAGGCATAGATGATGAGCGGCGGCGCCGCGCCGAGCAGCGCGCCGGTCATGATCTGTCCCCAGTTGTAGACATCGCCTCGAACCAGCGTCGTGATGATGCCGACCGGCAGCACGAGCTGATCCGGCGAGGTGGTGAACGCGAGCGGATAGAGGAACTGCGCCCACGAGACCGTGAAAGCGAAGATCGTCGCCGCGATCAGGCCCGGCAGCGCCACCGGAATGAAGATCTTCAACAGGATCTGGCGGTAGTTCGCGCCGTCCATCAGCGCCGCTTCATCGAGCTCCTTCGGGATCGACGCGAAGTAGCCGATCATGATCCAGGTGCAGAATGGCACGGTCAACGTCGGATAGACGATCAGCAGCACCCACCATTTGTTGATCAGCTGGATGCCGGTCCACTCGTTGAACACCGCGAACATCTTGAACAGCGGAATGAACAGCAGCGTGTCCGGCACCAGATAGGTCAGAAACACGCCCGTCGCCAGCACGGCAGAGCCCCAGAACTTCATGCGTGCGAGTGCGAACGCGGCAGGCACGCTGATGATCATCGTGATCGTAACCACGAAGATCGAAACCAGAGCGGAATTGCGAAAGAACGTGATGTACATCGGCGAGGTGAGCAGCTCGATATAGTTCGACAGCGTCGGATGGAACACCCACCACGGATTGGTCGCCGCCGAGATTTCCGCGCTGGTCTTGAGCGACGTGACGAACATGTAGAGCGGCGGCGTCAGGAAGAAGATCGCGAACAACACGAGGAAGAAATAAGACCAGCGCATCGCCCAGCGGCGATCGCGGCTCATGCTGCCATAGCGCGGCCGCGTCGGCGCGCCGCGGTCGATGGTCACGGTTGCGGCGGTCACGACGCTTCGTTCCCCCGACGATGGATGTCACGCAGAATGAAGATGGCGCAGATCGCGAGGATCGGGAACATGAACAGCGACACGCTCGCGCCGAGCGGAATGTCGCCGCCCTGAATGCCGAGGCGGAACGCCCAGGTCGCGAACACATGCGTCTTGTCGACCGGACCGCCGGCGGTGAGCACCTGCACGATGTCGAAGTTGGCAAAGGTCACGATGGTGGAGAACAGCACCGTGATCGCGATGATGTTGCGCATCATCGGCAGCGTCACGTACCAGATGCGCTGCCACCAGTTCGCGCCGTCGATCGCGGCCGCCTCATAGAGTTGCTCCGGCACCGACTTCAGCGCTGCCAGATACATGATCAGGAAGAACGGCGCGCCGTACCATACGTTGATCAGGATCACCGAGAAGCGTGCCCAGTAGGCATCGCCGGTCCACGGGATCGCCGGCAGGCCGAGGTGCACGAAGATCCAGTTGAACGCCGAATAGGACGGGTCGAACAGCCAGAGCCAGGCGAGCGTGCTCATCGCCGGCGGTATGACCCACGGGATCAGCAGCATACCACGCCATTTGCGCTGCCCTTTGGCTGGAATGTTGTGCACGAAATGCGCGACGATGAAGCCGATCAGCGCCTTGAACAACACGGCGGTGAGCGCGAACACGCAGGACTGCTGCACCACCATCCAGAAGGTTTCGCGCTTGAACAAAAACGTGAAATTGGACAGACCGACGAAACGCTGCATCGACTTGTTCAGCATCGCGAGATGCATCGCGTAGAACGCCGGATAGAGCACCAGGCCGGCGATCAGCAGGATCAGCGGCAGCGCCATCAAAAAGGCGATCGTGGATTTGCGCTGAAACATCCGGCGCAGGCCGGTCTTCTTGCGCGGTGTGTCAACTGCGCGAGCGTCACTGATGACGGCGTCGACCATACTCTCCCTCTACTCTGCCGATCTTTGTCAGCTTTCGGCCGGTTGACGCCGCGCGAAGTCGCTGCGGCTTCTCGGCTCTTCGTAACGCGTGCGGGCGCGCGACCGGCGCGCCCGCGTTTCTCAAATGCCGCAAACGTCAGGTCCGCATGAACCCTTCGATCTCGCCTTCGGCCCAGGCCAAGGTCTTTTCCATCGCCTCGCCCTGCATGTGGCGGACGATCATCTTGGTGTGGATCGCCTGGGTGTAGATCTGGTGCGCGATCTTGGGCGGCGCGGGCGCGGCCGTGACCGACAGCGTCTGATGATTGTAGGGGTTCGGGTAGTGATAGAGCGAACCCTTCGGCGGCCCTTCCTCGGCCCAGGTCTTGAAGGTGGTGAAGTTCGCAAACGACGGCAGGTCGTAGCCGCCAGATGCCGCCACCATCTTCTCGGCCGACGCCTGCTGCGACAGTTCGGTCAGCAGGCTCTTCGCCGCCGGGATGTTCTTCGAGAAGTTCCATATGCCCCAGAAGTACGGCAGGAACGGCGCGAAGCGTCCTTTCGGGCCGGACGGGAAGCCGTGGGTCCAGCACTGCTCGGCGACCTGCGGCGCGTCGCGCTTGGCGACCGCCCAGGCGCTCGGCGGGTTCATGATCAGCGCGCCACGCCCCGAGACCAGCCACTTGTTGTTCGAGGCGTCGTCCCAGGCCGGCGCGTCTGCGGGATAGAACTTGGCGAGCTTGACGCTGAACTCCAGCGCCTGGCGCACCGCATCGGTCTTGACCGTGATATCTCCCTTCGCGCTGACGAGATGCGCGCCGTGCGCGTTGAACCAGGCGCCGGCGGTGTCGACCGAGTCCGTCGTCTGTCCGAGCCCGATGCCGAACGGGAAACCGGCCTTGTGGCAGGCTTCTGCGGCCTTCAGGAAGGTGTCGAACGTCCAGCTATCCGCCTTCGGCGGCGCGCCGGCCGGATAGAGCGCCTGCACGTCGATGCCGGCATGCTGCTTCATCAGATCGATGCGCGAGCACGGGCCTTTGATTTGCGAGCCGACGGTCGCTGGAACGCCGAGCCAGTTGTTGTTGGCGCGGCCGAGATACGTCACCGTGTCGTTCACGGCGCCGTTCTGCTTGATCAGCGGCTCCATCACGTCGTTCACCGGCACCAGCTGCTCGGCATAGGCCTGCGGATACCAGGTCGGGAACGCGAAGATGTCGTGGCCGGATTTCGCCTGTGCTTCCGCCGCGATGGTGATGAGGTTCTTGTCGCCTTGCGACGGGATGTAGTCGATCTGGATTTCGACCTTTTCCCGCGCCGCCCAGGCTTCGGTGATCTCCCGCGTAGCCTTGTTCGCGTTCGGGACCCAGTGATCCCAGAAACCGATCGAGAGTTTGCCGGCGGCATGCGCGCCGCGGACATAGGGTGCGGCGATCAGAGCCGTGGTGGCGAGCGCCGCGGTCTTCAACGCGGAGCGCCGAGTTATTGTTGAGCGCATTGAGTTTCTTCTCCCTTCGAATGGCCGGCAAAACACCGTCGTCGTTTTCTTTTTGTTTCGACGATCGGAAAACCATATACCAACATGTTAGGGGTGCCTAGCGGTCTGTGACAACGGCGCGACGCCGCACCGCCGCGCGTTTTCAGCGCCGTCGGCGTTCGCGAAATGTTGCGGGCCATGCCCGTTATTTGGTCAGCGATACCGGCCGTTGACTGCCGCAACGCCGATGTTCCGGCACCGGCGTTGCGTCCGGTCGTTGATTACCAGAGCTCAGGTGCGCATGAATCCTTCGACCTCGCTCTCACCCCACGCGAGCGTCTTTTCCAAGGGCTCGCCCTGCATGTAGCGCACGATCATCTTGGTCTGCAGGCCCTCGGTGTAGATCTGATACGCGACCTTGGGCGGGGCCGGTGCACACGAGATCGACAGCACCTGGTGATTGTGCGGGTTCGGATAGTGGTAGAGCGTGCCCTTCGGCGGCCCCTCCTCCGACCAGGTCTTGAAGTTGGTGAAGTTCGCAAATGACGGCAGATCATAGCCGCCGCTTGCCGCCACCATCTTCTCAGCCGCGGCACGGCTCGAGAGGTGAACCAGCAGGCTCTTCGCTGCCGGAATATTCTTCGAGAAGTTCCAGATGCCCCAGAAGTACGGCAGGAACGGCGCGAAACGCCCCTTCGGACCGGTCGGGAAGCCGTGGGTCCAGAGTTGCTCGGCGATCTGCGGGGCATCGCGCTTCGCCACCGCCCAGGCGCTCGGCGGATTCATGATCAAGGCGCCGCGGCCCGACACGAGCCATTTGTTGTTCGAGGCGTCGTCCCAGGCCGGGACATCGGCCGGCATGAACGAGGCGAGCTTCTTGTAGAAGTCGAGCGCCTGCCGCACCGCGTTGGTCTTGACCGTGATGTTGCCCCCGCCGTCGACGAGCGCCGCGCCGAAGGCGTGAAAGAACGCGCCCGCGCTGTCGACGGAATCCGACGTGGTGCCAAGCCCGATGCCGAACGGCACGCCGCCCTTGTGGCAGGCTTCCGCGGCCTTCAGGAATGCGTCGAGCGTCCAGGCATCGGCTTTCGGCGGCGAGCCCGCCGGGTACAGCGCCTGCAGGTCGATGCCGGCATGCTGCTTGAAGAGGTCAATGCGCGAGCACGGCCCCTTGATCTGCGAGCCGACCGTCGCCGGCACGCCGAGCCATTTGCCGCCGGCTTTGCCCAGATAGGTGACGGTCTCGTTGACGGCGCCGTTCTGCTTGATCAGTTCGTCCATGATGTCGTTGACCGGCGCCAGGCTCTCGGCGTGGCCATGCGGCTGCCAGCTCGGGAACGCGAAAATGTCGTGGCCGGAACGTGCCTGCGCTTCGGCGGCGATCGTGATCAGGTTCTTCATGCCTTGCGAGGGAATGTAGTCGATCGTCACATCGACCTTTTCCTTCGCGGCCCATTCCTCGACGAGGCTCTTGGTCGCGCTGTTGGCGGTCGGGACCCAGTGATCCCAAAAACCGATAGAGAGCTTGCCGGCAGCGTGCGCGCCACGGACATAGGGCGCAGTGATCAGTGCGGTCGTCGCAAGAGCAGCAGTTTTCAGCGCCGAGCGGCGCGTCAGCGTTCGCATCGCGTTTTCTCCCTCTCGATGGCCGTTTCCCTTCGTCGTGTAGTTTCTGGTTGTTGTTCGACGATGCGAAACCTTACACCAACAGGTTTTGGCGGCCTACCGGCGAAACCTGCGTCGGAATGTCGGTGGAGAATTTCGCCGCCCCGGCCTGGCGGCTCGTCCTACTTGATCAGGCCGGTCACACGCGGGAGCCACAGCGTCAGCTCGGGGATCAGCGTGATCGCGACCAGCGAGGCGAGCAGCGGAATGAGCCAAGGCAGGATCGCCATGGTGGTCCGCTCGAGCGACAGCTTCGAGATGCGCGACAGCACGAACAGCACCATGCCGAGCGGGGGATGCAGCAGCCCGATCATCAGGTTCAGCGTCATCATCACGCCGAAATGCACCGGATCGATGCCGACCTTGAGGATGACCGGCATCAGCACGGGGACCAGGATACTGATCGACGCGATCGTCTCGAGGAAGCAGCCGACGATCAGCAGCACGAGATTGCACAAGAGCAGGATCACGTATTTGTTGCTGGTGACCGAGAGCAGCGCATCGGTCGTGTATTCGGTCACGCGCGTCGTCGTCAGCACCCAACCGAACAGCGATGCCGCCGCGACGATCAGCAGGACGCCCGCCGTCGTCTCGATCGTGTCCATGGTGACTTTGTAGAACTGCTTCAGCGACAGGCTGCGATAGAGAAAGATCCCGAGCATCAGCGCCCAGGCGCAGGCCGCGATCGCGGCCTCGGTCGGCGTGAACCAGCCGAACGTCATGCCGCCCATGATGATCGCGGGCGTCAGCAGCGCGGGAAGCGCCGCGATGAACGTGACGGCGAGCACGCGCAGGCGGAACGGCTGATCCCGGCCGAGGCCGTCGCGGCGCGCGCGGTAATAGACGTAGCCCATCATGAACAGCGTCATCACGGCGCCGGGGATGAAGCCGCCCATGAACAACGCGCCGATCGAGACGTTCGCCATCATGCCGTAGATCACGAACGGCAGCGACGGCGGAATGATCGGGCCGAGCGTCGCCGACGCGGCCGTGACGCCGACCGAGAACTCGGTGTCGTAGCCATGATCCTGCATCGCCTTGATCTCGATCGTGCCGAGACCCGCCGCATCCGCGATCGCGGTGCCGGACATGC
>Ga0081539_10003923_pt1 | contig 17274 bp, 17 predicted proteins | sample TabmetS4T2R2_FD_71023 | JGI IMG/M metagenome (GOLD analysis project Ga0081539, IMG submission 71023) | Tabebuia heterophylla rhizosphere microbial communities from the University of Puerto Rico - S4T2R2 | ecosystem: Host-associated > Plants > Roots > Rhizosphere ...
CGTCAGCAACGCCCCGGGCCCACGGATCGAGGCTAAACCCCGTCGTCCGCGGCGGGTCGCCCCGCCACAGCCCGTGCGACAGGGAGAGGCCGGCCCGGTGCGATGCACCGGACCGGCCTCTCGAGGTGACGGTTCCCGCGGGCTCAGCAGGTGTCGGACGAGTCGATGCGCACCCGGTCGACCTGCTTCTCGTTCCAGTTCTGCAGCTCGTGCGGCCTGAGGCACTCGACGGTGTCGTTCGTGAAGTGCAGGTACGCGACGTCGTCGTTGCGGCTGTTGTAGATGTAGTCGGCGCCGACGCTCTGCGAGCGCAGGTACTGCCAGCCGTCGGTCACGTCGCGGTAGCGGCTGACCGGGTGCCCGGCCGAGTACTCGGCATAGGTGGGATAGAAGCACACGTACGGATAGGCGCAGCCGGCGACGGCCGCGGACGCCGGCGTCGCCGCACCGACGACGAGCGTGAGAGCCGCGGCCAGGGTGATGCCGGCGGCGAGTCGGGTGCGCGACGTCACGGGCAGGTCGCTTCCGTGCTGATCCGGATGCGGTCGACGCCGGCCTCGAAGAGGAACACCGTCCGGCCGGGCGCGAGGCAGTACGGGTGATCGGGGTCGGCGGCGAGGTGCAGGTAGGCGACGTCGTCGTGCCGGGTGTTGTAGACCTTCTCGGCGCCGACGCTCTGCGAGCGCAGGTACTGCCAGCCGTCGGTCACGTCGCGGTACCGGCTGATCGGGCGCCCGGCCTCGTAGTCGGCCGACGTGCGGTAGAAGCACACGTACGGGTACGGGCAGCCGGCCACGGTCGCGGACGCCGGCCCGGCGCCGCCGAGCACGACGCCGCCGGCGGCCAGCACGCCGGCGGCGAGCACGGCGGCGGACCGCCGAGGGTGGTGATTCAGGAGGCGCATGCCCGGCATGCTGTGGCGCCGCGGACGGCCGGACCATGCCTTTCACGCCCACCTAAAAGGCTGCCGACGCGTGCCGCGCGGCCACCGGCCGCCGTCCCGCGCGGCGGCGCCGCCGCTCTCGCGACGGTCACGGGACGCCCGGCTGGGGACGACGCCGGCCAGGCACGGCCGGGAGTCGAGACGGGCCTGTTCGGCACGCACCGCCGGGCGCCGGTGACGTACCGCTGTCCGATCGGGTGGACCAAGGGGAAGCCGGGTCTCCCACTGAACGTCCAGGATCGTGTACGAATAGCGCGGCAACCGATCTCTTTTCCGGAGAACTCCATGAATGCACGTGACCTCAGCACCGGCGCGATGATCACTGTCGGCGCGGGCATCCTCCTCTTCATCGACGGCCTGCTCCCGTGGTTCCGTACCTGCTTCTCGGGACTCGGGATCAAGTCCTGTGTCAGCGGCAACGCGTGGGACAAGCCGTTCTCGCTCCTCGCCATGCTGCTCACCCTGGCCCTGGTCGGCGAGGTGATCGCCGTCCAGCTCGCCAAGGTGACCCTGCCCGACCTCGGGTCGGTGACCTGGGGCCAGGTCCGCCTGGGCGCGGCGGTGGCCGTGCTGGCGCTGGTCGTCCTGCAGCTGCTCATCGGCGCCGACCCGCTGAGCCGCTACGTGTTCCTCTACCTCGGTGTGGTGCTGGCCGCGGGCCTGCTCTACGGCACCGTGCAGCGCAACCGCGAGGCGGTGACGGCGCCGCCCTCGGCGCCGGTGCAGCCGTAGTCGCCGCCGTCCGGCACGGCGGACGGCGTGGGGAGCCGGGCGGGTCGCCGCCCGGCTCCTCGGCATGTCCGCGCTCCCGCCGTTCCCACTAGGCCGTGTTTCATGAGTCCGCGCCGTCGCGAGGAGCCGCCCGGTGTGGTGCTCCGGCGTGCCCGGCGAGGAGTTCACAGCAGCGCTATGGGCGACGATGCCGGGTGCGGCGGAGCGCCCACCGGGTGGCCCGCCGGCGCGCGGCGGACATGTCGACGAGGACCGTGTCGCCGACGACGGCCAACGCCGGCCGCTCGACGCCGATCTCCGTCCACGTGCCGTCGAGATCCGACACTCCCCGGCCGCGGGACCGTCCGCCACGACCGCCGGGACGCTCACCGCTGAAGCCCCTCCGAAACACCGTTGAAGCGGCGGGGCGGCGACCTCACGCTGACCTGCGAGAGCCGGGGCCTGCACCGACCCGGACCTCACGCTGACGCTGCTGCGGGTCACCGGTCGGCGTCGATCGCCGCCAGGACCTGTGCCCGCGTGGGCGCGCGGCGCGGGTAGCCCGGCGGTGTCGGCGCGAGCTCGCGCAGCCTGGCTCGCACCGCGGGGTCCTCGACCGCCGTCCGCGGATCCAGGATCTGCGCCACGGTCCGCGCGTAGGCGCGCAGGACGTCGCGGTCCTTCGGTGCGACGGCGGCGAGAGCCCGCGTGAGCGCCCAGTCCGGGGCACGCGGCGGGTGCGGTGCGCCCACGATGTCGGCCTGGATCTCGGCCATCCGCGCGCGGTCCTCGGCCACGGTCCGGCGGTAGAGCGGCATGACCTCGGCCTCGAAGGCGGCCGCGGCGCTCGTCACGAGCCGCTCGGGTGGCTCGGTGCCCACCGCGCGGAGCACGTCGCGCAGCACCCGGGCCTGCAGCAGCCCGATGGACGCCCCGCGCCCGAGCGACGGGTTGGTCCGCATGGCGGCGTCCCCCACGGCGACGACCCCGGTCGCGACCGGCTCGCCGTCGTGCACGAACGCCAGGTGACGGTCCGCCCCGCCGGGCATCACCTGCACCGGCGTGATCGGTTCGGCGGGCACGCGCGCCATCGCCAGGTGCCCGAACAGCGCCCGGACCCGCTCCCAGGCCGCCTCGTCCCGCAGCGCGCGCAGCTCGCGGTCGTTGGCCGCGCAGCTGAACAGCACGCTGAACGTCCCGTTGTCGGCGGGGATCCGCAGCAGCGACATGCCCTCGACGTGGATCAGCGCCGCGGCCATCGGCGGGACGTCGTCGCCGACGACGCGGAAATGCCTGGCGTAGTAGACGAACCCCAGCGGCTCCCGCTCCTCGGCCGGACGGCGGGCGCCGATCGCGGCGAGCAGCTTCGGCAGCGGTGAGTGCCGGCCCATCGCGTCCACGACGAGGTCGGCCGGGACCGGCTCGTCGCCGTCGCTCACGACTCCGGCCACGTGCGGCACGCCGTGGGACGCCGCGCCGCCCCGGAGCAGTGCCACCGCCCGCACCCCGCGCCGGACCACGAGGCCACGGGTCCGGGAGCACGCGACCGCCAGCGCCGCCTCGAGCACGGGACGCCGCGCGAAGACGCTGCGCAGCTCGTCGTCACCCGCGCGTGGTCCCCCGGTCACCGAGTCGGGCAGCGCGTCGACCACGCTCTCCGACCGGCCGCCCAGGCGCTCCACCTCGGCCAGGACGTCCGGGAGCTCCCGCCCCACCAGGCCGCGCCAGCGGCCCAGCATCAGGTGCCCGAGCCGGAACTGGCTGACCCCCGGCCGCCGCCACGACTCCCACAGTGCCGCCGCGTCGCCCGACGGCGCTGCCGCGTCCCGCTCCAGGACCGTCACCCGGTGCCCGTCCCGGGCGAGCAGCAGGGCCGCCGCCGTCCCGGTCAGGCCCGCCCCGACCACCACGATCCGCGCCACCGGCCCCCCTCGCCCCTCAGTCCAGCGGCTTCTCGTGGATCTCCAGGTCGCACGGGGTGGCGAGCAGCGGTGCCAGGTGCGGGTACCCGCCGTCGAGGCTGCTGACCCGGACCCGGCGGTAGCCACGGCGGCCGTACCAGTCCTTGAGGAACTCCTTGCCGGGGTGCGTCCAGTCGCGCGGGACGAGCAGCTCGAGCCGCATCGTCCGCGCCCCGGCGGCGCGGCGTTGCCGCTCGACGTGGTCGAGCAGGGCACGGCCGACGCCGGAACCGCGGTGCGCCGGCGCCGACACCAGCAGCCCGAACTCGCTCACGCCGTCCCCGACGTCGTGCGCGCGGACGCTTCCGTCGAGGCTTCCGTCACGGGTCGCGACCACGATCTCGCCCCGGTCGACCAGCGCCGCGACCTCGTGCGCCGTCGTCCGGTGGGCACCGTCCCGCCAGAGCCCGCTCTCGGCGACGGCGTAGGCCTCGTTGACGAGGTCGGTGATCTCGCCGACGAGCTCGGCGTCGGCCTCGCGCGCCTCGAGCGGCCGCACGACGATCCGGCCGCGGCTCCCGGCGTCCGCCTCGGTCACCCGGTCCGTGCCGGGGGTCACCTGCCACGCGTGCCACCCTGGCCGGACCGGACCTCTCGGCGCAACACCGGCCTCGTCCGATCACGACCACCCGGCGCGACCGAGGGCTCTGACCCGCGCGCATTGCCAGGCGTAGCGGCGCACCACCGGCCGCCGGGCCGTGACCGCCGCGGCGGCGCGTCAGGCGATGACGGCGTCGACCGCCTTCTTCAGCGCGCTCGGCTGCGACGGCTTGCGCGGCGCCTTCTTCTTGAGCTCCAGCAGGTTCGCGCCGATCTCGGCGAGCTGCTTGCGACCGAGCGCCGCCCGCACCTGCGGGAACCACTCGGACTCCTCCTCGTCGATGTGGTGCGTGACGTTCTCGATGAGCACCGTGGTCTTCGCGTCGAAGTGCTCGTCGTCCGGGCTCATCGCGGCGAGCTCCATGCACAGGACGTCGGCGACGTGGTGCTCCTCGTACGACTCGAGCACGTCCTGCTCCAGGTCGGGAACGAGCCGGCGCACCTCCGGGTACATGCCCTCGTTCTCGATGTACGTGTGCACGGTGAGCTCCTCGACGATCTTCTCGACGAGCGATCCCTTGCGCTTCGTCGCGTTCTCACCGGCCTTCTGGAACTCCTTGAACAGAGCCTTGATCCGCTTGTGGTCGTCCTTGAGGATCACGATGGCGTCGGTGGACATGGGGCTCCTTCGCGCGGGGCGGACGGGTGCGCGGCGTCGCCGCCTTCGCATGGTGTCCCGGGCCGGGTACACCGGCCAGTCGATCGGCCCCCGCCCGGCCACCGTGGTGGCCGCATCCGGCGACCGGACGCGGCCCGTGTCAGCAGCCACCCTCCAGCCCTCGGGCGCGACTACGCGCCCTGGTGCCCGATGGCGCCGTGCAGCTCGTCGGCCGCGTACTGGTCGCCTTCGTAGATCCGGATCTCGGCGATGCGCCCGCCGACCACCCGGTAGACGTTGCAGCGGTGGATCTCCACAGGGCGGCGGCCGTCGACCGCGAGGTGCTCGACGACGAGCAGCGCCACGTGCCCGGCGCCGGTGAGCTGGTCGACGAGCTCGATCTCGACGTCGCCCCGCGCGGCGCCGACCACGGTCTCGATGTACTCGATCACGGAGTCCCGCCCACGCCGGACGCCGGCCGGCGGCGAGCGCCCGGGCACGTGCCCGACGACGTCGTCCGCGAAGTACGCGTACGCCGCCTGCCGGTCGCCGGAGCGCATGGCGGCCAGGTAGTCCCGGACGACGGAAGCCGGATCGGCGGCGGCATTCATCCCCGGACGCTCCCTTCAGCTCGTTGAACCGTAGGGACGCCGCCAGTGTGCCCAGTCGATCCCCGACCGTCACGATCGCCCGGCCTCACGGACGCCGTCCGACGGGGCCGGTCCGCGCCGGCGGGCCGGGGACGTAGCGTGGGGCGGGACGCCGAGCTGGGGAGGGACCCGCGATGTGCCGCAACATCCGCACGCTGTCGAACTTCGAGCCGCCCGCCACCAGGGACGAGATCCAGGCCGCGGCGCTCCAGTACGTACGCAAGGTGAGCGGCACGACGCGTCCGTCCAAGGCCAACGAGGAGGCCTTCGCGCGGGCGGTGCAGAGGATCGCGCTCGAGACCGAGCACCTGCTCGGCGAACTGGTGACGACGGCCCCGCCGAAGAACCGCGAGGTCGAGGCCACGAAGGCGAGAGCTCGGGCCGAGGCCCGCTACGGCGCCCGCTGAGCACTCACGTGCGCGCCCGGCCGGAGGCGGCGGAGTGAGGCTCCGGTTCCCCGGACGTCACCCTGGACCGACCGCACTACGAGAGCGTCTTCTGCACGCTGACCAGCCCTACCCGGACTAGGCGGAGTCCAGCGACGTTGCACACGGGGCGGCGTTGCGATCGATAGATGCGCACGACGCCGCCCCGTGTGCAATATCGGGAGGGCCAGGCCGCCTAGCGGAGGGCCTCCTCCTGTTGTGGGGCCGCCACCTCCGGCGGTGTGCCGCCACGGTCCAGCTTGCTCGGCCACCAGATCTTGCCGCCCAGGTCGAGGTTGATGGCCGTGACGAGAACCGAACGGACGACGATGGTGTCCAGGATGACGCCCAGCGCCACTGCCGTGCCCAGCTGCGCGAGGAACACGAGCGGCAGGCTGCCGAGCACCGCGAACGTCGCCGCCAGCACCAGTCCGGCCGAGGTGATCACCCCGCCGGTGGCGGAGAGGGCGACCAGCGAGCCCTCCCGCGTGCCGCGCGTCTGCGTCTCCTCGCGGACCCGGGTCATCAGGAAGATGTTGTAGTCGATGCCCAGCGCGACGAGGAACACGAACACGAACAGCGGGAACGCGGCGTCCGTGTGCTCGAACCCGGACCCCACCTCGAACAGGTGCGTGAACACCCCCCTGAACAGCAGCGTCGACAGGCCCAGGGCCGCCCCGAAGGAGAGGATCACCGTCAGGATCAGGATGATCGGCGAGACCACGGCCCGCAGCAGAACCATCAGGATCAGCGCCACCACGGCCAGGACTACGGGAATGATCACCTTGTTGTCGCGGCTCGACGCGTGCTGGATGTCGAGGTAGATCGCCGAGGTGCCGCCGACCCGCGCGTCCGCGCCGTCCACCCGGTGCACCGCCGTGCGGACGGCCCGCACGGCGTCGAACGCGGCCTGCGACGCGACGTCCCCCGGCACGGTTGCCGTGGTCAGCGCGACGCCACCCGACGGCGGGATCTGGTCGTTCACCTCGCCGATGCCCTCGACCGTCCGCATCGCCTCGGCGACGGCCTGCCGGTGGCCGACGTCGGAGACGACCTGGATCGGGTTCGACGTGTCGACCAGGCCGTGCGCCATCAGCACCTTCTGGCCGGTGATCGAGTCGAACTCCTTGGTGTACTGCTCGTCGGTCGAGAGCCCGCTGGTGTCGAGCTTGAGCACGCCCAGGCAGGCGACGCCGAGGATGACCGCCGTCGTCACCCAGACCAGGCGCGGCCGGGGGGCGATGCGCTGCCCGACGCGCGCCCAGAGCCCCGTCGACGTGGGCTCCGGCGAGCCGAACGTCGGCCGCTTCGGCCAGAAGATCCACCGGCCGCAGATGACGAGCAGCGCGGGCAGCAGGGTGACCATCACCAGCAGGGTGACCGCGACGCCGATGGCGTTGACCGGACCGAGACCGGCCGTCGAGTTCATCTCGGCCAGTCCCAGGCAGAGCATGCCCACGACGACGGTGCCGGCGCTGGCGAAGATCGCCGGCGCGGCGCGGTGCAGGGCGAACGCCATCGCCTCGTGGCGGTCCTCGTGACGCCGCAGCTCCTCGCGATATCGCGCGACCAGCAGCAGCGCGTAGTCGGTGCCGGCACCCACCACGAGCACGGTGAGGATGCCCTGGCTCTGGCCGTTCACGGTGAGGCCGGCGTCCCTGGCCAGGAAGTAGATCACCGCCTGGCTCGTGAACAGGGCGAACATCGCCGAGATGATCGGCAGCACCCACAGGATCGGGCTGCGGTAGGTGAACAGCAGGATCACGATGACGACGCCGAGGCTGGCGAAGAGCAGGGTGCCGTCGATGCCCGCGAACGCCTCGGCCGAGTCGGCCGCCTGACCGCCGGCGCCGGCGATGTGCGTGGTCACGCCGTCGATGGCCATGATCTCGCGAAGCCGGTCGGCGACGTCGGGCAGCTGGTTCCAGCCGTTCTTGCCGAAGTTGTACGTGACGACGGTCTGCGCGACGGCGCCGTCCTGGGAGATCGTCATCGGGATCGACGGGTCCGGCGCCCGGACCTGGCCGACCACGCCGTCCATGGCCTGCAGCTTGGGCACCTGGGCCCGGATGGCGGCCAGGTCGCCCGGGGTCAGACCGCCCTCGCGGAAGTAGACCAGGGTCGTCGGAATGTCGTTCTGGTCCTGGAAGGGTGCGAGCTCCTCCAGCGCCTTGGTCGACTCGGCGCTCGTCGGTAGCCAGGACGACGCCTCGTTGTTCTGGACGTCGGCGAGTTTCTGGGCGAACCCGCTGGACGCGCCCATGATCACGATCCAGGCGACCAGCACGATCCACTTCGTGACCCGGCCGGTGAGCTTCCCGGCGATCTGACGTTGCATGGCTCGACTCCATCACAGGAAGGGGTCGTGGTTCAGCCGAGTTTTCGGCGCGGCCGACAGGGCGATGATTTCGAAACCGTCACCCGCGATCAACCCTTGAGCCGGGACGACGCGGACGACCGCGGGTGACCGGATGGGATATGACTGGCGGGTGACTTCTCTGCGCTTCGGGCTCAAGCTCAGTCAGAACGCGACCATCGACCAGCTGCGGGGCTTCTGGCGGCTGGCCGACGAGGCCGGCTTCGACAGCTGCTGGGTGATGGACCACTTCGCCACGCTCGGCCCACGCGACGACGGGCCGATCTTCGAGACCTGGACGATGCTGGCCGCGATGGCGCAGCTGACGACGCGCACCCGTCTCGGCTGCGCGGTCGTCGGCAACACGTACCGCCATCCCGGCGTGCTGGCGAAGATGGCCGTCACGGTCGACCACCTCTCCGGCGGGCGGCTGGAGTTCGGGCTCGGCGCCGGCTGGGCGGAGAACGAGCACACCATGCTGGGACTGGAGTTCGGCACCAGGAACGACCGCGCCGACCGGCTGGAGGAGAGCGTCCAGATCATCAGGTCGCTGTGGACGCAGCCGCGCACCACCTTCGAGGGCAAGCACTACCGGCTGCAGGACGCCGTCGCCGAACCGAAACCGGTTCAGCGGCCCTACCCGCCGATCTGGATCGGCGGCTCCGGCCCGAAGCGGACGCTGCGCATCGCCGCGCAGTACGCCGACGTCTGGAACGCGGCCGCCGGCAGCCCGCAGGACGTCGCCGCGTCGTCGGCGATCCTCGACCGGCACTGCGCCGACGTCGGGCGCGACCCGAGCCAGATCCGGCGATCGGTCCAGTTCCGGGTCGCCGGCGACGAGCCGGCCGACCTCCGGGCCACCGTCGAGGGCTACGTCGAGGTCGGCGTCACCGACTTCCTGCTGATCGCGCACGGGCCCGAGCCGTCGGCCGTCGGCGAGCGGCTCGCGACCCAGCTTCCCCGGCTGCGCGAGCTCGGCTGACCCGGGCGACCGGTCGCACCGGGACGGCGAGGGCGTTCACACCCGGCCGGTCGTGTTGACCGGGGCCAGGTGGTAGCGGCCGACGGTGTCCGTCGCCGGCCGTCGCAGCCCGGCCTTCGGCCGCGCGAACTCACGCAGGACGTTCATCGTCACGCGGCCGATGACGTCCGCGACCCGTGGGTCACGTATCGCCGAGCAGGCCCGGGTGCCCGCGCACGCCCAGCGCATGGTGCCGGCGGCGAAGACGCCGGCCCCCGAGCGCGCCACCCAGTACACCGACGTCTGAGCGGTGGCGTGGCCGTCGCAGCCGACCGGGCTGTAGGCGACGATCTGCTCCGGCGCCGGCCGCCCGGGCACCGGGTAGGCGCGGTCGATCTCCGGGCCGACGACGCCGCCGAGCCGCTGCCCGCCGCGAACCCCCGTGCCCGCCCAGCCCCACCACGACGGGTCGGCGACGGAGAGGGCGCCCTCCACGGGGAAGCAGTCGTAGCGCAGCCCGGTCAGCGTCTCCTCCCGGACCGGCGCGGGCGCGTCGTGGAACTTCGTCGTCGTCCCCTCGGGGTCCGTGCGGGCGAGGGGGTCGAGGCCGGGGTCCTTCGTGCCGACGACGAGCCGCGGGCGTCCGTCGCGACGGTCCGCCGGCCGCGGGTCGCCGGCGCCGGACCGGCCGGCGAGCCGCACCCGCCAGTACGCCGTGTTCGCGCCGAGGAACGCGAGGTTCGCGCCCAGGGCACCCGCCCGGACGACGGCGGCGCGCATCGCCGGCGTCCAGTACTCGGCGTGACCGCCGAAGACGACCGCGGCCGCGCCGGCGACGGACGACGGGTCCGTCGCGAGGTCGAGGTCGGTCGTGTAGGCGAGCGGCACGCCGGCGCGCTCCGCGAGCTGGACGACGGGCGCGTCGAAGCCCAGGAACCGGCCGGCGCCGGCGCCGTCGTGGTACGGCCGGTCGAACGAGACGGCGTAGCTGCGGTTGGCGAGCCGCCGGTTCGTGTCGCCGTAGAGGGAGCGCCCGCCCCAGGTGTTGTACGCCTGCCAGGTCATGACGCCGGCCACGAGCAGCTCCCGGCCGGCCGCCGAGGCGCTGCGGATCGTCAGCGGCACGTACCGGCTCGCGCCACCGGCGTCGAGCCGGAACAGGTACTCGCCCTCCGGCCAGCCGCGCGTGTCGACGGTCAGGCTCGCGGGCCAGCCGGCGACGACGGCGCGACTGCCGGTGAGGCCGCCGGCGTCGGGAATCGGGCCGGTCAGCGCGTGCGGCGCCGGTTGCCGGTGGGCGGTCAGGCCGCCGGTCCAGACGGTGCGGGCGCCGGCGCCGCCGTACCAGCCGATCCGCAGCGCCCGGACAGCCACGCGGCCGCGCCCGTCGACGGCGAGGCCCACCGGCTCACCCGGCAGCACCGACACCCGGTCGGCGTAGGCGTCGAGGCCCGGCGCCGCGCCCAGGCTGGCGGGGATCCTCCAGTTCGGGGTGCCCGGCCGCGCGTTCTCGGCGGTCACCCAGGACGCGGACCCGACCGGCGCGGGCGGCGGCGTCACCGCCGTCGTCGTGGCAGCCGGCGAGCCGGTCGCCGCCGGGCCGGGCCGGTGTGCCGGCGCGGAGCTGCAGGCGACCGCCACCGACGAGACCAGGATCACCGACAGCGCCAAGGGCAACCGGCGGGTACGCGCCAACACCCGCCGGACTGTACGCGCCGTGGGTTACGCGGACCTGAGGCTCGGCCGGTGGTCCACGGCGGTCGCCGTTCCATCGCGGCTCCATCGGGGCTCCATCGTCGGGTCCGACGCTCGGGACCGGAACCTCTCGGAAGGAGAGCACTGATGGGCAGCATCCGAACGTCCCGGGTCCGGGCGGTCGTCCTCGCGCTCGCCGCGCTCCTGCTGGCGGCGGTGCCGGTCGTCGGCGGAGCCGGCTCGGCATCGGCGGCCGCGTTCACGAACCTGCAGATCTACGACAAGTGGCATCCCCTGTGTCTCGACGGCGACATCTGGAGCGCCGACCGGGATCCCCAGACGGCCCTCCTCTGGGCGTGCAACCTCGAGCGGCAACAGCAGTGGACGGCGATCCTCGCCCACGACGACGTCTGGATCATCCAGAACCAGCGCAGCGGCAAGTGCCTGGACGCGGACATCAACACGTGGGGGCAGAACGGCGGGCGGGTCCCGCTCTGGTCGTGCAACCTCGCGCCTCAGCAGCAGTGGCGCATCACCGGCTCCGGCTACTACAAGACCTGGCGCGCGGCCAACGGCAAGTGTCTGGACGGCGACAGGTGGAACCTGCAACCCGGCGCCAAGGTGCAGCTCTGGGACTGCAACGGCTCCGACCAGCAGGCCTGGCACGCCGCAACGTGACCGCACGTCTTCGGCGAGTGCCTGCTGTCGTGGCGGCCGCGCGAGCAGCGCGGCCGCCACGGTCGTGAGACCTTCCGGACCAACCGGACGAGTGGGACGATGATGTGCGCCCTGACACCTGGCCCGCGGGAGGCCGACATGGTCCGGTTGCCGCGTTCGACCGCGCTGCTCGTCGCCGTCGCGCTGACGGTGCCCGGTGCCGCCGGCGTCCCACGGGAGCCCGCCGCGGCGGCCACCGACGCGCCGCGGTGGCGCGTGGACGTGCGCGTGCTGCCGGCGGTCGGCGACGCGTCGGCCCCGGTCGCGTTGCTCCTCGACGGCTCCGTGGTCGGCAACGACGCCACGCCGGACGGCAGCCGGGCGTGGCTGTGGTCACCGGCGGCCGGTCGACGCGAGCTGCCGCGGGCCGGCGCACCGTACTCGCGGGCCACGGCGGCCGCCGACAGCGGCATGATCGTCGGGCAGCTCGGGCCGGCGTCGGTCCTGCCGGCGGGCGGCGCCGTCCGCTGGCGCCGGGCCGGCGCGCCACGGCCGCTGGTCCCCGACGCCGCGGTCCCGGTCGAGGCGCAGCGGGTGAACAACCGCGGCGACGCGCTCGTCGTGCGGCCGACGGCGTTCCTGCCGACCGACGTCACGCTCGTGACGGTCGACGGCACCGTCACGCCGCTCGCACCGGGCGGGGCTCCGGTCCAGACGGGCATCAGCCTCAACGACCGCCGCGAGGCGGTGTACTCCGCGCTCGGCGCCGGCGCGAGCGGGGCGGCCTACGTCTGGCGTGACGGCGTGAGCGCGCCGCTGGGCGCGCGGTACGTCCGGCTGTTCCCGTTCCCGTGCGTCTCCCGGCTGACCGACACCGGGTTCCTCGCCTGGAGCGGCGTCGACCCCGCGGGCCGGCCGCGGTTCACGGCGGTGCTGCGGCACGACGACGTCGAGACCGTGCTCCCCGACGGCGGCGCGGCGTCGAGCGAGATCGCGTGCACCGAGGACGCCGTCAACGACCTCGGCCACGTGGCCGGCGCGGTGCGCACGGCCCCGGCCGCACCGCCCGAGGCCGTGCTGTGGCGGGGTCTGCGGCCCCCCGTGGCGCTCGGCACGCTTCCCGGCGGGGTCGGGAGCCAGTCGGTCGCCGTCGACGACCTCGACGTCGTCCTCGCGAACAGCCTCGACGACGCCGGCACCGCGCGGCCGTTCCTGTGGCTCGCCGGCGCCCGGGTGGAGCTGCCGGTACCGGCGGGCTTCGACCGCGTCACCGCGACCCTGCTGAACGACCGCGGACAGGCCGCCGGCACGGCCGAGCGTCTCGCCCCGGACGGCTCCGTGATCCAGACACGCCCCGTGCTCTGGAACCCGCGCCCGAGCACCTGACTCCCCGCGACCGGCGGCGACTCCGGAGCGGGCCGGCCGCGTGCGGTGGCGGCTGGCGCGTCAGGCGTCCTCCGGGGACGTGGTCGGCAGCAGGTCGGCGACGTGTGCCGCGGCGACGTGCTTGGCGAGCACCTCGTGCGCGCTGGCCCGCGTGGTCTCCGTGAGCTCCGGGAGCTGGGCCCGCAGCCGGTGCATCCGGCGGGCCACGGCCGCCCGGGGGCCGAGCCCCGGGGTCGGTTGCAGCTGGTCCGTCAGCGGCGGCAGGCCCTCGCCGGTGCTGCCGTCGGACGTTGTAGGTGTTCGAGATCGCCGTGGGCGCGACCTGCGCGGTCAGGGTTGTCCGCGTGGGACTGGACACAGGCGAAACTAGAACCTGTTCTCGCCGAAAGGCAACCTTTGTCTCAGTTCCGTGACGTTTCGTGACGGTTCGCGCCATCGTCACCACACATCGTCACCGGCGACGGATCTAGTGACGGCGAACGTCCCGCACCGCGAGTGAGGCGAAGACCATCGCGGTCCCGAGCGGCACGCCCGGCGCCGGGTAGACCGGCCCGGTGAGGCTCGCCGAGGTGTTGCCGACCGCGTAGAGCCCGGGGATCGCGCTGCCGTCGGGACGCAGCACGCGGGCGGCGGCGTCGGTCACGAGGCCGCCCTTGGTGCCGAGGTCGGAGAGCACGAACCGCGCCGCGACGAACGGCGGCTCGGTGACCGGGACCAGGACGCTCGACGGCCCGCCGCCCCCGGCGAAGAACGTGTCGTACTCGTCCGCGCCGCGGCCGAAGTCCGGGTCCGCACCGGCCGCACAGTGCGCGTTGTAGCGCTCGAGGGTCGCCGTCAGCGTCCCGGCGTCCACCCCCATCGCGGCGGCGAGCTTCTCGGGCGTGTCCGCCCGCACCCAGGTCCCGGCCGCGAGGTGCTCCTCGGGGTCGCCCTCGGGCATCGCGATCGCCGGCAGCCGACCCCCTTCCCGCGCGTCGAACACCAGCCAGGACGAAATGCGGTCCCCGGCCTTCGCCATCTCGCGGCCGAACCGGTCGTACGGCAGGCACTCGTTCGCGTACCGGCGCCCGGCGCCGTCGACCATGACGCCGCCGCGGAACCCCAGCGTGAACGAGCCGCGGCCGTCCGGCTGCTCCAGCCCCGGGCAGAACCACGCCTCGCCGAGCATGGCCGTCGCCGCCCCGACGGCCGCCGCGGCCTCGATCGGCTCGCCGGCGTTGGTGCCGGCGGGCGCCATCGTCCACGCGGCGCTGCCCGGCACCCCGCGCGCCCGCCGCGACGTCTGGTCGCCCTCGAAGCCGCCGGCGGCCAGCAGCACGCCACGCGCGGCGCGGATCTCGACCGGTCCGCCGGCCGTCTCGGCCACCACTCCCGTGACACGCCCGGAGACGTCGGTCGACAGGCCCGTCACGGTGTGCCCGGTGCGCACGACGCCGCCGTCCCGCACGAACATCGCCAACAGCCGCGCGACCAGCGCCTGGCCGCCGGTCAGCGTGCCCCGCCCACCGCGGCCGGCCCGGTCGCGCTCCACCGGTGGCCGCACGAGCGCGGCCACCTCGGCCGGCAGCTCGTCCCGCCGGACGGCGACCGGCTGGATCGACCGGCCGCCCGGCACCCGGCCGGGCGCGTCGAGGTACTCCGGGAACGCGAGCCACTCGAACGCGAATCCCGGGTCCGCCTCGAGCGCGGCGACGAGCTCCGGCGCGTGCGCGAGGAACGCTTCGACCCGCGCCTGGTCGGTGTCGCGCGGGAGCACCGCCGCCAGGTACTCGCGCGCCGACGCCGTCGAGTCCGCGACCACGCCGGCCCGCCGCTGGACGTCGCTGCCCGGCAACCAGCACGCGCCACCGGAGTAGGCCGAGGTACCACCGACCAACGCCGTCCGCTCCAGGACGACGCTCGACAGGCCCGCCTTCGCCGCCAGGTGCGCACCGGTCAGCGCCCCACCGCCGGACCCCACCACGACGACGTCGAACGAGTCCGCCACAGAGCGCCTCCAACTCTGGAACACGTTCTAGTTGTGGCGATGGTACCGCCGCGGGAAACGGCGCGGACACCCGCGCCTCGCCGAACGTCCGCGGACGCCCGCCCCGCGTCGTCAGGGCACCCGCTCGGCCTCCGGACGCCGGGTGGCCCGCGACCCGGCTACCGGCGCGGCTTCCGGCGTCGTCGGCGCCGCCGGCTCCGGCTTCTCCCGGCCGCGGCGCGGTGGGACCGGGACGACGCAGGCCGCCAGGGCCACCACCACCGGCACGTGGCCGATCAGGTAGCGCGAGCGGCCCTGGAGGACCAGGGTGAAGGCCGCGATCCCCACGATCGTCAGCGCGGCGAGCAGCAGCTCCGGCCGGTACCGGGAGAGGGCCAGGCCGGCGCCCATGCCGACCAGAACGGCCAGCCAGGCCACCTGCGCCGCGGTGACCCGGGCGGGGTAGTGGTCGCCGCCGGGCCGGTTCCACGAGCTCACGGCGTCGATGACCGGGTCGCGGCGAGGCGGTGGCCGCTTCGCGTCGGTGCCCTCGCCCCAGGCCCAGAACATCCCGTCGCCCCAGTTGAACAACGTCTTCTCGACGGCGAAACGCGCCATCCCGGCCGGTCCGCGAGCCTCCCACTCCTGCCGTATCAGCTCCCGTGCCACGCGGTTCTGCGTGGCGCTGTCGCGCTCCATCGTCGCCTGGCTGCGGAGGCTCCCGCCGTACCGCTTCGACGCGCTGCTCGGCGCGCTCGTCCTCGCCGAGATCTGCCTCGAGCTGGTGCTGCTGACCGACCTCACCGGCGCGGAGCTCGCGCTGGCCTTCGTCGTGGCGAGCGCGTTCGGCTTCGGCCTCGCGCTGCGGCGGCGCGCGCCGGTCGTCGCGATCGGGCTCGCCACGAGCGGGATGCTGACCGGGAACCTGTTCGGCGGCGAGGTCAGCGACCACGTCGTCGTCCCGTTCTTCGCGACGATCTTCGTCTCGTTCTCGGCCGGCGCGGCCACCGAGGGCGCGCGGCTCGCCGCGGCGTTCCTCGTCGGCGCGGCGTTCGTGGCCGCCGGCGCGGCGTTCGACGAGTACGACGACGACGCCGGCGCCTTCATCTTCTCCGTCACGTTCGCGGTCGCCGCCCCGATGGTCTTCGGGCAGCTGCTGCGCAACCGCGCGCGGCTCAACCAGGCGCTGCGCGACAAGGCGACGCGCGCGGAGGCCGACCGCGCCGCCTCCGCGGACGCCGCCGCGGCGGACGAGCGCACGCGGATCGCGAGCGAGCTGCACGACGTCGTCGCGCACGCGCTCTCGGCGATGACCGTCCAGGCCACCGCGGCGCGCCGCCTCGCGGCCGCCGACCCGGACCGCGCGCGGGACGCGTTCGCGGCCGTCGAGGGCACGGGGCGCGAGGCGCTGACCGAGCTGCGCCGGCTGCTCGGCGTGCTGCGCAAGGAGGACGAGGAGCTCGCGCTGGCGCCGCAGCCGAGCCTCGCCCACGTCGACGGCCTCGCGCGGCGCGCCGCGGCGGCGGGGCTGCCCGTCGACCTGACCGTGACGGGGACGGCGCGGCGGCTCCCGGCCGGCGTCGACCTGACGGCCTACCGCGTCGTCCAGGAGGCGCTCGGCCGGGCGCGCGACACCGGACACGCCGGACGCGCGGCGGTCACCGTGGCCTACGGGGACGGCGACGTCGCGGTCGAGGTCCGCGACGACGGCGCGGCGACCGGCCGCGGGCTGCTCGGGACGCGCGAGCGCGTCGCCGTCTACGGCGGCGAGCTGGCGAGCACCGCCGTCGCCGGCGGCTGGCGCGTCCGGGCGCGCCTGCCCGCGGAGGCGGTGTCGTGACGCGGCGCCTGCGCCGGATCCCGCCGCGCGTGTGGGACGTCGTGCTGTCCGCGCTGATGCTCGGGCTGCTGGCGGCCGACCTGGCGTCCGGGACGTTCGACGAGGGCCGCACGGCGCCCAGCGCCGCGGTCGTCGGGCTGGTGGCGCTGCTGCCGCTCGTGCGCCGCCGCGCGCCGCTCGCCGTGATCTGGCTCTGGGCCGGGGCGACCGTGCTCATGGCCGCGGCGCTGCAGCCGCCCGCCGACCTGACCGCGCCGTTCGTCGGCCTGTTCGTCTTCCCCTACAACGTCGGCGTCCGCGTGGCGGGCCGGCGCGCGCTGCTCGGCATCCCGGCGATCTGGGTCGCCATGACCGCGGTCGCGCTGTCGGCGGACGTGCTCGTCTGGGGCGACGTCTTCTTCCCGTCCACGTTCGGGACGCTGTTCTGGTTCGTCGGGCGGGCCACCGCGGGCCGCGTCGAGCTGACCGCCGAGCTGCACGAGGCCGCCTCGCGCGCCGACGAGGCGCGCCAGGCGGAGGCGGAGC
>Ga0081539_10003924_pt1 | contig 17271 bp, 17 predicted proteins | sample TabmetS4T2R2_FD_71023 | JGI IMG/M metagenome (GOLD analysis project Ga0081539, IMG submission 71023) | Tabebuia heterophylla rhizosphere microbial communities from the University of Puerto Rico - S4T2R2 | ecosystem: Host-associated > Plants > Roots > Rhizosphere ...
GGCCCAGCTGGCCGCCCTGCGCGGCGACCGGGGCGAGATCGCCTTCGGCAGCCAGATCCGCAGCTACGTCCTCCACCCCTACCAGATGGTCAAGGACCACCGGACCGGGGTGGAGACCGGGAATGTCCAGGCGGTCCTGGACGGCGACCTCGACCAGTTCGTCGCCGCCGAGCTCCGCCGCCGCGCCACCAGGGCCGAGTGACCGCCCAGCGCCGGCCCGCGGCCGTCCTCGGGCTGCTGGTCGGCGTGTATGTGGCCGTCTTCGGCTGGCTGACCTGGCACCAGCACGCCAACTTCGGGACCTTCGGCTACGACATGGGCCTGTACGACCAGGGCATCTGGCTGCTGTCCCAGTTCAAGGACCCGTTCATGACCATCCGCGGGCTCGACTTCTTCGAGCACCACGTGAACCTGATCGCCGTGGCGTTCGTGCCCGCCTACCGGCTCGGGGCCGGCCCCCAGTTCCTCTACCTGGTCGAGACCGTCTGGATGGCCCTGGGCGCGGTGCCGCTGTACCTGCTGGCCCGCGACCGGCTGGAGAGCGCTTGGCTGGGCGTGGCCGTGGCCGGCTGCTTCCTGCTCTACCCGTCGCTGGAGTGGATCAACTGGTGGCACTTCCACCCCGACGCCCTGATCATCACCCCGCTGCTGTTCGCCTGGTGGCTCGCCACCCGCAGGCGCTGGGGCTGGTACGCGGTGGCGGTCGCCGTCGCCCTGGCCTGCAAGGAGGACGCCGCCCTGGCCGTGCTCATGCTCGGGCTGGTCCTGGCCGTGCTGGGCGAGCGGCGGGCCGGGCTGCTGACCGCCCTCGCCGGGGCGGGCTGGTTCCTGGTCGCCACCAAGGTGGTCATCCCGGCCGCCGGCGGCGGCGACGGGCCGTTCTACCAGGAGCTGTTCCCCGGCTTCGGCGACTCGCTGGGCGAGATCGTCTGGAACATGGTGGCGCACCCGAGCCGGCTGGGTGGCCTGGCCACCCAGCCGGACCGGCTCACCTACTACTGGCAGGTCCTTGGCCCGGTGGCCTTCCTCCCCCTGGCCGCCCCCCTGGTCCTGCTCATCTCGGCCCCGCAGACGGTCATCAACGTGACCTCGGGTCACGCCCTCACCCACGACTTCAAATTCCACTACACCTCCATCGTCCTGGCCGGAGTGTTCCTGGCCACGGTGGAGGCGATGGCCTGGATGGGCCGGGGGCGGGTGGTCGCCCGCCGGGTGCTGGTCGGGGTGCTGGTGGCGACCTCGCTGGTGGCGAACGTGGCCTGGTCGCCGTCGCCGCTGGGCCGCCAGTTCGACGACGGCGTCTGGGCCAGGGCCGACCCCCGCCACGCGATCGTGCGGGCCGCCCTGCGCCAGGTCCCGCCCGACGCCGGGGTGTCGGCCTCCTACAACCTGATCCCGCACCTGACCCACCGGGTCTACGCCTATGAGTTCCCCAACCCCTGGCGGGTCACCAACTGGGGCGCCCACGGCGAGCACCCGCCCGACCCGGACACGGTCGACTACCTGGTCGTGGACGAGCGGCTGCTCGGCGACCAGCGGGCCCTGTACAAGCGCTTGCTGAGCCCCCAAGGGGGGTACCGGAAGGTGTTCGCAGCCGACGGAATCGTGGTCGCAAAGCGGATGCGCTAGGCTGGATACCCCGTGCCCGCATCGGAGACTGGAGCGTACCTGAACCTCATCGCAGCCCTCTACCAGCGCTGGCGCCACCTGGTCCACGAGATGGCCAAGTTCGGCATCGTCGGCGCCGTCAACACCGTCCTCGACTTCGGCCTGGCCAACCTGCTGTACCTGGGTGCCGGGTGGTCAGCCATGGGCGCCAAGACGACCTCGGTGGCGGTCGCCGCCACCTCGTCGTTCTTCATGAACCGGCACTGGACCTTCCGGCACCGGGCCCGCACCGGGCTGCGCCGCGAGTACACCCTGTTCTTCCTGCTCAACGGGGTCGGGCTGCTGATCGCCAACGCCTGCATCCTGGTCGTGGAGCAGGGCATGGGCAAGACCGGCCCGCTCTGGTTCAACATCGCCCAGGTGGCCGGCCTGGCCCTCGGCATGGTGTTCCGGTTCACCACCTACAAGCGGTGGGTGTTCGTGTCGCCCGAGCGGGCGGCGGCCCGCTCCCTGGCCGAGGGGTCGGTGGCCGAGGTCGACGAGGACGACACCGACGCCCCCCCGGCGCCGCCGGCTCAGTCGGCCAGGTCGCGGACGCGCTTCTCGCGCGTCTCGTCGTAGGCGCCGCCCGCCGCCGCCCGCCGCACCTTCCAGATGTCGGCCAGCATCGCCACGGCGTCCCCGCCGAGGCGGACCCTGCTGCCCTGGCGGTCCTCGGCCACCACCGGCACCTCGACGACCTCGATGCCGAGCCGGGCGGCGATCAGCAGGGCCTCGGCGTCGAAGGCGAACCCGTCCACCCGGGCCCTGCTGAACAGCGCCTCGGCGGCGTCGCGGCGGAACCCCTTGAGCCCGCACTGGGTGTCGGCATAGGGCAGGCCGAGCAGGAGCCGCATGGCCCGGTTGAAGACCGGGCTGGCCAGCCGGCGCAGCCGCGGTGAGCCGCCGGCGGCCTGGGGGTCGAGGCGGGCCCCGATGGCCACCGGCGCGGTCCCCAGGGCGGCCACGACCTTCTCCAGTTGCTCGGGGCCGTAGGAGCCGTCGGCGTCGGTGAACACCACCAGCTCCCCCTGGGCGGCCTGGACCCCGGTCCGGACGGCGTAGCCCTTGCCGTGGTTGCGGGTCGTCCGCACGACCAGAACCCGAGGGTCGGCGGCGGCGATCTGGTCGGCGATGACCGTGGTCTCGTCGCTGGAGCCGTCGTCGACCACGATCAGCTCGACCGCGGAGCGGCTGGGCGGGAAGTGGGCCAGGTACGCGGCCAGCGTGCCGGGCAGCCGGTCGGCCTCGTTGAGACAGGGCAGCACGATCGACAGGGTCGGCAACCCGCGCAGCCGGGCCGTCACGGCCCGGCCCCTACGCGCTCCAGCACCACCACCTCCTGGCCGTCCATGGCCGTCCGCCAGGCCGGGTCGTTCTGGAGCCGGTCCAGCAGCTGCCGGTCCTGCTCGCCCAGCAGGTCGCGCTGGACGACCACGAACCGGAGCCGCTCCAGCGCCGCCTGTGGGTGCTCGTCGCCGGCCAGGCCCCAGTTGACGGCCCGGAACGGGTTGGGGAACTCGTACACCTCGACCCGGTGGCCGAGGTGGGAGACGAGGTTGTACTGGGCGCTGACCGGGGCCCCGTCGGTGACCAGGGCAAGGGCCTGGCGGCGGGCCTGGTCGACCGGGCCGGCGGGGACGGCCACCGGGTCACGGGCATAGGGTGCCGGCCCGTAGCGCCAGCTGGTGTAGCCGGCCAGCACCACCAGCAGCACCAGCAGGGGAGCGAGCAGCGGCCGCCTGCTCCGCTTGACGACGGCCAGGCCGGCCACGGCCCCGGCGGCCAGCAGGGGAGCGGCCGTGGCCAGGTAGTGGAAGCGGAGCTGGTGGTGCTCGGGCTGGACCGCGGCCAGGTTCAGCAGCAGCGGCGGGACCACCGGGAGCAGCCACCTCGGCGACAGCAGGGGCAGCCCGGCCAGGGGCAGGAACACCAGCAGCAGGTAGAACAGCCCGTCGTTGGCCAGGCCGGTCTGGAGGGCGTGCCCGGCCATGGTCGGCAACGACCCCAGCAGCGCCCCCGGCCCGGTCCCGGTGATCCCGTAGTCGGTCTCGAACAGCCGGGTGGCCCGGCCGGCGTGCGTCGGCATGAGCACGTAGGTCGCGACCAGGAACCAGGCAACTCCGGCCGCGGCCGTCCGCCACCCGGCCGATCTGCGGCCCCCGGCCACCAGCAGCAGCCCGAACCCGGCGACGATCAGCCCGACCTCCTCGCCGCACAGGGCGGCCAGGGCCAGCCAGATCGCCATCGCTCGGTGGTGCCCGTGGTCCGCCGCCAGCACGGCCAGGGCGAGCAGCCCGGCGGCGATCGCCTCGGGGTGGAACTGCCAGCTGATCGCCCACTGCACCCCGGGGTAGGCGAGGTAGGCCGCCGCCACCGCCAGCCCGGCCGCCGGATGCCCCAGGTGCCGTGCCCCCAGCCGGTACACGACCACGGCCGGCAGGGCCAGGAACAGCACCTGGAGCAGGAGCAGGAGCCGCGGGTCGGCCCATACCCGGTACAGGGGGGCGACGAGGGCCATGATGTAGGCCGCGTGCTGGCCGAACAGGTCCAGCCCGCGGATGGTCACGAACGGCGCCCGGCCCCGGGAGAGCAGCCAGGTGGCCTGGTCGTAGATGCCAAGGTCGAACCCGTAGGTCGCGAAGTGCCGGTGCGCGGTCCAGGTCGCGGCGACAAGGGTCACCACGAAGCCGGCCAGAGTGACCCCCAGAGCGAGATCGCACAGGGTCGCCCCCGAGACCCGGGTCGTGGCGACCACCCGCCGGCCGAGGTCGAGGAGGGTCGATTCAACGCGACTCCCGAGCGGGATCGGAGCGGCCGCGCCGCCGGCCCCCGGGCGCGCTCCACCCGCCCCGGCCACCGTCGGCTCCCCGCCCCTTGGGCGCGCCTCACCCTCGCCCGCCGGGAATGGGGCCCCTTCTGGGAGGGTAGCCGACGGGCCGGGAGCGGGGTGGCGGTTGTCCACAGCCCCCGCGCCCGCCCCCGGGCCCGCTCCCCGGCCAGTTCCTGGGCCGGGGGTCGCCAGGGGGACCTCGAAGCGACCCAGGCGGCGGGGGAGGGGGCGGCCGCGCGGTGGGGCCAGCAGCTCGACCTCGGCGCTGGTGTTGAAGGCTTCGGGGGGGAGCGGCCTGGGCAGCCCGAACGCCTCGGCGTGGCGCTCGGGGAAGTCGGCGGTGTCGTCCAGGTCGAACAGGTGGAGGTTGGGCAGGACGTCGGCGGCGTCCTCGAGGGCGGCGACGTCGTCGTCGGTGGCCGGGTGGTCGAGGGCCAGGGTCAGCCGGCAGCGACCGCGGCGGTCGAAGGACACCGTGGCCGCCCGCTCCTCGTCCAGCGGCAGGTCGGCCGCGGGCAGCCACCCGCCCCGCCACCGGGGGGCTCGGGCGGGCGGGTTCGGGGGACGCTCGGAGCCGATGGTGGCGCCCCCCCTGTGGACCGAGTGCGGCATTACCATGCCGATCCTGGTTTCATGGCTGGCGGCGACCACGACCCGAGGAGGCACCGCTGGCGACGATCGCCGCCTTCGCCCGCGAGGGGCTGACCGCGGCCCGCACCCGAACCGTGTGGGTCCAGCGCGCGCTCACCGTGCTGACCTTTGGCGCCATCTACCTCGTCCTTCTCAAGACCCTGCAGTGGAACCTTATCCTGCGCGCGACCACAGCGGCGGGCGGCGACATGGGGTCGCACCACTACGTGGCCACCTTCCTGCGCGAGGACCTGCTGCCCAGGGGGCGGGTGACCGGCTGGGCCCCCGGCTGGTTCGCCGGCATCCCCATGCTCACCTTCTACTTCCCGCTCCCGTACGTGCTCATCGCGCTGCTCAGCTTCCCCCTGGGCGACCAGGTGGCGTTCAAACTGGTCACCGTCCTCGGCCTCCTGGCCCTGCCGGTGACCTGCTGGGCGTCGTTCCGGGTCCTGCGGCTGCGCGAGCCGGCCCCGCTCCTGGCCGCCTGCGCGGGCTGCGTGTTCCTGTTCATGAGCCAGGCCACCCCCACCGAGGCGTTCACGATCTGGGGCGGCAACATCGCCAGCACGATGGCCGGGGAGTTCCCCTTCTCCATCTCCTTCGCCCTGCTGCCCCTGGCCCTGGCCGCGCTCTGGCGGGTCTGCGAGGACGGCAAGGGCTGGCGGGCCGCCGCCCTGCTGGTCGCGGCCCTGGTCCTCAGCCACATCCTCACCACCATCGTGCTCGTCCTCGGGGCGGTCGTGCTGGTGCTGCGGCGGCCGCTGGCCGCCGCCCTGACCTCGCTGCGGCGCGTCGCCCTGGTCATGGGGGTGGCGTTCTGCCTGGCCGCCTTCTGGGCGCTGCCGTTCCTGCTCCGGGTCCAGTACACGGCCCACTTCCGCTGGACCCAGAAGCAGCAGTACAGCCTGCTGTTCCCCAACGAGATCCGCCCGTACCTCCTGTTCGCCCTGGTCGGGCTCGTGATGGCCGTGGCCAGGGGGGAGCGGCGGGTGCTGCTGTACGCCTGGCCGGCGGCGGCGGCCGCGTTCGTGTTCGTCGCCCTGATCCGGATCGCGCCCCAGGCGGCCCTCTGGAACGCCCGCATGCTGCCCTTCCTGTACCTGTTCTCGCTGCTGGTGGCCGCCTACGGCGCCTCGGTGGTGGCCGGGCGGCTGGCCGAGCTGCTGCAGCGGCGGACCGGGGTGCCGCTGCGCTACGCCTGGCTGGCCGTGGTCGCGGTCATGGTGGTGGCGCCGGTCGTCGGGGCCTGGCGGCACCGCGGCTTCGTGCCCCTCTGGGCCAAGTACAACTACAGCGGGTTCGAGGCCAAGCCGGGCTGGCCCGAGGCCAGGGCCCTGTTCGACACCCTGGCCGCCCTGCCCCCCGGCCGGGTCATGTGGGAGTACAACCCCGACTACGAGCGGTTCGGCACGACCAGGACGCTGGAGAACATCCCCGTGTTCGGCGGCCAGCCGACCATGGAGGGGCTGCTGATCGAGTCGTCCCTCAACGCCCCCTTCCACTTCATCAACCAGGCCGAGACCTCCGAGAACGAGACCCAGGCGGTACCGGGCATCACCTATCCCGACTTCGACTTCCCGACCGGCCTGGCCCACCTGCGGCTGTTCGGGGTCCGCTACTACGTCGCCTACAACGCCTGCCGCGAGAAGCCGGACGCGACCCAGTGGCGACCCTGCGAAGACCTCCACATGAAGGACCAGGAGACGCAGGCGGCGGCCGCGGCCGGCCTGCCGGTGGTGGCGCGCAGCGGCCGCTTCACCATCTACCGGGTCGGCTCCGGCGACCTAGTCGAGGTGCCGGAGTTCAAACCGGTCCTGGTCGACCACGGCGACTGGCGGGCCAACAGCCTGACCTGGTACGCCAACCCCGACTGGCTCACGGTCCCGCTGGTGTACGCCTCCACCAGCGACAAGGCGGCCCGGGCCGCCTTCGCCCCCTCGGGCCCGCTGCCCCTGACCAGCCTGCCCAGGCAACCCCTGGCCCGGCCGGGGGAGCTGGCAGCCACCATGAGCCGCACCGGCGACCAGCTCAGCTTCACCACCGACCGGATCGGCGAGCCCCACATCGTCAAGGTGTCCTGGTTCCCGAACTGGCGGGTCGAAGGGGCCGAGGGCCCCTGGATGCTGTCGCCCGGGCTGATGGTGGTCGTCCCCACCCAGCGCGAGGTCCGCCTCAGCTACCGCGACACCCCGATCGACCTGGCCGGCAAGGCGCTCACCCTCGTCGGGGTGGCGGCCCTGCTGACCCCCACGGTGCTCCGCCGGGTGCGCCGCCGGCGCCGCCGGATCCCCTGAATTCCACAAGCAGGTCTGGTATGGTCTTGCGTTGTCCAGGCCGACGGTCCACGGGGAGGCCCCCAACTTCCCGCCCGTGCAGCCCCGACGAGCGAAAGGCCATACCCGCCCCGTGATCAAGCTCGACCATGTCAGCAAGTCGTACGGGAACGATGTGCTCGCGCTCGACGACGTGTCGGTCGAGGTCGCCAAAGGCGAGTTCGTCTTCGTCGTCGGCCAGTCCGGTTCCGGCAAGTCGACCTTCCTCCGCCTGCTGACCAAGGAGGAGCGGCCCACCGCGGGCAAGATCTGGGTCGCCGGCAAGGAGCTCAACCGGCTCGCCTCCTGGAAGGTGCCGGCCCTGCGCCGCTCCATCGGCTGCGTGTTCCAGGACTTCAAGCTGCTGTCCAACAAGACGGTGCGCGAGAACGTCGCCTTCGCCCTCGAGGTCATCGGAGCCCGGCGGCACTCCATCGAGCGGACCGTCCCCGAGGTGCTGAAGCTGGTCGGCCTCCAGGACAAGACCGACCGGTTCCCCCACGAGCTGTCCGGGGGCGAGCAGCAGCGGGTCTCGATCGCCCGCGCGTTCGTCAACCGCCCCCTGCTGATGCTCTGCGACGAGCCCACCGGGAACCTCGATCCCACGACCTCCCAGGACATCATGCGGCTGCTGGAGCGGATCAACCGCACCGGCACCACCGTGGTCATGGCCACCCACGACGAGCGCATCGTCGACCAGATGCGCAAGCGGGTGGTGGAGCTCGAGCACGGCAAGGTCGTCCGCGACCAGGAGCGGGGGGTGTACGACCTTGGCGTTTAGGCTCTCCTACATCGCCGTCGAGGCCTACCGCGGGTTCCGCCGCAACCTCCTGCTGGCCATCTCGATGGTGATCATCGTGGCCATCAGCCTGACCCTGTTCGGGATCGCCCTGCTGGCCGGCAAGCAGGTGTCGCTGTTCGGCGGCTACTGGTCGGACAAGATCGAGGTGTCGGTCTTCCTCGCCCCCAAGATCCCGCCCGAGCAGCGCCAGACCATCCGCCAGCAGCTGGAGGCCGTCCCGGTGGTCGAGCGGGTCTACTACGAGTCCAAGGAGGACGCCTACGCGCGCTTCCGGGACCAGTTCAAGGACTCGCCCGACATGGTCCGCAACGTCAGCCCGGACGTGCTGCCCGAGAGCTACCGGGTCAAGCTCCGGGACCCGACCCAGTTCGCCCAGGTCCACGACCTGTTCTGCTCGGGCCGGTTCAACGACCGCGGCAAGGAGATCTGCAACCCGGGGATCGACTCCGTGATCGACCAGAAGAAGCTGGTCGAGCGGCTGTTCGCCGTCCTCAACATGCTCAAGAACTCCTTCTTCGTGCTGGCCGCGGTGCTCGGCATCGCCGCCGTGGTGCTGATCGCGGTGACGGTCCGGGTGGCCGCGTTCGCCCGCCGCAAGGAGACCCAGATCATGAAGCTCGTCGGGGCCTCCAACACCTACATCCGGCTGCCGTTCCTGGCCGAGGGCGTGGTCGCCGGGCTGCTCGGCACCCTGATCGCCTTCGGGCTGCTCCGGTCGGGCATGTTCTACCTGGACCGGGTCCGCGAGCAGGTGTCGATCTTCCAGATCCTGCCCGCGGTCGGGATGCGCGAGTTCTACGCCTCCTGCATCGTGCTGCTCGCCCTCGGGGTGGTCGCCTCGGCCCTGGCCAGCCTGCTGGCGCTCCGCAAGTACGTGCGGATCTAGGCCGGACGGTTCGCAATGCCCAGGCGTGAGCCACCGGGCACGGTGGCCACCAACCGCCGCGCCCGCCACGACTACGAGATCCTCGAGACCATCGAGGCCGGGCTGGTCCTGCGGGGCAGCGAGGTCAAGACCCTCCGCGAGGGGAAGGCCTCCCTCCAGGACGCCTACGCCGCCATCGACGGCGGCGAGGTCGTCCTCCACATGCAGATCCCCGCCTACTCCCACACCGGGTACGAGGGCCACGAGCCGACCCGGCCGCGCAAGCTGCTGCTCCACCGCAAGCAGATCGACCAGCTGGCGGCGCGGATCGCCGAGCGCGGCCTGACCCTGGTCCCCCTGCGCCTGTACTTCAAGAACCAGCTGGTCAAGGTGGAGCTGGGCCTGGCCCGGGGCAAGCGCGCCTACGACAAGCGCCAGTCGATCGCCAAGCGCGACGCCGAGCGGGAGATGGCCCGGGTCCGCAAGGCCCGCACCCGCGCCTGAGGGCGAGGCGGGGTGGGGAACCTGGGCCGGCCGGATTGCGTACCAGCATCGTGACCAGCGCAGACCGGCCCGACCAACGGCCGCCCCGGCGGCTTGCTCGCCGTCTGGCGGCCGGGCGAGCCCCGGATCGCGGTCCCCCGGGTGCGGTTCCCCGAACCAGGTCCGCCCAGCGGCCTCCGGTTCGTGATCTGGTGAGCGTCTGCCCGGCGCCGGTCCCGACGAGCTGACCTGACACAAGCAGGCACGCGTGCTAGGCCCCGGCGTCGCCGGCCAGGCGGCGGTAGCTGTCGGGGTTGGCGCGCAGGAACTCGGCCAGGCTCAACGGCGGGTGCCCGGCCAGGGCGGCCACATCGCCGCTGACCGCCTCCAGGTCGCCGTTGGCGATGGCGACGTAGGTCGTCACCCACCCGTCGACCTCCCAGCCGGGGGCGCCGTAGGACGCCCGCGACGCGTACGCCTCCTCCATGGTCTCGGCGTGGTAGTCCACGGGCCGGCCGGCGAACCGGGACAGCAGCTCGGCCACCTCAGCCATGGAGAGGGCCTCGGGCCCGGTCATGTCGTAGCTCCGCCCGTCGTGCGCGCCGCTCCCCTCCAGCAGCACGACCACGGCCGCGTCCGCGATGTCGTCCCGGGCCACCGCGGACACCCGACCGTCCCCGGCCGGCCCCCGGATCACCCCGTCGGCCCCGACCATCAGCGGCACGAAGTCGATGTAGAGGTTGTCGCGCAGGAAGGTATGTCGCAGCCCACTGGCCCGGATGCGCTCTTCGGCGTGCCAGTGGTCCCTCCCGAAGGTGAAGGTGCAGTCAGGGGCGGCCCCGAAGAACGAGGTGTACACCACCCGCTCGACCCCGGCGTCGGCGGCCGCGTCGACCACGTTGCCGTGCAGCGTCAGCCGGTCGGGGTCCTCCGACGCCGACACCATGAACAGGGTCCGCGCTCCCTGAAAGGCTCGCCGGAGCCCTCCGGGGTCGTCGTAGCTCCCGGTCACCACTTCGGCCCCTTGCAGCGCCGGTGCCCGCCGGGGGTCCCGGACGACCAGCCGCTGAACCACCCCCCGCTCGGCCAGCCGCCCCGCCACCCGCCCTCCGAGCCCGCCGGTCACCCCGGTGACCGCGATCAGCCCGTCCGTCGTCATCGGGTGAGCCTACCGGAAGCTCGCTACAATGAAGGACGTTGACAACCACATATGGGGGTGCCTGGGTTCGACCGTGACGGATCGAACCAGGGGAAGCGAGCCGGAGTTCGCGGGGCTTCGTACCAAACCGCGACAACCAAAAGCGCCAAGCCTAACTACGCGCTCGCTGCCTAAGGTTTCTTAGACAGCCGTCCGCCGCTCCACGCCTGCGGGAGCGGACCGGGCGTCGATAGCAGGCTCACCTGCGGCGGGACGCCAGCGCCCGCCACAGGAACACCTCAGCTGGCTAGGACCCGGGAGCGTCGCCACCGGACAGCCCGGGTCCGAACCTCAACCGGCGGCTGCGCTCGGAGAATCCCTGGCCCGACGCCACGGGACGGGAGTTCGAGTCTCCCCACCTCCACCACCAGGGCCTGGTCACCGACCAGGCCCTTTGCCTTGCCCGAGGGCGGCCACCGAGCCGTCGGTACACGCTGGGTACACACCAACCTGGGCGTGCAGCCGGTCGAGGCGGTCGGCCAGGTGGTCCAGCTCCTCCGGGAACAAGTGCCCGTAGCGGTCCAAGGTGATCGACGCCGACTTGTGTCCCAGGTGGTGCTGCACGGCCTTAATACTGGCGCCCTCACGGATCAGCAGGCTCGCGCAGGTGTGCCGTAGGTCATGGACCCGCAGGGCTGGCGGCAGGCCAGCGGCCCGGGCGGCCGGCTTAAAGTAGCGCTCGGCGAATTTCGGCTCCCGCAGCGGCCCACCCTGCGGCATCGTGAACACCAGACCGTCCGGTGCGTGGGGCCGGTCGGCCAGGTAGGCGCCGACCTGCTCGCACAGGAACCGGGGCAGCCGCACCGTGCGTCGCTCGTAGGTCTTGGTCGCGCCCCACACCAGCTCGTTGGCGACTTCGGTTGCCGACTCGACCACGTCGCAGGCGCCGCGGAGCAGGTCGAGGCGACCGACCCGGAGGGCGGCCATTTCGCCGGCCCGTAGGCCGGTGTAGGCGTCGAAGCGGACCAGCAAGCCGAACGGTGGCGCAATCACCGCGGCGAGCTGCTCAACCTGGGCGGCGGTCAGAAAGTGCATCTCCCGCCGGACGATCCGCGGCAGCCGCACCCCCTTGGCCGGATTCCGGGCCAGCCGGTTCGCCTCCACCGCCGTCGCCAGAACCTGGGAGAGCACCTGATGGGCGTTGCGGATCCGGGACGGCGACAGCTCAGCCTCGACCAGCGCGGCCAGCCACTCGCGCACCAGCAGCGTGTCGATGCCGGCCAGGGTCGCCCGCTCGAACGTCGGGAGGATCTGGTAGTCCAGGAGCTGCCGGTAGGTGTGCCGCGTCGACGGCTTCAGGCCGGCGGTCGTCTTGTACCAGCGCTCGGCCCACTCGCCGAAGTTCACCTTGCCCGCGGCCGGGTCCACATAGGCACCCCGCAGCTTGGCGTCCTCCACCCCCAGCAGAAACCGCTCGGCATCGACTCTGCGGGCGAAGCTCCTGGTACGCTGTCGGCCGACCGGGTCACGCCACCGTGCCCGCCACCGGTTCCGGCCCCGGCCATGCTTGGAGCCCTTTAGATCCTCCACATAGCCCATCGCTCACGACCTCCGACGCCGAACGACCACCACCGGCCGGGCAGCTTGCACCGTGCCGACCTCGATCCGGTTCGCGGCGATGTACTCCTCCAGGTCGTCAGGATGGAAGCGGACATAGCGACCGAGCTTGCGATAGGCGATGCGGCGCTCGAACACCAACCGGCGCACATGGCGCGGCGTCGTACCCAGCCGCTCGGCCACCTCATCCCAGGTCAACAGCTTGTCCATCCCGTCGTCTTGCTCCTCGCAGCTCCTCATGCCGCCCTTGCTGTGGTTCGTAGCTCCTCCTTGGCGATGCGCCGCGCTTCCCGCGCCCGAGCGGCAGCCGAGGCGGCCAGCCACGCCTCCCCGGTCGACTGGTAACCGGAGCCGAGGTAGCGCCAGGACGCGACCACGATCACCGCCTGGTCGTCCTCGGGCCGACCCCAGGCATCCAGCGGCAGCGTGTCGCCCTGCCGTCGGCGGATGGCGTAGGCGACCCGGGCCCGCCGCAGCGCCCCCAGGGTGGTCGAATACCGGCGGCTCTTGGTCGAGAAGTGGCCGCCGAAGCCCAGCATGTGCGCCCACTTGCCCAGCCGCAGCCCGGCCAGGCTCGGCCGGGCGGCCAACTCGAAGCACGCCCGGACGAGCTCGGCCACATGGGCAGGCAGCTCCAGCTCCTCCAGCTCAGCCTCGGTCACGCGGTGGTCGAGGGTGACCCCGAGGGCCTCGGTGGCCTTGGTCGCATACTTGGCCACATAGCCGGCAACCTGCTCAGCCGATAGCTCCCGCTCATCACCCGTCTCGGTGATGTGCCGGACGTCGAGCTGCTCACCCCACCGGGCCACCAGGGTCACGTCCAGGTCGTTGGTGACCGGCGGGCAGGCCAGGCTGACGGTGGCAGCGGCCTGGCGGATAGCCCGCTCGAGGAGGTCGGCGGTGAACCCGCCCGGTGGGGGAGCCGCACACGAGGGGCAGCCGCAGGCGGTGGCGGCGTCCAGGCGGATGATGGCGTGGAAGTGGACCGCCCCGCGCCGCTGGTACTCGGCCACCTTGGCAAAGGAGATGCGGACCAGCGCTCGCAGCTCGGCCTCGGCCACCCCGACGAGCTGGGCCAGGGCGCGGTACAGGTAGATGGTGGTGCGTGACCATAGCCGCCCGGCCAGGGCATTCCACAGCACCTGGGCGCCGGCCTGATAGCAACGTAGGCACAGCGGCTCGCCCAGGCGAGGATCGTCGGCGTCATGGCGCTCCCAGCAGCCGACCCGGCGGCCATGCGGGCACCTGTGGCCCCGCCGGTAGGGATTGCAGGGGTACACCAGCAGCCCCTGCGCCCGGCGCGAGTGGACCGGGCCGAAGCTGGGGGCGGTGAAGGTAACGAACAGCCGCGGATGCCCGGCCACGGTGTCAGGCACGCCCTTGCCGCCCCGCAGCCCGGCGGCCAGGAGCTGGAAGGTGTCGCCCTGGTAGGTGGCCGAGCAGGAGGGGCACACCGACGCCCGCCGGTTACCGCACGCCTTGAGCAGGGTGGCCTCCGGCTCTCTGTCGGTCGAGTATATGGTGCGGACCTCCCCGGTCTGCGGGTTGGCGTGCTCGACGGTGCCGCGCAGCCGTACCGGGTGAGCGCAGTAGCCGGTCTGGGCGACCTGCTCCATCCAGCGGTCATAACCGGAACCGGCCCGGTCGACGACCTCTTGGAGCACGCCAGGGAGCAGCTCCCCGACCTGGATGGGCTCGGTCACGCCACCTCCCCCGGCTCAGGCAGACCGGGCACGACCCGAAGCCCCGGCGCCTGGGTGGCCAGCCGCGCGGCCGGATCGGCCCGGAGTCTGGTCGTGGCGCGGATGATGGCCGCGACCTGGTGGTGATCGACCTGCGGGGTGCGCACCCGGTGGAACCCAGGCCGGCCGGGCAGGCTGGTCACGGCCACCCCGACATAAACCGGGTCATTGAGCAGCACCGGAGAGACGTCGGGATGCTGGCGGATCTCTTCGCCGAGGGCGGCCACCGCGCCGTCCAGGGTGCGGGTGGCGAAGCTGATCGCGACCTGGCAGTTGTCCCGGATCCGGGTCGGGATCGCATCCCCGGTGGCCCGTTGGGTCAGGAGCATGACTTGGATGGCGACGTTGCGGCCCTTGCGGATCAGCTCCTCGACCAGCCGCGACAGCTCGGCGACGACCGCGTTGTGGGCCTTGACCTCCGGGCTGGTGCCCTTGCGCTCATGGAAGAACGTGTGCGCCTCGTCAATGACGACCACGACCAGTGGCCACGAGGGACTTGGACCGAGGTGCCAGGCGTCGGTCACGCCCAGGACCTGCGCGATGGCGATCTGGCGGTCCAGCATCAACCGGTGCATCTGGCGGAGCACATCGCGGACCTCGCTCAGATCGTCCTTCGCGGAGAGCCAGGCTCTGGGGATCAGCCGGTCGTAGTCGGGGCCGCCCTTGCCGTCGATCAGCACGAACTGCACAGCGGCGGAGGGGGCGAGCTGGCCGAGCAGGTGGGCGACGAGCATGGTCTTGCCGAACCCAGCCAGCCCACCGACGACCGTGCCGGAGACTTCGGCCGAGCGGACCATCACCGGCCGGGAGTCCTCGGCCCACCCCAGCCACCAGGACTCCAGGGAGGCAGGGGCGGTGCCGGGCAGGTCGACCCGGGCCGGGGCGCGCAGGGGGTCGTAGTACAGGCCTCGCAGGCGGATCAGCCCAGGGGCTTGCTGCTCGGCCCGGACCGTGACACAGCCCCAGGTGTCGGCCAGGGAGCCGGCGGCGTGCTGGTAGTCGCCCAGGCCGGCGCCGGCGATGGCGGCGACGGTGGCGGTGACGCCCTGGTCGTCGACCTGGAGCTCGGCGGCGGGATAGCGGTGTTGGCGGGTCCACTGGTCCCGGTAGCCCAGGCCGAGGGTCTGGGCGAGCAGGGGCCATTCGGCGGCCAGCCGCCGAGCCTGACGGGTCCGCTCCCGAGCGGCGGCCTGGTGGGGATGGCGGCGGGCGTGGCGGGCGCGCAGGCGGCGGCCGAGCAGGACGCCGGCCAGGGTGACGATGCCGCCGACCAGGGCCAGCAGCAGCGAGAGGCCAACGAGGGTGGCCAGCATCAGCGCATCCCTCCTCGGGTCCAGAGGGGTCGGCGGCGGCGGGCGATGAGCAGCCCGTCACAGCAGCGCTCGACCAGCTCCCCATCCCCGTCGTCGGCCAGCTCGGGCCAGCGGCAGCGGGTGTGCCAGCCGGTCGCACAGGCGGGGCAGTCGGGGCTGTCGTCCCACGTCACTGGACCATCCCCTCCACGACTGCCGGGGCCGGGTCGGGGTAGCTGCGCTCGGTCAGCTCCACGCAGGCCAGCAGGGCTTGGGCCAGCTCGCGGAGGGCGGCGGGGCGGCCCTGGATGGTGAACCAGACCCGGTCGGTGTCGTAGCGGACCGACCCGTTGGCCTCGCCGTCGCCGGCCATCCAGGTGTCCACGTCGTAGTCGGTGCCGGAGTGGGCAATCAGCGCCACGCTGAGGGCAGATCGCCGCGTAGGATCGTTGGGCATCATGGGCTCCATTCCTGATGCGAGGGCCAGGTGTTGGCGCACCTGGTCTGGTGGGTGGAGGGGACCGGGGTTCGCTTGGCGGCGGCTCCAGTCCCCTCCCTCACGGTCTCCTGGTAGGCATGGCCTCCTTCCTGCTAGCTGGCCTTGGCCTGGGGGACGGCGGGCTCGATGCGGGCTGCCCGGAAGGCGACCCCGGAGCGGTCGTTCATGGACCAGGGCTGGGCGACCAGGCCCGTGACCTTGACCGGGTGGCCCTGGCGGATGGCCTGAGCCGGCACGCCGGGCGCCTTGACCGCGATCAGGTCCGCGCTGTCCTCGCCCATCACCAGGAGCTGAACGACGTAGAGCGGCTCGCCGTTCTCATCCGCCTTGGGCCGGCGGGTCTCGAAGTCAACGACCGGCTCGGGCGCCAGCGCGCACAGGAACGCGATCGCCGAGGTATCGATCGGCAACCTCATCGTGACCTCCTTCGCCTAAGCTCCCCTACTCGTCTAGGGGAGTCGTTAGGACCGTAGCATTCGGCCCCGACACTCGTCTAGGGGAGTAGTACCTTGGCTTGGTAAACAGGACGGGACGCGATGGGACAGGAGTGCACTCAGTGGGACTTGGTGGGCTCAGAGCGCACGAGTAGACTCCGCCGCGACTTGTCTAGAGGAGCTACCCGATGCCCCGCCTAATCGATCCAACCAGCGACCGGCCCATCTACCGGCAGATCGCCGACCACCTGCGGGCCGGCATCCGCGAGGGCCGCTACCCCGAGGGCACGCCCCTGCCCAGCGAAAGCCAGCTCGCAGAGATGTACGACGTGACCCGCATGACCGCCCGCCAGGCCGTCGACGTCCTAAAGAACGAGGGCCTGGTCCGCAGCGAGCACGGCCGCGGCGTCTTCGTCCGCCAGCGGCCCACCGTGCACCGGCTCGCCCGCAACCGCTTCACCCGTCAACGGCGCGAGACCGGCAAGGGTGCCTACGACGTCGAGATGAAGGAACTCGGCTTCACCCCCGGCGTCGTGCTGGTCGAGGTCGGCCCCGTCCCACCTCCCGATGAGATCGTCAAGCGCCTCCAGCTCGAACCCGGAGAGCAGGCCCTCATCCGCCGGCGGCGCATGTACGCCAACGACGAGCCTATGCAGCTCGCCACCTCCTACCTCCCATGGTCGCTGGCCGAGGGCACACCGATGGCCGAGCGTGACACCGGACCAGGCGGCATCTACTCTCGCCTCGCCGATATCGGCCACGGCCCGGTCCGGTTCGCCGAGGATGTCAGCACTCGCATGCCCACGCCGGAGGAAGCCGAGTTCCTCCGCCTGACTCCGCCCCAGCCAGTGTTCTTCCTGGTCCGCGTGGCCTACGACGCCAACGATCGCCCCGTCGAGACCTGCGAGCACATCATGTCCGGTGATCGCTGGCAGCTCAGCTACGCATGGGCAGCCGATTGACGATGGTTGTCGAGG
>Ga0081539_10003925_pt1 | contig 17262 bp, 17 predicted proteins | sample TabmetS4T2R2_FD_71023 | JGI IMG/M metagenome (GOLD analysis project Ga0081539, IMG submission 71023) | Tabebuia heterophylla rhizosphere microbial communities from the University of Puerto Rico - S4T2R2 | ecosystem: Host-associated > Plants > Roots > Rhizosphere ...
GAGGCCGGGGTCGTAGCGCCGATTGATCTCGAGCCAACCAGTGAAGTTCCCGCTCAGGAGCTCCGCTATGTACCCGAACTGGCCGAAGGCGATGGTGTTAAGCACGACACTTTCGGTATCGGCACGGTTTTAGAAATCGAGGGCGAAACAGCCACGATTTACTTTAAGGGCAGAGGCACCAAGAAACTTAACATTGCATTTGCTCCAATTGTCAAAATTGAGTAATTAGAGGTGAATCCCGTTAGAACCCAAGTAGCATACAATGTTGGTATAGTGTTTGAAGCATGAATAGATTGTCAGACGTTAACCAAATTACGGAAGTTAAGTAGGTTCTAACGGGATGAAACATATCAGAAACCGTCCGTATATTATTCCTATTTTGGGACTAGTGCTCGGTTTGGGTATAGTCGCGGCTATCTGGGTGAGCCGCAGCAGCGGCGAGACCTTTCGGCCGAGCGACGCACACGTAGTTTTTTTATTTGATGGTGATGAGCGCCATGTTTTGGATACCCGCGCCCAAAACGTTGGCGAGCTGGTCAGTCGGCTCAATTTAAAGCTGATCGACCAGGATGTAATTGAACCAACGCTCGATACGCCGATTGTAGAGGATAACTTTCGAATTAACGTTTACCGCGCACGGCCTGTGACCGTAGTCGACGGTGAATCCAGAACCGTTACACTCACGGCTCAGCGCAGCCCTCGAGTGGTTGCGGAAGACGCTGGGTTGGATGTTCACGCGGAAGACATCGCGGCGTTTCAAAGAGGTAATTTAAACGAAAATATTTTGGGAGAGCAAGTGGTTGTCACCCGCGCCGCGCCAATTAAGCTCAATCTATACGGCACTCAGGTTAATACGTATACATTGGGTAAAACCGTCCAGGACATGCTCGTTGAGAAAAAAATTAAGCTGGACAATGGTGAAACAGTCAGCCCCGCGCTGACTACGCCAATAAAATCAAAGATGCAGATTTTCATACTGGCTAAGGGAGCTAAGCTGGTGAGCGTTGAAGAAGAGATTGCCTTCCCGACTAAAAAAGTCGGAGACGCTAGCTTAAGCTTCGGTACCACCGTTACCCGGCAAAAGGGCAAACCCGGTAAGCAACTTGTTACTTACCTCATAACCACTCAGAAAAACAAAGAACCGCAACGGAAAATAATTCAACAGGCAAATATTGATCCGCCGGTGCCGGAAATCGTAGCGGTCGGAACTGCGATTAACGTTAGTAGCGCCAAACAAGCTCTGATGGCAAAAGTTGGTATCCGATCCTCAGATTATGCCTACGTCAATTACATAATCAGCCGGGAATCTGGCTGGTGTCCAACCAAATGGCAGGGAGAGTATGGTACCTGTCCGGCTTATCACGGAGTGCCGTCTTCTGGCGGTTACGGTTTATGCCAGTCTACGCCCCCGGGAAAAATGGCCAGTGCCGGCAGTGATTGGCAAACCAATCCTGTTACTCAACTCAGATGGTGCGATGGCTATGCTCAAAGCCGTCACGGCGGCTGGGCGGGGGCTTACAATTTCTGGGTCAGCAATCACTATTGGTAACATGAGCATTCCTAAGAAATCTTTAGGTCAGCATTGGTTGACGGATGATCGGACGCTGTCGACTATCGTTCAAACAGCCGGCGTTCAGAAATCTGATACGGTCTTGGAAATTGGACCCGGGCAGGGAAGCTTGACCAGTAAACTAACGGCAAAAGCCGGGCAAGTGATAGCAATTGAGTTAGATGAAAGTTTGGCTGCCAGCCTGCCCAAAACCCTGAATGCTGGAAATTTAGAAGTTATCCAGGGTGACGTTTTAAAATTCGATTTATCCACGTTACCAAGACATTACAAAGTCGTTGCCAACATACCGTACTATCTGACTAGCAATTTACTTAGAATTTTAGCGGAATCGGCTAACCCGCCGGCTTTTATGGTGTTGCTCGTGCAGAAAGAAGTTGCTGAGCGTCTATGCGCCGTTCCGGGGCAAATGAGTATCTTGGCGGTAAGCGTCCAGCTCTATTATGAATGCCGATTAGGGCAACTAATTCCGGCCGAGTTATTCACTCCACCGCCAAAGGTTGACTCACAAGTGGTTATATTGAACCAGAGACCAAAGCCACTATTTGAAAATTTAGATAGTAAGCTGTTTTTCCGACTTGTCAAAGCCGGTTTTTCAGAGAAGCGCAAGAAGTTGCGCAGTTCTCTGGCCGGTGGGCTAGGGATATCACGACAAGAAGTAGACGGACTGCTAAAAAAAGCTGCCATTAACGGAGACCGCAGGGCTCAAGAACTGTCGCTAAGAGAATGGCATAGATTGTTGCGGTCTTATCAAAAAATGACGGTTGTTAGCGCCCCCTACCCTACAAATACTTGACTAGTCAAGTATTTGTTGATACTCTTAAAGCATGAGCGCAAAAACCTTGGGCGAAAAAAATAGTTTTCCTCCCCTGCTCCACTTGTCGTTTGTTTTACAACAGGCGTCTGACGAACTTCTGCTCGACCAAGTGGGGATCGGGCTCTCGCAAGTGCGAATCATGAGCGTCCTTAGTCCATCGACTCCTTATTCCCAGCGTTCGATCGCTGTCAATCTTGGCCAAACCGAATCGAACGTTAGTCGGCAACTTAAGCAAATGAAAAAACAGGGACTCGTTAGTGTAACCCGCTCTAAGAAAGATTCCCGTCAGCGCGAGGTCATGCTTACTCAGAAGGGAAAGACGACTTATAAAAAGGCCGAAAAAATTCTGAAATCCGAACAGAGCCGCTTACTGCGACTACTTAGCAGTAACGAAGTTAAGGCGTTCGAACAAGCCGCTCGTAACCTCACAGTTCAGCACTAATTTTAGATCAGACCTGTATTGCCTTCGGCTTCATCCTCTTGCTGGTCAGCCTCCCGAGCTGTTTCTTTGGCTTCTCTGAAATTTTGTTCTCTTTCCTCAGCCTCTTCTTTTTCTTTCGCCGCTTCTTGTTCCTGTCTCTCTAGCTCATCTGCATCTGCCATAATAACTCCTTTCCAGCTATAGAATATTCCAGGAAGGAATCGGAAACAGTTAGATTTTTAACCTAAAGCCATAAAACATAAGCTTGATATTGTAAAGTGTCTACACTTGTGGTATAATAACTATGCCTGAATAAGGCTTTCCACAATTTTACGAAAACACGCATTGTGCAGGTTTTTGTAAAATTGAGAGGAGCGATGTAGCGCTAGACCGAAGCTTTTGGCTTTAGACAAAGCGAGGCAAACGCGCCAGTCGCGACGAGGGGCTGAATTTAGCTCGACGTTTGGACTTTAACAGATTATGATGGCAGGCCGGATTGATCTGCACGTTAGCCGGATCAACAATCATAGATGCCAAAACATCTATCCGCGAAAAGTTGGCTGCGTTGAATCCTTTCAACCAGTTGGCTCTAGCAACAGTTCGCGCTTAATTTAGCTCGAACCGTCCAACTTACAACACCAGATAGTAAGCCAGGACGTCATATCATCTGGTTGCTCTGACCCGAGTGGCCCGCTCGAGTTAGCTAAGACAGCCGGGCAATCAAATCAGTTCGCTTTTGGCCGTTTTTATGGACTGGTTTGATAAATTTTAAACGGTCTATGCCTGTAGCTCATCAAATTTGTTGCCATTCGGACGCGGGTTCACTGCCCGCCAGCTCCACCACGTCACAACTAACTACGATCCCGCCTGAATTTTGGCAATCAAGTGGCCAGAACACAGGCGGGATCTTGCGTTGTTGCTCCTTTCCCCATCGCGCAGCTCCGCGCGATGGGGGCCCGAAAAATATTCTAGAGGTGGTGGTTTGTAGTTGGTGAGATTGACAGTGTAGGGCCGGCGGACTATAGTAAAGAATCGTCAATTTAAGACAAAAAGGATTAAATCATGAAATTTAATAATCAATCTGGAATTGCCCACTTGGCGCTGGTAGTAGCTTTAGTGGGTACACTAATTTTAGGGGCTGGCGTTTATGTCTACAGACAGAATCAGAACCCACTTAGCAGCATTAATAATGTAGAAGAAATAGAAGACGCGTCCTTAGTTAGCCCGCTACCCGAAAATATAAAAACAATAGAAGAGATTCGTGAGTTGGTTCAGGCGCAGAATCCTAACGCGCAGATAGGTAGCATTGAACTCGAGGCCGAAGGCCCTATTCTAGTTTACCGGGTAGAGCTTCTAAACGGAGATGAGCTCGTGTTCGACGCTATTACGGGCAACACATTAAATGGGGTTGAAGAAGAAGATAGCGAAGATCTGGAGTCCGAGCTACCTAAGAATTTTGTGCCAAGCATAAGCTTTGAGCAGGCTCGCGAGACCGCTCAAGCCAAGTTCCCGGATAGCGAAATCAAGAAAATAAAACTCAAGGTTCGCCACGATAAGGCCATATACAGGGTATATTTTGAAAAAGGCGCCCAGGTTGACGTTGATGCCACCACTGGCGACATAGTACGTATCAATAAAGGCGATGAAAAGATGAACGAGAACGGCGAACGTAATAGATCCTCCGGTCATCGTGACGATGACGCCGAAGACGAGACTGACAACGGGGAACATGAAGATGACGAAAACAGCGGCTCCAATGATGATACTGAAGACAATTCAGATAGCAACGGCGGCGAACACTAGAAATTTTACGGACGATTAGCGCGCCAGGACTGGGTAATTAGTCGGCGCAGTAGCAAAATTATGTAGATAGCAACTATATTGCCTAGGATGGCAGCTAAAATATCCACGAATCTCTGGTATACAGGAGCACTATATAGACCCTTATGGAACAAAGTCGCAAACGTCGGCAGTAGAACGCGCAGATAGAATGCTATAAAACTAACCCAAAGAAGCACGATAAAAACCAGAAAAACATTTGAGGCAACCGCTGATTGCCAATATTGCTGACGAGCGGTAGGGCTTCTGGCGACATATTGCGACTCGGCAACCTGCGTACGAGCAATAAACAATACATTTTCGGCCAGCCAGATGATGGTGTAAGTCGCCGCACCTATGAATAACCAAAATATCATAACTATCGGAGTGTTTAGCTTATCCTGGAACTGCGAAAGCTTGTCGGTCAAGGGAACGAGTTCTTGAGCGGTTACCGGTTGGACCAAAAATACCTGAACTATAGCCGCTGCATTCAATAGAATAAGTACCACTAAACTGATAATCGCGTATAGAAGCCAAACAAGTTTGGTGGGTACAAAAAAGTCTTTTTGTCGGTGTTGTCGGAGCGTACTGCCAGAATGGTAATCGGTCACAACTCCAATATACCAAACGGAGCTGGATTGTCTTTAGCCCACTAGGGCTTCCAGATCTTGATCAAGGTGGACGATCCAGGTATCGCGCTGTTGTTTGATGAGGCCTTCAGATTCAAGCTCTTTCAATAATGCGGTAGTGGTTTCACGGGTAATGCCCGAGAGATCGGCTATTTCCTGATGCGAAAGCTTGATTTGTAGTTTATAGGTCTTTGGGCTAATTTGTTGACCAAGTTTGTCAACCAAGTAAGGCAGCAGCAAAACAATTTTATCTTTAGCCGTTTTATGCTTCATGGCCTCGAGCTGGTTCATGATCGCCTGATTAGAGGCGCTCATATATGACATATAAACATTGCTCATCTTTGGTTCTGACTCGACCAATCGCTTGAACTCATTGTGATCGACTAGCGCCAGTTCCGTATCCGTCAGCGACTGGTAAAAATATCTGATGTGGAAGCTGTTCCAATCCAGAGTGAGAGAAAAAGCAATAGGGAATATGTCGCCCGGTCCCAAGATGAACATCGTGCGAGTGTCGCCCGAATCAAGAATAGTGTAGGCCTTAACGTAGCCGGATTTAATAAGATGAATAGCGGTCAGAGCGTCTCCCTGGTAGCAAATGATCTGGTTCTTGGGGAATGTCTTTTGACGAACATTACGGAAGAGGGACTCTATCTGATTGTCGTAATTTGACTTTTTAGTGCTACTCATTGCAATGGGCTAAGACCCCTATAAATACTATACCTTATGAGATGAAAGGTTAAATACTAGAGCTTATCCGATAGGTGTCCACTATATTTGTGCAAAAGTGCTTGCCATTTGACAGAGCGAGGTGTATAAAAGAACGCATGGCTCGACAGTGTGTATACACGAACCGCATGATTATTCTCTTTACACAGAGATAATGCTGCAGTTTGAGTAAACACATACGTTAGCCAGAAATCACAAACAAACGCAAACTTACCGGACTGCAGCACTAAGCCGCAGTCCGGTTTTTTTTGCCGCTCGACCCCGCTGTTCCGACTCCCCGTGAACAGCGGGGTCGGGGCTGCAAAGATTCACGGCAAAGTCGTGGAAAAAGCCCCAAAAGTACAAAGGCGATGTGTCCGCCTACAAGAGACACGGTGTTCTCTCCGCTCGGAGCGGATAGAGGACTTAACAACAAGGAGGAGTACGTGGACGGAATCCACGACATCATCAAGCTCATCAATCACTGCGCCTTCTCCAGCCGGCTACCGGCTCGCGCCGAGAAGCTCGCGGAGCAACTCGGAAGCCTGTCGTCTGACGATCGACTGCAGGCCTTCAAGGAAATGGGTAAGGTCAACCTGATCGAGCGCATGGCGAGCCGTGCAGCCGAGCTCTCCCGCTGTCGACTCGAGCACACACAGCAAGCATCTACTCGTATCGCTGAAGCGATGCGAGCGATCTTTGGCAAGAGCCAGGCCGAATACAGTCTCAAGAGGGCTGGCTGGCTGGCGCCGATCGCTTCTACGACGCGTGACCCTCGGATGCCAATTCCTCAGTCCGAGTGGCCTCGGACGAGGCACGGCTTCGCAACCGTCTGATCGGGCATTAACGATGCAGACGAGAGAAGAAACAGCCAGAAACTGCCTAGTGACAGGCAACTTCCAAGCGTTCTCTGAAGAGCTCAGAGTAATGAGCTCCGAAGGCATGAGCGCCGCAGTTCAGCTGCTTCTCAAGGAAGCACGCCAGACCTCTGGCTATCTGCACCCGACTCTGGACACAAATACGCGCCTCACCTCGCACGACGGGGCGATCGGCTTCTAGCCGATCGCCCCATACGGGGCTCCTCCTTGTATCACCGGCAGTAATTTCTCAAGCCGAGAAACTTACTGCCGGCTTTCCATTTCTTGACTCTGTAAAGTAGCCAGCGTACGCTGAAACTGCAGTGATACAAATAACAAAAAACATCGCTAGCCGATTTATACATACAACTAGCCGCAAGAGCCGGGAGATAAAACCAGAAGAAGTCGCGCCGGCTCGCGAATATATAAAAAATTATTGGCCTAAGCTGACGCGTTATAACCCAAACGATACCGATTCACTCATCGGTCTGCCCAAACCCTACCTTGTCCCTGCCTATGAAAAGGGCCACGAGTTCGATTTTAACGAGCTTTATTACTGGGATAGTTATTTCATGGCCCAGGGCCTGCTCGATGAACAACACAAAGAGCTGGTTTTGGGCATTTTGGAAGATCTTCTCAGTATGTTCAAGCGGTTCAGGATCATTCCTAACGCTTCACGTACATATCTGATGGGGCGGTCACATCCACCGCTACTGACCTCATTCATCCTTGACGTTTATCATGCCTACAAGCTCGACCAGCAGTGGCTGGCTGAGGCCATGGCGGTAGCCGAAGACGAGTACAACACGGTCTGGATGGGCACCGAAAAGCCCAATGTACGTCAAGTGTTCAACGGGCTTAGCCGCTACTACGATATAAATTATTTAAACGACTTAGCCGAAGCCGAAAGCGGTTGGGATCTGACGACGCGGTTCAATCGGCACTGCCTGGACTTCTTGCCGGTAGATTTAAACTCCCTGCTTTATAAATACGAAACCGATTTTGCTCAAGTGCAAAAACTGCTGGGCGACGAAGGCAAAGCCGCCGAATGGGGAAACGCCGCGGCTCGTCGCAGAGGTGCGATGAACGAGCTGATGTGGAGTAATCTGCGCAATTTCTTCTTTGATTACAATTACGTTAAAAAACAGCGCAGCAGCGTCGATTCGCTAGCGGCTTATTACACCATGTGGGTTGGACTGGCGGACGAGCGTCAAGCCGCTCGGATGGTTACCGCTCTACGAAAGTTTGAAAATAAAGGCGGCTTGACAACGACTGATACCGTTATGCTCGGGCAATTCGTTCCCGGTGCTTTACCTACTCAGTGGGCTTATCCCAACGGCTGGGCGCCGCTACATTTCTTGGTCGTTAAGGGCCTGCAGCGCTACGGGTACTATGAAGATGCTCGCCGCATAGCCATCAAGTGGCTTAAGACAAATCTTGATTGGTTCAATACCCACGGCGTCTTTCTGGAAAAATACAACGTTGTTCAACCCGCCAAGCCGCCGATGAAAGGCGTTTACCCGTCGCAAACCGGCTTCGGCTGGACCAACGCCATTTTCGAACGCTTCTGCCAAGAATTTATCGACAATCGTTCACCTTAAATTACTCAAACGCTTCACTCACTTGATGCAGCTGTTGTCAAAAGACACAACCGCCTCGAGAACTCCTTTACCAAGTAGGTAAACTCAAACATCTCTCGGCGCTCAAAGGAGTTGTATTTTTGACCAAACACCTGCTTCAGGTTCGCTGCGCAAGCTTTCGTAATTTAAGATTCACTCTAGGCAGGCGATCAGATATGTTGCTATCGGTTATAATCTTGTGTAGCGAGGGATCGTAACTCAGTGGCTAGAGTGCTTGCATCACACGCAAGAAGTCGGGGGTTCAAATCCCTCCGATCCCACCACAATATGCGTATAAAAAACGATAAATATAGAAAAGTGAGAGGTGGTTGGTCTAGGATTTTAGACATTTGTTGCTCAAATTGTGGTAATCACATCTGTTATTACCAAAAGGATGGTCCAGGACCTCTTAAGAGGATGTACATTGATCGAATAATCGACTCTGGATCGAGTAAGGAAAATTTACCTGTCCTGAATGCGGTATGTTGCTCGGTAGTAGGATTATATACGAAAAAGAAGATAGACCAGCTTACCGTTTACAGGCTGGTGTAATTACTAAGAAAATCGTTAAAGCAAGCACGATATGAAAACTAGTGCAGGATTACTACCTTATCGAATAAGAGATAACCGACTAGAGGTTTTGGTTGGTCATGTTGGCGGTCCTTGGATGGCTAAAAAAGATAAAGGCGCTTGGTCAATCATTAAGGGAGAGTTTACCGATGAAATGCCGATTGATGCAGCCAAACGCGAATTTAAGGAAGAAACTGGTCTCGATGCTCCTAGGGGTAATTACCTAGATCTAGGTGAAGTCAAGCAGAAAAACAATAAAGTCGTTACCGCCTATGCCATTGAAGCTACCCTCGATACCAGCCATATGCAAAGTAATGTCGTTGAAATTGACTGGCCACCACGCTCTGGCAATAAACAAGAATATCCAGAAACCGACCGTTTTGAGTATTTCGACCTTGATAAAGCCGCTCAAAAACTTATTCCGGCTCAAGTAGAATTTCTGAACCGACTAGCGGATAAGCTGGGTGTGAAATTTGATGCTGATTCACCAGTCGAAGAAGAAAAACCTAAACAAAACTCCTTATTCTAAGTTAAAATAAATCTAAGAACTAAGCGGGATAACCAATGGGCAAGTTTTATATAACTACCTCTATACCTTATGTGAATAACGAGCCGCATGTCGGTTTTGGTATGGAGCTGCTAATGGCCGACGCCCTAGCCCGCTATCATCGACACCTGGGTGACGAGGTGCTTTTTTCTACCGGTACCGACGAGCATGGGGGCAAGATTGCCGAAAAAGCTGCCGAGCAAAAAATCTCTCCCAAAGAGTTCACTGATCAGGTGAGCCAGAAATTCCGCGATCTGCTGAAACAGTTGGATATCAGCCATGACCGGTTTATCCGAACCACCGACCAAGGTCACGAGCAGCGGGCTCAAGTTATTTGGAAAAACCTCGGAAAATACATCTATAAAAGCACTTATACCGGCTGGTATTGCACCGGCCACGAGGCCTATTTTTCTGAGGAAGTAGTCAAAGCCAACAATGGTGTTTGCCCGGATCACAACCGCCGCTATGAAAAACTCCAGGAAGAAAATTACTTCTTCAAGCTGAGCGCCTTTGCCGAGCAGCTTAAGCAATTGATTGAAACCGGTCAAGTTTTGATAATTCCCAAAAGCCGCAAAGCCGAAATTTTATCAGTCATCAACTCCGGTCTAGAAGATATCAGCATCAGCCGCCCGAAAGATAAAATTTCTTGGGGAATTCTGGTGCCTGGTGACGACAGCCAAGTTATGTACGTTTGGTTTGAAGCGTTGATGAACTACGTCACGGTTTTGGGTTATCCCGAACATGCCGATTTTAAAAAGTTCTGGCCAGCCAATGTCCAGGTGATAGGCAAAGATATCCTGCGTTTTCATGCCGCCATCTGGCCGGCAATGCTGATGGGTCTTGGGTTGCCGATACAAAAGACCCTCTATGTGCACGGTTTTATAACATCAGACGGCAAAAAAATGAGCAAAACGCTCGGTAACGTAGTAGCGCCGAAAGACATAGTCAGCAAATACGGCGTCGATGGCTTTCGTTACTTTTTTCTGCGCCACATCCCTTCTTACGAAGACGGTGACTTTACATGGGAAAAGCTGGAGGAGGCGTACAACAGCGAACTGGCTGACCAGTTGGGCAACGCCGTTTCCCGGACCGCGGCCATGATAACCCGGTATCAAAAGGGTCTAATCGGCAATATACCGGCTCCCGAGCACGATGTCGGTCCTTACCGGCAAGCGCTCGATGAATGCCATTTTGACAGAGCGCTTGAGGAAGTTTGGGAACAGGTACGAGGACTTAACCAATATATTGATGAAACCAAACCGTGGGAAATTGCCAAAGGTAAAGACGAAGTGCATCTGCGAGAAGTTCTGGCCTATATGGCCGGCTGCTTATTAGAGATCGCCGAGCTGCTGCTGCCGTTTATGCCTGAGACCGCCGCCAAAATCCGAGACGTATTTGGCAGCGGCGTGATAGAGCCGTTATCGGCACCGCTTTTTCCCAAACACCAACCAACCAAGCCCGCTGCTGCCCAAACTACCTGAGAGAATCCATGGAGTTAATAGACACCCATTGCCATCTTCAATTTGACGCCTACCACGGCAGAGAAGATGATGTTATTGCGGCCGCTACGCATGCCGGAGTAAAAAAGTTCATATGCGTCGGGACATCATTAAAAGATTCAAAAGCCGCGGCGAGCATCGCTCAAGACAAGAAAAACGTTTGGGCAACCGCTGGTGTTCACCCGCATGATGCCAGCCAATTTTTAACCGACCCTAACGGCGCTAAAAAACTTAATAAAATTATCGACTTACCCAAAGTAGTCGCGGTGGGCGAAGTTGGGTTAGACCATTACAAAATGTACTCGCCTAAGGACGTTCAAGAACAGGTCTTAAAAGCACAGTTGGAAGTCGGACTGAAGCAGGGACTGCCGTTTATTTTCCATATTCGTGATGCTTGGGACAGCTTTTGGCCGATATTTGATAGCTACAAAGCCGTAAGAGGTGTGATTCATAGCTTCAGTACCGATCAGCGTCAGCTTGATAAAATCCTCTCCAGAGGGCTTTATATCGGCCTGAACGGCATCATGACTTTTACCGAAGATAAAGCCCAGCTGGCAGCTGCCAGAGCCGTCCCCGATGAATACCTCGTGCTCGAGACCGATGCGCCGTTCTTGACGCCGGTACCATTTAGAAATGAACTTTGCGAACCAAAGCATATCGTATCGACAGCGGAATTTTTAGCCGAACTGCGCGGGCAGAAACTCGAGGAGCTAGCCAAAATAAGCACCGTCAACGCGATTGAATTGTTTGGCCTGGATAGCTGAAAATGAAATCTATCTATCTTGATTATGCGGCGGCGACCCCGATGGACCCATCAGTAGAAAAAGCCATGGAGCCGTATTTTTCAGAGCAATTTTATAATCCATCGGCTATTTACCTGAACGGACGCGAAGTCAGACAGGCTTTAGAAAACGCGCGATCGGATATCGCCGGTTGTTTAGGGTCAAAACCGGCTGAGATTATTTTTACGGGGGGAGCCACCGAAGCTAATAACCTGGCTATCCAGGGAGTGATGAGATGTTACCCAGACAGCGAGATTTTGGTAAGTGCCATCGAACACGAATCGGTATTGGAGCCAGCCGCATTATTTAAATTTAAAAGAATATTGGTTAATAACACGGGTGAGATAATACTTGACAAGTCAAGTACTTCCGACGGAGCAAGCAATTTAAGTGAACTAATTGCTGACAAAACAGTGTTAATCAGCGTGGGCTATGTAAATAATGAAATTGGCACTATTCAGCCCCTTCGTCAGATATCAGCATTGATTGAAAAGGTTATGAAGCAACGTCAAACTCAAAAGAACCCACTGCCTTTATATTTACATACCGACGCCGCGCAGGCCCCTAACTATTTTGACTTGCATGTTTCACAACTGGGCGTTGATCTAATGAGTATAAACGGCGATAAAATATACGGTCCGAAACAGAGCGGAGTCTTGTACGTTAAAACAGGTGTCCAAATAGGACCGCTCATTTTGGGCGGCGGGCAGGAATCTGGACTTAGAAGCGGCACCGAAAACGTCGCTAGCGCGGTTGGGTTGGCTGCCGCGCTTCAACTATCTCAAAAAACACGTAAAACCGAGCAGGAAAGAATCAATAATCTAAGAACCATATTTATCAATGAGCTTCAAAAACGACTACCCAATGCGACATTTAATGGTTCTAAGAACCATAGCGCGCCACACATATTGTCGGTGACCTTACCTGGAAGTGACAACGAGCGTTTGATGATGGAGCTTGATGAGCTGGGCGTCCAAGCAGCCACCGGCAGCGCCTGCGCTGCCAGTAATGACGAGCCATCGCACGTTCTATCGGCTGTCGGACTTTCGGATGACGAAGCCCGTAGCACTCTACGCTTTAGTATGGGACGGCAAACTACTAAAAAAAATATTTATTATACTGCCGGGCTTCTAGTAAAATTACTTAACTAGTCAAGTATTTGTGAGGCAGGAGGGTGAGAGGGTTTTAGGGTTGTAGTTTTACTGCTATAACCCTGTATCCCTATACCCCTGTTCTTGCTATACTAAAGCATAAGTATGAATCCCGTTAAAGGCCCGGTTTGGGAACAAATCGGCGGAAATTTAAAATATCCTGCCTCTAACGGGATGAAGATAAAAAAGAGTGGTTTAGTATTGGCAATCTTTGTTGCCTTTTTCATCTTTAGCGTGAGCGTGGCGGCTCAAGCGGTTGTTCGCAGCTTTAACACCAAAGGCAGCTTCGGGCCTGGCTGGGTGGTAGCGTTGAGCAAAGATAGTGATTCGACGGTTGAGTTATCGCCGGCAGATCAGCCAAGCCGCATATACGGACTGGTGATCGATCCGAGCGCGGCACCATTTACCGTCCAGAAGCAAAACCAGCAAGTTTTTGTGGCCACCAGCGGCAATTATCCGGTGTTAGTAAGTACCCAGAATGGTTCCATTAACTCCGGCGACTATCTGACTATTAGCAACACTGATGGTATCGCTGCTAAGGCAAATGAAGGCGATGAATTTATAATCGGACGGGCACTCGGCGGTTTTAGCTCTAACGGCTCAGCTATTGTTTATGCGAGTGATGGCTCGGCGCTTGGGAGAATAATGATCCAGCTGGCTCCGGGTAAAAACCCTCAGCTGAAACAAGCCGCTAACATCCCTGGGCCCTTGCGTAACATCGGAGAATCGCTCGCCGGCAAGACGGTTTCGGCCGTTCGTGTATACGCGGCACTGGCCGTATTCACTATCACCGCATTAATAGCCGCGGTTTTGCTGTTTGGTGGGATTAGGAACGCCATGGTGGCTATCGGGCGCAATCCATTGAGCCGTCATTCGGTCATGCGCGGCTTGGTGCAGGTTATCGTTGCCGCGGTGGCGGTTTTAATTATCGGTATTCTTGGGGTATATTTACTACTGAAGATATAAGGATAAGCAGATTGTATTTTACAGTTGCCAATTCACATTTCACATTTATTTACCATTTCTCACTGCTCAATAGTAAATTGCTAATTGCGCCGACAGTTGGAGGCGCTTAATGGACATGGGTGGGTTAGCATTAGTCATCGGCTCAATTTTGAGCGCCGCCGCGGCGTTTATCTGGCTGGCCTGGCGTATCGGCAAAACCCCATCATTGAAATCCGCTAAAGGCGGGCCTAATCAGCAGCTGGAAAGTGCCGCCAAGGAGGATGTCGAGCATATCTTTAACGACGAATTCCGTGAGGAACTGCGTAACCGGGGGCGTTTGCACTTTGAGAAAATCATCGGTGAAAACGCCATGTTTCTGCAGCAGGACCTACGGCAAACGACCACCCAGCTTAACGACTACATGCGCTCAGAAATAACCCGCACATTGCAGCAAGAGTTTAAGAAATACGAACAATCAATAACCGATGCCAAGCAGCTGGCGCTCGATTCAATCGAGAAAACCATTACCACCATCGATCAACAGCGGGCATTCCTCCAACAACAACTAGCAACCCAATCAGAAGCTCAGAAGGCTCAAATAATCGCTAGGTTTGAAATGGAGATGGCGGGCATTATCAACCATTACATTCTTAGAGCTATAGGCAACCAGATTGAACTATCCGACCAACTTGATTACATTCTGGCCGAACTCGAAGCCAATAAAAAAGCGATCGTCGAAGACATCAAAAGAGGCACATGAATCCCGTTAGAGGTAAAAATTTACAAAATTCCGCCGATTCGCCAGATGCGAACCGGAGCTCTAACGTGATGCACCCGCCAAGCTTACAATTGCCAACGGCGATTGTCAGTCAATCGGATGTTAACCGTATTTTACGAGAGATTAGCACGCTGGAGGATTTTTTTCTGTCGGCTAAAGCCCGCTCTGCCGGCACGACCATCAAGCCCCCGCGCATCACCTTCATGCTTGAACAATTGGCTCGGGCTAATAACTATAATCTATTAGAAGCTACTCATCGGGCGGATCTTAAGGCCAAACTTGAGAGTGTGCTCAAAACGGCTCCAATGCTGCACATAAGCTTTGCAACCGAACCATCTCTAAAAGTAACCGATGCAGTTGTTGGATGGCTGCGCTCCAACATCCATCCTCAGACGTTGGTGGTCGTTGGTCTTCAGCCAACAATTGCAGCTGGTTGCGTGGTCCGCACTGGCAACAAGATTTTTGATATGAGCTTGCGCTCGCACCTGCAAAAACACGAGCCCTACATGGTCAAGCTGATACAGGGAGCAGTGAGTGCAGAACGGTAAGAATCAGCATTTCCAACGGCTTGTAGACGCTGGGAGTCCCGTTGGTGAAATATTATCGGTTAACAAATTTCTGGTGATTGCCCGCGGCTTGCAACCGGTCAGCCCTCATTCTCTAGTGATTTTTGAAAATGGCAGTAAGGGCTTTGTGCAATACGTCTTGGAAGAAGAGGTTCAAATTCTACATCTTGGATCGTCAAGCTTGAGAAGTGGCATGCTGGCAGCTGTTCAGTCGCCGCAGTTAAAGACCAAAGTTGGCAAGGATTTCATCGGCCGGGTGGTGTCGGTGAACGGGGACCCGCTTGATGGTAAAGGACCAATCGCGGCCGATGGTGAATGGCCGATTTTTAATACGGCGCCACCAATTTACGCGCGCGAACTATTAAATAAACAGCTTGAAACCGGCGTTACCCTGATTGACGCGCTGTTTCCAATTGCCCGCGGGCAACGCTTGGCGCTCCTAGGTGACAGCAAATCGGGTAAAACCACCCTTGCAACCCAAATAGCCATTAATCAAAAAAACACAGACCAAGTAGTCATTTATGTGCTGGTGGCTAAGCGCGAAAGCGATATTGACGGACTCCTAGCTCGACTTAAAGAGAATGGAGCTGCCGAAAAAACAATTGTGGTGGTGTCGATGATTTTTGAATCTTTGGTTAATAGTTATTTAGCACCCTACGTCGGCTGCGCCCTTGGAGAGTACTTATGGCAAGTTGTCGGTCAAGACGTGCTGGTAATTTACGATGATTTGACCACACACGCTCAGGCCAGCCGGGAAATAGCATTGACTGCCGGTGTCAGTCCCGGCCGCGACTCTTATCCAGGCGATATCTTTTTTACGCACTCATCCCTGCTGGAGCGGGCCGGTAAGCTCAAAAAGAACCACAATTCACTTACCGCCATTCCTCTAGTTCTAGCTAGCGGCGGTGATATCACCGAATATCTACCAACCAATGTCATGTCTATAACCGACGGACAGTGGATTTTGGATATGGATGTCTTTAGAGAGGGGTTGCGCCCAGCAATCAACGTTGGTCTTAGTGTTACGCGTGTTGGCGGGCGTGGACATAACGATCGGCAGAAAGACCAAAATCAAAAAACCATGCAGGTTCTATCAGCGTATACCCAGGCGCGGCAATTCTCCCAGTTCGGTACCGAGTTAGCGTTAGCGACCCAAAAGGATATCATCCGAGGTCGTCACTTTAACAATCTTTTCACGCAGGTGCCGGGCGAAACCTATAGTCTGCTGGCTCAACAAATGATGCTAGATATTTTACTCGAGACCGACCCCTCACTAGGGCTAAACGTTAGCGTCTTAAAAGAACAGGCAAATCAAGCGGCTGCACTTATAAAAGCCGATTCCGATTACGATACCGTCAAGGAAAGTCTTAAGGACCAAGTAGTGATAGCTAAGGGCGGTAAAGTTTGAAGCAGCTAAAAGAGATATCAGCGGCTCGTGATTCCATAGGGACGATTGTCAGCTTAAGCGGGGCTTTTGAAGGTATTGCCAGCATGCGTATCGCTCAGATTAAAGACCAGGTGCAGCAGTCGCAGGAATTCTTCGCTGAGCTTTGGCGAATCTATAATCAGATCAGGGTTGATGAGCTGTTTCATTTTGGCAGAAGATTATCTTCCGAAAACGTTATTAAAAAAGAACTTTTGATTCTAATCACTGGCGAAGGTGGTTTTTCGGGAGATATTGACGAGCGTCTGGTTAATGATGCGCTTAAACACTACGACTCTCAGAAGAACGATCTTGTAGTCGTCGGGCACCACGGCGTTATTCTGCTGCAGCAAAGGAACATTCGTCCTAAGCGTGGTTTTCAGCTGCCGCTTCATGACCGAAATATAACCGCCGCGCCATTGATAGACGAGGTACAGGAGTACCAATCTACGACCGTTTACTATCAGAGCTATCAATCGCTTACAAACCAGGCGATAAATACCATCAAGTTAGCCAATGCCGTTGCCGAACGCGGACAAAACGTAGCGGCGGGCGAGGAGATAATCAG
>Ga0081539_10003926_pt1 | contig 17262 bp, 15 predicted proteins | sample TabmetS4T2R2_FD_71023 | JGI IMG/M metagenome (GOLD analysis project Ga0081539, IMG submission 71023) | Tabebuia heterophylla rhizosphere microbial communities from the University of Puerto Rico - S4T2R2 | ecosystem: Host-associated > Plants > Roots > Rhizosphere ...
GCCGACCCCGGGGCCCCCGGCCCGTCCGGCGGTGCCGGTGGGGGGGGGGGTGGGGGGGGTGGCGGCTTCGGCAGCCAGGAGGAGCCGCCGTTCTGACGTCCTTCCGAGGCTCGTCCCTGCGGACCGGCCTCGGCCCGCCCGAGTCTCCGGCGCCCCGGCGCCGGAGTCCCGCGCGTCCTGACGCCCGGCCCGCGCCGGGCGTCCTCCGGCGCCGTCGAGACGGCGCCGCCCGAACCCGACAGACCATCCCGGGTCGAGTCCCGGGCTCCGTTCCGAAGGAGCACCACGATGGCCAAGCCACCTGTGCGAAAGCCCAAGAAGAAGCAGAACCCGCTGAAGGCCGCCGGCGTCGAGCGGGTCGACTACAAGGACACCGCGCTGCTGCGCAAGTTCATCTCGGACCGCGGCAAGATCCGCGCGCGCCGCGTCACCGGTGTCACCGTCCAGCAGCAGCGAGAGATCGCCCGCGCCGTCAAGAACGCGCGCGAGATGGCGCTGCTGCCGTACTCCAGCTCCGCGCGCTGAGGGGGTCCGACGTGAAGCTCATCCTCACGCAGGAGGTCACCGGCCTCGGCACGCCCGGCGACGTCGTCGAGGTCAAGGACGGCTACGGGCGCAACTACCTGCTGCCCCGTGGCCTGGCCGTGGCCTGGACCAAGGGCGGCGAGAAGCAGGTCTCGTCGATCCGCAAGGCGCGCCGGGCCCGCGAGATCGCCTCGCTCGAAGAGGCGCAGGTCGTGCGCTCGACGCTCGAGTCGACGCCGGTGCGGCTCACCGCGCGGGCGGGCTCGAACGGCCGCCTGTTCGGCGCCGTGACGCCGGGCGACGTGGCCGACGCCGTCGCCGCCGTCGGCGGGCCGAAGGTCGACCGCCGCAAGGTCGAGCTCGGCCGCCCGATCAAGTCGCTCGGCGACTACACCGTGCACGTCCGCCTCCACCCCGAGGTGCAGGCCACGGTGAAGCTGCAGATCGTGGCCGGCTGAAACCAGGCCACCCCAAAGGGCCGTGATCATGCACTTCCGGTACGCCGCCCCTCCTCGGAGGGGCGGCGTACCGGAAGTGCATGATCACGGCCGGGTCGCGCGACGTCACCGGGTCGCGCCGGTGACCGCCCACGCGTCGCCGCGGGCGCGCACGCCGAGCAGGACGGCGCGGGCCGCCATCCAGCCGCCGGCGAAGGCCACCCAGAGCAGGACCAGACCCGTGGTGCCGCGCGGGCCGGCCCACCCGATCGCGACGGCGACCGGTACGAACGCGACGAGCTGCACGATGCCGGCCCAGGCCAGGTAGCGGCCGTCGCCGGCGCCGATGAGGACGCCGTCCAGCACGAACACGTACCCCGCCAGCGGCTGCGCGAGCGCGGCCACGACGAGCGCGGCGGCCATCGCCGCGCGCACGCGCGGGTCCCCGGTGAACAGCGGCGCGAGCAGGTCGCGGCCGAGCAGCAGCGCGACCCCCAGGACCACGCCCGCGCCGACGCCCCACTGCACCATGCGGCGCGTCGCGGCGCGCGCCCCCGCGACGTCGCCCGCGCCCAGCGCCAGGCCGGTGAGCGCCTGCCCGGCGATGGCGAGCGCGTCGAGGGCGAGCGCGAGGAGCGTCCACACCGTGGCGGTGACCTGGTGGGCGGCCAGCGCCGGCGCCCCCTGCACGGCGGCGACCGCCGTCGCGACGAGCAGGACGGCGCGCAGCGTCAGCGTCCGGACGAGGAGCGGGACGCCGGTGCGCGCCGAGGTCAGGATCCCCGCGCGGTGCGGCGCCAGCGGCGCGCCGTGCCGGCGGGCGCCGGCGACGACGACGCCGACCGTGACCGCCGCCATCCCGAGCTGCGTGAGCGAGGTGCCGAGGGCGGAGCCGCCGATGCCGAGGTGGACGCCGTGCACGAACCAGAGGTTGAGCGCGGCGTTGACCGCCGAGCCGACGGCGGCGACGGCGAGCGGCGTCCGCGTGTCCTGGAGGCCGCGGAGGACGCCGGTGGCGGCCATGACGACGAGCATCGCCGGCAGGCCGAGCATCGAGACGCGCAGGTAGGTCTCGGCGGCGCCGGCGACAGCGGCCTCGGCGCCGAAGGCCCGCACGACGGGCCCGGCGAGGACGGCGCCCGCGGCGGCGGTGACGGCGCCGATGCCGGCGGCGAGCCACAGCGCGTCGACCCCCAGGGCCAGCGCCCCCGGGGTGTCGCCGGCGCCGGTGCGGCGGGCGACCAGCGACGTCGTCCCGTAGGCGAGGAAGACGAACAGGCCGGCGGCCGCGGACAGCACGGCGCCGGCGACGCCGAGGCCCGCGAGCTCGACGGTTCCGAGCCGGCCGACGATCGCCGAGTCGGCGAGGAGGAACAGCGGCTCGGCGACGAGCGCCCCGAGCGCGGGAACGGCGAGCGCAAGGATGCGCCGGTCGACCTCCCGGCCCCCGCGGGCGACCCCGGGCGCGGCGGCGGCCGACCGGCCGGTGGCGCCGTCGCCGGTCGCGGTCCCGGCGTGCCGTGGCGCGCGGTCGTCGTCGGTTTCGTCGGTTTCGTCGGTGGCCGGGAGGAGACTGAGAGGTTCGGCCGGTGTCGGGGCGGGGGTGGGGCCGTCCGGGTCCTCGTTCTTCACTGTTCTCCGAAAATCTTGCTCGGGTTTCTTCGATCCACAGGGAGTGGACGCCGTCCCTCCCGGTCATGTGCCACCCGGGCGGTCGAAGGGTCCGCGTCGTCCCCAGGGTTGTCCACAACCTGTGAACAACGACGGCGGTTGTCCACCGGATTTCAACAGACACGTCGACGTTGTCCACCCCACCTGTGGAGACGCTCGTTGAGCCGCGGTCCACCCGGGCCCTACTGTCGGGCGTCTGCCCGGCGTGGTGGGTCCGCCACGCGCCGTGCAGGTCGCAGGCGCACCGGCAGGTCCGAGCATGATTGTCGGTGGTGGGGCGTTAAGTGGTGATCGCCGGGTAGCGGGGAGTCCCGGGGTCAGAGGGTCAGAGGGGAGGGGGTGCCGTGTCCGTCGTCGACCTGCCGGCGCAGGACGGTGGGCCGTCGCACGACCTCGGCCGCACCCCACCCCAGGACGTCGCCGCGGAGCAGAGCGTCCTCGGCGGCATGATGCTCTCCAAGGACGCGATCGCCGACGTGGTCGAGGTCCTGCGGGTCAACGACTTCTACCGTCCCGCGCACGAGCTGATCTTCGACGCGATCCTCGACCTCTACGGCCGGGGCGAGCCGGCGGACGCCGTCACCGTCGCGGCCGAGCTCACCAAGCGCGGCGAGCTCAACCGCGTCGGCGGCCACGGGTACCTCTACACGCTGGTCCAGTCCGTGCCCTCGGCCGCCAACGCCGGCTTCTACGCGCAGATCGTGCACGAGCGCGCCGTGCTGCGCCGGCTGGTCAGCGCCGGCACCAAGATCGTCCAGCTCGGCTACAGCGGCGCCGACGGCCACGGCGGCGGCGAGGTCGACGAGATCGTGAACGCCGCGCAGGCGGAGATCTACGCCGTCACCGAGCGCCGCGCCAGCGAGGACTACCTGCCGCTGGCCGACATCCTCGAGGGCACGATCGACGAGATCGAGGCCTCGACGAGCCGCGGCGACGGCCTCATCGGCATCCCCACCGGCTTCGCCGACCTCGACCGCCTCACCAACGGCCTGCACCCCGGCCAGATGATCGTCCTCGCCGCCCGGCCCGCGATGGGCAAGTCCACCGCGGGCCTGGACATCGCGCGCTCGGCGGCGATCCACCACCACCACACCACGGTGATCTTCAGCCTGGAGATGGGCCGCAACGAGATCACGATGCGCCTGCTGTCGGCCGAGGCCCGGATCCCGCTGCAGAACATGCGCAAGGGCACCATGCGCGAGGAGGACTGGACCCGCCTGGCGCGCACGATGGGCGAGGTCAGCGAGGCGCCGCTGTACATCGACGACAGCCCCAACATGTCGCTGATGGAGATCCGCGCGAAGTGCCGCCGGCTCAAGCAGCGGCACGACCTCAAGCTCGTCGTCGTCGACTACCTCCAGCTCATGACCAGCGGCAAGCGGGTCGAGAGCCGCCAGCAGGAGGTCAGCGAGTTCTCCCGGGCGCTCAAGCTGCTGGCCAAGGAGCTCGAGGTGCCGGTGATCGCCATCAGCCAGCTCAACCGCGGCCCCGAGCAGCGCAACGACAAGAAGCCCCAGATGAGCGACCTCCGCGAGTCCGGCTCGATCGAGCAGGACGCCGACATGGTGATCCTGCTCCACCGGGAGGACGCCTACGAGAAGGAGAGCCCGCGCGCGGGCGAGGCCGACTTCATCGTCGCCAAGCACCGCAACGGCCCCACGGACACGATCACGGTCGCGTTCCAGGGCCACTACTCGCGGTTCGTCGACATGGCGACGTAGGCCCCGGCGCCGCCAGCCAGGCGGCGATCGCCGCGCGGAGCCCCGCCTTCGTCGCCTCGGGCGCGAACGACGCGTCGGCGCCCGCCACGGCCAGCGCGGCCAGGCTCGCGTCGTCCCAGCCGAAGTGCCGGCGGCAGCGGGCGAACTCGTCGGTCAGCGTCACGCCCGCCAGGTTCGGGATGTCGGTGGCGAGCGTGACGGCGAGCCCCGCCGCCCGCAGCGCCGGCAGGGGGTGCTCTGCGAACGACGCCGCCAGCCCCAGCGCGACGTTCGACGACGGGCACACCTCCAGCGGGACGCCGCGGTCGCGCACCTCCGCGACCAGCCGCTCGTCGTCCAGCACGCGGATGCCGTGCCCGAGCCGCTCGGCGTGCCCGGCGTCGAGCGCCTCCCGGATGCTCGCCGGCCCGTGCGTCTCGCCGGCGTGGTGGACGAGGTGGACGCCGGCCTCGCGCGCGGCGTCGAACACCGCGGCGAACGGCGTCAGGGGGTGCGCCTCGTCGCCCGCGACGCCGATCGCGACGACGCCGTCGCCGGCGTGGGTCCGCGCCAGGTCCAGCGTCCGCCACGCCCGCTCCGGCGACTGCCGCCGCGAGTGGTCGAGGACGACGCGCCACTCGAGCCCGGTCGCCGCCCCGCCCGCGGCCAGCCCGGCCAGCACCGCCTCGAGCGGTATCGCCGGGTCGCCGAGCCGCTCGCCGTGGGAGGCGGCGGTGAACGTCACCTCGGCGTAGCGCACGCCGTCCGCGGCCTGGTCCTCGCAGAACTCGCGTGCGACCCGCTCGAAGTGCGCGGGCGTGCGCAGGCTCCGGCGGATCGCCGCGTTGCGGTCCGCGAACGCGCGGAACCCGTCGAACGCGCGGAACCCGCCGAACGCGCGGAACCCGCCGAACTCGCCGCCGGCGTCCGGTCCCGGGACCGACGGGTCCAGCTCCCGCAGCGTCGACCACCGGATCGTGCTCTCGAGGTGCACGTGCAGGTGGGCCTTCGGCAGCGTCGTGAGGTCCCGCACGGGGCGCAGCCTACGAGCGGCGCCGAAAACCGGCTCTCCTGACCGGTCCGTGGGTGGCTGGGGGCGCCAGGGGTGGGGACGCCAGCGATGGCAGAGGCCCTGATTGCGCACGGGGACGCCCTGTGCGCGTCTATCGATCGCAGGGACGCCCCGTGCGCAATGAACCGACCCGGCAACTGGCGCTGGACAAGATCACTGCCTGACCAGCCAGAGCCGCCGACTTTTTGCACACGGGGCGGCGTTGTGATCGATAGAAGCGCACAACGCCGCCCCGTGTGCAAACACCAGCCCTCAGCAAGATCCGCAGACGGAGAACGGCGAGTCGCCGTCCCGACACGCCCCCGCACCCACGGATACGTCAGGAGAGCCGGAAAACCGCCGCGGGGCCGCCGTCGCCGGGGAGCATGGTCAACTCGCCGTGCGGGTGTCCCGAACGCCACTTATGGTCATGATCACTCCGAGCGGTCGTGGCTCGGGGCGGATGCGACCACGGAGGTACTCATGCGCATCGGTACTGCGATCCTGGTCATCTGGCTGATCATCGGCGCGTTCGCCGCGTTCCAGCGCGGCTACTTCGGTGACGACGAGGACGTGAGCTGCGCGGAGCTCGGCACGGTGGCCGTGACGATCGTCGCGGGCCCGTTGAACTACGTCGGCGCCAACCCCAAGGTCGACTGCGAGATCCCGGAGCCGTCCGAGTAGGGCGTCACCGCGTCGCGACGGCGGGGAGTCATAGGACGCGTCCCAGGAACACGGCCCCGACCTCGCGGCTCCGGATCGGGATCCGGTGGAAGCCCAGGTGCTCGTAGAAGCCCAGCGCCCGGGTGTTCGCCGGCGCGACGCCCAGGTGCAGGGCCGGCGCCCCCTTCCGCGCCGCCGCGGCCAGGAACGTCTCGATCAAGGCCCGCCCGTGGCCGCCGCCCTGGTACGGCCGCAGCACGTCGACGTGCAGGTGCGCCGGGTACGCGGCCAGCTCCGGCAGCACCATCCGCTCCGGGTCGTACAGCTCCCGGACCAGCCACTCGCTGCCGCCGTACGAGCCGTCCGGCGGGTACTTCCCGGTCATCAGCGGCAGCCACCGCCGCCGCACGTCCGCCGCGAAGGCCGCCGTGTCCGCGCTCCCCAGCACGTACCCGACGGCGCGCCCGCCCGCGTCGAGCACGAACGCCAGGTCCGGCGCCAGCTCCAGGTAGGGCCCGGCGAAGACGTCCGGCATGAGGTCGTCGCTCAGGTAGCGGCCGCGGGCGTCGCCGCCGGCGTCCGCCGTACGCACGCACACGTCGTAGACGGCGTCGCGGTCCGCCGGCCGGTAGGGGCGGATCGAGGCTCGGTGTCCGGCACTGGCGGGCTGCACGCCCCGAGCCTGACATGCCGCTACGGCGATCGTGGCGGCGCCATCCGCCATCGGCCGGACGCCGACCCACGCTCGGTCACCGCCCGGAGGGCCGACCGGGTAGACCCGCCGGGAGCGCCGCCGCGCCCTGTCAACCGGCTCCCGCCGACGCCGATCACCCTCGGGCAGGCAGTTTCGGTGTCAGTTCCGGTGTCGGTTCCGATCTCGGTTCGATGTCAGTTCGATGTGAGCGTCGATGTGAGCACGGGGGCCAGTCCGGCGGCGAGCGGTTCGGTGCGGTTCGCCGGCGAAAAGGCTCGTGCGCTCCGACGGTGGCGAGAGCGAGCACATGCCCAGGTGGATGCGGCGAGCGGCGGCGGTGGAGACGGGGCGGCGGGGCCTCGTCGTCCTGCTCGTCGCCTACCTCGTGCTCGTGGTCTCCGTCGCGGCGCTCGTCCACCAGTACCGCGCCGGTGAGCGCGACGCCCTGCGGAGCCGGCTGGACAACCGGGTCGCGGCCAGCGCCCGGCTGATCGGGGACTACGTGGGGGACCTCGAGGCACACGCGGCCGCCCTCGCCGGCCGGCGGCTGGCCGGCGACGTCGAGCGGGGCTGGTTCCTCGACTTCGTCCAGGACCAGGGCTACGACGGCGCCGTCGTCCTGGACGCCCGCGGCCGCGTGGTCGTCAGCGCGCCCGAGGACGGGCCGCCGGCCGGCGCCCCCCTGGCCGAGCGGTACCCCCACCTGCGCGCGGCCCTCGCCGGCCGGCCGCTGGCCTCGGACGTGGTCCAGGCCGCGAACGCGCAGGTACGCATCGTCTCGCTGACGGTCCCGTTCGAGACGCGGGATGGCCGCCGCCGCGTCCTCAGCGTCACCTACCAGGCCGGCGAGACACCGCTCGTGACGTCGCTGCGCGGCATCTCGTCGCTGCCCTCCCGGCGCGCGTACCTCGTCGACTCGCGCGGTGCCGTCGTCGCGATGGACGGCGTGTACGACGCCGCGCGCCCCACCCTGGACCGGACGGACCCGGAGCTGGCGGCGGCGCTCGCAGCGCAAAGCAGCGGATCGACCACGATCGGCGACCGCGCCGGGTCCTACTTCTCCTCCCCGGTCGACGGAACGCCGTGGCGGCTGGTGTTCTGGGTGCCGGACGCCGAGCTCTACGCGCCCCTGTCCGGGCCGGGCCGGTGGGTGCCGTGGGGAGTCCTGGCCGCGTTCGCGGTCACCGGCCTGCTGGCGATGGGCATCGCCGGCCGGTACCACGGCGCCGCCCGGCAGCTCGCCGAGAACGAGGAGCGGACCCGCTCGATCCTCGCCGGGACACCGGACGCGTTCATCGGGATCGACGAGACCGCCCGCATCACCGACTGGAACCCCGCGGCGGAGACGATGCTCGGCTGGCGGGCGGACGACGTCGTCGGCCGCTACGCGCACGACGTCTACATCCCCGACCACCTGCGCGAGCGGTACGAGCGCGGCATGAGCCGGATGGCGGCCGGCGACTTCGACCTGCCGACGTCGGCCACCGAGTTCGAGGTCCGGCACCGGGACGGCCACGCCGTCCCGGTGGAGCTCGTCGCCACCGCGCTGCGGTGGGGCAGGGGCTGGCGGATGCACGCGTTCCTCCGCGACCTGTCGCCGCGCCGCCGCGCCGAGCGGGAGCTGCGCCGGCTCGCCGGGATCGTCGCGGCGACCGGCGACGCCGTGCTGTCGAAGACGCTCGACGGCACGATCATGAGCTGGAACCCGGCCGCCGAGCGGCTCTACGGCTGGCGGGCGGACGAGGTGATCGGCCGCGGGGTCGAGCTGATCGTGCCGGACGACCGGCTGCCGGAGCTGGAGGCGCTGATGCGCTCGATGGCGGCCGGGATCGCGGTGCCGGCGTTCGAGACCGTGCGACGCCGGAAGGACGGCTCGCTCGTGGACGTCTCGCTCGCCGTGTCGCCGCTTGTCGAGCCCGACGGCACGGTGATCGGCGCCTGCGCGTCGGCCCGCGACATCACCGAGACCCACCGGCAGGCGGCCGAGCTGCGCGAGGCGGAGGAGCGGTTCCGGCTGGCGTTCGACGCCGTCCCGGTGGGCATGGTGCTGACCAGCCTGGCCGAGGCGGACCGCGGCCGGATCCTGCGGGTCAACGACGGCTTCACCTGGATGCTGGGCTACACCGAGGAGGAGCTCCTGCAGCGCACCTTCGCGGACGTCACGCACCCCGACGACCTGGCGGCCGAGAGCGAGCTGCTGGCGCCGTTCATGGCGGGCAAGCAGCGCACGATCCGGTTCGAGAAGCGGTACGTCCGGGGCGACGGCTCGACGGTGTGGGCGATGGTGAGCAGCGCCGTCGTCGAGGGCCCGGACGGGCGGCCGCGGTACGCCGTCACGCAGGTCGAGGACATCACCGCCCGCCGGGCCGAGCAGGAGCGGCTGCAGGCGCTGGCGCTCGCGGACCCGCTGACCGGCCTCGCGAACCGCCTGCTGTTCGAGGACCGGCTGGCGCAGGCCGTGCACCGCGCCGGCCGCCACGACCGCACGATCGCGGTCGTCTACTGCGACCTCGACCGGTTCAAGCCGGTGAACGACCAGTTCGGCCACGCCGTCGGCGACGAGCTGCTGAAGCAGGTCGGCCACCGCCTGATGGTGGCGATGCGGCCGAGCGACACGGTCGCGCGGCTCGGCGGCGACGAGTTCGCGGTCGTCTGCGAGGACCTGCCGAACGCCGAGGCGGCGACGGCGATCGCCGACCGGGTGCGCGCGACGGTCGAGGGCACCTACCTCATCTCGGCCGGCGCGGTGCGCATCGGCTGCAGCGTCGGCGTCGCCACGGCGGCCGGGCCGCACATCGAGTCGCGGGAGCTCGTCGCCCGCGCCGACCTCAGCATGTTCAGCGACAAGCGCGCCCGACGGAACCAGGACGCGATCGAGGGCCTGCGAGCCCGCCGCCGAGAGGTCGAGCCGAGCCACGAGGCGTCGCAGCCGTAACCGGCAGTTCAACAGTCGACTACGCCGATTCCGGCGGCACGTCTCTTTGAGTACGGTGTGGCACCGGGCTCGCCTATTGAGACCGGTGCCACACCGTGCTCACAGAATTTCGTTCGAGAAGTGTCGAAGCAGGGCCCCCTCGCGAACGGCGTAACTGGTAACGCAGCGTGCAAAACGGATGCACGTCACCGGTGATCCTTTGACGCGCGTCTCACCCGTCTCTAATGTGTGCCACCACATCCGTGACATCGAGGGCACACCGTCACCGCGGTTAACGCGGAGCTGCCTATGCGGAACGGTGAAGGGTGGCAACAGGCTGTGACCATTGGGTCGAGACGACGAGTGACCGGCACAAGCCTCCGGAACCGGATTCTGGCCATCGCACTGGTGCCCAGTTTGTCGCTTCTGGTCCTGGGCGGCGCGGCATCCGGCTACTTCCTCTACCAGGGTTTCCGTAAGCAGGAGTTCGCGACCCGGGTCTCGGACTCGAACCCGGTGATCGCCCGCTTCGTGGTCGCGCTCCAGGAGGAGCGGCGCGCGTCGATGGCGTTCGTCGTAGCCGGCGCGAGCCAGCGGCCAGGCATGGCGCAGCAGCGCAAGCTGACCGACGGGACCTTCGCCGAGGGTCAGCGGGTCCAGGGCCAGCTGCTGGCCCTGGCACCCGACGAGATCCAGCCCGCGATGGGCTACGCGCTGCAGACGCTGGGCGAGCTGCCCCGGGTGCGGCAGCGGGTGGACGCCGGGCAGAGCTCGGTGCAGGACCTCGACACCACGTACTCCGGCATGGTCGAGAGCATCCTGACCCTGCTGCAGGAGCTCGCACGCCACTCGCCGGACGCCGAGACGGCGTACCTCGAGGCCTACAGCGTGGACTACATGGAGGCCGCCGAGTCCATGCAGCGCAGCCGTGCGCTCGCGGTGGCGGCGTTCAGCCGGGTCGGGCTCAACGAGCAGCAGTTCCAGCGGTTCGGCGACCTCCGCGGCAACTACCGCGAGGTGCTCGACTCGAAGCTGGAGTCCCTGACGCCGCAGCTGCGGCAGCGGTACGAGGCGATGCTCGCCACGCAGTCGTGGGGCCTGGTGCAGCTCGTCGAGGACGCGGTGCAGCGCACCGAGTCGCGCAACGCGAGCGGCCGGATGGTCGCTCGCCTGCCGATCGACTCGGTCGTGTGGAGCAACGCCGCGGCCGACATCACGCGGCGCGTGAACTCGCTCGGCGCCGCCCAGGCCGCGAACGCCGGTGCCGAGCTGCGGCAGTCCAGCCGTGAGCGGCTCATCGAGCTGATCGTCATCAGCGCGATCCTGCTCGCCATCACCGTGCTGGCGTTCACGATCTCCGTCCGGCTGTCGACCGGCCTGATCCGGCGGCTGACCCGCCTCCGGCGCGAGACCCTCCAGCTCGCCGACGACCGGCTGCCCGGGATCGTCGACCGGCTCCGCGTCGGCGAGAAGGTCGACGTCAACCGCGAGGTGCCGCCGCTCAACCACGGCTACGACGAGATCGGCCAGGTCGCGGACGCGTTCAACCGCGCGCAGCAGGTCGCGGTCGCGGCCGCCGTCCGCGAGGCCGAGACCCGCGCCGGCACCGCGAAGGTCTTCCTCAACATCGCCCACCGCAGCCAGGTCATCGTGCACCGCCAGCTCAAGGTGCTCGACCAGGCGGAGCGCTCGCAGGACGACCCGGACCAGCTCAAGCTCCTGTTCCAGCTCGACCACCTGGCGACCCGCGCGCGCCGCAACGCCGAGAACCTCATCATCCTCGGCGGCGGCCAGCCGGGCCGGCAGTGGCGGAACGCCGTGCCGCTGCTGCAGGTCGTGCGCAGCGCGATCGGCGAGTCCGAGACCTACGTCCGCGTGTCGTTCGGCACGCTCCCGGACGTCACGCTCGAGGGCGCGGCCGTCGCGGACGTCGTCCACCTCGTCGCGGAGCTCGTCGACAACGCCACGAACTTCTCCCCGCCCACGGCGCGGGTCGAGGTTCGCGGCAACATCGTCGGCAAGGGCGTCGTCATCGAGGTGGAGGACCAGGGACTCGGCATCGAGCCGGGCCACCGCGAGGAGCTCAACGCGATGCTCCACGAGCCGCCGGACTTCAGCGTCATGGCGCTGTCGCAGGAGCCGCGGCTCGGCCTCTTCGTCGTCGCGCAGCTCGCCGACCGCCACGGCATCCATGTCACGCTCGCGGAGTCGCCGGCGTACGGCGGCACCCGCGCCATCGTGCTGCTGCCGACGGCGATCATCGCCGCGCGCGGGAGCGACGTCGACGACCTCGGCGCCGACGCCGTCTCCCCGGTGCTGCCCACGCGCCGCCCGCGGTCGCTGCCGCCGGGGACGCCGGCGACCGGCAACTCGATCGGCTCCCACGGCACCAACTCCTGGGGCGGGGCGCACGCCGCCGGCGCGCCGCCGACGGGCCCGCTGAACACCGTCCGGCCCGAGGACGGGCTCGTCCGGGAGCCGGCCGACCGGATGCCGCCGGCCCCGGCCACGGGCCCTCCGACCACGCCGCTGCCGCCACCGGTGACGCCGTCCCGGCCACTGACGGCGATACCGCCCCTGGCGCCGGAGACGCCGCCCCGGGGCTTCCCGTCGATCCCGTCGATCCCGTCGACGCCGTCGACGCCGGCCACACCATCGACGCCGGCCCGACCATCGACACCGGCCACACCATCGGCACCGCCGGCCTCCGCCACGCCGCCGGCGGCCTCGCCGCTCGGCCCGACGTCCGGCCCGATCGACATTCGCCCTGCCGCACCGCTCGGCCAGAACGGCCTCTCCGGCGTCGGACCGGACGACCGGCCGATCCTGCCCCGGCGCACCCGGCAGGCCAACATCGTCCCGCAGCTGAAGGACGACACCGGAAGCCATGCCGAGCTGCGGGTCGACGAGGACCTGCCGCCGGCGGAGACCACACGAGAGCGGCTGGCCGCGTTCCAACGGGGGACGCAGCAGGGCCGTGACGACGACGACTGACACCGATCACGGGGATATCACGGGGTAACGAGGGCGGACGGGGACTCACGGGGACGACACGGGGCTAGCGAGGGGAGTGGACCACTCGATGACCACCAAGGCGACCCGCGGGGAGCTGGACTGGCTGCTCGACGACCTCGTCATGCGGCTGCCCGGCGCCGACCGCGCCGTCGTGCTGTCGGCCGACGGCCTGCTGATCGGGCGTTCGGCCGGCCTCGCGGAGGAGGATGCGGAGCATCTCTCCGCCGTCGCATCGGGTTTCCATAGCCTGGCCAAGGGCACCGGGCGCCACTTCGACGGCGGCGTGGTCCGCCAGACGATCGTCGAGATGGAGAAGTCGTTCCTCGTCGTGACCGCCGCCGGGCAGGGCGCGAGCCTCGCGCTGCTGGCGGACGCCGACGCCGACCTCGGCATGGTGGCGTACGAGATGAACCTCATGGTCAAGCGCGTCGGGGCGTACCTGAGCTCGCGGCCCCGGCAACCCGTGGCGATGACCGACCCAGGCTCATGAGCGACGACGACGACCACTGGTTCGACGAGGAGGCCGGCCCCCTGGTGCGGCCGTACGCCGTCACGGGAGGCCGCACGCGCGCGGTGCACCCCGAGCTCGACCTCATCACGCTCGTCGTAACGCTGCAGCTCGACATTCGTTCTTGGCCGGGAGAGCCGGAGTACGAGTCCATCCTGCGGATGTGCCGCGCACCCACCTCCGTCGCGGAGATCTCCGCGGCGCTCAAGCTGCCACTGGGGGTCGTGAAGGTGCTCGTCGGTGACCTCATCGAGCGTCACCAGGTCATGGTCCGGTCCTCGCGGGCGCCGGACACGACCATGCTCCAGGCGGTGCTCGAAGGGATCCGGAGAATCTGATGGCCATCGGCAGGCCCGACAGCGCCTCGCGGCGAGTCGCGCGAGGGGTCACCACGGTTGAGCCGGACCACGTGTCCGGCGGTCTCGACGTGTCCGTGACCGCGGTGAAGCTGCTGATCGCGGGCGGGTTCGGTGTCGGGAAGACCACGATGGTGGGCTCGATCAGCGAGATCACCCCGCTGCGGACGGAGGAGCTCCTCACCGAGCTCAGCGTCGGCGTCGACGACCTCGCCGGCGTCGAGCGGAAGACCACGACGACGGTCGCGCTCGACTTCGGCCGCATCACGCTGAGCCGCCACCTCGTGCTGTACCTGTTCGGCACGCCGGGCCAGGACCGGTTCTGGTTCATGTGGAACGAGCTCTCGAACGGCGCGCTGGGCGCCGTCGTCCTCGCCGACACCCGCCGGCTGGACACCTGCTTCCCGTCGATCGACTTCTTCGAGCGGCGGAACATCCCGTTCGTCATCGGGGTCAACCGCTTCGACGGGTCGCCCGCCTACACGGTGGACGAGGTGCGGCACGCGCTGGACGTCGACGACGTCGTCCCGATCCTCGTCTGCGACGTCCGCCGCCGGGAGTCGAGCAAGTCGCTGCTGGTCGCGCTGACCGAGCACGTCATCGAGCGCTCCACGGTGTCGATGGGCTGACCCGGCCGGGGCCACCGGTCGGGGCGCCGCCCGCGTGACGGCGTCGTCCGGGTGGCAGAGTGCGAATCATGGCGACGCGCGTGGCGATGTGGTCCGGCCCCCGCAACATCTCGACGGCGATGATGCGCAGCTTCGGCGCGCGGCCGGGGACCGTCGTCGTCGACGAGCCGCTGTACGCCTACTACCTCGACCGCACCGGCATCGACCACCCCGGCCGCGACGCCGTGCTGGCCGCGCAGCCGCGGGACTGGCGCGAGGTCGCCGTCGCGCTGACGGCGCCGCTGCCGGCCGGCGTGGAGCTCGCCTACGCCAAGCACATGACCCACCACCTGCTGCCCGAGGTGGAGCTGGGCTGGCTGGCCGCCTTCCGGCACGCGTACCTGATCCGCGACCCGGCGCACGTCGTCGCGTCGTACGCGAAGGTCCGCGGCGAGCCGACGCCGGAGGACCTCGGCTACGCGCGGCAGGCGGAGATCTTCGCGACGTTCGGCGGCCCGGTGGTGGACGCCGCCGACGTCCTGCGCGACCCGCCGCGGGTGCTTGCAGCGCTCTGCGAGGCGCTCGGCATCGGCTTCGACGAGGCGATGCTGAGCTGGCCGCCGGGGCCGGCGCCGGGCGACGGCGTCTGGGCGCCGTACTGGTACGCCGCGGTCGAGGCCTCCACCGGGTTCGCGCCGTACGACCCGCGGCCGGCCGAGGTGCCGGAGCGGCTGAAGCCGCTGGTCGACGCCGTCCGCCCGTACTACGACATGCTGGCGGCGCACCGCCTATGAGGTCCGCACCCCGGCGACGACGGCACGCAGCCCCTGGGCGAGCTGGCGGCCGGTGGGTGCCTGGGTGGGGTCGACCAGCCACTGCGCCATCAGGCCCGACAGCATGACGTGGAGGAAGCCGCCGACCGCCGCGGACAGCTCGGCGTCGGCCTCGGGGTCGAGTCCGTAGAACACCTCGGCGAGCCCGTGCCGGGCCTCGCCGACCACCGCCGCGAGGGACGTGCGGACGACGTCGGAGTGCGGGATCTGCACGACGGCCTCGAACTGCGCGGCGATCATCGGCCGGTGGTCCTCGAACGACGCCAGCACCGCGTCCCAGGCCAGCTCGAACCGGCGGTACGGGTCCGGGTCGTCGACCGCCGCGATCGCCTGGCCGAACTCCTCGCCCCACTCCCCGGTGGCCTCGATCAGCGCGGCGTTGAGCAGGGCCTCCTTGGACCCGTAGTGGTACCCGATCGAGGCGAGGTTGGTGCCGGACGCCGCGACGATGTCGCGCGCCGTCGTCCGCGCGTAGCCACGCTCGTAGATGCAGCGCTTGGCGCCCGCCAGCAGGTCTTCCCGGTGTCCCACGCCCGCCATCCTAGAGGCCGGCATCATTCATACGTACGTACTATACAGATGTTTAAGACACTCGTATGATCCCGATCATGACCGAGATCACGAACCAGCCGCTCGCCACCGCCCCCCGGGCCGGCCGCGCCGAGTGGCTCGGCCTCGCCGCCCTCGTCCTGCCGTCGCTGCTCGTCGCGATCGACGGGACCGCCCTCTACTTCGCGCTGCCGTTCATCAGCGCCGACCTGCGCCCCAGCAGCGACCAGATGCTGTGGATCATGGACGGCTACGGCTTCGTGCTCGCCGGCCTGCTCGTCACGATGGGCGTGCTCGGCGACCGGATCGGCCGCCGCCGGCTGCTGCTGACCGGCGCCGCCGCCTTCGGCGCGGCCTCGGTGCTCGCCGCGTGGGCGCCGAGCGCCGAGCTGCTCATCGCCGCCCGGGTGCTGCTCGGCGTCGGCGGCGCCACCCTCGCGCCGTCCACGCTGGCGCTGATCCGCAACATGTTCCTCGACCAGCGGCAGCGCCGGACCGCCATCGGGATCTCCGCCGGAGCGTTCTCCGGTGGCGCGGTGCTCGGCCCGGTGATCGGCGGCCTGCTCCTCGAGCACTTCTGGTGGGGCTCGGTCTTCCTGCTCAACGTCCCGGTGATGCTGCTCCTGCTGGTGATCGGCCCCCGACTGCTCCCGGAGCACCGCGACCCGCGCCCGGGCCGGTTCGACCTCGCCTCCGCGCTGCTGTCGCTGGCCGCCGTCCTGCCGGTCGTCTACGGGATCAAGACCGCGGCCGTCGACGGCTGGGGCCTCGGGCCGGCCGCGTTCGTCGCCGCGGGCCTGGCCGTCGGCGTGGTCTTCGTCCGCCGCCAGCTCCGCCGGCCCGACCCGATGATCGACCTGGCGCTGTTCCGCGACCCGGCGTTCGCCGGCGCGATCGTCACGGTCGCGGCGACGATGTTCACCGTCATCGGCGTCTCCCTCTACACGTCGCAGTACATCCAGCTCGTGCTCGGCTACGGCCCGCTGGCGAGCGCCCTCTGGTCGCTGCCGCCGTTCCTCGCGATGCCGGTCGGCATCACGCTGGCGACCCTCGGCGTCCGCCGGGTGCGGGTCGCGCACGTCGTCGGAAGCGGCCTGCTGCTGATCGCGCTCGGCGTGCTCGGCATCTCGACGGTGGACGCCGACGGCCTCGTGACGCTGCTGCTCGCTGCGACGGTCATGACCACCGGCGTCGGCATGGTGACGGCGATCGCGACCGAGCTCGTGGTGGGCGTGGCGCCGCCGGAGCGCGCCGGTGCGGCGGCCGCGATGTCCGAGACGGCGAACGAGCTCGGCGGGTCGCTGGGCATCGCCGTCCTCGGCGCGGTCGGTGCCGCGGTCTACCGAGGCGCGATGGCGGACACGACGCCGGTCGGCGTCCCCGGCGCCGTCGCCGACGCCGCCCGCCAGACGCTGGGCGCCGCCGAGGCGGTCGCCGGCGCGCTGCCGGGCGACGCCGGCCGGGCGCTGGTCGGGGTCGCCGAGGCGGCGTTCGTGTCCGGCCTCCAGGCGACCGCGCTGGTCGCCGCGGCGATCCTCGCGGCGACGGCGGCCGTCGTCGCGGTGCTGCTGCGCGACGTCCCGGCCGAGCTGGCCGCGCGAGTGTAGGGCAACCTACACTCGCGCGTCACACACGACGTCACACGACGGGCGTCCCGTGGGTGGAGGCGTGCGCCCGGTAGAGGTCGGCGAGCTTGCGGGTGAGCTCGCCGACCTCGCCGTTCCGAATGCCGTGACCG
>Ga0081539_10003927_pt1 | contig 17256 bp, 20 predicted proteins | sample TabmetS4T2R2_FD_71023 | JGI IMG/M metagenome (GOLD analysis project Ga0081539, IMG submission 71023) | Tabebuia heterophylla rhizosphere microbial communities from the University of Puerto Rico - S4T2R2 | ecosystem: Host-associated > Plants > Roots > Rhizosphere ...
TTCGACCAGCTCCAAGAGAGCCTGGGGGTCGCCCGCAACATCCTCACCGACCGGTTGAACCGGCTCGTCGGCGAGGGCGTGCTCGAACGCGTTCCCTACAGCGAGCGACCGACCCGCTACGAGTACCAACTCACCGCCAAGGGCCGCGACCTCAACATCGCCCTCAGCGGTCTGCGGCAGTGGGGGGACAAGTACCTGAACGAGAAGCCACCCCGACTCCTGCGCCGCAAGGCGGACAAGAAACCGGTGATCGCGGCGTTCGTGCCGAAGGGAGCCGACGTGCTCCAGTTCGACGAGCTCGAGCTGGTGCCGGGACCCGGGCTCAAGGTGAGCTGACCTCCTCGAGATCCGCGACTCCACCCCGCATATGGGATCAAGCCGCCCTTCGTGTGTTGAGTTGCAGGGGCACGGGCGCCCGGCTGGCAGTACTCCCATAGGTTCTCGCTCGGACCGTTGAACAAGATCGAGGTCTGCGCATGATGCTTCGGCGGCTAGATCCAGATGTGCTCCTCGGCGATGGCGCCGTCGCGCCACTTCGCCACGGTCACCATCCGGCTCCCGTCCTCGAGCTCGCCGACCACGCAGGTCCAGTCTCCTGATCCAAACCGGATCGGATGCGACTTGACCTGGACGGGCGCGCCACCGGTGCGCTCGACGAAGGCCTTCATCGCCTGGATGTGCTCACCAAGGCCATGCGTCGGAGCTTGCCCGTGCACCTCCACGAGAACGTCGTCGGTGTGGTAGCGGGTGAAGACACCCTCCCAGTCCGCGTTGTTCCAGCCCGCGAAGTCGAGCTCGTCCATCCGTTCGAGATTCTGCGCGACTGCTTCGTCGGCCACGACGGTTGTCTCCCTTCAGGTCGATTCCTGGTGCCGCACTCGGGCGCGCTCGGCCTCTCGGTGTTGGCGAAGGAGTTCGAACGCCAGCGAACCGGGCGGCGCGGCCGCTTCGGAACGGGTCGCATGGGCCACGATGGCGTCCGCGATCGAGCGGTCCCCGGCGGGTCTGGGATAGGCGTTGAGGACCTCCTGTCGCAGCCGGTCCGCGACGGCGCCGGTGATCCGGCCGGCGTCGATGAAGACCCCCTTGTGCGTGAGGGAGGTGAGCAGACCGCGCCGGTCGGCGATGCCGACAGACGAGTGCAGAGCGATCGCCTCCCAGACTCGGTCGATGTCGGGTTCGGCAACGCCGTGCTGCCTGAGGACGGCGGCAGCCAGATCGGCGCCCTCGACCTCGAAGCGAGCCGCACCTGATGCGTGCTCACCGAGTCCCAGGTCGTGCATCACGGTGGCGGCGAAGAGCAGGTCCTCGTCGTAGCCCACGTCATGCAGACAGCCCTCATCGGCGGCCAGCAAGCGGGCGAACAGAAAGCTGCGGATGCTGTGATCGAGGATCGCCTGACGCTCCGAGGCGCGAGCGATCGCAAGGCTCGCATCGGCGAGCGGCCCGGCGGGGAGCACGAGGATCTCGTTCATGGCCGCAAGCGTAGGGGCATCGCGAGAAGGCCAACAGTGGCCCGAGAGCCGTTTACCGCTATGATCAGGCCATGACGCCCAAGCGTCCGCATCGGGTGGCCGTGCTCGGGCTCCCCGGCCTGATCCCCCTGGAGCTCGGGATCGCGACCGAGGTCTTCGGCCGCGACCCCCACTACGACGTGACGGTGTGCGCGGAAGGTGGGGTGGCACGGGGAGTCGGGCCCGGCATCACCGTCACCACATCGGCTGGGCTCAAGGCTCTCCGCCAAGCAGACACCGTGATCGTGCCCGGCTATGAGGACCTCGACGCCACGCTGTCGGCAGCGGTGCTTGACGCCTTGCGACGGACGCATGGTCGCGGCGCCCGCCTCGTCTCGATCTGCACGGGCGCGTTCGCCGTCGCCGCTGCCGGGTTGCTGGACGGACGCCCCGCCACGACCCATTGGCGGTGGACCGACGAGCTCCAGCGTCGCCACCCCTTGGTCGAGGTGCTGCCCAACCGTCTGTTCGTCGACGACGGCGACATCCTCACCTCCGCCGGCATGACGACCGGCATCGACCTGTGCCTCCACGTCATCCGGCGCGACCACGGCGCCGCCGCGGCCAACTCGGCGGCACGGGTCCTCGTCGCGCCGCCACAACGTCAGGGAGGCCAGGCACAGTTCGTCGAACGGCTGCGTGCCGAGGTCACCGGCGATCAGCTCGGGCCGCTTCGCGACTGGATGCTGGAAAACCTTGCCCTTCCGCTCGACCTCGACACGCTCGCAGGGCGCGCACACATGTCACGACGCACGCTCACTCGTCGGTTCCGCGAGGAGACCGGGGTTGCTCCGATGGCCTGGCTCACCGATGCACGGATCGACCGAGCACGCGTGCTGCTGGAGACGACCACCGAGCCGATCGAGAACATCGGCCGCCTCACCGGCCTGGGCGCGCCGGCATCAGTTCGAGCGGCCTTCCATCGGCGCATCGGCACCTCGCCGAAGCAATACCGGGCAGTCTTCCACCACGGCGCACCCACGCCGGCGTGATCAACACGCAAGCACCGAGTGGGAGGTGCCTGGCGACGTCGCCGGCGGCAGAAGCCCTTGATCAGGACATGTGCTTGTCGAACCACTCCAGCATCGGCGCTGGGCGGCGCTGGAACTCTAGGTAGCCGTCCCAGCGGCGCGTGCTGCCCTGGATCCACAGGAGCTTCTTGTCGGCGACGGGGATGTTGTCGAACATCGTCTGCACGTCGCTGGGGTCGGTCAGCACGTCGTCGTGCACCTGGTAGAGCAACGTGGGAACGGAGACGTTCCTGGCCCACGCTTGCGGGGCCCGTCGCGCGAATCCGATGCCGGTGCGCAACACGATGCGCCCTTCGAGGTCGTCGATGCGGTCGGCCGGCACTCCCGCGAGGGCCAGCCGCCGCCCGAGAATGATCTTCATGGTGACCGGCTGGGGCCCCACCAGGCAGCGCGCACCGTCGAATGCCCCGGGGAACTGGGTCATGGCAGCAAAGGTGGCGCTGCAGCCCAGGCAGCGGCTGAAGAGGCCGATCGCCATGTCGCGCGTGTCGGAGCGACTGCGCGCATAGTGCAACGAGCCGGCGACGTCCCGGGCCTCGAAGATCCCGCTGGAGGCGATGCCGCCGTTGGCCGCGCCACTGTGACCGAAGTTGCGCAGGTCGTAGGCCAGCACGTTGTGCCCGGCGTCGTGCAGGATCTTGTAGTCGGGGACCAGGTTGACCTCGAAGTCGTTGCCGCTGGACGCCCATACCGACCGCCACGGCTCGAGGTGGGTGGGGATCCCGGAGCGGCTGAACCCCATGGGGTGGTTGGCGATGATCAGTGTGCTGGACCCGGCGGCTGGGATGAACCAGCCCTCAAGGGGCACGCCGTCCAGTGCGGGGAAGGTGACGTCCTGGTAGTCAAGGCCCTCCTCGGACGGTGCATGCAGGATGGGCGAGCGAAGCTGGTGGCCGAACGATTCTGCCGTTGCTTGCAGGATGCGGTCGATCTGCTCGCCGCTCAGGTCGGGGGCTTGAGCGGCCGTTACGTCTGACATCTGCGCTCGCTTTCCGTGCCGGTCGCGGGCGGCCTGGCTCTCGGTGGTGTTCAGGGCAGGACGGCTGGCTTGAGCACCTCCGCACACCATTGGCGGAAGCTGGTAGGGGTGGTGGACTGGGGGGTGCGCGGTTCGGCGGTGTCGAGTCCCTGGCCGTAGGCGACCCACATGTCCAGGTTGCCCTGGGCCATGGCGTCGGACATGCCGCGCTGCAGCAGCCTGGCCTTGAAGGCCTCGCCGGGGATCTGCTGGAACCGCACCGGCGTGCCGAGTGCCTCGGACATGACCTGCGCCATGTCGTTGTAGGACAGGTCCTCGGGGCCGAGGACCGCGACGTGGCCGTGCCCGCTCCAGGAACGATCGAGCAGTAGCCTGGCGGCGGCGGTGGCGATGTCGCGGGTGGCGACGCTTGGCTGCTTGAGGTCGCCGGAGATCGGCAACGAGAACATGCCCTGCTCCTTGATCGACCGGACCTGGCGGAGCAGGTTGTCCATGAACGAGGGCATCGTCAGCGCCCGGTAGCTGACGCCGGTGCTGGCGATGAGGTCGTCGGTAGCCAGCGACGCCGTCACCAGCCCGGCGTTGGCAGCCCACGGGGTGCCGCGGCCCAGGGCCGAGACCCCGACCACCTGCTGGACCTCGTGGCGCTTGAAGGCGTCGCACGCCGGCCGGGTGAAGTCCAGGTAGGCGGCCTGGACGCTGTCGGCGCGGGGGTCGGGGGGCACCAGCCAGAACACGGCGTCGGCGCCCGCGAACGCCCGGTCGACGACATCGAGGTCGCCGTGGGACCCCTCCACGACCTCGACGCGCTCGCGGGCCTGGGAGGGAAGGCGGGAGGGGTCGCGCGCGATGACACGGATCGGCTCGCCGCTGCCGAGGAGGTTGCTGAGGACCTGGTGGCCGATCTGGCCGGTGGGGGTGGTGATGACAATCATGAGGGCCTCCAAGCAGGGTGTCGGATCGAGAGAGGAGGAGGGAGGGCGTGGCTCATCGGGGTCGAGCGATTGGAGCGACGATGCTGGTGCGCCGCAGCGAGGTGATGCAGATCAGCGCCAGCCGGGGCGGCGTAGGCGCTGGCCCGGCGGATGGCGCGGCCGAGCTGCCGGGCCTGCTCGCGTCCGGCGTCGGAAAGGTTCCGCTGAGTGCTCGAATCGGCGAGGTCGGGGTTGGGGTCGTCCTCGGTCGGCTCGGTGGCCGCGTGGCGGATGAAGATGACCTGCCCGCCTTGGCGCAGTCTCGTCGTTGAAGCAGTGGCGTTCTTCCAGGTCCGGGATGAGCCCGGGCTGCCCCGGATGCGATGGCGACACGCGCATGGCGGACTCCCTCGACGAAGCGACGTGGCCTGGCCCGATCCCGGCACCGGGGTGGTGCCGGAGCGGTGAGTTCACCTTGGGACCACAGGGAGCTCGGCGTCCAAGACCTGTTCCGAACTGGTCAATACGATTCAGACAACACCGCAGCTCATGGCGTCGTTCAGGCGTCGACCGGCGGGCCGCAAGATGCTAGGCTTGGCGCATGCCCGACTCGCCGCCGCCCCCGGCAGACCTCGACCTGCGGCTGGTGCGCTACTTCACCGCGGTCGCCGACCACCGCCACTTCGGCCGCGCCGCCGCCGCCCTCCACCTCGCCCAGCCGTCGTTGAGCCGGCAGATCCGCAGCCTCGAACAGCAACTGGGCGCCCGCCTGCTGGACCGCACCCCCCAAGGTAGCCGACTCACCGAGGCCGGCGCGGTCTTCCTGCCCCGCGCCAAGGCGCTGCTCCGCTCCGCCGCCCAGGCCGCGGCCGCCACCCGCGCCGCCGCCCAGCCCACCCGGATCACCATCGGCTACACGACCAACCTCATCGTCACCCCGGCCGTGCGTGAGCTGCGCCGCCAGCACCCCGACGCCGACGTGCACACCCTGCACCTGGCCTGGAACGAGCCACCCGCGGCCCTGCTCGAGCACCGCGTGGACGCGGCGGTGGCCCGGCTGCCGTTCTCCACCGACCAGCTGCACGTGACGGTCCTCTTCGACGAACCCCGGGAGCTGCTGGTCCCCCTCGACCACCGCCTGGCCGGCAAGGAATCGACCACCCTGGACGACATCGCCGACGAGCCCATCCCCCGGCTGCCGGACGCGGCCTGGAACGCCTTCTGGCGCATTGACCCCCGACCCGACGGCAGCCCGGCACCCGACGGCCCCCTCGTGGAGGCCATCGAGGACAAGAACGAACTCGTCGCCGCCGGGCAGGCCGTGGCCATCATCCCGGCCGGACTCGGCACCGGCAGCAAACGCCCCGACCTCACCACGATCCCCCTGGAGGGCGTCGAGCCGAGCCACGTCGTGCTTGCGACCCGCGCCGGTGACCGCAGCCGCCTGGTGGCGGCCTTCCGCAAGGCCGCCCAGGCCCACCTCACCGGTCCCGAACCGGCCGAACCAGCCAGCATCCCGCCACCTCGATCCGGGGAATGACCAGCACCGTACCGGCAACGCCGACGGCGCCAGCCAAGGCGCCGCCGGACCGGTCGCCTTCGTGGTCCTGGCGGTGTTCTTCAAGGTCGTGGTCGGGATCGGCGGGCGCCCGGTCGGGTCGGCCGGTCGTTACGGGCTGGCCCTGCCGCTGATTGCTGCCGGCCTGGTCCTAGTGGGTCGTCGGCTGCTGGCGGCCAGGCGGCCGTGAGGTCATGACCGGATCGCGGGCGACCGCGTTGACGTTGGTGGCTTCAGCAACTATGGTGAACCGAATGGTTAAGTCTCCGCCTGCGGCACTCGACCGAGCGTTCTCGGCCCTGTCGGATCCGACCCGCCGGGCCATCCTCGAGCGCCTCGGGCGCGGACCCGCCACCATCAGCGAGCTGGCCCATCCCTTTGGCATCTCGCTCCCCGGCCTGCTCAAGCACGTCCGCATCCTCGAGCAGGCGGACCTGGTGACCACCCACAAGCACGGCCGGACCCGCCAGTGCCGGCTCGGGTCGGAGCACCTGGACGACGCCGCGCGGTGGATCCAGACCTACCGGAACCGCTGGGAGGGCCGGCTCGACCGGCTCGAGGACTACCTGCAGAAGAGCAAAGGAAGGCCGAGGTGAGTCACGACCTGCGAGTGGAGCGCTGGTTCGACGCCCCACCGGAGGAGGTGTTCGACGCCTACACCGACCCGGCAGCCCAGCGGGAGTGGTACCGGGATCAGCCCGGCTGGATCGTCCAAGCCAAGTGCGACCTGCGGGTGGGGGGGCGGTGGACGGTCGCCTTCGGGCCTCCCGGAGCCGAGCCATATCGGGAGACCAACGTGTTCGAGCAGGTCGACCGGCCCCGGCGCCTGGTCTACACCTCGAGGGTCACGATGCCCGACGGATCCAGCTTCGACACGGGCATGGAGGTCACCTTCCAGGAACGTGACGGGAGGACCCAGCTGACCATCGTTCACACCGGCTTCCCAAGCGCCGAGCTCCGAGACGACCACCGGGGCGGCTGGCCTGACTTCCTCGACCGACTGGCGCGGGTCGTGGACGCCAGGGTCGCGGGTTGAACGCCGTCACCGAGCCCCGGGCGGGCCGCCGGGAGTGGATCGGGTTGGCGGTGATCGCGCTGCCGTGCCTGCTGTATTCGATGGACCTGACAGTGCTGTTCCTGGCCGTGCCGCACCTCAGCGCGGACCTGCAACCCAGCAGCACCCAGCTGCTGTGGATCACCGACATCTACGGCTTCCTGCTCGCCGGGTCGCTGATCACCATGGGCACCCTCGGCGACCGCATCGGCCGCCGCCGGCTGCTGCTGGCCGGCGCCATCGCCTTCGGCGCCGCCTCGATCCTGGCCGCCTTCTCCACCAGCCCAGGGATGCTGATCGCCGCCCGGGCCCTGCTGGGGGTGGCCGGCGCGACCCTGGCCCCCTCCACCCTGTCGCTGTTGCGCACCATGTTCGCCGACCCCCGCCAGCGCACCGTGGCCATCTCGGTGTGGATCACCAGCTTCTCGGCCGGGGCCGCGATCGGGCCGCTGCTGGGCGGGCTGCTGCTGGAGCGCTTCTGGTGGGGCTCGGTGTTCCTGCTGGCCGTGCCGGTGATGGCGCTGCTGCTGATCCTGGGACCGGTGCTGCTGCCGGAGTACCGCGACCCCAGCGCCGGCCGGCTGGACCTGCCCAGCGCGGCGCTGTCGCTGGCCGCGGTCCTGCTGGTGATCTGGGGGCTCAAGCAGCTCGCCCGGGACGGTCCCGGCTGGCCGCCGGCGCTGTCGATCCTGGCCGGCCTGGCCGTCGGGGTGGTCTTCGTGCGCCGCCAGCACCGGCTGCCCGATCCGCTGCTGGACCTGTCGCTGTTCGCCAACCGGGCCTTCAGCGCGGCGCTGGCCGCCAACACCCTCGACTTCTTCGTCTCCTTCGCGGCGTTGCTGTTCGTCGCCCAGTACCTGCAGCTGGTCCTGGGACTGTCGCCGCTGCAGGCGGGTCTGTGGATGCTGCCCTCCTCCCTGGGGTTCATCGTCGGGTCCCTGCTCACCCCGCTGCTGGTGCGCCGGACGCGCCCGGCCTATGTGATGGCAGCCGGCATGGCCCTGGCGGCCGTCGGGTACGCGCTGCTGACCCAGCTCGACCCCGTCGCCGGCCTGCCGCTCCTGCTGACCGGGTCGGTGGCGTTCTCCCTTGGTTCGGCGCCGATGACGACCCTGGCGACCGACCTGATGGTCGGGACCGCACCAGCGGAGCGGGCCGGGGCGGCCTCGGGGGTCTCGGAGACCAGCTCGGAGTTCGGCGGGGCGCTCGGCATCGCCATCCTCGGCAGCATCGGCAGCGCCGTCTACCGCGGTCAGATGGCCGACGCCATACCGACCGGGATCCCACCCCAGGCGGCCCAAGCGGCCCGCGACACCCTCGGCGGTGCCGTGGCGGTGGCCGGGGAGCTCCCTGAGCGGCATGGCGCGGCCCTGCTCGACACCGCCCGCGAGGCGTTCACCCAAGGGGCACAGCTCAGCTTCGCGATCAGCGCCGGGGTCGCGCTCGGCATCGCCATCCTGGTCGCGACCCTGCTCCGAGGCGTGGACGCCAGCTCCCGGCCCGAGGCGGCGCCACCGGCCCCCTGCCCGGACGGACCGTGCGCCGCCAAGGTGGGCGTCGTGAAGCTGCCCGATCAGCCCGCCGACGCCCGAGCATGATCATGACGACGCTCCGACCACACCGCCGGGAAGGGCTCTGCGGATGGAGGGCACGATGGACACCACCGACGACATCAGGAAGGCCGCACCCTCACCGGTGGCAGCGGACCACGCCGATGCTGAGGCGACGGTCGACACGGCCGCGGCCGGCGACCACCCGCTCGGGTCCCACGCGACCCAGATCCTGGCCACCGAGCACTGGAGCCTGCTCGCGGCCAGGACGTTGATCTGGAACGAGGCCATGAGCCGCGCCACCGTCTTCCTGACCGTGCTGTCGGCCGCCATCATCGCCCTGGCGCTGCTGGCCGACGCGACCGGCTTCGGGCGGCAGACCACCACGCTGGCGCTGGTGCTGCTGCCGGTCGTGCTGCTGCTGGGCGTCGCCACCTATGTGCGCCAGGTGCAGATCAACAACGAGGAATTCAAGCTGGTGCTGGCGATGAACCGGCTGCGGCACGCCTACCTGAAGCTCGAGCCCGGCCTTGAGCCGTACCTCACCACCGGCCACCACGACGACGAACGCGGCCTGGTGAACACCTACATGCTCGATCACCCCAGCCGGCGATGGCTGCTGGTCCATTTCATGATCAACACGCCGACCATCGTGGCGACCGTGGACGCAGCCCTGGCGGCTGCCATCGCCGTCCTGGTTCTGCAGACCGCCGGGGCGGCAACGGCCGCGATGGTTGCCGGTGGGGTGGTGGCGTTCCTGGCGGTCTGGGGAGGGCTGATGCCACTGCAGCGGCACACCGCCGATCCGCTCCGCCGCGGGCGGCCGAGGTTCCCCACCCCACCGGAGGCACCGTAGGCCACGGGGCGTTCGTGGCGGATGCGGGCCGCCGAGGCCCAAGCGCGTGCGTCAGGACCAGCTGACCACAGAGTCCGGGTGCTCGCGACTCTTGGTGAGCTGGTTCGCGGGTCAGGTTGCTCGGTCCGGGCTAGGGAGCAGGTCGGGAGATGCTGGACGGGCACGCTCCTCAGCAGCCGAAGCGTCCTCGTCGGGCAGGACGGTCGGCTCTGCTGGCATCGGGTCCCGGTACCGCACGGTCCCGACCTGGAGCCCGACCTCGAGCCGGTTGTGATCGTCGCGCTTGTTCGCGATCAGGTCCAGCGCAGTGCCGTCGAGCAGGAAGAAGCCCTCCAACTCAGAGCGGGTGGCGTCGCCGGCGAACCGCTCGTACGCGGCAGCCTGATCATTGGACAGGAACTCGACGGGGCATAGCCGGACAACGTACGAGATCTCACCCGCGCCCGCTGTCCCCACCCGCAAGATCACCCTGAGCGCTAATTCGCGTACCGATCTTCCTCAATCCCGATCTCGGGCTGATGGTTGCGGTGACCCAGGCCGAGCGGGCCGTTCTTGTACCGCGCTCAGGGTCCTGTGAGGGGCGGAGTGAGGTTCCCGTTCAGGACCCACCCTCGCGGCTTGGTGCCACCGGGTGCCATGGCCGGAGTTGCTACCTGGCGGCCGGGTCGAGGCCATGGTCGCCGGGCGCCGATGGATGCTGGGTCCGCTGCTCGACCTACCGGCCGGGTCGGAGTCGGCCTGCCCGGTCTGGGTTACGAGCGCGGTCACGGGCCGATGGCTGCCTCCAGGCTCCGCTCCTCATGCTGCAGCCTCGTCATCGAAGTAATTCCCGCGCCCGGAAGAACACCTCATCCAGCATTTCCTCAGCATGAGCTGTCCTGGATCGGCAGCTCCACCGCTACCACGGCGCTCCCGGGTCGAGTGCGCGAGTCGGCTCGGCCGCACCGACGGCACAACCCAGACCCTCGCCGGAAGGGCCTCGTCTGGTCGTAGTGCGGTCTGCGGCTACGGGCTCGCCGGGCAGGCCGGGGTATCGAACCCGCCATCGCCAACCGTCAACGGCGCGTTGCCGACGTCGCGTGGGATTAGGCCCGAGATCGGTCCGCCGTTGGCCGCCGAGGCTGGCGTGGTGTCGGTCTGGTTGGCACCGTCGTTGACGGTGCCAACGCAGCGCAGGGGCGTGATGCCGTGGACGTGCGCTGCGGCCGGACTGGCTGGCAGCAGCGCGATTCCGCTTGCGACGGCCAGCGCCATCAGCACGGTCCTCGATCGGTGTCGGGGGAGCTTGCCGTTCGCCATTGCGCCGACCTCCTTTCTGGATAGCCCACAGGGGTAACTACCTGTCGCCCAGAAGGGTTCCCTTGGGCAGCAAGGAGGCGTCGCTTCGGGCGGAGCCGCGGCGGCGCCCTAGACGACTGGCGATGGGTACAGGTCAGGCAGCGGGTTCGAGGGTGCCCTTGTAGCCGACCGCTTCGAGTTGGCGGACGTGGCTGCGCTTTCGGCGCTCGGCGTTGATCCGGGTGTCGTAGAAGCCAGGGCCGGCTGAGAGCCACGATGTCATGGGGTGCTGCTAGGTTTCCCGGGCTGAACGCGAGGTTGGGCAGATGGATGTGCTGGTGTCGGATGCGATCACGACCGGCGGGGACACTGCCAGGCTGCTGCTCCAGGGTCTGCCGTCACCGCTGACGCTCCGTGACCTCATCCGGTTCCGCGTCCGCGAGGAGGTGGCACGGTACAACGCCAACCCTGCGCCGCGGTTCTCCGGCCTGGTGCGACCCTCGGACGCCGAGGCCGATCTCAACGGGTATGCGCGGTCGCGCCGCCGCCGTCGGCTGGACTGGGAGGTGCAGGCGGAGACGGCGATCCAGGCGTTTAAGCGCAATGGGTTCTTCGTCTTCGTCGGCGACCACCAGGTCGACGACCTCGACGCGGAGTTGGCCCTTGCGGACAACGACGTCGTCAACTTCGTCCGCCTGGTGCCGCTAGTGGGGGGCTGACCACGTGCGGCGCTGGCGCCGCGGTGGCCAGGCCGCCGGGGAAGCCGCGTGGGCGCCCCATGAGCTGCGAGGCGGGCAGCTGGTGGCCCAGTTCGACGACCCCGTGCTCGCTGGCGGGAGCTTCGGCCGCGAGCAGCTCCTCCACAGCCGGGACTGGGTCGAGCGGGTCGTGGCCCAGCCGCCCGAGACGGTCGGGTCCGTCCTGATGCTGCTGGTGCGCCGGGGCAGCGGGAGCGACGGGAGCTGGTGGCTGCGGCAGCAGGCGGGAGAGTTGGCCAGGCGTCGCCACGTGGTGTCCACGGAGGATGCGCTGCTCGCGGCCCGGACCGTGGTGCGGGCCTCCGACGACTGGTACGCCGGGGGACTGCTGCGGGCCGTCGAAGGCATGCTGCGCCGCACGATCGGGCCGCTCGCCCGCGACGAGGCATCCGCCAGCATGATCCGCGAGCTGCTGGACTCCGTCGCCCGACGGCGTCACCTGGCGCCCGAGGACCGCTGCGCGGTGCGGTCCCGGCTGCTCAAGCTGCTGCCAGCCGACGACCGCGGTGCCGTGGACACCTCCCTATTTGCGCCCGTCGACGGGTGGGCGGTGACGATGGTCACGTACCTGGCGACCCTGAACGAGGGCACCGCGGAGGTGACGGCGCTGCTTCGCCACCTCGCCACCGCCACCGGCAGCAGGCCGACCGCGAGATGGCTGGCGGCCAGCCAGGCGCCGCTCAAGGCGTCGCCGGCCCGGGCGGCGCTTCGGCTCATGCTGGAGCGGCTCTCCCACGCCGAGCCCATCGCAGCGGGCACACGGTGGGGGACCTTGCCGACGGTGCTCGACGAGCGCAACACCGACCTGGCGCGTGCTGCGGTGTGGGCGACGATCGGCGTGCGGGAGCCATGGGTCGTGCCCACCCTCCACCGGCTCGCGGTCCGCACCATCGGCTCCTCGGGCCTGTTCGGAGGGCTGTCGGGGGACAAGCTGCCGAACGCCTGCATCCTGTCCCTCGGTCAGCTCGGCGACGCGGAGGCCGTCGCCGCGCTGCAGCAGCTGCAGGTCGGCACCAGGCACAACGGGTTCCGCAAGCGCATCGCGGCGGCCCTGGCCCAGGCGGCCGTCGCGTCCGGGCTCACGCCAGGCCAGCTCGTGGAGCGGACGGTGCCGACCAGCAGCTTGCGCGAGGAGGGCACCGTGGACCTCACGACAGGGACGCTGACCGCGCGTGCGAGGGTCGACGACGACCTCAGGGTGACCGTGGCGTGGAAGGCCGCGGACGTGTGGGCGGCCAGGCCACCCGCCGGCGGGTCCGTCCAGGACGTGAAAGCCGTCAGGCGACGGGCGAAGGCGCTGCGCGATGTGCTCGGCGCCGAACGGCGGCGCGTGGAGGGGCTGTTGGCGACGGGCCGCAGTTGGGATCTGGCCGACTGGCGCCGGTACTACCTCGATCATCCGGTCACCGGCCGGCTGGCTCGCCGGCTCATCTGGAGCATCGGGGACGGAGGCGCGACGGTCACCGGCCTGCCGACCGCGACAGGCTTGCTCCGGACCCTCGAGGGCGAGGGCCCGCTGCCTGCGACGGGGACGGTGGCGCCATGGCATCCGGCGACCTCGACCACCGACGAGGTGAGCGCGTGGCGGTCCTGGCTGGTGGATCGGCAGGTTCGGCAGCCGTTCAAGCAGGCATTCCGCGAGGTGTACCTGCTGACCCCGGCCGAGCTCGGAACCGGCACCTACTCCAACCGGTTCGCGGCCCACGTGCTGCACTATCGGCAGGCGTACGCGCTGTTCAAGGAGCGCGCCTGGGTCGCCAACTTCCTCGGCCCCTACGACGGCGGGTACGAGGGGCGCGCGCGCCATGAGTTCCTCGACGCCGGGCTCACCGCGGTGTTCGAGCATTTCGCAGCCGATGCCGAGGCCGACCAGGATCGTATGGAGCTGTGCAGCACCGATCGCGTCTGGTTCTTCGAGACAGCGGACCGGGCCAAGGCGGCGGTCCCGCTCGAGCGGGTGCCACCGCTCGTGTTCTCCGAGGCGATGCGCGACGTCGACCTGTTCGTCGGTGTCACGTCCATCGCCCTGGACCCGAACTGGGCCGACCGAGGCACCGACCCCTACTACGACTACTGGCTGCAAGCGTCCTTTGGCCCGCTCAGCGCCACCGCCGAGGTTCGCCGCGACGTCCTGGCGCGGCTGCTCCCCAGGACGAAGATCGCCGACCGAGTCGAGCTCGGTGACCGCTACCTCCGTGTCCGGGGCAACCGCGGCACCTACAGGGTCCACCTCGGCTCGGCGAATGTCCTGATCGAGCCCGATGACCGCTACCTGTGCGTGGTGCCGGCCAGCTCAGCCCGCGCCAAGCGCGTCATGCTGCCATTCGACGGCGACGGGATCCTCAGCGTCATCCTGTCCAAGGCGCTGCTGCTGGCCGACGACGACAAGATCACCGACCCGACGATCCTGCGCCAGCTCGAACGGCGAGCCTGACGCGATCCGGTCGTTTCCCGTGGAGCAATTCCCACGCCCGCAGGAAACCCCGTCGCGCATCGCATCGGTCAAAGGACCTGGGCTCGTGACGCCGTCGCGGACAGCCGACGCTCGCGAGCCAGTTGTCAGCGCATCAATTCCCGAGCGCGCAGAAAGACACCATCCAGCATTTCCTCGGTCAATTTCCTTGTGCTCGTGTTCTGCTGGCTCACGTGGTAGGAGCCGACCAGGACCCGGCCGTGGGGGAGCGGGGTCTCGGCGCCGTGGCCGAACCGGGGCTTGGGCCGCACCGGCCCGAAGTGGTGCAGGGCGTTGTCCCAGGCGAAGGCGCCAAGGGCAACGACCACGCGAATGTCGAGCAGGGCCAGCTCGGCCGCCAGCCACGGGGCGCAGGTGTCGCGCTCCGACGGCAGCGGCCGGTTGTCGGGCGGGGCGCACTTGACCGGGGCGGTGATGTAGCAGTCGCGCAGGGCGAGGCCGTCGCCGCGCGACACCGAGGTCGGCTGGCTGGCGAACCCGGTCCGGTACAGGCTCGAGAACAGCCAATCCCCCGACCGGTCGCCGGTGAAGATCCGGCCGGTCCGGTTCCCCCCATGGGCGGCCGGGGCCAGGCCCAGGATCAGCAGCCTGGCCGCCGGGTCCCCGAACCCGGGCACCGGCCGCCCCCAGTACTCCTGGTCCCGGAAGGCGGCCCGCTTCTCCCTGGCCACCTGCTCGCGCCAGGCGACCAGCCGAGGGCACCGCCGGCAGCCGGACACCTCGGCGGCCAGCAGGGTGAGCCGCTCCCCGGTGGGGTCGGGAGGGGCCGATGCGGTGCTCGCCATGGCGGCACCGTAGCATCGGCCCCATGGACCCCGACCACCCCACCGATCTCGCCCGGGCCCTCCGGGCCCGCCTCGCCGCCGCCGGTCTCGAACTCCCCTCGGCCGAGGATGCCCGCCACCTGGAACGCGACCTCGCCCTTCATCTGGAGCGGATCGCCGACCTCACCGCCGCCGCCGACCTGGGTCCCATGGACCCACCCTTGACCGACCCGACGAGGAGGACGCTGGGGGCTGTGGACAGCCGCCGCCCCGCCCCCGGTCCCTGGGCTACCCTCCCAGAAGGGGCCCCATTGCCGGCGGGTGCGGGTGCGGCGCGCCCGGGGGCTGGGGGACCGGCAGCGGCGGGTGCGGGTGCGGCGCGCCCGGGGACTGGGGGGCGCCCGGGTGGTGGGCTGGTGGAGCAGGCTCGCCGTGTCCGGGACGGGGAGGCGACCAGTGTCGAGCTGGTCGAACAGGCGCTGGAGCGGATCGAGCTCCTCGACGGGCGGCTCGGTGCGTTCGTGGTGGTGTTCGGGGAGCGGGCGCTGGCCGCGGCCGGGGAGCGGGACGCGGAGCGGCGGCGGGGAGCGGTCCGTGGGCCGTTGCACGGGGTGCCGGTGGCGGTGAAGGACCTGATCGACGTGGCCGGGGAGGTCACGGCGGCGGGGTCGCCGAAGCTGGCCGGCAACCTGGCCGCGGCCGATGCCGAGGTGGTGGCGCGGCTGCGGGCGGCCGGGGCGGTGGTCGTCGGGAAGACCCGGACCCATGAGTTCGCCTACGGGGTGACCACCCCGGGGACCGCGAACCCGTGGGACCTGGGGCGGATCGCCGGCGGGTCGAGCGGGGGGTCGGCGGCGGCGGTGGCCGCCGGGATGGTCGCCGGAGCCCTCGGGAGCGACACCGCCGGGTCGATCCGGATCCCGTCGGCCTGCTGCGGGGTGGCCGGGCTCAAGCCGACCTGGGGCCGGGTACCGGCCACCGGGGTGTGGCCGCTGTCGTGGTCGTGCGACCACGTGGGACCGATCGCCACCAGCGTGGCCGACGTCGCCCTGCTCGACCGGGTCATGGCCGGCGACCCTGCCGGCCCCGGCCATGGCCCGCCCGCGGGCCCGCCGCGGATCGGGCGGCTGGTCACCGACGACCTCGGGCCGGTCGACCCGGCGGTCACCGCCGTGGTCGACGAGCTCTGCCGGCGGCTGGAGGCGGCCGGGGCGACCGTGGACGAGGTCACCCTGCCCCTCAAGGCGGCACGGGGGGCGGTGGCGGCCATCGTGCTGGCCGAGGCGGCGGCGGCCCACGCCGATCTCCTTGCCGAGACGGGTGAGGACGGCTACAGCCAGGCCATGCTGACCATGATCCGGCTCGGCCGGAGTGCCCTGGCCGCCGAGTACCTGGCCGGGCTGCGCTACCGGGGCCGGTTCGTGACCGAGGTCGAGGGCCTGCTGGCCGGCCGCGACGCCCTGCTCCTGCCGACCCTGCCCTGTACCGCCCCGGCCACCGGGCAGCGGACGGTCACCCTCGCCGGCACCGAGGTCGGCGTCCAGGCCGCCCTGACCCGCCTGCCCGGCCCGTTCAACTGCTCGGGCAGCCCGGTCCTGTCCCTGCCCGCCGGCCAGGTGGGTGGCCTGCCGGTCGGGGTGTCGCTGGTCGGGCGGATCGGCGGCGACCGCGACCTGCTGACCGTGGCCGCCCGGGCCGAGGCGCTGGCCCCGCCGGTCGGGCGTCCGGCCCTCGGCCCGTAACCGCCCCGCCGGCAGGCCGGTCTGGTTGAATGATCAAGACGCCGGGGGCAGGAGGCCACGTGAGCGAGCGGGAGCAGAGCCAGGCGGCTCGGGCCGGCGGCTCCCGCAAGCGCGGATCCTTCCCCACCTACTCCTGGGCCCGCACCCCGCCGGCCCGCCTGGTCCGCAGCGGCATCCAGTACGGAGCCCTGGTCCCGGCGCTGCGGTTCATCTCGCCGTTCACCGTGATCGGCAAGCGCAACCTCTCCAAGCTCAAGGGCCCGGCGGTGTTCGTGGCCAACCACCAGAGCCACTTCGACGCCCCGGTCTGCCTGGCCGCCCTCGGCGGGCGCGTCCGTCGCCGCCTGGTCGTGGCCGCCGCCGCCGACTACTTCTACAGCTCGCCCGTGAAGGGCGCGGCCGCCTCCCTGGCCCTGGGGACGGTGCCCTTCGTCCGCTCCGGCGGCTCCAGCCGCGAGTCCCTGCAGCTCCTCAAGGACCTGGCCGGCCGCGGCTGGTCGGTGCTGATCTTCCCCTCGGGCACCCGCGGCACCGGCGCCTCGGGGTTCAAGAAGGGCTTCGCCTACATCGCCGTCGACGCCCAGGTCCCGGTGGTTCCCATGTACCTGCACGGGCTCGAGCAGGTGATGCCGAAGGGCTCGTTCATCCCCCTGCCCGGCGGGGTGGTGGTCGGCATCGGCGAGCCGATCCCGCCCGGCGACGACTACAACGCCCTGGTCGCCAAGGCCGAGGCGGGGGGGGCCGGGGGGCGGACGGTGGTCAAGCGCTGGGAAGGGGCGTAGGCC
>Ga0081539_10003928_pt1 | contig 17250 bp, 39 predicted proteins | sample TabmetS4T2R2_FD_71023 | JGI IMG/M metagenome (GOLD analysis project Ga0081539, IMG submission 71023) | Tabebuia heterophylla rhizosphere microbial communities from the University of Puerto Rico - S4T2R2 | ecosystem: Host-associated > Plants > Roots > Rhizosphere ...
GTTGCGACCAATTCGATTATTCAGAACGAGACGATTCTGAATAACGGATTCGGGTTTGTTTACACACTGCCGGTGGTAAGGCAAATCGACTCGTTGTACACGTTCAACGTGATTCTCACCCCGTTCAACACTTTCACCCCGACTCGAAACGTCCGGATCCAAGTGATCCTGGAAGGTCTCGGGATGAAGTCCATCACTGGATAAGACCTGGTTGTCTTGTTCTTGTCGGGTTTCCTGCGTGTGTCTGTCTTTTCTGGCTATTTGTTCTCTGGGCACACGCAGGACCTGACAGTCTTTCAACCTGCAGGAGACAACCATGTTTTTCCAGAGTTTATTTTTCTACGACTACGTTCAGGGGATTCTCAAGAAGTACAGCCAGTTCAAGCCGCTCTGGGAGATTTCTGCAATCGGCTTTGCCGGCGTCGCATCCGAGAATGCTGTCGTATCGAGCCCTCCGGTCGAGAACGACTGTTTGATCTTCGGATTTAACGTTGACTTCTCGAATGCCGGAGTCTTGGTCTCCATCAAAGACACTTCGACCGGCTACGATTTCATGGTTTTGCAGTCGACCAACACGACTCAGGCGCTCGGGGCGCCGATAGTTGCCGTCGCCGGAGTGACGACTCAGGTAACACCCGTTTTGCCCATGATCTGTCCTTTCTGGATCGGGAGACAATCACGGCTCCAGTACACCTTCAGAAATAGCGCGAGCGGACAGACAACGGGCGGGAATATTACGGCCGTGGGGATTCGATTACTTTCATGAGTGATGTCACTTACAACCCATTTCAGGATTGGGCTCTCCGGAATCCCTATCGCGACACGCCGGGGACGGTGGTCAATGTCAAAGCCCCCTGGTATGAGTCAATCCCGGTCGGCACGCCTTCAGGGAACGGGCAGACGACCAACCTGACATCGGGCTATGTCTATTTGCACTATTCGAGCCCTCTTCCTGATCCGGTGGAGCTGCATGGCTTCAATGTGAACTTCACTCCGGTGGACGTCCGGGTAATGCTCGCCAATGAGAGAGAAAAAGGCTCGTGGAGCCCCTTTGTTCATGTTCCTCTTTTTGCAGTCGCTGGAATATTGAGTCAGGCCGAGCCGGTTTGGAGACTCCCGCGGCCGATCAAGCTTCAGCCTTTCTCCATGATTCAATTGGTTATCGTCAATTGGTCGACCACTCTTGAGAATACCATTTTCACTTTTGTCGGGATCAGGGAGACCGAACAACTGGTCTGTTTCTAAATTATGTTTGACCTCAAGTGCGTACAACTCATCAGTCAATTAACGGGAGTCGAGCCATGGCAGGTCAAACCGGTGAAGTTTGGCTACACCGTGGCATATGAGGGAACCACGCAGATCACCCTGGCCTCTCAGATGGTCCCGGACAATGTCGGCCTGGCCGTCGCCCGGGTCCAGTGCTACCTGGTCAACATCGACAATACACTGACCGACTATGGAATCTGGAGAGTTTTTCCCGAAGGCACGGCTTTCTGGGATCAATCGCGAACTGCCGGTGGGACATCGGTGACGAACTTCACGGCCACTCCGGCGCCGGGGCAGCTCCCGCTCGACTGTGACGAGCTGCTGCTGTTCCCGCCTGGCTGGATTATCAATCTCAGGTTCACGCCTTCCGCGAATCCGCCGGCCACTGGGACCTGGAGAATCCGGACTACTGTTTTCGGCTTTTTTATACCTCCCGAGGCCTACAGCGCCCTGGGTGGTTCGCAAGACTGGATCAGCGTGCAGCAATGACGAGCTGGGAACTATTTCACCGTGACCCTGACTGTGAGGGCTGGGAGCCGCGATACAACACATGGGGCGCCTTTATGCAGGTCACCGGGGCGATACTCCTAGAAGATTCTGTCTTGAATGAAGCCTACTACTTGCTCGAAGACGACACTGACGGAACGGCGGCAATATTGCTGGAGGACGCGTAGATAGATGGCTGTATCGAAGAAAATCTCAGCTTTGCCAAGTCTGGCCGGCGCCCAGACCGGTAGCGATTTATTGCCTCTGGTTGATGTCTCCCAACCTGCGCCCCTCGAAAACGTCAAGTCAACCTTAGATCTCTTCTTCGGCAATGTCCCGTCTAGATCGATCTTCAATCCGCCGGCGACAGCAACTCCCACGGTTGCATATTTTGCTGCCAGAACTCCGGCTGATACGGCTTTAACGGGGGATACCGAAGCTGTTGGGATCCAGCTCGGGGGAGATGCGAGCCTGGGAACGGTCACCAGGCAATTCACCGCCGGCGGCGCAGCGTTCGCCGTTCAGAGAGAGATCGTCGCGGTCGCTCCGACCTATTCGGCCCCGGCGGCCGAGACGATCAGCCAGGCGGCGACCGTCGCGATCACCAATCAACCCCAGGCCGGCACGAACATGACGCTCACTAATGCGTACGCGTTATGGGTTCAGGCCGGACTGACCAGGCTCGACGGGAACTTCCTGAACTCGGCCGCGGCTCGAACCGGGACGGCTCCCCCATACGCTGCGATCCGGACGCCGGCGGACACTGCGCTGACGGCGAGCGCCGAGGCGATAGGCCTGCAGCTTGGAGGAGACTCAGCTCAGGCCTCTGTCACTCGCACTTTTGCAACCGGGGCGCTGGCAACTCAGAGGGAGCTGCTCGCGGTCGCACCAACCTATGCTTTCGCCGGCGCCAGCACGATCACGACGGCGGCGACGTTCACGATCACGGCGGCGCCGGCGGCCGGGACCAATGCGACCATCACCAACAGCTATGCGCTCTGGGTCCAGGCCGGAAAATCTCAGCTTGCCGGGGTGGTCACGGTTGCGCCGGCGGCGAGAACTGGAACGGCGGCGATCGTCTTTCAAGTGGTGACGCCGGCTGATACCGCGCTGACGGCGGGCACCGAATCGATCCTCAACCAATTTGGGGGGTCGACCGCTCAGGCCACTGTGACCAGGCAGTTCGCGACCGGAGCTTTAACGACTCAGAGAGAGAATTTGTTTGTTGCTCCGACATATGGGTTTGTCGGAGCGAGCACGATCACGACGGCGGCGACCGTTGCAATCACCGGCGCGCCGGCGGCCGGCACCAATGCGACCATCACGAATTCTTACGCTCTCTTTGTTCAGGCTGGCATGACCAGATTGCAGGGAGTTGTGAGGGTTCAGCCTGGAGCCGGCGCCACCGGGTTTATGACGGCCACCGGACTTTATTTCACTGACGTCACTCAAAGAAATAATACCGGAACCTCCGAGACGGTTCTTTCGACCGTAACGCTGGAGGGTAATTTTTTCGGGACTATCGGTGATGTTCTCATTGCCCGTTTTGATGGAGTGGTTCAAGGGGCATCATCAGGCAGTAACTTTTTCAGAGTCTATTTCGGCGGTACGGCTTCCGGAACCGGGGGCACGAAAATCTTTGAATCGACCGTGACCAACACCGGGATCGGCTTGACTCTTTGGATCTGGAGATGGAACACGACCAATACCGTCCTCTGGAGTTGGGATGCAGTCTATGACACTTCGGCAACTCACAATCGGGGGACGATCGGCTCTTTAGACTTCACCGGAAATCTTGTCCTTGAGTCGAGGGGCATCAGCACGGTCGACGGATCTAACGAGATCACAAATAATGCGACGGCGGTTTACAAAGGGGTCACACCATAGATGGAGATCACGCTCAAACAGCTCAACGAAAGTTTCAACTCCCTCTCGAAGCTGGCGAATTATGACCGGTTCGGGAAAGACCAGGTCAGGCTCAAATACCGTCTCTCCAGGACCTGGAAGTCCGCAAAGTCCGAGATTAAGGAGATGCAGCTCTCGATCCAGGATTTGATGAACTCCTACGGAATTGAGGCAGGTCAACCAATCACCCAGATTCCAGGAGAAATCTGGAAAGAGTTCGAAGCGAGACAGAAGGACCTTTTGGAGGGAATCAAGGTCGAGCTCTGGGGCGATCCGATCGAGCTGAAAGAGATTTTGCATCTGGAGTGTTTAACGCCGGCAGATCTGGCCGATCTCGATTGGCTATTCATAGATGACTTCGGTGATCCGGAAGGCCTGGCTGAAGATAACAAGGCTCAAGGCGCGCAAATCTGACCAATTGCGGAGTGTTTAAATGGCGATCCGGAAACGAGCCAAGAAAACGAGAAAAGTAAGAACCAGACGGCGAAATCCGCCCGATATTCTGAAGGCTTTAGAGAAGGATCTTGAGAAGGCCGAAAATCTTTTAGGGAAACTTACGAATCAGGTTGAAGAATTCGAATCATCTATCGAATCGGAAAAAGAGGAGATCGAAGTTGCGCGTGCTGATATCAAAGAGTTCGGAGAGGAAAGGCGAGAACTCGAAAAAGAGATTAGGGAGGCGATCGCCAATGGAGAGCAGGCAGCGGCCAGACTTCGAAAAGGGGAAGCCAGAATATCTAAGTTGCAGGCCGCTCTCAAACCTCTGAAAACTCAGCAAGCAAAAGCTGAGAAACTATATGACGAACTGATCGAACAGATTGAAACATTGCAGGGATACGGTGTTCCGGACGATGAAGATGATGAATAACCATGCCAGACCAGAATTTAGTTAATGCGCTATACCAGGCCGCAGATCAGTACGGGATTGATCGATCGATCGCGTACGCTCAGATCAACCAGGAGTCGGGTTTTAACCCGAATGCCAAATCTCCCGCCGGCGCCCAGGGAATCGCACAATTTATCCCGCAGACGGCCGCCAGGTTCGGTCTGACAAATCCCTTCGATCCAATCGCGAGTTTCCAGGCTTGGGGGAAGTACATGAGATTCATGTTGGACAAGTTCGCCGGCAGATACGACCTGGCTCTCGCCGGCTACAACTCGGGCGAGAATCGTCCTGAGTACATCGCCGCGGCCAGAGAGGGCCGGGGAATAAACTGGTCGATTCTTCCACCACAGGTTCAGATCGAGACTCAGAATTACGTGAACAGGATATGTGGGAGGGCAATGACATGCGGAAACCCTCCCAGGCCGCTGCATCTGATCCGGGAAGCAGCGGCGAACAACCAGAAGAAGACGCCGGCGGGATCTTAGCCGGACTAGGAACAACCGGACTGGTGGCGATCGTGGTGGCGATCGTGCTGGTGATGGGAGGAAAGAAGTGATCAATCAAATCTATAGATTCAGAATTCCTCTTTGGGTGTTTGGGTGTTTCGTTTCGATCTGTGCTGGAGTGTGATTGGTGAATGGTGGTTGAAAGTTTGATTGATAAACATGCCGGGACGCTGCTGGCCGCCGTGATTTTTATCTTGAGTCACCTGGTCGTTGCGGCACGCGCGATCTGGACGGGGCAAAGGAATAGCGAAGATCTGCGGATCCTGAACAGGCGAATCACCAGACTCGAAAAGACAGTCTGGGAGATGCGAGCCCGAGAGACCATCGAAAGAGAGTGTGATCATGACGAGAATGATGAAAGTCAGAATCCTTGACGCCGGCGCTTCTACTACCGGATTTGTCTCAGGCCTTTTATGCCTGGTCCTTCTGTCTGCCAGTCTGGCCCAGAGCGCATGCGGTGAAGCAGAAGCCACCAGGCGTTTTCTGACCACCCTGGATGATGCCGCGGTGATCTCCGCCCAGGCTCGGGTCTATATCGAGTTCCTGGTCGATTCGAAGAAAATCAGTCCACAGAAAGGGTTAGCCGTTCTCGCCCTGGTCGACCGGCTGGACGCCGTAGATAAAGCCGTCCTGACTGAGAGCCGTAGCTATATCGTCATCGAAAACAATCGCAAGGTGTTGCGTCTGAACGCAAGCGGGAAGGTGAATTTGACGCGGCAGGCGGAATCGTTTCGAGACGTGGCGAATTCTCTGATCAATGACCAGGTTTTCCTCGATCTCACTGGAGAGGACCGGGCGAGATGGACCGCCATCTCCAACAATTTGACGGCCCTGATCACCAGGTCTATTGACTTGGTTGGTAGAATAAAGACTATTTGAAAATCTCTCTTTGGTGTATAAGCCGCACGAGCACGCCGGCTATATCGTCTGATGCGAGTGAGGAGCCGGAAGATCCGGGCGCCATCCGGAAAGAGAGTTCAAGCTTAGAGCCGAATGCTCGATGGGACTACATGGGAACTGTGTGTCGTTGGTTCGAGTCCAACCCGGGGTTCCGGGAGAAATGTTGAGAATTGTTACCATTAGCCGTGCTGCCATTCTGTGTGCAGGACTTACCGGACACATTCAAACATCGATTTGAGATACCACCGCTGCAGGCCCTGGGATGTCGACAAGCTGGAAGCCCTGTTCAATCAGTGCGATGGATGTGGCGATACGCCAAGCCCATTCAGCAAGAACCGTTAGAGTAACATTTCTCGAAATTTCTCCCGCTACCCCAACCCTCCCGATCGATTGCCGGGAGGTAGCTCAGTTGGTAGAGCAGCAGTATAAGTCTCGTCAATTTTAGTCGGCTCTATTGAATTTTGACTCCTGCCCTCAAGAAGCATGACCTGAGAGAGTATCAGGTGAGGCTGAAATGGATCCTCCAGGAGTCATCAAAGTTCAGTTCGCGGGGCTCTGACTCTAAACAAAACCCGTTGGCCGGTCGAGCTTGCTCCCGGCCTTAAATATCTCCAGGAGGGAATCATGCCAATCGAAACACTATTACTCGCTCTGCAGCTCCTCGGCAGTCTCGAAGAGTTTCTGTCAAACAAACAGGTCCAGGCCATGCTTGACGATGCCGAGCTGATTGATAAGGCTCTCGACCAGCTCGGGAAGAATGCTGATGAGTCGGCCAGGATCAAGGCCAAACTGGCCAGTTTGATTCAGGCTTGATTTTCAGACCGGTTTGAGGGATCTTATTCTCAACTCGCAGCGGTAAATACCCTAATGGCTGAGGACGCTGCGGAACGAGAGGCTCTAACGGGCCTCTGGCTTTCATCCCTCCTATCCCTAGATGCTTGTTTAAAGATGGGTTTGTTAGAGCAAAATGCAAAAGACCCGGTGAGAGATTTTCGATGCCTGATCTCACCGGGTCTTTGATTTAGGAGAAATCCGCATCGCTGAAAGACCAACCGTCGGAATCTTTCCATTGATCTTTCATCATCAAATCTTGGCATTCTTGAGACAGCCGAGTCTTGCTCCTGTAATCTTCTGAGATACAGTAATCATAGTGGTTCATCTGACCTTTGCTCTTAAGAACCATGGCCGTGAAGACTTCGAGGGTGATCTCTGTTCCATATTCATCAAAGATCCGTCCAGAGGGAAGCAGTTTGATCCAATCCTGAAAACTCATGATTGGAGAGAAAGACCCATCCTCGATACTTACCCAATCCCGGTATCCATGAAAACTGAACTCCCATCCTCCAGATTTTTTTCCGATGTGGAGTTCACTATATCGCTCGCAGTTCTCACAGATATTGTATCGAAGATAGTAATTAGTCCCCATCGCTCTTCCCTTCTCCCGCGCCCTCGATCAGTCGGTCAATCAGTTGCTGCATTCCCGGATCGACCCGGTCTCTGATCTCGCTCAGTGAACTTTTGAGAGACTCCAGCCTGGTCCGGTCCCGATCGGGATCCAAAAGTCCGATCAGGAGCATGATCAATTCACAGACCTGGCCGTCATTCTCGAAATCGAAAGTGCCCCATGAAGTGTCGGAGTGCAGAAACTTCCCTTCGGCCTTTTCACCCACTACCAGGCTGTCAAAGATTCCATCACCCCGCGGCCGTTGAATCCGGCCGATCTCTTTGTAGTTTTGTTCTTCACTCATAGCTTGCCTTCTCTCTGAGTTTAATTTTCCAGACTCTTGATTCTTCCTCACATGATTCACAGTACATCGGAATGAATTGAACCTTGGGATCTCCGAGCCAATAGAGACCATACTGGAATGCGACCAGAAATCTAGTCTGCCGATACTTACTCCACTGATACCACCAGTGAGGGTAGAGCCAATAGGCGAAAGTCTTAGCCATCGCTCGAGGCTCTCTCCTTTGCGCCACATTCGATTGTGCTTGGGATTGTTTGGGAGCGGGCACGGATCTTTTCAGCAATCAAAGCCTTCAGGCTCTCCATTTCTTTGTAATGCTAATCAGTCGAGATCCTCTCCACCATTGGAACTCCGATCTGGATTGATTCAGCTATCTTCGCACACTCCTCACGCTCGATCTTCTCTCCTTCCCGCAGCATTTTCATATGCAAAGCACGACTGTTCTCAAGCCCGCTTTGAAAAGCAGTCGATATGGCGACTTGCAGATAACTCTCAATCATTTCTCTGAAAGGTTCTTCATGGGGAAGCCCCATGTGTTGTTGGTCAGATGTGAATATCTTCGATTTGTAAAATTTGATTATTTGGTCTGCGATGTATCGGGGTGTCATGCCTCAGTTCCCTTCTCTTTCAATGTTCGCGCGATCGTTCGTTTGCTAGTCTTCATCATCTCAGCGATCTGCTTGAGAGACTTCCCGCCTTTGTAAAGAACGGGGACGAGGTCTTTTTGATCGGGACTCAGAGCGGTCGGCCGTCCCATGGGAAGTCCTTTCGCCCGCCGTGCCGCAATCCCATCGGCCTGTAGCTCGTTGATCAGCTCACGTTCAAACTCGGCGATCCCCGCAAAAATCGTAATCATCAGGCGGCCGGCCGGAGTCGTGGTATCTGCCCACGACTCGGAGAGAGACTTGAACTCTACTTCCAGCTTCTGGAACTGCTTCAACGTTTCGAGCAGATCGATCGTCGACCTGGCCAGGCGGGATAGTTTATAAACGATCACGGTGTCTCCCGGCCGGAGCTGCTCAAGCATCCGCTTGAACTCCGGCCGATCAGTATTCTTTCCGGAGAGTTTCTCTTCGAAGTATTTTTCGACTCCTTCTTTCTGACCGGCTTGTCGTTGCAGATCTGTATTTTGTTCTTTCGTTGAAACTCGGACGTACATGATTTTCATAAATCACCGCTGGCAAAAGGTGTGCTATTCGCTACCACATGACTCGTTCTCAAAATATCAGCGTTCTTACGGCGCAAAAGTGTAGCATAATGCCAAAATCTTTTAGGGGCTTTTTGTCATCTATTTGAGCAGATTTCAAGAATGGAGATCAAATTTGAGCATGGCAACAGATGTGATCGTTTCAGTTTTCATTCCGTGGGATCCCGAAGTTGAAAAGCAGTTCATAGAATCGATTCAAGAGTGGGTCCAGGCTCATGGGCATTACAACTTCTCGATCGTGACTGCCGGCGGCGAGAAAGAACTCAGCTCAACTTTACTGGTCGGAGCCTTCAGAGACTTCGAGATTGGAAAATTTCTCTCGTTCATCAAGCTCAATGGGTTGTATGATCCGACTCACGAGAATAGTTCTATTCAAGTCATCGTGAAAGAAAACGACAAAGAGGAGTTTGCACAATGGAGAGTCAGAAGCTGACACCCGAACAGATTGACCAGCTCGCGGCCGGACCGGACCTCGATGCACTGATCGCTGAGAAAGTGATAGGACTTGAAGTCTCCGAATTTGATGGACAAAAGAGAGTTCTGGATCTTGATCCGGTTTATGCGCCGGATACAAAGGTCTATAAGTTTCCAGAGCGGTATTCCACTGAGATCGCCGCCGCCTGGCTGGTCGTGGAGAAACTCAAACCACTCAGGCTTCATCTAATCGATCGAAGCGACTATGAAGCCGGAAAGACTTATTGGCACGCTTATATGTTGGACACCAAAGGTGAAGGCGTTCCCGATGGCCACGGAATCACACCTGCTCTCGCCATCTGCAGAGCTGCGTTCAAGACTGTGATCGGAGGGAAAGAATGAAACTTGAAGAGATCGACCAGCTCCCGGCCGGCCCTGAACTCGACGCGCTGATCGCGGAGAAGGTGATGGGTTTTAAAGTGACCAACCTGAATGGAGTCCCATATACAGAATGGGATGGACCGGACCCAAAAGAATTACCTGAATATTCTGCTGAGATCGCCGCGGCCTGGATAGTGGTCGACAAGCTCCATCTGTTTAAGGGAAGGAGAAGTGGAGATACCGAATGGGGCCTCTGCCTTCAACAAAATGATCGCGATGAATGGGTAATTAAACATCGATATGGGATGGACATCGTGAGAGCCGAAACGGCTCCTCTCGCCATCTGCCGGGCAGCCCTCAAGACTGTGATGGTGAATCAATCATGACGCCAGACCAAATTGACCAATTTCCGGCCGGACCGGACTTGGATACTCTGATCGCTGAGAAAGTGATGGACTGGAGAGGTATCGAGAGAAGTAATAATGTCGGATGGGAACTCCAGGGCTATCCACCGAATCCTCAGAAGTTGCACATCGGCGGGGCTCATCGCGTTCCTGATTATTCCACTGAGATCGCCGCAGCCTGGTTGGTGGTGGAGAGATTTGAATCCCTGGGAAAGCGGTTGATTCTGAGCAATGGAAAGGTTTCAACTGCCGAGATTGGTTGGGCAGCAGGATTTTATTATGTTTCGAAACTGCCGATCGAACATCTAAAGCCTATTGCTGATGGTTTCACAGGGGCGAGCGAAACGGCTCCGCTCGCCATCTGCAGAGCCGCACTCAAAGCCGTGATCGGAGACAAAGAATGATCGTCAAAGGGACACCCGCGAACCCCCAATCGGTGTTCAACAACAGAGTCGAGTACAAGCAGTTCGAGTATGCGACCTGGAACACTTTCAAATTTGTGACTCACAAAGAACTCAACCACTTTGTTGATGTGAATCTGAAAGACGAAGCTGGACCATGGAGGCTTGCTCACTTCCAAATCGGTCTGGATCCGGAACGTCCTGGAGACATCAGGTTCTACTACATCTTCGAACGGGAGCAGCATGTGATCGACTATCGATAAGAGGCAACAAGATCATGAAATGGATCAACGTCACAATCCGCATAACTAAACAGACCGCTCTCATTGATACAGATTACATCGCGGGCGTGCTGGTTCCTGATTTCTCTCCACCGAATCCGACAAAACCTCCAACGGCTGACTGGTATTCCCTGATCCTGAAAAATGGATCTTGGATTGAATGCGAGCCATCAAATGCCCTCGATCAGTTGATTCAGGAATTGCAAGCGAAGTCATCGTTGAAAAGGCCGCAAGAAGATCGGCTCTCAGCTCGCCTGGCTCGGTGGTTCCGCATCTCTCATTAGATGGAGAAATGATGACTGAATATCTCAGCAACCCAATCATATTGATTTTTGCCTGCCTGATCGCCTGTATCATTGGAGGCCTTATGGGGCAGTTTCTGGCTTGGATGATAGTCGTTCCGATCTTCGAAGCTATTACATCCGGATTGGGATGGTTGGTTCATAAAATAATGCTCGCTATAGAGCGGAGAAGATCATGAACTGGATCAAATTGATCTTTTATCTAATCGGGTGGCTCATCGTCATTGCCTCATTAGGCTCGGCTATCTGGCTGATGTTTCAATACCCCGACAAAACTCAGACCAGGTTGATTCTCGATCACCCATGGCGATTTACGGGATGTGTGGCTGGTGTCGTGATCGGTTATATATGGCTCTGTATCTTTCAGGAGGCTGAATAGAAATGTCATCAGATCACACCAAACCTCTGCCCTGTCCTTTCTGCTCAGCCGCCCCGTACCCGAAAGATCCAATCATCGGCAATCCCGAGGTCCTCAGAGACGGAATCATGATCTTCGTGAATTGTTTCAGGTGTGGAGCCAAAGGACCATCATCTATTTTTACAGTTGAGAGATCTCTGATGGATTGTGAGACCGAAGCCCTCCAGCTCTGGAACCGGAGGGCTCAGATTGAAACTTCCGCGGTGAAACAAGGCGACACTCAGTGAGCCTGGATCAACCGAAAATAAGATGCATGATCAGACAGACGATCCAGATGACCGCTCCGCCGATCACGAGTAGCACGATCAAAACCGCGAGGTCAGCCAGCCATTCTTCTTTGTAACGACCGAACCACATATTCTTCAGCCCTCCACAATCAAGTTGGATAAGATGAGATCAGGTGAGGGTGGATCAACTTGGAGGCTTGTGCCCAATTTTCTTTGGGTCCCAAGAGCCAACCCAGAATCTAATCCAATAGAATCTCTGGCTGTAATATCGGATGTAGTCATTCCATTCATTCCGATCACGCGAAGGACCGGATTGAAAAACATCGCCGCCTTTTTGAAACTTCCATTTAAGAGCCCATAGTTGATCATCAGCCATGTTTTATTCTACCCTTTCGTAATCGCAAACTTACGAACAAATTGAACTAGGGCCTCTGCCAGTATCTGGTTCAGCCCTCCTGTATCCCAGCCTCGCACCTCCTGGCCGTATTCTTCGTTGGTCGGCTCTCTGTAGATCGATATGCCCCAATCTCCTGATTTGAGGCCGCCGATCGCAACCGAGAGATTTCGGCTCTTGATCTCTTCGAAGATTGATTCCAGACTTGGAATTCCAGGATTGACGATAATCGAACGCCTTTCAACATAATTTGGATCCGCCTCGCATTCGAAAACTCTCTCGATCAGATTTGGATGCCGGTTGGCATAGCCTGAAAGAGAGGCTTTTACCAGATCGACCTCTCTACCTTCGAGGATCTTCCAGCCTTTGATTTCGGTATACCAAGCTATGACTATTTCCGTCCAATTCATTCACCCCTCCGCGATCACTCCAGAAGATTCATATCCCGTCTTTCCTTGCGTCTGGACGCAAGCTGAGCAGAGATCAGGCTCAACCCAATGGCACGGGCGGCCAGTCTTCTCGACACACTGCCGGCAGTCGTCATCTGTGCATCGGCAGACCCGGCAGGTTCGGACTCCGCCAGATGGCTGAGTGCATATCCACTCATCTTTTGATGGGGCAAGAATCTTAACCTTGAACTTGCCGGATTCGACTCCCTGTTCCATCATCTGATTCACCAGCTCGATCTCCTGGTCGATCCTCTCGCAGATCCCTGGATACTCAGAGGCCTGGCCCATGACAAAATGATCAGGTGAGACCTCCATCATGGCCGACTCATTAAGGACCCGATCCATGGCTTCTTTCGCTTTAGACAGTGGGTTCACCTTTGCGATCAGTTCGTATTGTTGATTCGATTCGGTCAGAATGACCAGCAGTTCGATCAATTGCCTGATTCTCAGTTGATCAATCTCATTATGTTCATCGTACCGACCGTAGAGTCTGAGAGCCTTCAGGAGAATATTTGAATCTGTTTGATCGAGTCTAAGCTTGGTTAATCCGTCGGTCTTAATCACCTGAATGCAGGAGCCTGCAAGTATCATGATCTTCTCACTGTTGAGATATAACTGTTGATCGGTCCAATTGGAGCCGATTAGATCATGAATCTGTTTCGCCAGGTCACCGATCTCCACCAGCGCGATCGGGATTTCAGCGATCTGTTTCACCGGCTGATGTTCCGCCGGCGGATTTGGTTTCTTTCTCGGCTTCGTACTCTTCGAGGATTTCTTTGAGCCTTCTCTTACCATATGTTTTCTCCAGTTGTTTATAGGTCGCGTTGCTCACGTACCTGATATATTTGATTGGTCGGTGCTTCCCAGTCCCTGATCTCCATCTGAAAGCCTTCCCGTAATACTTCTTCGGGCCGATCTTCCCGGCCGGGCAGATGTCCAGCCTTACGGGCAGGTCTTTTCGATTTTCAGGATTACAATCACCAGCCAGTGAATCGCCATCATGATCAAGTAGAGAATCACCAGACGATTCATGATTGCTCTCTGGAACTTCAATCTCTGAATGTTCAGAATCAGCATCGAGACCGTCTCTTCCCTGACTCTCAGCGATTCCTTCCAGGCCTGCCGACCTTCTTCCGTAATTCTCAGAGTTTCCTGCAGGGTTTCGATTTGTTGTGTTTGATTCATCTATGACCTCCACTTCAATGCCAGATAAATTCCTGCCATCACCATCAGCCCGATCAGGCCCAGAGCAATCAGCAGATCGTAAAAATCGAAGTGAATGATTATCGGCTTGCCCTTCTTCATTCGATCCTCCTATTTGAACCAGGCCATGACCTGTTGTCCGATCATCACTATGAATGCGACTATCGCCATTCCCAACATCGTCGCTCCGACTATCAGCATCATCAGGAGAGTGAGAAACAGGGCCAGGTCCCGATATTTGTCGTCTTCCGGTTGTCTCATTGGTTTGTCTTTCTATTTGCCTCGACTCCTGATTTCCAGGATCACGATCACCCACAGGTTGATCTTTCCGAGAACCACGATCAGGATCAGAAGCCAGGCATGAATCCGATTTCCGGGCTGCACCATCTTCATTGAGATCCAAACTACCAGGATCGTTCCGAGTAAGTTGATTATCGACTTCATCGTTTTGTATTCGCGCCGGCGGCCGAGTTGGGGAGTGAGACCTGGTCACCGGCGCCGTTAGTTTTTTCGTTCTCTCCATTGGCTCGCTGGTTGAGCCCTGAAAGATTCATTTGCGCTGGCCGATTTGATCCGGATGTAGATCAGTCGGGCAACCGCCATGAAGATCTCGAGCATATGAAGAAATCGCACAAACGAATCCCGACTGCTCAGATACTGCTGAGAGGTCTCCCCGGTTAAGGATTTGGGGGCGGATTTGGTTTCCTGCTTGGCCTCTTCACCCAATTCAGTTGATTGGGGCTGAGTTTTCATCCTGACTCGCTGGCCATTCAAAGAAGCTCGGTAAGCAATATCGGCTTCATAGCGCGCGATCTTCTCTCTGGTCTTCTCCCGTTCGACTTCAGCCTGAGTCTGTTTGAGCTTCCGATCTCTGTCTCTGTCTACTTCCTGATTCCAGGCGTAGCGCTTTTCCTCATAATCGGCCTCTGCGTGCTTCAGGATCGAATAGTGCCCGAACACCCACAGGAGATAGGAAAAATGCAGCACGGCAAAACAGAGGGCGATTGAGTCCAGCCAGGAGAGACCCTTGTTCAATCGGCCGTCTTGACTGTCGGTATAGTGAAGAAAGCCGACAATCAGCCAGAGAATGATTCCCGAACTGATAATCACCAGAAATGCGGTATCAATTGGGAATAAAAAGTAAGTGGCCAGCCCGATCAGCACTTGAAGGCCGATTTCAGCCATCAGCCAGAACTTCCATTTTCCGTCTTTGAAGAGTTCCCCGGGATTCTCATAGAGCCAGTCGTTCAGGCGATCAATCAAGCTTCGCTTGCGCTTTGTGATCCCAGCCGGATTGACAACTTCTTGTTCACCGGGAAACTGATCGTAAGCTCGATTGATAATCTCCTTGACCTGGCTATCGCTCAATTCGCCGCCGTTGTCTTTCAGGGCCTTTTTGAGTTCCTGATGAGCGGCATGATTGCCCGGAGTATCGAGAAGTGCGCAGGCCCCTTGGAAAGCCTGTTGAGGGTCAATTCCGGCTTCCTGAGATTTTTGCTGCCACTTGATATAGTCTTCTGAGTCTTCAGGAAGATCCCGATCGACACCAGCGAAGACTTTCTCTCCCGCAATCCCGCCAACCCAGACCATGGAGGAACTCAAAGCACTGGAGGCCGATGCCCCACAGATCCCGTTATATTCTGTTCCATCTTCGGCCTTCCCTGGATTGCAACTGATATATCCCGGTGAGCCATCCCGAACACTGGCGGCAACCAGGGTGTGACCGATTTCATGGTCGTCAGTGTTTCCACCAAACAAATTGCAAGGCACTGTTTTCTTCTTCTCCTTCTTATTTAAAAGAAGGTTGGCTTTTGAGGCCGGATTCACTAGACTTCACAAGCCAACCTTCTGGTTGTGTCAATAAGGCCTCGGATCGATCATCACGACCAATGAGCAATCGATTCGAGGTCTTTATTGTTTCGGTTGTTGATAAATCTCGCAGAGATCTCCGTATTCCCATCTCTCCAGCTTGATCCCTCCCGTCATCGACGGCGAGCTGGAAGTGAAATGGTCATCTGAGTTGATTTTCTGGAAGATATAGATGGCTCTCCGCTCCCGGACACACTCTTCATTTGCTTTTCTTCTTGCCTCTTCGATAGTCATAGTCTGCTTTTCTTGACCATCTTCCTGAGTGTCCCTCACCCAGTGAAAGACCTGAGTTTTTCGAAACAGCCGGTCCGCTTCGCCCTTGGCAATCTGATAGCTGTCCCAGCCGGAGACAAATTCCGATTCTTTCGTGTTCAGATTCGTGATTCGCCTGACTTCGTATCTTTGCTGTCTTCTTTCTTCTGGCATTTATTCGCCTCCGGTTAAGACACAGAGCGGATCAGGTCTTTATCGACCTCCAATGCGCCCGCGGTGTGTTGACGCCATCCATTAGAGTGAGGCCATCTCCGTTCTGATAATCTGAGAGCCTTTCCCGTTGCCTCATCTTCGCTGGAAGCCGCAAGAGCAATTGGTGTTGCCGTGGTTTCCAGTTTGTCACCAATTTGACGGCTGGCCATGATCGCCACCGCATAGAGTTTGAGTTTATTTGCCATTTATTCCACTCCAGGGCCGTCGCCGTTGCGCCTGACCCAATGCTTCAGCCCGCTCTCCCGTGTTGCTTCGCGGGCCAGGTTATAAGCCTCTTCATAATCCTGATAATTCTTGGGCAATCTCTGAGCCCCTTCTTCAGCCTCAAACCAAATCACCCACATTATTTATCTCCTTTCTTTGATTTTTAAGCTTCAAGTCAACGTGAAATTATTTCACGATTTTTCTCTGAGTCAACAGAATTCTCTTCTCTGCCAAGCATCCCAACGCTGTGCCCGGTCTCCCAGGCCTCCCAGAGGCCGTTATCTGAAGTGTGTTCATAGGGATTCTCGGCTTCTGGTCCAATTTCCAAGCCCTGCTTATAACCAAGATCGAAAGCCTCTTGTTCTTCGGCCGTAATCTCCGGTTCGAAAGATCGGCGCCGGCGCTTCCATCTGAGCCAGGTCTTCAGATCACGGACGTCTTTGAACGTGTTGATGTATCGAATCTCGCTATTCATTCCTGAGGACCTCTCAATACCCGATCGATTCCACCCAGATGGCGATAGCTTCGCGCGTCCAGCCTTCGTCATCATTCAAGTGCATAGCCAGATTTGTGGGAGTGTCGCCGGCATCCCGAACCAGGGTTGACCCGCACCCGCAGACAGGACAGAAAAAGACTGCCTCCTGGTCCGGGAACTGATCTGCAAACTCTGGCCACTCGACATCAAAGAGATGTCCTCTCTCCCTGAGTTCAGTTTCAGGATCAACCAGTCCAGCCCCTTCGAGAGCTGCACCAAGAACACAAGAGTGAATAGTGAAGTTGACGTTATAGCCGTATCTTTGATCAAAATAAGATCCTCGACATTGAGGCCTCTTCTCTGCTCCCAGTCGGATTGCTTCTGACAGCTTCATGGCCTTGTCCTCCTTTCGATTTAGTACCCGATGGATTCGAGCCAATC
>Ga0081539_10003929_pt1 | contig 17250 bp, 15 predicted proteins | sample TabmetS4T2R2_FD_71023 | JGI IMG/M metagenome (GOLD analysis project Ga0081539, IMG submission 71023) | Tabebuia heterophylla rhizosphere microbial communities from the University of Puerto Rico - S4T2R2 | ecosystem: Host-associated > Plants > Roots > Rhizosphere ...
GTCGTCGTCGTCCGCACCTTGCCGCTGTAGATCCATTGCTTCAGCGTCGAGTAGCCGATCCCGAGTCGTTGGGCGGCGGCGGAAACGGTGATGAGTGTCATGACAATCCGCCTCGAATCGTATCATTACGTGCAATGCGGCAGGAGTAGCTCTTCACCGCCAGCCACACGCGTTTGCCGGTGTGGAGGCCGAGCCGGTCGAACGCCCGCGGCGTGATGTGCACGACGAACCGGGTGTCCGTGGTGGTGATCATGTCGGCGACGATCGCCGGCCCCTCGCGGCGGCTCGCCCCGAGCGACGCTTCGATGATGTTGAGCGCGCTGAGGCCGTGCGGCGGCTCGTTCGCCACCAGGATGTCGCCGGCGCGAATGCCGATCGTGACGACGGAACCGCCCGGCACATCCGCGATCGGCACCTCCAGGTGCGGCCCCGACGAACCAATGCGAACGTGCATCGTGCCGCCGTTCTCGTCACGTGCGAACACGTGACCTTCGAGCAGGTTCTCGAATCCGGCCAGGTTCGCCACCGACGGGTGTGTCGGATGTTCGAGCACGGCGTGCGGGACACCGGCGGCCAGCACGCGGCCGTTGCCGATGACGATGACCTGCTCGCCCAGTGCGTAGACCTCGCGGTGCGCGTGCGTCACGTACAGCACCGGAATGCGGCGCTGTTCGTTCCACCGTCGCAGGTCGTCGATGATGCGCGACTGGTTGTCGAAGTCCAGCGCCGTCAGCGGCTCGTCGAGCAGCAGCAGCGACGGCTCGGTGACGAGCGTTCGCGCGAACGCGACGCGTTGACGCTCGCCGCCGGAGAGGCGCGACGGCTTGCGGTCGAGAAGGCCCTCGATCCTGAACATCCGTGCGGTCTCCGCCAGGCGTCGGTTGCGCTCGGCTGCGCCAACGTGGCTGAGCCCGTAGCAGATGTTGCCGGCGACCGTCAGGTGCGGAAACAGCGCCAGCTGCTGGAAGACGATGCCGACGCCGCGATGCTGCGGCGGCGCATTGACGCGCGCGCGGCTGTCGTACAGCACCGTCTCGTCGAGCGTGATTCGCCCTTCGTCCGGACGCATGAGTCCGGCGATGCAGCGCAGGATGGTGCTCTTTCCTGAGCCCGATGCCCCGAACAGGATGGTGATGCCGGTGGACGCTTGGAGATCGACGTCGATGGCGAACGAGGGCGAGACGCGTTTGACGATCGCCGCCGACAGCGTCATGTCAGCGGCGACGCGGCCCACGGGCGGCGGCGGATCCCGTAGAGCGCGGCGAGGAGGAGGAACGAGAGGATCAGCAGGGCGAGTGCCGTCGTTGCCGCCTCGTCGTAACGCAGCGCCTGGACGTCGTCGTAGATCGCGATCGAGACCGTACGCGTGACGCCGGGGAGATTTCCGCCAACCATCAGCACCACGCCGAACTCGCCAATCGTGTGCGCGAAGGTGAGGACCAGCGCCGCGAGGAACCCCTCGACCGAAAGCGGCATGGTGATGCGCAGGAACGTGCGCCACGGCGATGCACCGAGAACAGCCGATGCATCGCGCAGGGATGGATCGAGCTGCGCGAACGCGGCGGCGAGCGGCTGCACCGCGAACGGCAGGCTGTAGAGCAGTGACGCGATGACCAGTCCTTCGAACGTGAAGGCCAGGCCGTGGCCTTGCCACTCCGTCCACAACCGCCCGATCGGGCTCCTCGAGCCGAGCGCCACGAGCACGTAGAAACCGAGGACGGTGGGTGGCAGCACCAAGGGGAGCGACACCACCGATTCGACGAGAAAGCGTCCGCGAAATCGAGTGACGGAAAGCCAGTACGCCAGCGGTACCGCGACGACGAGCAGAATCGCCGACACGGTGGCGGCGAGTCTGACGCTCAACCCCAAAGCCTGCCAGTCCATCAGAGCTTCTCTAACGCTGCGGTGGCGACCCGAAGCCGAACGCGGCAAACGTCTGTCGCGCCTCGGCGCTCTTGAGGTATTGCACGAGCGCGCGGCCCGCCTCCTTGTTTCGCGATGCGGAGACGAGGACGGCGGCCTGCACCACCGGCGGATACGCGGTCGGCGGGATGTCGATGAACGTTCCGCTCGCTTTGAGAACGGCGCCGATGGCGAGCGAGTGGGCGAGCAGACCGACGTCGGCGTTGCCGGATTGCGCCAGCTGCGCGGTCTGCGAGATGTTCTCGCCGAACACCAGCTTGTCCTTGACCTGATCGTAGACGCCGGTCGTTTTGAGGGCGGCGACGGCGGCGCGGCCGTAGGGCGCCAGATCGGGATTGGCGACTGCGATGTGTCGAACGCGCGGGTCGCGCAGCACGGACAGACCTTTCCTTACGTCAATGCCGCTGTCGGTGCGCGTCCACAGGACCAGGCGGCCGGTTGCGTACTGATACAGCGAATCGGCGTCGGCCTGGCCCCCGGCCACGAGCCGGCGCGGATAGTCGACGTCGGCGGAGAGGAAGACGTCGAACGGCGCGCCATTCTGGATCTGCGCGAAGAAGTTCCCGGATGAGCCGAACGAGACGGTCGCTTCGATCCCTGTGGCTTTCTCGAAGCCGGAGAGCAGCGCCGGGAGCACCGTTTGCAGGTCGGATGCGGCCGCCACTGCAACCGGCCGGCTGGCGGCTTTTTGCGCGGTCACCGTCGTCAGCGCCGTTACCGCGACCATCGCGGCGATCGTCATCCACTGTAGCGGTCTAGCCTGCTCGAGGCAGTCTCGCGTCATACTGTTCGCGATTCTAGCCGGTTATCAACGCGGATGCAGGGTCCGCCTTCACGCGGACCTTTCACGAGGAGCATGCACATGGCACTCAGCGCGCGCAACAGCCTGCGGGGAACGGTCGAGGAAATCATCTGGGGTGACGTCCTGGCGCACGTCACGATTCGCGTCGGCGACGATCTCATCGAATCGGTCATCACTCGGAGAAGCGCCGAAGAGTTGAAGCTCGCCAAAGGGGACAGCGTCAGCGCCGTGGTGAAGGCGACCGAGGTCATGATCGCGAAATCCTGATCGCCAGACGCGCCGCGAGCGTCCGGCTCGGTGAATTCGATGAATCGATAAATCGCCTCGAACCGGCTCTTATGGTCGTCTAGTATTGCACTGACTAGCTCTGGTACGCTACAACGCTGACGTTACATTCTGTGTCCGCGAAGAGGTCGCGCGGACCCGGACGGGTCCGTCGTGTGCTCCCGGCAAAACCAGAAAGAGACGTAGCGCGGACCTTGTCAGGTCCGCGTCTTGTTGGCGAGGAAGCAGAGCATGTCAGTGGTCGTCGGGCCGGAGTCGCTGGGACGTCGCCGGCTGATTGTGTGTGTGTTGGTATTCCTGGTCGCGAGCATCCACGCCGTCGCGTCCGCTCAGCAGAATTCGCCACCGTCGCAGACCTCGAGTCCCAACGCACCAGAGGCCGACGACGATTACGTCTTCGACCTGGGAAAGATCGTCGTCGTCGGCAGCTCCGACGGGCAACCGACGGTCGGCGGATCGCTCGTGTCGAGCGAGCGGATGTGGACCTTCGATCGGAAGTCGCTCGATCAGGCGGTGAACATCGTGCCCGGTGTGGTCAGCACGTTCGATTCGAACGGGCGCCGCAATGAGAGCGACATCTTCGTCCGCGGATTCGGGCGGTGGCAGGTTCCGCTGATGGTCGATGGCGTCCGCATCTATCTTCCCGCCGACAACCGGCTCGACTTCGCGCGGTTTCTGACGGCGGACGTGTCCGAGGTGCAGATTCAGAAGGGCTATGTGTCGGTCATCGACGGGCCGGGTGCGATGGGCGGCGCGATCAATTTGGTGACCCGCAAGCCGACCAAGCCTTTCGAGGTCGAGGGAAGCCTGTGGACCGGAGGCCGGACCGACACAGAGGGCTGGAACGGGTACGCGATGGTCGGCACGCGCCAGCCCAAGTACTACCTGCAGGCGAGCGCCAACTACGCCGACCGTGATTTCTGGTCGCTCTCGGGGAATTACACGCCGACGACGAGCTCGCTGCAGCGCAGCGGGCGGCGTCTGAGCTCGGACAGTTCCGATTCGCGCTACAACCTGAAAGCCGGCTGGACGCCGAACGACACCGACGAATACACGGTCAACTACATCAAGCAGCTGGGCCAGAAGGGCGCGCCGCTCAATGTCTTCAACAATCCACCCGTGCCGCCGAACAGCTACTGGCGCTGGCCGTACTGGGACGTGCAGAACACGGCGTTCCTATCGAAGACGCAGCTCGGGCGCGCGTCGTACCTGAAGACGAAGGTGTACTACAACACCTTCGCGAACGGTCTCGACGCCTTCGACGACATCACGTACACCACACAATCGGCCAACGGGCGGTTTCACAGTCCGTACGACGATCACGCTGTCGGCGGCAGCGGCGAGGTGGGGACGACGTGGCGCGCGAGCGCGCTGAAGGCGGCGGCGTTCTACCGCACCGACGTGCATCGCGAGCAGCAGACGAACCGGCCGACCAGTCCGACGTTCCGATCGCAGGAGCCGGTGCAGGAGCAGGCTCAGCACACATGGTCGCTGGCGCTCGAAGACACGGTTCACGCGACGGGCGCAGTCGACGTGGTCGGCGGAATCAGCTACGACCGGTACGACATCACCAAGGCGGAAGACTTCAACGCCGCCCGCGGACTGTTCGAGTATCCGAAAGGCGGATCCGATTCGTTCAACTGGCAGGGCGCCGTGGTCTGGCGGTACAGCGACACGGCGCAGGTTCACGCCGGCGTTTCCGATCGCGCACGATTCCCGGTCATCTTCGAGCTGTACAGCACGCGTTTCGGAACGGCGACTCCAAACCCGGACCTCGGTCCCGAGCGTGCGACCAACATCGAAGCCGGCTGGAAGGGACGGACGTCGCGGGACATCCGTCTCGAAGCGACGGTGTTCTACAGTGACGTCCGCGATCTGATTCAGACCGTGGTGTTGCCAGACACGACGACACAAACACAGAACGTCGGCGACGGCCGGTTCTACGGCGTGGAGCTGGCCGTCGACGCGCCCGTGGCCGATCGACTGACCGTCGGCGGCAACTACACGGCGCTCAGCCGGACGATCACCGACGCGCTGCAACCGAATCTCCGGCCGACGGGCGTGCCGAACGGCAAGGCGTTCCTGTACGCCGCCTGGCGGCCGATCGAACGGGTCACGCTCACCCCGAGTCTCGACATCGCCGGCGATCGCTGGAGCGACGTGAACCCGCCGCCGGTGTTTCCGTACGTGCGCACGGGTTCGTACACGTTGCTCGATGTCGCCGCGCAGTACGACGTGCGGCGCAACTTCGACGTCGTGTTCGGCTTGAAGAACCTCACCGATCGGAATTATCAGCTGGCCTGGGGATTCCCGCAGCCGGGGCGGACCTTCTACGTGAAGACGCGCGTCGGCCTGTAACCGGAAGGATTCGGCGATGACTCGACGACATGTTCTTGGCCTGGCATGCGCGGTCGCCGCGCTGGCGATCGCTTCTGGTGCGGCGGCACAGGGCGGAGCAGCCTCTTCGCCCGCGTCGGGACCGGCGAAGCTGCAAGTCGCCGGCGACGTTCGCACGCCGCTGTCGCTCGGACCGGAGGAGCTCAAGACGATGCCGCGGACCCGCGTCGAGCTGAAAGACGAAGATGGCCGCACCGTCTCGTACGAAGGCGTGCTGGTCGCCGAGCTGCTGAAGCGGGCCGGCGCTCCGCTGGGCAGCGAGATGCGCGGCAACGCGATGGCCACGTACGTGTCGGCGACCGCCAGCGATGGGTATCAGGTCGTCTTCTCGCTCGCCGAGCTCGATCCCTCCATGACAGGCAGTCGGATCATCGTCGCCGACACCATCGATGGCAAGCCGCTGTTTGCGTATCAGGGGCCGCTGCGGATCGTGGCGCCCGGCGATTCGCGTCCGGCGCGGTCGATCCGGATGCTCGAGCGCATCGACGTCGTACGTCTGAAGAAGTAGTGATGCGACCGGTGTGGCTGACCGCCATCGCCACTGTCTGGATGGCCGCGTTCGTCATGGCTCGATCGCCGGCGCCACGCGCGTACGAATGGAGTCTCCCCCCAGGGTTTCCGCCGCCGGCGATTCCTGCCGACAACCCGATCTCCGTCGAGAAGGCCGAGTTGGGCCGGCGGCTCTTCTACGACACGCGCTTGTCGGGCAACGGCACCCAGTCCTGCGGCACCTGTCACGAGCAGGCGCGCGCGTTCACCGATGGCCGCCCGCGAAGCATCGGCTCGACGGGACAGACACATCCGCGCGGCAGCATGAGTCTCGTCAACGTCGCCTACGCGCGAACGCTCACGTGGGCGAATCCGGCGATGACGCGTCTCGAAGACCAGGCGCTCGTGCCGATGTACGGCGATCATCCGATCGAGCTCGGTCTGGATCGTGGCGATCGATGGCTGGAATCGATCAAAGCCGACGCCACGTACCAGCGTCTGTTCACGAGTGCGTTTTCGGAGCATTCTGATCGGATTACGCGCGACAACGTCGTCAAGGCGATCGCCACGTTCGAGAGATCGATCGTTTCTGCCCGGTCGCCATACGACCGATATCACTTCGACCGCGACGAGAGCGCCATCTCGGAATCGGCCAAGCGCGGCGAGATCCTGTTTCACAGCCGGCCGCTCTCGTGTTTCACGTGCCACGGGGGGCTGCACTTCTCGTCGGCGATGGGAACGAGGCGCGATTTTCCAGTCGAGTTTCACAACACCGGCCTCTACAACCTCGCAGGCGTGTTGTCGTATCCGCCCGAGACCGTCGGGTTGTACGAGCTCACGCACGATCCGCGCGATGTGGGCAAGTTCAAGCCGCCGACCCTGCGCAACGTCGCCGTGACCGCGCCGTACATGCACGACGGCAGCGTCGCCACGCTGGAAGACGCGATCGATCACTACGCGGCGGGCGGAAGGACGATCAGCGACGGCGTGTATCGCGGCTCCGGTCGCGACAATCCGAACAAGAGCGCCGCGGTTCAGGGATTTCCGCTGACCACACAGCAGCGGGCGGATCTCGTCGCGTTTCTGCGATCGTTGACCGACGATGCGCTCCTCCACGACGCCCGTTTCTCGAATCCCTGGCCTCACCGACGCTGAACGAGTCATGTGGATGGAGTCATGGCAAGAATCGACTGGGCGGTTGCCTGCGACCACGCGTTCCTCGATTGCCAGGAGCGGCTCTGTCTGATCGGTGTGCTGCGAAGCGTGGCGGCTCCTATGCTGCCGATGGCGCTGCCTCAGGTCACCCTGGTCGCACGGCTCGCCGACATCCAGCCGGTCGACGAGATTGACGTGGCCGTGGGGATGGTGACGCCGAGCGGCGTGCACGCCGGCCGGATCGGATCGCCGAGCGTGCGCATCGAGATGGCCCGTGAGTACGTGCTCGCCACGTTTCGCGAGGTCACGGTGACCGAGGAGGGGATCCATCACTTCCAGGTGCGGCTGCGCGGGCAGCCCATCGTTTCTCTGGGACTGCCGGTCGTCGCCGCCCACGAAGTGACGGCCTCACGGGTCCAGTGAGGCGGCTCACGACGCGGGGCAATCCGCGGTTCGGCGTGTCTCAGCTCTGCGAGGCGTTGATCACCCGTTTTGTCTCGGCGAGGAAGCGCTCCGCTTCGACAATCAATGCCGCAGCTTCGTCAGACGTAAACACCGCGGCAGGTTCATAGTCGGCGTCCTCCCGATCGCGCTGCATGCGCGAAACGACGCGCCCAATCGCGGGAGGAAGTATGCCCGTGCGCACGAAGTGTTCGCCAACGAGCGAGACGACGGCCCTGTGACCCTTGGCTTCGAGGCCTATCGAGAACACGAGCGCGCGAGCGGCGTGGAACACGGCGTAGTAGGCGCGCGACACCGCGCCGTAGGGCAACCCGGCAGAGTGCAGCGCATGCGCCTCGGCGAGGCACGTCTCGGCGCGGGCGATCTCGGCTTGCGAATTCCGATGTTGGTTGTCGCCGGTCACACCGGAATTCCGTCGCGCTCGATCTCCTGCACGATCAGGCGCTCGCGCTCTTTGAGATCCTGAAATCGCGGTTGCTCGAGCACCATCGGCGCCAGCGTCACGCGGTGCTCGAAGCCGATGTCGTAGGCGAGGTCGTAGATTTCGTAGCGGCGCGCGCGCCAGGGCGGCGCCACCACGAGCGCGATGTCGAGATCCGAGTGCTCATGTCCCTCGCCGCGAGCGCGGGACCCGAACAGCCGCGCCGATTTGAGATCGCTGCCGAGAAGCTCGCGCACGCGCGCCATGAATACCGTCAGCGCCGCCTTCTCGGCGGCGCTCAGCGTCTGGAGCGACACGGTTGACATGACTGCGTCTATTTTCGCGCGAAGCGATAGTTGCCGGAGACGTGCTTCACGTACAAACCGCCGGCGCCGTCCTGGATGAACTCGACGCCCAGACCGTAGAGACCGGTGAACTCCGTGTTCGACGTGGCGATCAGCTCGACCTCTCCGCGGCCGTCCATGTTGGCGATCAGCCTGTCGTCGCGCACCGCGATCGTGACCACGCGAGGCGCCTGCCGCCAGTACGGCTTCTGCTCCTCGTAGGTGCCGACGTACTTGGCGAGGATATCCGGCGCGACCTTTACTTCGGCTTTCCGCTCGTCGGATGCTTTGCCGACCCAGTGGTCGAGCATGCGGCGGTTCTCGGTGCAGACCCACTCGATCATTTCGGTGTCGGGCGCCAGTTCCGCCCGCACCGCAACGGTCCACGGTCGCGCGTACGCGCCGGGATCCGACAGCGTCACTTCAACCTCGAGATGACCGAAGTCGCGACGCCGATATCGCTCGGTCATGCGCAAGGCTTCGGTGTGCGCGCGACCATCGTGATCCAGCCATGAACCGGCATTGAACCCGTTGCTCTCGACCACCAGCGTGTCGCCGTCCCAGCGTCCGATCGAGTACCCCATCCAGCTCGGATTCGGCGACGCTTCGAGCGCGCGGCCGTCCATGAAAATCTGACGGTAGGTGAGATCCGGGTTGAGCATGATGATGAGCGTTGGAGTCTGGACGATCTTCACTTGCTCGGCGCCCGTGATGTCCGCCGCCGTCACATACCCGGGCCCGAGCGGCAGACAGACGACGTTCATATAGTCCCGGCCCAGATTCTCGGCGCGCTGTTTCACGAGCTCGTGGACCCACGGCTGGATCTCCTCGGGTTTGAGGTCCGCCACGATGTTGCGGTGGTACTTGGGCGACAGCTTGTTCCAGATGCCGGAGAGGTCCGGCTTGCCGTCCGGAGTTCTCGGCGCAGGCGCCGAGAGGTTCGGCTTGCCGTTGGCGTCGCGCGGGATGCCCGGCGTCGGCTGATTGAGCCACTGTGCCGAGGCGGACGTGCTGCACGCGAGCAGTGCGAGGATGAGGACCGGAACTTTCATGGGCGCGGATTATCGCAGGATCGGGGCTACTGTTCCTCCGTGGCCGCCGTGGCGCGCCCCTCCGTGGTCTCGGCCGATCGGAATTTCTGCCAGTCGATCTTCAGCTTGCGCATCCTCGCCCGCAGCGTGTGTGGATTGATGCGCAGGATCCGCGCGGCGCCGTGCACACCTTCGATTCGCCCTTGCGTATGACGCAGCGCGAGCTCGATGTGCCGCTTCATGACCTCGTTGAGCGGAGCGATCGTGCCCGCCGCGTCAGCCTCCTCTGAAGAACCAAAAGCGGCCGGCCCGGACGAGGTCGGCACCTGCCCCAATGCCGCGGCGACCGCGAGCGAGCGTCCCTGGCCGATCAGCACGGCCCTGTCCATCACGGCCGCCATTTCACGGACGTTCCCCGGCCACTTGTACGTGGCAAGTACGCGCACATCGTCATCTGAGACCTGAAGCGGCCGCACGCCGAACCGGTTCGCGGCGCGTTCCGCGAAGTACTCGGCGAAGGCGCGAATATCGGACGGCCGATCGCGCAGCGGGGGAATGACGATGGGGAAGACCGAGAGGCGATAGTAGAGATCTTCGCGGAACGTCTGTGTCTCGACCATCGCCGGCAGGTCGCGATGCGTCGCGGCGACGATGCGGACGCTGACGTGGACCGCACGCTCGCCGCCGACGCGAACGACCTCGCCGTCCTGCAGCACGCGCAGCAGGCGAACTTGCGCGGCGAGGGAAAGCTCGCCCACTTCGTCGAGGAACAGCGTGCCGCCGTTGGCCTGTTCGAACCAGCCCTTGCGACGGCTGACCGCTCCGGTGAAGGCGCCGGGTTCGTGTCCGAAGAGCTCCGAGTCGATCAGCTCGGACGGAATGGCGCCGCAGTTCACGCGGCGAAACGGGCCGGTGCGGAAGGTGGAATCCTCGTGAATGGCGCGGGCGATGATTTCCTTGCCCGTGCCTGTTTCGCCGAACAGGAGGACCGGCGCATTACTGCGCGCCACCACGCGCGCGCGGCTCATCACCGCCGCCAGCCCGGTGTCGCCACCGATCAGCCGCTCTTCGCCGGCATTCGCACCGGCGTTAATAAGCTGGTCCGGGCCCATTCGGGCGTGACCCTGGCCTCGGGCGGCTTGGCGCTGTGACATCCGATGGGATGATACCAGCAAATCTTCTGGTAGCCGTGAGATATCACGGCCGAAGCGCGTGAAAGGGGCGGATTCTCTCGGATTCTCCCGCCAGCGCGACCGGCGCGTGATTTGCCCTCTTCGTCGTCCTCATGGAACCCACATCGCTCGCGCTCATCGGTATCACCTTCTGCGCCGCCATCGTCAACGGCGCGCTCGGCTACGGGTTCTCGTCGATCACCGTCCCGCTGGCGCTGCTGTTCCTCACCAACCGGGTGCTCAATCCTGCGCTGGTGCCCATCGAAGTCGTGCTCAACGCCTACATGCTGTGGGTGAACCGCGCCGGCATCCCGACCGTGTGGCGACGCGTGATGCCGATCGTGATCGGATTGGCGCCGGGCGTTCTTCTGGGAACGTTGTTCGTGTCGAGCGTGAATCCCGGCTGGCTGAAGTTCTGGACGTTCTGGGCATTGCTGCCGCTCATTCTGTTGCAGGCCGCCGGCTTCCGGCGCCCGATCAAATCGGAGAAAGCGGTAGGGACCCTGTTCGGCAGCGGCGTGGGCGTGCTGTACTCGGTCACCACGATTTCGGGTCCGCCGCTCGCGGTGATGCTGAGCAACCAGGGCTTTACCAAGGGCAATTTCCGCACGGCGCTCGGCTTCATCAGGCTCGCTGAATCGTCGATGACGGCGGTCGCGTACTTTTATGCGGGTCTCTTCACGTGGCAGAGTGCGGCGTTGATGCCCTACATTCTCCCGAGCATCGTCGTCGGCGTGCCGATTGGTGCGTGGTTGATTCGTCAGATTCGCCCGGAGACGTTCCGCCGCATCTGTATGAGCTTCGACGCGTGGGTCGTTGCCTTCGGCCTATCGAATCTGCTGAAGGAGCTCCACCTCGTGCAGAGCAACTGGGCGTTCCTGCTCATGTTCGCCGTCGGCGCCCTCGACGTGGTGCTGCTGTATTACTTCTTCACCGTACAGCTGCCGAAGGTGAAGCGGGAGGCCGACGAAGCGGCCATCGTGACGGAACGGGCCGGCGAGTTCGTGTCCCCGCTGGCCGCGCCGTCCGCCCAGCGCACGTAAATCCGGGATCGCATCCATCCGATATCTGGAGTGACGCGTTCGATGTCACGGGCGTGTTCGTGTGTCTTCGAGGCTGCAATCTGCATGTTCCTGCCAAGCGCTCTCGCCTTCCTGATCCTGCTGGCTGCGACGCCCGCGCTCGCGCAGGGACCGCAGGGAAGCCCATCGCCGTTGGCGGCGCGTGCGACGCAGGAACCCTCTCCGGTGCCCGCGCCGGGGGGGCGACGCGACGCGTTCGTGTACGAGTCGGCCGGCGGTGACTTCCGCGTGCAGCTCGGGCTGCTGGCGCACGCCGATGATCGCGTCATGTGGAACGATGGGGGCGGTCAGCCCGTCGACACCTTCCTGTTCCGCCGTGTGCGCCCCTCCCTGCGCGGGCGCGTCGCGCACCGGTTCGAGTTCTTCCTGAATCCCGATTTCTCGACCAGCAGCGCGGTCGTCGTGCAGGACCTGTATGTCGATACCGCCGTCGCTCCGGCGTTTCATGTTCGCGTCGGCAAACAGAAAACACCGTTCGGCCTGGAGCGGCTGCAGTCGGCGCTGAACCTTCTTTTTCTGGAACGCGCGATGCCGACGGCGGTGGCGCCGAACCGCGACATCGGCGTCCAGGTGCTCGGTGATCTTCGCGGAGGTACCTTCGGCTACGGCGCCGCCGTGATGAATGGCGTTGCGGATGGGGGCAGCTACGAGAGCCACGCCACCGACGGCAAGGACGTGTCGGGGCGTTTCGTCGTGCGCCCGTTTGCGAAGCGAGCCGACCATTCGCTCCACGGATTGTCCCTGGCGCTCTCCGGATCCGTCGGTGATCAGTCGCAGACGTCTCTGCGATCGTTCCGGACGCCGACATTGCAGCAGCGGTACTTCTCATATGCCGGTGGCGTGGTGAACGACGGCACGCGCCGCCGGTATTCGCCGCAGGCTTCCTACTATCACGGGCGGTTCGGCGGCTTTGCCGAGTACGTTTACAGTCGCGCGCCGCTCCGCCGCGACGCCGTGCGCGGCGACGTTGGTCACGAGGCGTGGCAGGCCGCGGGCTCGTGGGTGCTGACGGGCGAAGCCGCGACCGACGCCATCGACGGCGTACGACCGCGGGCGAGCTTCAACCCGGCCGCACGCCATTGGGGCGCCGTGCAACTGGCCGCCCGCTATCAGGCACTCACGGTGGCCAATGACGCGTTCACGCTCGGTTTCGCGGCGGCAGGGTCAAGCCGCAAGGCGGCTGGCTGGACGGCTGGTGTGAACTGGTACTTGAACGGCAACGTCCGCTGGACCTCCAACGTCGAGCGGATCGTGTTCGACGCCGCCGGGCCGAACGGCCGGCCCGCTGAAAACCTCGTCGCCCTCCGCGTGCAACTGATTTTCTGACGTCTCCGCGTCTCCGAAGCCCCAGGCATCCTTCCGCACGACGCTCTTCGCGCCGCCGCTGCGCCCCGTCCCTGGGCGGGTCCCCGCATCGGTCCAGCGCCGTCTGGCTCGCCGGCTGTATTCATCGCATGTGATGGCCAGACCAGTCGTATATAACGGGTTGCCTATCGTATTTAACGGAGGCACGTTGTGAAGCGAGTGGATTCCGCGCACTCTCGCAACCCCTCGGAGCGGTTCGTCTCTTGCTTTTGAAGGACGTGCACCGATTCTGTCGTGTGCGCGTTGCGTCTTCTCGTCATGCGCAACGTCAACGACGTAAGCAGTCATTCATCGCCAGAGGGGTCATGTCAGTCGAGAGAGGTCTGTCGTCGGTTCGAACGAGTGTGCGGAGACTGGCGGTCGTCGCTGTCACCCTGTTGCCCGTTCTACTGCCGGATGCGGCGTTCGCCCAGGCGGGCTCCAGCACGCTGACCGGCGTCGTCAAGGACTCGAGCGGAGGCAGCATCCCGGGAGCCACCGTCAAGGTCACCAATGAAGCCACCGGTGTGTCGCTCGACACCGTGAGCAACGAGGAAGGGCTGTATCGCGTGCCGGCGCTGGTTCCCGGCCGGTATCGCATCGACGTCACGCTGGACGGCTTCGCGCCGTTCGCGCAGCCGTCGATCGTGCTGCAGGTCGGCCAGACGCTGGCGATCGACGTCACGCTCGGCGTCGCCGGGCGAAGCGAGACGGTGAATGTCACCGCCAGCGCGCCGCCGCTGGTCGAGACGCAGAGCTCCAACATCGGCCAGGTGGTTACGCAACAGATGATCGATGCTCTACCGCTGCCCAATCGTGCGGCGTCGTCGCTGGTCGCGCTGGCGCCGGGCGTCATCATGATCGACAGCGGTGCCGGCACCGCCGAAAACTACCCGCTCTTCTCGGTCGCCGGCGGCCGCGCGCGCAATCAGTACTTCAGTCTCGACGGCGGGAACGCCTCGAACGTGGTGGCACTGAATCGTCCGTCGCAGATCCTGAGCCTGCCGGTCGACGCGATGCAGGAATTCAAGGTAATTACCAACAACTATTCGGCCGAGCATGGCCACTCGACCGGCGGTGTCATCACGATGTCGACGCGCTCGGGCAGCAACCGCTTTGCCGGGACGGCATTCGAATCGCTGCGCAACGACGCGCTCGACGCGAAGAACTTCTTCGCCAGCGAGAAGCCGGACGTCAGCCTGAACCAGTTCGGCGGGACGTTCGGCGGCCCGATCCGCAGGGGGAGGACGTTCTTCTTCGGCACGTGGGAGCGCACCAGACAGCTGGTGAGCGATCCGATCATCTCGACCGTGCCGACGCTCGCCAATCGTCAAGGGGACTTCTCGGACCTGCGGACTGCGGCCGGACAGCCGATCGTGATCTACGATCCGCTGACACGGCAGCCGTTTGCCGGCAACGTGATCCCGAAGGAGCGACTCGATCCGGTGGCGCTCGCGGCGCTGCAATACTTCCCGCCGCCGAATCGCCAGGGCACGTCGACCAACGCGGGCAACTACGTCGGCAACAACGAGTCGTCCCTCGATCGCGACATCCTCGTCGGCAAGATCGATCACAAGCCGGGCATCAACGACCTGGTCACCGTTCGCTACTACATCAACAATGCGGTCACCGATGTGAGCGGTTCGTACGGCAGCGGGGTGGCGGATCCGCTCGCCGACACCACTGACGTGCGCGTGCAGAACGTGACCGCCGGCTTCACGCATGTCTTCGGCTCCGGAGTGGTCAACGAAGCGCGGGTGACGCATCTGCGCCGCAAATTCATCGATCGTCACCCTGGCCTGGGAGAGAACTACGCCGCGAGGCTCGGGTTGGCGGGCGTGAGCGACCAGGCGTTTCCCGTCTTCAACATCCCCGGCTACGGACCGTCGCAGTCGGCCACCGCGTCGGCCGCGACCACGAACTTCGGCACTGCGTCGCTCGGCAGTCCGACCGTTTCCCGCTTCCAGTCGCCGATCAAGGACACGCAGTATCTGGAATCGCTGACGTGGTCACAGGGCACGCATGCGTTCAAGTTCGGCGGCGAGTATCGCACCGGCGCGAACGACGAGCGGCGCGATCGCGGTTCGTCGGGCAACCTGACGTTCTCGCCCCTCATCACCAGCAATCTCGGAGCGGCCGGCACCGGCAACGCGTTCGCCTCATTCCTCCTCGGCGAGGTAAACGCCGCCAGCGTTCAGGCGTCGGATCTGCTCCAGACGCGCGCCTCGTACGCCGCGGTGTATGCGCAGGACGATTGGCGATTGAGCAGCCGTCTCACGCTCAACTACGGCCTGCGCTGGGAGGCGGAGTTCCCGCGCTACGAGATCGCCAACCGGATGAACTCGTTCGACCCGCTGGCGATCAATCCCGTATCGGGGACACCCGGCGTGGTGACGTTTGCCGGCGTCGATGGCACTTCGCGCCGCGCGTTCAAGACCGACCTCAACAACTTCGGTCCACGCGCCGGGTTCGCCTATCAGCTGACCGAGGGCGGCAAGACCGTGCTGCGTGGCGGCGCCGGGATCTTCTACGGCACGACGATCAGCAATTCGGTCGGCGACCAGGCGGCGCTGGGGTTCGGCACCAACGCGAGCTTCGTCGTCGCACAGGCGACGACGCAGAGCGTGTTCGTCTTGCGCGACGGCTTCCCGGCCTACTCGCGTCCCGCCCTCGACGATGCGTTCGGCGCGGTGCCGGTCGGCACGCGGCCGACCACATCCGTGAGCTTCTTCGATCCGAACCAGAAGACGCCGACCTCCTATCAGGCGAACCTCGACGTGCAGCATGAATTCGGATCTGGTCTGCTGGTCGAAGGCGGATTCCTCAGCAACAGCAGCCGCCACCTCACGGGCAACGACTTCACGATCAACCAGGTGGCGCCCGAAAACATGGGACCCGGAAATACGCAAGCACTCCGGCCCTTCCCGCAGTTCAGCAACGTCGTGCTCTTGAATCCCTCGATCGGGAAGTCGAGCTACTACGCCGGCTTCGTTCGCGTCCAGAAACGGTTCTCCGACGGCTTCTCCATCCTCGCGCACTACACGAGGTCGCGCTTCATGGACGACTCCGAGTCGGCCAACGAGTACGGCAGTACTGGCAGTTACATGGACCAGTATCATCGCGAGCTCGATTGGGCGGCCAGCGCCAGTGACGTTCCGCATCACTTCGTGATGACCCTCCTCTACGAGGTCAGGCCGTTCAGCGACAACCGCGTTGTCAATGCCGCACTCGCGCATTGGCGCGTCGGTCTGCTGGAAACGCTGCAGTCCGGTCCCGCGTTCACCGTCATCACGACCGCCAACACGACGAATGCGTTTCCGGCCGGTCCGCTGCGGCCGAACCTGGTGGGCGATCCCGCGCTGCCGTCGGGCGAGCGAACGCTCAGCCGCTGGTTCGATACCGCGGCGTTCGTCAACCCGGCGCTGTATACGTTCGGCAACTCACCGCGCTCGGTCTTGCGTGGCCCTGGCATCGTGACGACCGACCTCACCGTGGAAAAGACGATCGGCGTGATCGGTGGAAAGCGGCTCGACGTTCGCGCCGAAGCGTACAACCTGCTCAATCGCGCGAACTTCAACATCCCGGGCTACATCCTTGGTGCCGCCGACTTCGGCGCGATCTCGAGCGCGCGTGCGCCGAGGACCGTGCAGCTCGGCGCCCGCTTCGTTTTCTGACGCTGTTCCAATCGCCCAAATCCCAAGTCCCAAAACGGAAATCCCAACCTGCATACGGCGGTTGGGATTTTCGGAGTGGTCATTGGGATTTGGTGTTCGACGCTTGACTTCCATCCTCCACCTGGTGCCCCATATCAGCCGCTTCGACCGGCGGATCGGCAAGGGCCAGAGAGGATGGTGTCTATGACGCGGACCAGCCTCATGGGCGTGGTCGTGACGGTAGGAATGACCCTGACGCTGCTGCTTCCAGCGGCGGCATCGGCACAGCAGGCGAGCGCAAGCAGCATCGCTGGCATCGTCCGAGATACATCAGGAGCGGTACTCCCGGGCGTGACCGTGGAGGCCTCCAGTCCCGCTCTCATCGAAAAGACCCGCAGCGCAGTGACCGACAGCGAAGGCCGCTACAACATCGTCGACCTGCGTCCCGGCACCTACTCCGTCACCTTCACGCTGTCGGGGTTCAACGCGTTGAAACGCGAAGGGATCGAGCTGACGTCCGGGTTCACCGCGCCGGTGAACGTCGAGATGCAGGTCGGATCGCTCACCGAAACGAGTACCGTCACCGGTGAATCGCCGCTCGTCGACACGCGCAACGCGCGCAAGCAGACGGTCATCTCGAGCGACCTGCTGAATGTTCTTCCGAGCAGCGTCAAGAACCTCAACAACCTG
>Ga0081539_10003930_pt1 | contig 17250 bp, 16 predicted proteins | sample TabmetS4T2R2_FD_71023 | JGI IMG/M metagenome (GOLD analysis project Ga0081539, IMG submission 71023) | Tabebuia heterophylla rhizosphere microbial communities from the University of Puerto Rico - S4T2R2 | ecosystem: Host-associated > Plants > Roots > Rhizosphere ...
ATTGTTCTTCGCCAGCACCTTCGTGATCGCTGCCGTCAACGTCGTCTTTCCGTGATCCACGTGTCCAATCGTCCCGATGTTCACGTGCGGCTTCGAACGGTCAAATTTTTCCTTCGACATCTCGCTTTGTCCCCTGATTTAGTCCAAAAAAATTGCACAGGCTCGAATGCCTGTGCCGTGGTTACTTCGCTACTCCCTGAACCTTTGCAATCACTTCTTCCGCGATGTTCTTCGGCGCCTGCTCGTAGCGCTCGAAGTGCATCGTGGAGGTCGCGCGACCCTGCGTCAGCGAACGGAGGTCGGTCGTGTAACCGAACATCTCCGACAGCGGAACGAAGGCCGTGATCACCTGCGCGCCGCCGACGCGCGGCTCCATGCTCTCGATCCGGCCGCGGCGCGAATTCAAGTCGCCGTTGACCGGGCCGGTGTAATCGTTCGGCGTCACCACTTCCACGCGCATGATCGGTTCGAGCAATACCGGCTTGGCTTTCTTGACTGCGTCCTGGAAAGCAAGCGAACCAGCGATGTGGAACGAGCGCTCGTCGGAATCGACTTCGTGATACGAACCAAAGACGAGCCGGACTTTGATATCGACCATTTCGTAGCCGGCAAGAAAACCGCGCTCCATCGCGTCGCGAATTCCCTGCTCGACGGGCTTGATGTATTCGCGCGGGATCGCGCCCCCCGTGATCTCGTTCTCGAATACAAAACCCTCGCCGGGCGCCGGTTCGATCTCGATCTCGACGTGTCCGTACTGGCCGCGGCCGCCCGTCTGCTTCTTGTAGACTTCCTTGCCGGGCGCGGGCTGCGTGATCGTTTCGCGATAGGCAACCTGCGGCTTACCGACGTTCGCTTCCACGCCGAACTCGCGCTTCATGCGATCGACGATGATCTCGAGGTGCAGCTCGCCCATGCCGGCGATGATCGTCTGGCCGGTTTCCTGATCGGTGGAGACGTTGAACGACGGATCTTCCTGCGCGAGACGATTCAAGGCGACGCCGAGCTTGTCCTGGTCCTGCCGCGTCTTCGGCTCGACGGCGACGCGAATCACCGGCGCCGGAAATTCCATCGCTTCGAGCACGATCGGCTTGTTGTCGTCACAGATTGTGTCGCCGGTCGTGACCTGCTTCATGCCGCCGATGGCGATGATTTCACCCGCACCGGCGTCCTCGATGTCTTCACGCTTATTGGCGTGCATGCGCATCAGGCGGCCGACGCGTTCTTTCGAGTCCTTGACCGGATTGTAAGCGTAGGAACCCGCCTTGATCGTGCCGCTGTAAATGCGCACGAACGAGAGCTGGCCCAGGTGCTTGTCGGCCATGATCTTGAAGACGAGCCCCGAAAACGGCGCCGACGCCTCGGGCGGACGCGTTTCCATCTGATTTGTCTTCGGATTCATGCCTTCGACGGGCGGAATGTCGAGCGGCGACGGCAGGTAATCGACGACGGCGTCGAGCAGCGTCTGCACGCCTTTGTTTTTGAAAGCGGAACCGGTGACGACCGGCACGAGTTTCAAACCGATGGTGCCGGCGCGGAGCGCTTTACGAATTTCAGCTTCCGAGATCTCTTCGCCTTCGAGGTACTTGTGCATCAAGTCGTCGTCAATGCTGGCGACGGCTTCGATCAGCTTCTCGCGTGCGGCGGCGGCCTCTTCTTTCAGATCCGCGGGGATCTCGACGACTTCGTACTCAGAGCCTTTCGTCTCGTCTTTCCAGATGAGTCCCTTCATCGCCACGAGATCGACGACGCCTTTGAGTTGATCTTCGAGGCCGATGGGAATTTGCAGCGCGACCGGATTGGCGCCGAGACGCGTGATGATCGATTCAAACGAGCGGTCAAACGAAGCGCCCGCACGATCGAGCTTGTTGATGAAACAGATACGCGGCACGCCGTACTTGTCGGCCTGACGCCAGACGGTCTCCGACTGCGGCTCGACACCGGCGACGCCGTCAAACACGGCCACCGCGCCGTCGAGCACCCGAAGCGAACGTTCCACTTCCATGGTGAAATCGACGTGACCGGGCGTGTCGATGATGTTGATGCGATGATCGACACCGTTGCGCTCCCAGAAACAGGTCGTCGCCGCGCTGGTGATGGTGATCCCGCGCTCCTGCTCCTGCTCCATCCAGTCCATCGTCGCCGTACCCTCGTGCACCTCGCCGATTTTGTGCGTGATACCCGTGTAATAAAGGATACGTTCGGTGGTGGTGGTCTTACCGGCATCGATGTGGGCCATGATGCCGATATTTCTGAACTTGCTTAGGTCGTTCTTAGCCATGTCTTAACTCCTATGGGTCCTAAAATGGGGACCGATAGGACCGGTTACCACTTGTAATGCGCAAACGCCTTGTTGGCGTCGGCCATGCGATGCGTGTCGTCTTTCTTCTTGACGGCGTTGCCGCGATTGTTGGCGGCGTCGAGAATCTCGGCCGCGAGACGATCCGTCATGGTTTTTTCGCCGCGCCCGCGCGCGTAGGAGACAATCCAACGAATAGCCAGGGCACCGCGCCGTTCCTGGTGAACTTCAATCGGAACCTGATAGGTCGAACCACCGACGCGCCGCGACTTAACTTCGACCGTCGGCTTCACGTTGTCGATGGCGCGTTTGAAAACTTTCAGCGGCTCCTCGCCGGTCTTGTCGCCGATCTGCTTCATGGCATCGTAAAAGATGCTCTCCGCGACGCTCTTCTTGCCTTGCCACATCACGCCGCTGATGAACTTCGTGACCAGCGGGCTGTTGTAAACCGGATCGGGAAGAACTTCGCGTCGTTCAGCTACTCGTCGTCTTGGCATATCTGTCTCTCGTCACTCCGTTACTTACCGGCACTGGACTTCTATTTACCGGCACTTGCCTTGGGCCGTTTCGCTCCGTACTTCGAGCGTCCCTGCTTGCGGTCGGCGACGCCGACCGAGTCGAGCGTGCCGCGAATCACGTGATAACGGACGCCGGGCAAGTCTTTCACGCGGCCGCCTCTAATAAGGACAATCGAGTGCTCCTGGAGGTTGTGGCCGACGCCGGGGATGTAGGTCGTTACCTCGATACCATTGGTCAGACGGACACGCGCGACTTTGCGCAGCGCCGAATTGGGTTTCTTCGGCGTCTGGGTGTAGACGCGGGTACAAACTCCACGCTTCTGAGGCGAGCTCTGGAGTGCGGGGCTGGCCGTCTTGTACTTGACCTGCTGGCGGCCCTTGCGAACAAGCTGATTAATCGTCGGCACTGTTTTCCTCTTCAATGCGTGCGCGTGAGACGCGCAAAAAGGCACCTTGCCTGCCTCTTTCCGGAACCAGTCCGGCAGTCAGCGCAGGCGGCTGCCCTGTTAAAAAATTTAGTTAGAGGGATGTTCTGGCTTCGCTAACGCGGTGGGCGTGGATCGTGGCTTCCCTTAAGCCGAAACTTTTCTGTGGCGTCGCAATCAGATGAGAAGCAGCGCTTCTCAGCGAGTACGCGCTGGAACGACCGGCCTGCCTCTTCTGTTAAGCCAGCCGTGACGCGCACTGTTTACGCCACAATATCTGTCAAACGACCGTTGTTACCGGCCGAGCAACGCCTCCACACCTACAGAACCCAACTGGACGTTGCCTTTGTTTGCTTCAGACCCCGTGTCCGAAACGGCAGACTATACGGGTCGTCGCCGTTCGTGTCAAGCGCAGGCGCTGTGATCCCTGTTTCAGAACAACGACTTAACCAAATACCAGACGCCGATGCCGGCGCCAGCGAGCAGCAAGACCAGCAGCACTACCACCGCCGTCATCACCAGCTTGAACTTTCGATAACGGTGCTTGTCGGGCGGGGCGAGCGAGCCTTGCGGAAAATACGGTGGCGGTGTGTAGGTGGCCATATATTCAAAACCGGTATCAGAATCCCACCAACGAAGTTGGTGGTACTTTAATAACTTACCTAAAGGTTTTGTAGGTTGGGTATGAGTACCACCAACTTCGTTGGTGGGATTCTGATACTGACCTCCAAATTCCTCGAAGTCTAAGGTTTCTTTGTCGGGCCCGGCGCCGGTGAACCACCAGCGGCGGCCTTTTTCTCTTCGTCTTCCTTCTGTTTCTTCAACAAATCTTCCTGGTGCTTGCGCCCTGCGCGAATGCGCTTGATGCCTTCCTTCGCGTCGTCCAGACCGTCCTGCGCGCGGTAGTTGTCCGGGTCGATCTCGAGCGACTTCGAAAACGCTGCTGCCGCGGCGTCGTATTGAGCCAGTCTCGTGTGCGCGACGCCCAGATCGTAATAAATATCGGCGTCGTTGTCCTTCAACTCCGTGGCTTTCCGATACTGACGAATCGCTTCGCTGTACTGCGCCAGGCCCGCGTAAGTCTGGCCGAGATCGTAGTAGGCTTCCGGGTCGTCATCGTGCTCGGCGAGGTATTTTTTGTAAGACTCGACGGCTTTCTTGTACTCCGCTTCCGCGTCTTCGCGTTTGCCCAGCGCTTCGTAACCGAGTCCGAGACGGAACCGCGCTTCCGCCAGTTCCGGGTCAGACTTGAGCGCCTCCTGAAACATCGCGACCGCTTCCTCGTCCTTATCGTCCCGGTAAAGCTGCTTACCCTGCTCGAGCAAGGCGCGCGCCCGTCCCGGGTCCCGCGGCAAATTATTGGACACTCCGCCTGATCCGGCACTATTATTCGCGTATTGCTGCCCCCTCCGCTTGCAACCAGAGGCCAGCGCCAGCAAACACACGGCGCAGATTAAGAGATTCGATCTCATTACTCAGACTCAGCCACGCATTGAAAGCCCGTAGGTTGGGAGATGAAGCAAGGGTATCTAACGCAAATTTCGATAGGGAGTCAAACAGCGGAAGCCCCCGCTGATTGACAGTTTTCTCCTATCAACCGGTTCCACCGCAAGGAGTGCAAAATGTTTAGAAAATTTACCCGACTGGCACGCTACGGTGCCCCGCTCGCTTTGGCCGCCTTCGTAGGTTCGATCCCGGCCGGCGCACAAAAACCGGCTGCGGTCGTCACGACCAACAATCCCCCGCTGACGGTGAACTTAAAGTCCGACACAACCGTGGTGAGCACGTGCGGCGACTCAGGAGCGCCGCAGGTTCGCTTAACTGCAGACGCGGTTTCACCAGAAAAGCGCCCCATCAAGTACCGCTGGACGACCACGTCCGGAACGATCGTTGGTGACGGACCGGTGGTCACCTGGAACCTGGCCGGTTTGAAACCCGGTTATCACAAGGCCTCTTTGGACGTCGTTAGCACCGGCAGCGAGGGCGAGTGTCAGGCGTTTTCGTCAGTGACAGTGCTGGTGAACGCTTGCGCGCCGGTTCGTCCGGTTTGCCCGGCCGTCGAGATTACGTGTCCAACGGCAGTGGCCATCGATAAGCCGTTGACGTTCACGTCACGTGCGACCGGCGGCACGCCGGGAATCACGCCCGTCTACAACTGGACCGTCTCCGCCGGAACGATTACGGCCGGACAAGGCACCGACACGATCACCGTCGACACGACCGGACTCGCCGGCCAAACCATTCGCGCTTCGCTTTCGGTTGGCGGCTACAACCTCGAATGCGCGGCCGATTGCGCGGTCTCGATTCCCGTACCAAAACTGGAGAACCGCCGCTTCGACGAGTTCCCGGACATCTCGCGAAACGACGAAAAAGCGCGCCTCGACAACTTCGTGATCGAACTGCAAAACGATCCGACGTCCACGGCTTACGTGATCGTTTATCCGGGCAAGCACGGCAAGCGCGGTGAAGTGCAACAGCACGCCGCCCGCATCGTGGACTATCTGGTGAACTCGCGCGGTCTCGATCAGCGCCGCGTCGTGACCCTGGTTGGCCCGCAGCGAGACCAACTGGACGTCGAGCTCTGGATCTCGCCGCAAGGCGCAACGCCTCCAAATCCCTAACGCATCAACTTCGTCCCCCAACTTACTCAAACGCCGCGGCCATAAACCGCGGCGTCTTTTTGTACATACATTTGAGACGTTTTGCCCGTACTCTGCGCGTTACCGAACAAGAGTGTAATTTCTTACTCGCAAATTCACAGGAGACAAATCAAATGGTTCGCACGAAGTCGACTTACTGGCTCGCTCTTTGGCTGTTGCTGCTGGCTCTGCCCCTCTCAGCCGCGGCGCAGGACAAAAAGAGCAAAGATAAAAAAGAGAAGAAAGAGCTGACGGGAACGCCGGTGATGTGGCGCGCGCCCGAAGATATCGCGCAACGCAACCTGCTGTTGGGCGCGGGCGGCGAGGAGATGAAGCCGGACATCAGCCGCGTCACTTTTATCGAACAGAAGACCGGCGGCTGGTCGACGAAGTACCGCGTCCGCGACGCCAAGGGCACCGAGTGGATCGCAAAGATCGGCAAAGAAGCCCAGCCGGACACCGCGGCGAACCGCCTGCTCTGGGCGCTCGGTTATGAAACCGAGATTGCTTACCTTGTCCCCAAGTTAAAGATCGAAGGCAAAGGCGAATTCGAAAACGTCCGGCTCGAAGCGCGGCCGAAAGACGTCAAGCGCAGTGGCAACTGGATGTGGGAAAACAATCCCTTCCTGAGCGCGCCGGAGTTCAAAGCCCTCAAGATCCTCATGGTGATGATCAATAACTGGGACATGAAGGACGACAACAACGAGATCCTCGCGCCGCGTAACAGCACCGGCGAGGTCGAGTTGCGCTACATCATCAGCGATCTCGGAGCCACCTTCGGGAAGACTGGCGGCGTTATCTCGCGCAGCCGCAACAAGCCGTCGGATTACGTCAAGGCCGATTTCATTAAAAGCGTCAACGGCGACATCATCGACTTTCATTACGGCGGCAAGAACCAGAAACTGTTTGAAGGAATCACGCTGGCTGACGCGGCTTGGCTGAGCAAATGGCTGAGTCGCCTGAGCGACGAGCAGATTAAGGATGCGTTTCGCGCGGCGAATTACACGCCTGAGGAAGTCGACACGTTGGCGACCACGTTCAGAGCAAGGGCGAACGCGTTAGCCAATCCCGCGACTGCGGCTGGAACTTCGGGTAATTAAGAAGACGGGGAATTACCGCACGACGTCTATCGCGATGAGTTGCTGCCCCGAGATCACAAACTCCGCGGGGGGCAACTCCATCTCGAACACCGGCGACAAAACCGTAGGCGTGTAACCACCGGACGTGCGATCGCTGTTCAGCGTCGCTACGACTGACGGCGGCAAGTTTGGCAACTCGCTGGTGCCAATCACGGCGCCGGGCGTGATGCGAAACAGCTTCACGTACAAACGGTCGCTCTTCTTGATCGTATTGATCGCGCGAACGAGCTGACTGAGATCCGTCGGCACAAACGCTTTCGCCGCCGAGCCTTCCTGCAACGCGCCGCCGTCGCCGACAAACACCAGCAACTGGCCCAAACCCGCGTCGTCGGGAATCTGTAGCGGGATCCGCTGCACAAACTGCTTGCCCGATTCGGTCCTCACGTAAGCCTGAACTTCGACTTTTTCACCGCGCTGAACTTCCGTGCGGTCGAGCGTGATCCGTTCAAGCGTGCCGGCGTATTTCGTTTCCGACGATGAAATGTCGAGCGTGATACCGTCGACTTGCACGTCGTCGAAACCACTCGTCAACAACGCTCCGACAGGGGCGGCGATTGAACCCGCGGCGAGAAGTGCCGAGTTGTTTGCCGAGAAGCGCCGGTCGACCGTGATTGGCTCTTGTCCTTTGACTCGGATTTCGCCTTCGACGCTGATCGTCGAATCGCCGAGTGCGCGTTCGCTGGAGGTGATCGTGTTAAAGACCGTGATGTTCAGCAGCAGCGGCGTCAGAAATGCGTCGTTGACGACTTCGTATGAATACGTTTCCTTACGATCGCGGCTGGTGTGCAAGTTAACTTTGACCGGGATCATCTTCGGCGACGTTCCGAGCAGTCCGAAAATTCCCGACGCGCGGTCCTGTGAAATCGAACCCACCATCCGGCCCGGAACGGAAAGTTTGAACGAATTGTTCGCGTTGGGAATCACGGTCACGACAGAGGATTCAGTCATCGGCATGTCCGACGCGCCGAGACTCAAGAACGGATGGCCAAACGCGTAAATGCGATCGCCATCGCGCAGTGTCACCGTGCCTGCGGCCGCCAGCGAATAATCGCCACGCACTAGTTGCACGCTGATCGAGCTGCCCGGCGGAAACGTGTTGGCGTTCACTTCCGCGAGCGGCGTGATCGCCGCTGAGCCGCCGACGCCGGAAACGGGCAACAGCCCACTCGCCATCAGTTGCGGCGCAAACATCGACAACGATTCCTGGCTGATGCCGCCGAACACGAGTGGCGTCGCGATCGGAACCATCTGTTGACCCAACAACGGCAGTAAAGGCGAACCCGCGGAGACGGGCGCGAGCAAAGGCGCGCCCGAAACCGCCGGCTTCGGCAGGTTCGGTTTCCAATCAACAGAGGCCAGTTGCGCGAAGGAAACCGGGCGCGGCTCTTTCGCTTTCGGGTTATCGTTTTCCGACCCCTTGTTGAAGAGATCGATCATCTGCTTGATTGGCGTGATGCCGGCGATCGGTTCTTTCGCAAACGGAAAACTGAAAGCGATCGCGCCGACGATCTTGCCGTCGATGTAAACCGGTGAACCGGACATGCCCGCGAACACGCCCGTGCGGTCGACGTTTGTGCCGCTCAATTTCGCGATGATGGCTGACTGGCGCGGGCCGGGAAAACCCGGCAGCACGCCGAGAATCTCGACGCCGAACTCCTGTGCGTCGCTGCCGCTGAACACGGTGCGCGCGACGCCTTTCATGCCGGGACGAAGATCCTCGAGCGCGAAAATCGCGGGCGCGCTCGGCTTCGCCGGAGCAACTGCCTTCTGCGCGACAGCAAAACTGGCCAACAGGAAAACAACTAAGGCGCTAAAAATAGGGGCAAATCTGTTCATCGTTTAGGACTATAAACTTCGTCTTAGAAGCCGGTCAAGATAAGATGGATGGCAGCTTGCCGAAAGAAATTTCACAGCTCCAGGGCTTCATCCTCGCCGGTGGGCAATCGCGCCGAATGGGCACTGACAAGTCGCAACTGCGGCTCGAAAACCAGACCTTCACGGAAAGAATCTCCGAGACACTGCTCCAGGTCACGCACTCAATACTGATTGTCCGCGCGGACCAGGACGTCTATCCCGGATGGGGCGCGCTGGGCGGACTTCACGCGGCACTCTCAGCGTGCCGGAGCGAGTGGGCCGTCGTCGTCGCCTGCGACCTGCCGTTTGTCACCGCCGAACTCTTCAAATATCTGGCGTCGTTGCGTACGGACCACGAGGCCGTCGTTCCGTTACAATCAGACGGTAGACCGCAGCCGTTGTCCGCGCTCTACCGGATTCAACCGTGCCTCCCACGGGCCACCGAACTGATCGAGACTGGCCATCGCCGCCCGCTCGATCTACTTGAACTCGTCAACACGCGCTGGGTTCCGTTTACTGAACTCACGAATCTCGCTCAGGCGGAAAAGTTTTTTGTTAACATCAACACGCCTGACGACTATGATGCAGCGATGATGCGAGACCGAGGATAAATGCCGCCCCGACGAAGAATTGGTAAAAGGCTGATCAAGTCTTTGCTGCCAATAGTGCTGGTGATTGTGCTGGCGGTCGTCGGTTCTCTCGCTTACATCGTCTACTGCGTCTCGCGTCCCGCCAGGCGTCCCTACGTCGTCACGCCGGAATCATTTTCACAAATCAGCGGCCGGGCTTTGAAAGTCACGGATGAGACGTGGACCACGCGCGATGGACGCCGCAGTCGCGGCTGGTTGATGAAAGGCGCGGAAGGCGCGCCGGCGGTGGTCCTGTTGCATCGTTACGGCGGCGATCGTTCGTGGCTCTTCAATCTCGGCGTCAAGATCAACGAGACGACGAACTTCACGATTCTCTGGCCCGACTTGCGGGGACACGGCGTCGATCCGTTGGTGAAGTGGACGTCGCTCGGCGCGAACGAAGGCGACGATCTGCTGGCGGCGCTCGAGTTTTTGCGCACGTTGAAGTCGGAACATCAGAAGAAACTGGTGGGCGATTCGTTTGGCGTGTTTGGCGTGGAGCTCGGCGCGTACAGCGCGCTGCGGGCGGCGAGTCGCGAAAACCAAATCAAGGTGTTGGTGCTGGATTCAGTGTCACGTTCGCCGGATGAGCTGTTCAATGCGGCGGTGTCGAGTTGCGTCGGAATTGAAAATGGATTTGTGCAGCATCTTTCGCGGCTGGCGATGAAGGCGTACTTGCTTGGCGGGTTTGACAGTACGCCGGCGTGTGAGCTTGCGCATTCGGTGCGTGACGCGCGCGTGATGTTGTTGTCCGGCGCAGATGCCGGGCAGCTCAAAGACGCGACCGGCTCGCTGCAAACGTGTTTCCCGACGCCGAACAACGTCGAGACGCGCACGGATCTGCCGTTGAGTGGTTTCAGCATGCCCTCCGCGACCGGCGAACAAGGCGAAGCCTACGACCGCGTCGTGATCGACTTCTTCGACCGCAACCTGCGCTAGGTTCGATATCAGCAACCCACCGACGAAGTCGGTGGTACTTGCACATCCTACCGACCTCCGCTCTCGGCTGAGTATGGAGTACCACCGACTGCGTCGGTGGGTTCCTGAGACGCAGCCTAAGGGCGCCAACCGAGGATGGCGGTGCGGCCGTTGTCGCCGATGATTTCAATGTTCGAGGCACCGCGAATGTCGTCGACGTACTCGGCTGGAATGAGCACCACGATTTTTGGTCCGAACGCCCGCGCTTGCTCCAGCGTCACCTCGTCAAACGTCATCACTTCCCCGTCTGCCTTATAAACAACCCGGTCGTGCGCGTAGAACTGCGCCGATCGATCGTCTCCACTGCGAGCAAGCACCGGCGCACCGGCGTAACCACGCGCGTCGGCAAGCTGTAGCAAATCCCTGACCGACTCGCGCTGCGCGACCCGCGGCGCCGCAAAGAGCAAAACGGCGGCCACGAAGATCAAAGTCACTCCGAAAATCACCAGTCGGGCAGTCGGCCCGGGGAGCCACCGCGACTTCGCGTGCATCAAGCCATCAGCGATCAAGAAGGCGGCCGCCGGTAGCGACGGCAAAATGTACCCCGGCAGTTTCGAGACAGAAAAGGAAAAGAAGACGATTGGCATTACCAACCACGCCAGGGCAAACACTCTGACGATGCTAACGGCGTCAGCGCCGCGCCAAACCCACGTCCTTATTTTCACGAGTCCGGTGAGCAGAAACGGAGACCACGGCAAGGCGAGGAGCAAAATGATCGCCGGGTAAAAGTAGATCGGTTGCGGGTGGTGATACTTGTTCGACACGTAACGCGCAAAGTGATGCTGAATGAAAAACTCGTCGATGAAGAGCCGGCCGTGACGCGCGATCACTGGCCCGTACCAAATTGCTGACACTGCCAGCGCGAGCGGCACGCCCCAAAGCAAGCTCAGCCAAACGCCGCGCGTGGGCCACGCGCGTCGCAACAAGTAATAAAGCCCGACGACGCCGAACGGAACCACGATCCCGACGAGGCCTTTCGCGAGCAGTGACAGGCCGACACAGATATAAAACCCGATCAAAGCCACGGACTTTTTCCCGCCGCTCAGCTCGTACACGACGAAAAACGACAAAGCCCAGGCGACCGTCATGGTGATCACCACGTCGAAACTCACCGCCCGTGAAAACACGATCAGCCCAAGCGAAGTCGCCGCCACCAGCACGCTCCAAAAACTAAAGCCGTTCGCTCCCTCAGACCCGTGCTCACCAGACGTGCGCTCCTCACACGCACGCTCCACCACCCGTCCGACGTAACCAACCGCCGCAATCGTCAGCACTCCGCAGAGCGCCGGACCAAGGCGCGCGCTCCACTCGTGCACGCCGAAGAGCTTGAACGACGCGATGATCAGCCAGTAAAGCAGCGCCGGTTTTTCAAACCACGTATGCCCGCCGAGTGTCGGCGTGATCAGATCGCCGCGCGCAAACATTTCCCGCGCCACTTGCGCGTAACGCGGCTCATCCGGTCCAAGCAGCGGCAGCGTTCCGAGTCCGTAAAAATAAAAGGCGATGATGACGATGAAGAGGAGAAGGTAGAGTCGCTTGGCAAGCGCAGAAGGATGCAAGTATATTCGGCTCCGATCCGTTTGGTCCGCGGCTAAATTACAAAAACCATGTCGTTACGTACAGCAGTCATCGGCGTCGGTAGTCTGGGCCGGCAGCACGCGCGCATTCACCGCATGCTCGCGAACGAAGGCCCTTCGCAGTTTGTCGCCGTATGCGATCTCAACGAGGAGACGGCCCGCAGCGTCAGCGACGAACGAAGCGTCGACTGGACAAAAGATTGGCGCGAGTTGATCGGACGCGTCGACGCGGTGAGCCTCGCCGTACCCACGGAAGCACACTGCGAAATCACCTGCGCGCTACTCGAACAAGGCGTCCACGTCCTTGTCGAAAAACCGATTTCGCGCACGCTCGACGAAGCCGACCGCATGATCCGCGCCGCCCAAAACGGCAACGCGCTGCTGCAGGTGGGCCATCTCGAACGCTTCAACCCCGCGATGGTCGCGTTGCGCCCACACGTGCGCCAACCCGTCTACTTCGAGATTCATCGCGTCGGCCAGTTCACGGCGCGCTCGCTCGATATCGACGTCGTGCTCGACCTGATGATTCACGATCTCGACATCGTGCAGTGGCTCGTCGGTGAGGACGTGGCAGTCACGAACATCCACGCGGTAGGCATCGCGATTTTGACGAACAGAGTCGACGCAGCAAACGCGCGCCTGGAGTTTTCATCGGGCGCCGTCGCCAACATCACTGCTTCGCGCGTGGGCACGGAAAAGATTCGCAAGATGCGCTTCTTTCAACCGCACGATTACATCGCGGTGGATTACACGACCAAGCGTGCGTCGGTCAGCAGCCTGGCGCCGCCGACGGCGAGTGGTTCCTGGCCCGGCGTGCACGTCAAACATCTCGACATCCTCGACGTCGAGCCGCTGCGCGCGGAAATCGTGTCGTTCTTCGACTCGGCACAGAATGGTTTGCCGCCGGCAGTTTCGGGTTCTGACGGCCGCAACGCGCTGAGTCTCGCTTTGCGCACGCTGGAACGAATTCGCGAACACGCTGAGCACCCCGGCGTCAGCGAACTCAGCGCGAACGTCCGTTAGTAAGTTTGTATTCCGATGTTCACGCGCAACGAACAACTTTCCGTTTTCCTGCAGCAACACATCGAGGCGGGCGAGTTTCCTTCGGCGGCTTATCTCGTCGGCGAGCGAGAGGAGATCTTGTTTGCGGATGCGTTGGGCCATTCAGTCGTCAACCCTTATCGCATCGCCAACAAACTCGACACGATCTACGACCTCGCTTCACTCACCAAACCACTCGTTACCGGCATGCTGGCGGCGCGGCGCATCGAACTCGGCGAGCTCACGCTCGACAGTTCCGTCTCACACTACTTGCCGGAATTCGAGCGCACCGACAAGCAGATGATCACCGTCCGTGAGTTGCTGACACATACTTCCGGACTGCCCGCCTGGCGCCCGCTGTACCTGCTCGCCGAAGAGGAACCCGAACGCGCCGCGGGCGCGATCGCGAATCTGGATCTCGAGTACAAGCCCGGCACGCGCGTGGTCTACAGCGATCTCGGTTTTATCGCGCTCGGGATTCTGCTCGAACGCATGACGGGGCATCGTCTGGCCGACCTGGCCCAACGCGAGATCTTCGAACCGTTGCAGCTCAAGCACACCTTCTTCAATCCCGAGCTCGCACTCCAAACCGGCATCGCCGCCTGCGAACTCGGAAATGCATACGAAAAGAACATGTGCAACGAGACCGGCGCGGGTGAGTACGCGAAGGCGCGTCAACGAATGATTTGGGGCGAGGTCCACGACGGCAACGCGTATTTCCTCGGCGGCGCCGCCGGTCACGCCGGACTGTTCTCAACGGCCAGCGAAGCGTTTAAGTTGGCCCAGCAATTCATCGCCGAGTCGAGCAAGCTGCTGACGGCACCGACGTGCAAACTGTTTCGGGAAAATATGACGGCGGGTTTGGAAGAAGCGCGCTCGCTGGCGTGGCAACTGGCAGCGACACCCGACTCAACCGCGGGAAACGATCTACCGCGCGACAGTTTCGGCCACAACGGCTTCACCGGAACCTCGGTCTGGATTGACGCCGAACACCGCCGCGTGTTTGTTCTGCTCACGAACCGCACCCACGCGCGCGAGTTGCCGTTCGCCAACATCAACGCCGTGCGGCGCGAGTTCAACAGCCTGGCTACAGCCGAAATCTTAGAGCGGTCCCAATCACATTCAAATCCCCCGGGACACTGACGCCGTCGTTCTGCCGCAGATAATAAAAGTCTTGCGTGAAGTGTTTGTTGAAGACCTTGGTCACGCCGATCGAGAAACGATTGCGCACCCAGCGATTGATCGCCCAGTCGTAGAACACTTCATCCGCCACAAACCACGACAAGTGCCAGTCCTTCGCACCCAACGGATGCTCGAGCTGAAATTTGTTTCGATAGCGGGTGGAGTTTATTCCCGGCCGCCGGAAACGGCGCTCGAATAAATTTTGCTCGCTCAAGCGAAAGCGCAACAGGTTGAAACGCAACTGAATCGGCAGCGAGAGACGACTTTCCCAACCGCGCTGCCGCGCGAAGGGTTGCGTGGCGATGTATGCGTAACTGGGAGAGACGCTGAAATGTTTTCCCACTCGAAACGTCGTGCCCAGACCGAGGCGCTCGTAGACGGGGTTGGTAATGTTTCGACCGAAGCGTAACGTGCCGAGCATGTTGACGTCGATCGTTTTCGTCAGCGGGATCGCAAACTGAACGTCGGTCCACTGTTGATTATCGGTGTGGTCGACCTGCGCTGAAACCGTGGCCACCGATAAACACAGAAGACACGGAAAGAAGATGGTAAGGACCAGCTTAGTTTTTTGCGTCATCTGTGTTCGTCTGTGGGTGTAGCACAGTAAATGAAGTGATCGCGACGACGACACGGTCGCCAACGTGCAATCTCGAGGCAGTGGGTTCAGGCTTCAACCGCGTCGCCATAATCGACTCCCCGCCGTCGCGTTCCAGCCGCAGTCGAATCCGTTCGTACGCGCCGGCAAAAATGATCTCTTCGATAACCGCGGGTGAGATTCGCGTCTGACCTGGAAGCAAAAGGTCGCGCCGGCTCAACACCACGTCTTCCGGCCGGAAAACTATCTTGACGCGCGCGCCCTGCGGAAACTGCTCCGAATCGACCGTCACCGGCACGTGCGCATTTCCCACTTCGACAAAATCTCTCCGGATGACGCCGTCAAGAATGTTCGCCGCGCCCAAAAACGACGCCACGTACGCCGTCGCCGGGTGATTGTAAATTTCATACGGCGTGCCGATCTGTTCGATGTGTCCCTGGTTCAGCACCGCGATGCGATCGCCCAGCTCGAGCGCTTCTTCCTGATCGTGCGTGATGAAGATCGACGGCACTTTCACTTTCTTCAACAGCGCACGAATGTCGCGGCGCAAGCGCGAACGTGTTCCGGTGTCGAGCGCGCCGAACGGCTCATCGAACAACAACACTTCGGGTTTGTAAGCCAGCGTGCGCGCGATCGCGACGCGCTGTTGCTGGCCGCCGGAAAGTTGCGACGGATACTTCTTGCGATGTTCTTCGAGTTGCACCAGCTTCACCAGTTCATCAACCGTCTCGCGAATTTCCTGGCGGCGGCGTTTGCGAATGCGCAAGCCGTAGCCGATGTTCTTCTCAACGTTCATCTTCGGAAACAGCGCGTACGATTGAAAAATAACGCCGACCCCACGCTCGCGCGCCGGCAAATCCGTCACGTCCTTGCCGTGCAGGATCACTTTTCCCTTCAACGGCTGCTCCAGCCCCGCGATGATTCTCAAGATCGTCGTCTTGCCGCTGCCGGAGGCGCCGAGCAACACGAGCACTTCACCCTCGGCAACGTCGAAACTGATGTTCTCCAGCACGCTCGTTTTGCCGAAGTGCTTGCTGAGATCGACCACGCTCGCGGCAGCCGGCGGCGGGTCCGCGATCGATTGCGACGTCTCGAGGTTCTCAACCAATTGTTCCCTTGCCTTCGCCATCTTCAATCAACATCGAGCCAGTCGCGTGCGAAGAAGAGCACGCTGAAAATCAGGAACGAGAAGAGCGCCAGCACGATGGCGATCGCGTTGGCGGCTTCGATCTGTCCTTCGTTGAACTTCGCAAAGATGTAGAGCGGCGCCGTCTGCGTTTTGCCCGCGAGATTGCCGGACACAAGAATCGTCGAACCAAACTCGCCGACCGCGCGAGCGAACGTCAGCAACGCGCCGGAAACGATAGCGCCGCGCAACGACGGCAACGTGACGTGCCAGAACGTCTGCCAGCGCGTCGCGCCGATCGTCGCGGACGCCTCCTCGAGTGAACGGCTCATCGTGTCGAACACGGGTTTGATAACGCCGAACGCGAGCGGAAACGTGACGAAGATATTCGCGAGAATGATCGCCCAGGCAGTAAACATCAACTGCACGCCTTGCGGCGCGAGTAAACGACCGAGCGTGCCGTACGGTCCCCAAAGAAGCAGCAGTGCGAACCCGGCGACGGCAGTCGGGATCGCAGTGGGCAAAGAGATCGTGACGATGAGCGCGTTGCGTCCCCAGAAGTTGTAACGCGATAGCACGTAAGCCGCGAAGAGACCGAAGATCACGTTGAAGACGGTGGCCCAGAAGCTCGTCGCCATCGAAAGCTTCAAAGCAAATATCGCCTCGGGCTGCGTTAGTGCGGCCCAGAATTTATCGAGACCGTTGCTGGTGCCGAAGATAAAGATCGACGCGAGCGGCAGGAACACGAGCGGGAGCATCATAAAGACGAGCATGCCGATACTCAGCGGCCGCACCACATCGAAGCCGCGCACGTGTCGCATTGTCGAAACCGCCGTACTCATCTCCCAATTATCCTCACCTGCCCAATCGTTTTCGTGTTCATCCGTGTCATCCGTGGCCTATTTATGTTGCACCTGGTCCCGAAACACCTTCTCGATCACGTCCGGATACGCCTTGTCCCAGCCGCCGAAGTAATCGATCGTAAACGGCGTCTCGATGTGCGCCAGCTCGGGGTTCGCCTGATTGAACGCATCGTTCGTCGGCGAATAAAAGTGAAACTTCACAAACGCCTGTTGCGCTTCGTCACTCCAGAGATACTGCATGAACGCGTCGACCACCTGACGCTTGTTTCCGCTGACGTTCTTGTCGATCACCACGGCCGGATGTTCGCTGAAGATCGTGGCCTTCGGCACCACGATCTCAACCGCCGCGTTTGCTTCTTTCATCAGCAGCGCGTCGAGCTCGTAAGTG
>Ga0081539_10003931_pt1 | contig 17250 bp, 10 predicted proteins | sample TabmetS4T2R2_FD_71023 | JGI IMG/M metagenome (GOLD analysis project Ga0081539, IMG submission 71023) | Tabebuia heterophylla rhizosphere microbial communities from the University of Puerto Rico - S4T2R2 | ecosystem: Host-associated > Plants > Roots > Rhizosphere ...
GCGGCAGATCAATATCAATCACTCTCAATGTATAGTAGAGCCCTGAGATAAAACGACGTTCCGCGGCTTCCTCACTCAAGTCTTTCGTCGTAGAGACAATCACCCGCGCATCCGACGCGGGTGACGACGGAGATCTGGAATGATCATCCAGCAGCCGCAACAGCCTGTACTGAGTGCGATATGGTAACTGTTCCACATCTCGAATGAAGATCGTGCCTCCACGCGCCCGCTCGAAGAGGCTCCTCGTCATGTTCATGAGAATCGATCCGCAGTTTTGACATGCATTCTTCTCATTGTCTTCATCCGTCAACCACCGCGCGTCACCGGCGGCATCGACGTTGACAAAAGGTCCCCTCCATCGATTGCTGAGGCGATGGATCAGTTGGGCGACCTGACCACTTTCGTTTCCCGTCTCGCCCGTGATGATCACCGGATGGTCGCATCTCGCGGCCCGGACTATATAACGCCCTACCTCCAGAATCTCCTTGGAGCCACCGGCAAGCACATCGGCTTGAGACAGCGCCGCCTGGATTTCGGCCTCTCCCGGCTTCGATCCTTTGCTCCTGACCGCACCGGAAGGAAATGGCACGAGTCGCCCTTTGCCATCGATTCGATTCCTTTTAATAGAAGGCATAGATCTCTCCTTTCGGCTAACCTCAAACTCCGTTTACTACTGCTTAGCGTTGATGGCCGGCCACCCGTATTCGGCAGTCTCCACCCAATCCAAGCCGGTGGTAGAGGTCCAATCGGAACCTGCCGGCATCACTCTCGAAATATAGATTGCGATTCAAGGCGGCGATCACGCGGGCGTTAAACTGGAGGTCCCGATCGCCTCCCAATCTGCGGAACGTGCGTTCATGAAGGACGCGCGGCAGCTTCGATTGGAGGCTAAATTCGAGCTCGCCGATCTCCTCCAAGAGGAGCCTGCCGGCGCCGGCCCGCTCGAATAATCCCTTGTGTTGCGCGAAGGCGCCTGTGAATGCGCCTTTTTGGTGGCCGAATAGTTCACTTTCGATCAGCGTGGCCGGAATCAACGCACAGTTGATTGCGATAAAAGGCTCTTTCGCGCGGCTTGAATAGTGGTGAATGGCCTTGGCGATCAGTTCCTTTCCGGTTCCGCTTTCGCCACTGATGAGGGTCGAGTCCGGCTCGGCGGCCACTTTCAAGACAAGCCTGCTGACTTCCCGCATTATTTCTGATTTGCTGATTACTCCTTCAAGGACTGGCAGAGGTGAGTGCCCCTGCTTCTCAAACCGAATCCCGGTCCCGAGGCGGAGCTGAATGGTGACATCATAGACATCGCCGCTCCCGGCTCCGGCGAAGGTCAGCTCCTGCTCAAGGTAGCCATAAGAAATTCTGAAGCCGCAGAGGTCAATGCCCTTCTCCGCCACGAGCTGCTTGAACGCGTCGAAGACCGTTGATGGTCGAGCACTCCTGCAACAGTCTTCGACGTCTCGACGCCCTCTTCACCTTTTGCGGAGAAGCGAAGAAAAGCCTTATTCCCATGTGATAGATGCCGGTAGCGCGATGCCATAACACTACAAGCCTGGGTACACAACAGCCGCGCTGGGCGGCGTAGCGCGACAACTGTAATGCCGAATGTCCGGGTATCCTCTCGCGGTAGAATCTACATCAAAGAGAATATTTTGTGGGTCGAATCCGACCAAACCATCGATCAAGGTTGGATCCGACCATGGTCGGATCCAACCTTCGGAACGATAACCGTTTGATCTCTCGAAAAGTGATAGATTTCACGGAGAGAGTGTTCAGAACAAAAAAATATTTTTCCTGACAATTGACTTAAAGCATTCGCAGGCGGTGGATCTGAGTCTTCTCCGGTTGAGAATATAGATGTGCTTGCGCGAAGTGTCGATGAGACCAAATCGCTCCAACCGACGAACGGCTGAAGTGACGACGCTGCGTGAAACTCCGAGGATTGCAGCCAGATCTAAGTGGGTAAAATCGAGGTGATCCGAGAGCAAATGGCTCTGTGCGCAGAGAAGCCATCCGGCAAGACGGCTCTCCGTTCGATGATAGCTTCTGCACCCTAGCGCCTGCGCAATCTGGTCCTCGAGACTCTGCCTGTAATCCCGCACCAGATTGTGGAAGGACTCATTCTTTTGGATAGTGGCATGTACGATCCCAGCGTCAACTCGTAAAGCTTCCGTCACCACCTGGATCTCAGCTCTAAACAATGAACTGGTTCCTCTCTCTCCACCAAGGTATCCGATCATTCCGCCCGGTCCAACGGACGTGGCTTCGACGGTCCTGCCATCTTCCACCGGGCGAAGCAGCGAAATGAGTCCGGAGAGAACTAGCCAGGTGTGTTGGTACGAATCACCGAGATCATAGGCGATTTCCCCTGCTTGCCAATGATCTCGGTGCTGGTTTGCAGTAATGAAGTTCTTGTAGATAGATGGCAGAGAGTCGAGTAGTTTATTGCTCGGGGCACGATGATTTTCCATGGGTACTTCTTTCTATTTTCTTTTTCTCCTCCTTGCGGCCCTCTCGGAGCTATCCGCCGTCAAACTCGGAGACGCACTGATTCCGGTCGCAGACCCGACGCGTTTACGATAAACGCCGGCCTGCGGATTTCGCGGGTGAATCTCTTGACTTGCATCCTCCGCCCTTGTTTACGCTGCCCGTGGCTCACATGGATTTCTCAGGCCCACTTGACGCATGTTTGCGAGCATCCATGTATCACTGCATCGTATGGCGACAAATCTCATCGGGCGGGTTTCCTCGATTAACCGCGCACAGGAAAGCGCGCATTCTTGATAATGTTGTTCAATGTAAGGTTTAAATTGGTCAAGCAAAGATTCTCGGACAGGTTTGTGGAAAGGTTGCGGGCTTGACCACGCAACACCTTGCGTATTGTGTGATGGCTATGGCCGGTCAGTTCGGCAATCTGGCGGATCGAGTGCCCCTGTTGTTTGAGCATTTTGATATCCATCCATTTCTCCATCCGCAGCATAAGCGACCTCCGGAATTTGTCGATTTCCCGGGTCACCAAGCTGCTTCATTAAGAGAGGGTGGATCAATTCTTCATGCTGGTTAGTGGGTCACGTTTACATGCTTTTCTACATGGTCGAAGGCCCACAAAGGGAGGCGCGCCGGGACTCACTTCGCTCAGGTTCGGATAGATCACCGGCACTCTGCCGCCGCTCGTCGTACACTGATTGCTGCTGTCCACGATGCAGGCGTTGCCCGGCTGGCTGCTATAGACCATCGCCGTCGCGACGGTGCTCGGCAACGGCGCCGGGGTTCGATCGATCGGCACCGGCGTGATCGAGACGTGCGCCACGTCCGCGCTCGATCCGAGCACTCGCAATCTCATCCCCTACGGGATCGTCATCTTCAGATTCGGCACCTTGGCGTTGGTCACATCGGTCGGCGCACTCGGATTGATCGCCGTATTGAGTGGTTCAACCGCCGGCAGGTAGAACGTATATGGCACCACGTTGGACTGCCCGGCGGTCACGTCGGCGGGCTCTTTGATCGCCGGATAGACCGATCCGGGCGGCGGTTGGATGAAGATCGGCCGCTTCGTGGAAATTCGACTGGACCGGATGAAATATGTAGCAGGATATAGAGATATTTGCTCTCCATCCTCACATGTCACCTTTGCCGAAAGCCATCATGACAATGATCTCAGCCCGACTCTCACTTGATCGGATCGCTGAGGATGTAGCCGTTGACTGTCACGGTCGGCTCCTTTCTCAATTGCACTACCGACACGCTCGCTTGTCCGTCATTATCATTCTTCGGCGTCCAGGTGATCTCCAGAGCTTGCGTCGTCCTCGTCACCGGAACGATCGTCGTCATTTCACCAACGCGAATGGCGTCCGAGCCCTGCGCCAGCTTTCTGACCGCTTTCCGATCGATCGTCACGGCTCTGCCAGCAGGCGTCGGAAGGTATTCTCCCGAAGTTTGCCTGGCGAGCGTCAACGGCTTGACCGAGATCGTATATCGTTTCATATCAGCCGCGAGCAGTATTTCAACCTGTGCTGTCCGATCATCGAGCTGCTGGGTAACAGCAGCCAGGGCTAGGTGCGGCGTATTGGCTCCCTGCGGATAGTTGCGTAATGACTCGTCGCGCCATTTGGTATAAACGGATAAGGCGGATGCTGCCGCTTGATTCGTGAGCTTCTCACTATTTGAGGCCTCACTTTGAATGGTGTTCGAGTCCTGTGCCTGCACAGCGGAGGCGGCCAAGATCAAGAGTGATGTGGATAATAAGAACAATCGTTTCATCTTCTCTCCTTTATCACATTAAATTCCAAACGAGCAGAAAACCCGTTTCAGATAAGCTCGGGGAAATGGTTGAATTCAATTCTGTTTCAGCCAACGTTTTGTAATCCGACAACTCATAATGGCAACGAAGGCCATCACGAGTGGGAGCAGCATCCAATATTATCTGAGCTTGTAGTTTAGTGAGGACATCTTCGCCCAGGCTTTGAAATCATCGAAATTCTTTTGGGTGCCCCACTCCGCCGGGTCCCATCGATCACTGATGCGATTGAGCATTTCTGCCGCCGTCTTCCGATCGCTGGCTCATTCCCGCGCCGACAAAAACTATGTAGAAGAGACGTATTGAGGCCGAATTTCTTCTTCAAGTCTTGAACCCTTAGCAGGGCAGATCAAGCGAGCCGGGTTCAGGCATGGCAAAAGTTTCGATTAGTAGTGCGCAGCCTGAGCCCGCAAGGCGGCTGCGTGCCTCGACCGAGCATGTTGAGCTAACATTATCTAAGCTAGCCCCAGCAACCTCGAAAACTGATTTTCAATCACGCCAACCTTGAGTCTATTCTGATTTGATTTGGTGGATCTTGCAGTTCTATACCAGCCGATAACAATCTTGATTGCTGGCGAATCCAATCAATTAACTGATTCATCGAGTCCGGTTCTAAGCGGGTTGATAGCTCTGCCCATAATCTTTTGATCAACTGATATTTAAGACATTGGCCAATATCCGCAATCCAAGGATAATTATTTATTGGTCCATCTGCCGGAAATGCCTGCAGCACCGCCTCCCAAAGTGAGGGGTGTGGCAATTCGCCAAGCATCATCATACTATCAATCCGATTTTCTATCTCGTCTGTGCCAATCTGATAATCATGATAGAAATCTATTATACTTTGCTTTTCCGAAGCGTTTAGTGGTAAGGGAGAATTCGCACTAGATAATGATTTTATAACAAGTTCTCTTAGTAACCAGGGCCACTGCCATATCTGATACCAATGTGGTGGAAAATTCTCATTGAACCATTTTCTCAATGCATCCGCTGTGGTTAGACCGATTAATCCTTCAAGATCGTCATAAACAGTGGTCAGCACTCTAGAAGATTCCACATGGTAATTGCGATATCGCGATAAAAACTCTTCGCTAGCCTCACTTTCATTTTTTCGGTAGGAAGACCACGCCTCGACCAACCCCGGGGAATCCTTATGACATTCGGGATTGCTCAGGCAAATGAAAAAATAAGTTTCCAAACAACACCGTGCTAAGCTTTTTACCTGATTATAACTGGCAGGCTCAAACGGCAGATTTAATTCCTCTGCGAACCGTGCTGTATGGTCAACACTTAGCATCTGCAAAAAGAAGAACCAATCTAATGTGTCATTCATATGGTCAAAAGCATAAACTCAAAGAACAACTCTTGAGAGATGCCGCGACGAGGTCGGAGGCCAGAACGCAGCAGGGACCAGAAACCTTGGACGGTGTTGACGTAGATTTCGCCAAAACCATCGCCATCATCATATGCAAACTCTATTTGCTGTGACAGATTATTCGATGACCATACTCAGTTCAATCAACCGGGCATAGACGTCATATTCATCAGTCATGACGGCCGTTCCAGAAGCAGTCCTCTCGGTGATAAGTGGTTTGATCATTCGCTAATCTTAATACAATCCATCTCATAAATGCGACTATCATATTGGAACCCAGGGTTTATATAGTCCGTTAGGTATTTATGAGATGGCTTCTAGTGTCGTTCCCATCTCCCTAGGGATGAGCTGGAATTGGTGCAGGCCCGGAACTTGGCACCAACACCCTAACACACAAGGCCGGGAAGAGGGTACATAAACCTATGGCGGCAGGAATTAGCCCTCCACGCCTCACAAAGTCGCTAAAAGATTGAGTCGGCTCTGCCTTCGCTCTTGCAGCCTCGTCAGCTTCATTCAAAGCAAAATCCGGGGCTAAATGTGGGTTTTTACCGCAATCATCATTATCATCATCACAGCGTTTTCTAAATCTCGGTAAGCAGTCATTCAAATTTTTCTTTTCTAGGGCCCATCTCACACGATGAGTTTCGTAAGTTGGGGTACTAGGGTCTAGTTCATCGGTCCTTTGCCTTAATGACCTAGTTAATTTTTTTATTACATCGCCCATTTTTTTACAGTTCATCCAATTATTGCATTCAGGCACGTCATTATTAGGGCCACTCGTTTTGTGCCATGGCTGTGGCTTAGGCCCAAACTTCCAAACTCTTGGTAATAATCCGTACGGATCTGAGTAAGAATTAGGGTTAGCTCCAACATACGTATATAAATTCAGTCCTGCTTTATAGCCAATTGGATCCTCGGTGATAAACCGCGATTCTTGTATATCATACCATCTTAGTCTGTAATACATCAGGCTGGTCAAATCATCCCGCTCTCTCCCTGTATATCCATATCTTGTCCTCACGCTCCCCGCATTGGCTCCAAACGCCTCATATTGCTGCTGCTCCAATAACGCTCCGCTAGGACTGGTCAGCGCGGCGGTGCTTCCAAGATGATCCTGCAAGTAATAGAGCGTTCCAGGCGTCCCGCCCGACTGTCGCAGCTTGTCGTCGACTCCGAGCCCGTTCAAGTAGTCAAAGGCGCTGCCATCGCTCACTCGATCGATCACCACATCCGCCCCGTCATATTGGAACGTCGTGGTCGCGCTGCCGGCGATCCGATTGATTCGTCTTCCGAGAGCATCATAGCCATAGCTTACCACTTGAGCATTCGGCAAAGTCACCTGTTTCAACCGCCCTCGCGCATCCCATTGATAGAGGCTCGTTCCCGATCCGTCAGCCTTGCTGATCGTCTGTCCCTCGACATCAATCCCCATGGTTGCTGTGCCGAACTGGGCGATCCGATTGGCTGCATCCGCCGTACTCACCGTCTTGCTTTGCGGGACCAATGGCGCAGACGCAAGTGACGTGATCGCGCTGATCTCGTCATCCGGGTTGAAGCCGTACTGCAGATCTTCGAGCACGATGCTGCCCGCATTCGTGTGTTTCAGCCGCTTTAATCTATTCACTTCGTCGTATTCGTATGCTGTCGTCACCCCATTCGGCCGTTGCAGGCTCGTTTGCTGTGATAGAACGTCATAGCCATAAGTGAAGATCTCGCTGCCCTGAGCGATCGTTTGCAATCTGCCCGCCGCGTCATATCCATACGCCACTGAGCTGCGATCGGCGGCGATCATCTGTGTTCGCTGATTGGCCTTGTTAAAGCCGTATTGGATGACGCCGAGATTGGTCGTCTCCTTCTTCAATCTATACGCTTCATCGTATTCCCAGGCGATCGTCCCCGACGCGTCGCTGACGCCCGTCCAGCGGCTCGCATCGTCATAGGTATAATTGACCGTCGCGTCGACATATCTCACCTGCTGCGGGCGGTTGAGCGCGTCGTAATCGACCTCCGTTCTCCGCCCGAGCCGGTCAACCTTCGCTTTCACATTATTGACCGCGTCATATTCATAGGCCGTCAATCTTCCCAGCGGGTCGCGTTGTCCGGTCACCCGGAAGAGGGGATCATATTCAAAGCTCATCGCGTTCCCGCGTTGATCGGCGAGCGTCTTGAGATTTCCACGATTGTCGTAGGTGAACGTCACTACTCCGCCGATTCCGTCGGTCATCGTTTTACGCTGTCCGCGTTCATCATAGGTGTATCTCATGACCCTGCCGGAGGGCGAAGTGGTTTTAATCAACTGATCCCCAGCGTCATACTGCATCCGGCTCACTCGCTGCAGCGGATCGGCCGTCGATTCCATCCGGTTCTTCTTGTCATAAATAGTAATCCACTCGCGGTTGAAGACATCCTTGACGCTCGTCCGATTGCCATTTTCGTCGTATGCATAGGTATAGGTCGGATTGCCGGGCGCCGGGTTGGCCGGTTCCCTCACCGTCAGCATTCGGTCTAAATCGTCATAGCTCATCTCAGTAATGCGCCCTTCTCCATCCGTCGTCTTCTTGGGGTTGCCGACGATATCGTATTCAGAGGTCATTTTATAAAGCAGCGCATTATCAGAGTTTTGATTGACCGTCTCCTCCTTCCTAAATGCGTTCGCGTCGTAATCATATTTCCGCTTGTTGTTGAGCGGGTCTTTGGCTTCGATCAGCACCGCTCCGCGGGTGTAATCGTAGGTGTAGGTCGTGATCTTGAGCCGCGCATCGGTCATCGTCGTCAGATTCCCGCGCGGCAGCAGGCTGTTTGGCGCGACCGGATCGTATCCGTAGCTCGTCACTCGATTCAGCTTGTCGGTATATTGCGTCACTTGATTGAGCACCGGATCGTAGTCCGAGGGGCTGGCGAACGTGCGGTATTGCCAGCTCTCGGTCTGGTTCAGCCGATCCTTGACTGACGTCACCATGCCGAAGCTGTTGTAGGTCTTCGTCGTCTCCGGACAGCCGCACGGACCGGTCGTATTGGTCGCCAGGTTCGTCCCGATCTCGCGTTCGATCTTCGATTGCTGGCCCAGTCCATCCGTCTCCTCGATGACGTATCCGGCCGCGTTGAAGCGTTTTGTCATCGTTCGTCCCAGCGCGTCGATGATCGTGATTCCCGTGACCATCGTCCCCGACAACGCATAGATGTAACGCTCGATTCCTCCGTCCGCGAAGGTCTGCGAGATCACCCGCCGATTGCTGTCATAGTTCAGCTGTTTGATCGTATTCCCGCGGCGATCGGTCACTGTCGCTAACAGGTTCGAGACTGTGTAGCTGTAGCTCATCGATTTGTTGAGCGGATCGGTCACCTGCACCAATCTCTTGCCGCTGTCATACCCGTAGGTCGTCGTCCGGTTGAGCGGATCGGTCGCCTTCCAGACGCACTCCGGGCAGTTCGGCGCGTTGTACTGGAAGGTGATCGAGCGCCCCACGGCGTCGGTCACCTGCGTCAGGTTGTCCCCACTGTAGGTCAAGGTCGCCGTATTGCCGTTGCGGTCGATCATCTGTTTGAGCCGGTAATATTGCCCGCTCGAATGCGGCTCGAACCGCATGATCCATCCTTTCGTGCTCCGGTATTCGAGCGTATTGGCGTCGATTCGTCGCACCGTGTCACCGAGTTGCCCCCTGGTTGCGCGGGTCGTGAAGGTCGCGACGCCTCCGCCCGAGAGCGTCGTGTCGTAGCTGAACAATCGCCCGCTCACTTGCTCCGGCCAGACCACGCGGCCCGCTCCATTGGCCTGAAATGTACCCGTCAAGCGAATGTCGTAATTGTCCTTGAACCCGGATCCGAAACGATAGAGCGGGTTCACTCCATTGACCGGAGTAGCCAGATCGCTGGTGAAGGTGCGAGTCAGCGAGAGCCCGCCACGCGCTCCGCCGAAGGCAATGTCGGTCATCATCTCGATCTTCATTCCCGTCGAGTAATCGACTGTCTCTGTGCCCTTATTGACCGGGCAGGAATCATTCGGCCCGGGATTACCGTCAGGCGTGACGGCCGGGAAATGCCACGAGAAGTCTTTCAATCCGACTCCCGCGTCGGGCACGATCGTCTTGCCGTCCGCGCTCACCGTCCCCATCCCGTATTGATACCAGTCCACCGTGTTGTGGTCGAAGGCCCACAAGGGAAGGCGCGCTCCCGGACTCGCTCCGCTCAGGTTCGGATAGATGACCGGCACTCTTCCGCCGCTCGTCGTGCACTGGTTGCTGCTGTCCACGATGCAAGCGTTGCCCGGCTGGCTGCTATAGACCATCGCCGTCGCGACGGTGCTCGGCAACGGCGCCGGGGTTCGATCGATCGGCACCGGCGTGAGCGAGACGTGCGTCACGTCCGCGCTCGACCCGAGCACTCGCAACCTCATCCCCTGCGGAATCGTCATCTTCAGGTTCGGGACCTTGGCGTTGGTCACATCGGTCGGGCCAGTCGGATTGATCGCCGTGTTGAGCGGTTCGACCGCCGGCAAGTAAAAGGTGTAAGGCACTACATTGGATTGCCCCGCGGTCACATCGGCGGGCTCTTTGATCGCCGGATAGACCGATCCGGGCGGCGGTTGGATGAAGATCGGCCGCTTCGGCCCCGCCTGCAATCCGATCAGCAGGAAGTTCCCAGCTCCATCCGTGGTCGCCGTGATGTCCGAGCCGCTCGGCGCGGGCGCCGAGACGGTGGCATTCGGAATCGGCGCGTTCTCGGTCGAGAGCACTCGACCGGCCAGCGTCGTCGCGCCGGAGGCCATCACCGTCAACGATCCGTTGGCCGTTCGCGTCAACTCGGTGCCGTCGATCACGGTTTTGCCTTGCACTGTAAATGAGTAACTCGTCGGAGATAGTGACGGAGACAACTTGACGTTCAGCGTCGCGGTCGCGCCCGCCGTGATCTGAGCCGGGTTGAAGGTCCCCATTGCTCCCGTGGGCAGGCCCGTAATCGACAGGTTCACCAGTTGCGTGAAGGTCGTCTGCGCGCTCGTCACTGAGACGGTATAGGCCGCGGTCGATCCCTGCACCGCCGTCGTCGAGGTCGGCGTCAAGGTCACCGCATAATCCTGGGCCGGTTGCACGACAAATGGCTGCGCGGTCGTCGCCGTTCCCGCGCCCGTCGTCAATTGAATCGTCCCCGTGACCGCGCTGTTGGGAACTGTCGCTCGCGCCTCAGTCGCGCTGGAGAACGCGACGGAAGAAGGGATGCGCGTGCCGCCCGCTCCCGCAAAGGTGATCATCGGATCGGTCGCTCCGACCCTCAGGTTGATTCCCGTCAAGGTCACGAGCGTGCCGACGGGACCGCTCTTCGGATTGAAATCGGCGATCACCGGCGGTTGCGGCGTTCCGCCTCCGACGGTGAAGGTCACGCCATTCGATGTCCCGCCTTGTGTCTGAACGGTAACCGCTCCGGTGACGGTTCCAGCCGGCGCCGTCACGGTCAGTTGCGTGCGCGTCGCCGAGGCGGCCGTGGCCGTCGCAGTGCCGCTCGCTGTCGTAAATCTCACCGTATTGACGCTCGTCCCCCGCTCGTCAAAACGATTGCCGGTGATCGTCACGCTCGTCCCGGCGCTGCCCTGATTCGGATTGAGCGCGGCGATGACCGGCGGCAGTTGAATCTTTCTCAACACCTGATTGAAGGTGTCAGCGACGACGACAGTTCCTCCGGTCAAGACCGCCACGCCGCCCGGCCGGTTGAATCGCGCGACGTTACCAGCGCCATTGGTCAATCCGCGCTGTCCGGTTCCCGCCAGCGTGAAGACCGCATTCGGGTCTCCGTTGAGCGCACGCGCCGGATCGACCTCTCTGACGAGTGAGTTGGTGGTGTCGGCGACGATGATGTGTCCCGCGCCGTCGACCGCGACTCCGGTCGGATCGGCGAAACGCGCTTCGCTGCCCGTCCCGTCTTTGAATCCTCGTCCCGCTCCAGTCAAAGTGATCACTGTCCCGGCCGCGTCGAGCCTGCGGATGCGGTGGTTGCCCGTATCGGCCAGGTAGATGTAGATCGTCTGCCCGTCGATCGCGATCCCCGTCAGGCCGTTGAATCTGGCGTTGGGTGAATCGCCCGTGCCCGCTATTCCATCGCCCGCGACCGTCGTCACATTGCCGTTGCCGTCGATTCGTCTCACTCTCTGATTGCCGGTGTCGGCGACATAAATGCGCCCTACGTTGTCGACCGCCACTCCGCGCGGGCTGTTGAACCTGGCGCTGCCTCCGTTGGCATCGACATAACCTGGTGTTCCGTCGCCTGCGACCGTCGTCACCGTCCCATCAGTCGCGATCTTGCGGATGCTGTGATTGCCGGTATCCGCGACATAGACGTTGCCGAGGCCATCGACCGTTAACCCTTGCGGATTATCGAACTCGGCCTCGGTCCCCTGTCCGTCAAAGAAGCCCTGTAAGCCATCGCCCGCGACCGTCGTCACCGCGCCGTTGCCGGCGACGCGGCGGATGCTGTGGTTGCCCGCATCGGCGACATAGACGGCGTCTCCGGCGCCCGCGGCGATCCCCGCGAGATTGTTGAATTGAGCCGACGTTCCGGAGCCATCGAGAAAGCCCGGATTCCCGGCGCTTCCGGCCAGAGTCGTGACGTTTGAGGAAGCGGCGCCCGGAACCGTCGTCGCATTGACTGCGAAGCCGTCAACGGCAGTCACGACCTCTGTGCCGGTCGTAACGGTGACGGTGCGCGGCCCGAGCGCCGCCGTCGGAGAGATCGTGACCTGTGCGGTGGCGCTCGTCGCGCTGTTGACGGTCAGTGAATTGACCGTGGTCTCTCCGCCGAATGAAGCCGTCGTCTGACCGGAGACCCAGTTTGTCCCCTGCCCCGTCAATGCGACGGCGAGCGACTGCCCTTGCGTTCCACTCACCGGACTGAGACCGAACGAGGCCTGATTCGCGGTGATCGTGATGGTGATGAAAGAGAAGGATGGGCCGACGATCAGGACTTCAATCGTATTATCTGTCTGGAGCGAGACGGTGCGGACCTGCGGCGAGGGGCTGATCGTGTTGAAATTGACCGGGGTAAAAACGTCCACGCCGTTGATCAGAATGCGAGCGCTGAAGACCTTCATTGTTCCGTTACTCGCGCCGTTGCTGACGGTGATCTGATAGGGCGCGACTGCCCCGCTCGGCAATGAGAACTGCGCGATGTAGCTGCCGACGACCGGTTTGACGACCTGTTGCGGTCCCCACACGACGACCGGCGATCCCTGCAGCGCCGCCGGAGCCGTTGATGCAGAGACCGCTTTGAGCGCGCGATGATGACGCGGCATGGCCGCGGCCATGGGAATGGCCGCCAGGTTCCAGACCATCGAGAGGGCCAGCATCGAGACGAGCGCGGATTTCAATCCGCCCGCCCCCTGATAGATCGCAGAGATCGCATTGTTCATCAGTCTTCGCATCGTTTTCATGATCGCTCTCGTCGCTTTTCTCATTACTCTGTCCTTCTCTGAAGTGAGGCCAAGGGTCCCACACATTGGTGTGCGTCTCGACCGCCGGTTACGGGGTCGTCAAGTAGATGCTGAAACTTCCGGTCAACATCTGTAATGGATCCATCTTGATCACGTAAGTCCCCGGTGAGAGGGTTCGCTGAATGTCGTAATCGGCATTGGCGTTGACGGTCTGGGTGAAGATCTGTGTTCCGCTCTGCGTGCTCAAAGTCAGCGTCGAGGGCAAGTTGAATGGGGCATCGAACAGATTTCTGATGTGAATCGTCACCTGCTCGCTGACCGGAACATTGAATGTCAGAATGGCTCCCTGTCCGAGCGAAGGAATAGTAACGGTTTGAGAGGGGTTGCCGATGACGAGCGTGCCGGTCACATCCGGGGGCACGTCATAGAGCGTCAAGACCGTCGTCAGCGTCTTGTTGAATTGAGGATCGACGAGGATCGTGTATTTGCCGCTGGCCGTCAGCGTGGTGGTATCAACAAAAAAGTTCGAAGCCCCTACTTCGCGTGAAAAGAGGGGAGCGCCGCTCGGATAAGTTCCGGGGCTGTAGAGCTTGACGTCGGTTCCAATCCGCGTTGGTGGATTTTGCGAGCCGATCAAGGCAATGCGTTGTCCCACGACGCCGTCGAAGGTCAAGATGACGTTCTGCCCCGGAGCATTGAAAGTGACCGGAGTCGGGAGCCCCGAGGCGGCGATCGTTCCGTTGATGTCCGGCGGCGCCTCATACAGGCGAGCCGTCGCGGTATATGGGACACCTCTGCGTCCATCGCAGCCAACAAACGCAAGATTGTCATTCGGATCGATCAGGATGGTGTATTCGCCCGTCTGCGGTAGCGCCAGAGCATCAACGTAAGCGAATTGAATCTCAGAGAATATATCAGAGGGCAGGAGGAGGCGATCCTGCAAGGGAACAGTAGTGAGTGTTGCTCCCGAGGGTGAAATGATCGAGACCTGCGCATAGATATTGGTCCCTATCAGAGTACTGTAGAAACAAGAGGGCACATCCTCAATAATCAGGCTGACACGTTGGCCGGCGATTCCATCGAACCTCAGGATGCCGACGTTGGTCAATGGCGATGGGTTCGGGTTATTGAAGACGAACGGCACAGACCCGCCAAAGGCGATCGGAAGAGAGAACTCCAGATTGCCCGCGATGAAGAAGTTCTCGCTGCTGTTGATCGTACCGTTAGTGTTGGTGACGGTGATCGGTCCGGTCGTCGCTCCGGTCGGAACGGTGACCGTCAATTGAGTCTTGGTGGCGGCGGTGACTGTCGCGGTCACTCCATTGAACCGGACGGTATTGGCTGAGGGCGTGGCGCTAAAGCCAGTCCCGTAGATCGTCACCGATGTTCCAGCGCCGCCCGCGCCGGGCGTGAAATCGAGGATCGAGAGTTCACTGGCGGCGCGGCGCGTGATCGAGGTGAAGTTTCCCGCCGGGTCGTATTCGTAGACGACGGCCTCTCCCGTCGGAGAGAGGACGATATGAAGACGGCCATTGTTGTCATAGAAATAGTTCGCCGTGCCGCCCTGCTGCGCCATCGCCGTCAGATACAGCGAGAGGCAAACCAGGATCATTAACGCCGTTGTCACAATGCGCCGCAACGGCTCTGCCATCGTTCTCTTCGGTTCTCTCCAAGCCATCATTTCACCTTTCATTGGCGCACGCATCTCGATCCGTGCGCGATTCCCTTTCAAATCGTGGGGTTTCTTGCTCGACTAAATTTCAGTGGTCGGGAGCAGCCATTGCCCCGGCGACGATCTCGCGGTTCGCCGATGTTTGACCGTGGACGTGTGCGGCATTGCGTTCATCGCCCCATTGCGGATGCGCGGCAAAGAATCGCAAGGCGATCTCGTAGGCGAGCGGATCGTCGCGCCACCTGAGATAGAGGGATTGCGCTCGTTCCGCATCCGCCCTTCGCCCTTCTTTACTGTAGATGGTCGTCAGGAATTGCCAGGCCGCGAAATCGGTCGGGTCGATTGCGATCAAGGATTCAAAAGCCGTGCGCGATGCGGCCACTCGCCCGAGCGCCTGGAGCGTCTGCCCCAGGCTCCTCAGCACCTCGCGATCGCGCGGATACTGCGCGGCGATCTGTTGCAGTTCATCGGCGGCCTCGGCCAACCGCTCGTCTCCGCGCAGGATGAGCGCCCGGAAGTAACGCGCGCGCCAGTGCGCCGGCTGATTGCTCGTAGTAGACGGCGCAATGTCGAGCGCCTGGTCCAGCAGCCGCGCCGCCCTCCTCCACTGTTCGCGTTGAGGACCGAACCGTTCCATGCGCATCTCGGCGATGGCGATGTTGACGATCAGGTTGGAATCGCCGGGATTGAGCGCGCTCGCCCGGCGAAAGGCCTCGGCCGCGGGGCTGTACTGGGCTTGCTCCAACAGACCGATTCCATAATCGTTCCAGCGTTTCCACAGAGGAGTCCCGGCCGCCGATTGCGGATCGCCCAACTTAACGGACATCATCTTCTCTTGACCGATCATCAGCTTCGTTTCGGCGGCAGCCATCTCGACGACCGGTAGCGCCAGCTCTCGCTTTTGCCGGCGCAGCACGTAGTTCGTGTATTCCTGATTGAGGCGGCGATAATTGACACGTGCGCGCAAGGTCAGCGCGGCACTATTCTTTCCGGACTCAGCATCAGGAACCTTGAACCTGAAGCGCGCGACATCCGAGCGGCCGGGCAGGAGTGTGTTGTCGTAAGCTTTAATATTGGTCAGCCAGATTTGATGGCGCGTGATCGGCCGGGCCTCTTCATCGAGGATGATCTGTTTATAAACGTGCGCGCTTTCGTCGAGCAGTCCATCCGGCCTGACGAAGCCGCTGCGATAGACCGTCTTCCCGTTGGCATCGAGCGCCTCGAACTCGACCCACGCTTCATAAAGGTCGCGGACTTCGGGCGGGAAAGAGTGAGCCGCGTTGCGGTTGGAGACGACGACCTCGGCGGTCACCTCTTCGCCGGGCAACGGGCTCAAACAATCTTCGCCGTTCGCGGAGAGCGGCGCGATCAATTCGCCCGTTGCAGCGCGTCTGAGCGCGAAGATGTCAACGTCAACTACTTTGTCTTGCAGAAAACTTCTGGTCAGCTCGGCCTGCTCCTTCTGCCCATAGAAGAGCGGCGCGGCGGTGTTGGCGCCCAACCAGCGATGCGAAGCGATCATTCCTTTCTTCGCCGCGCGATCATTCGTGCTCTCGACCTTCGGCATGTGGCAGCCGCGACAGTCCGTCCGCTGTTCTCGCCGGTAGAAAGGCAAGACCGATTCGTGTGATGCCCCCGATTGCTGCCACTCGTCATAGGCAGAGAACCCGCGGATATTTTTGTAGCCGTTCAACGACGGAGGCGCATCGACCTTGTGGCAGGTCGCGCAGAACTCCGGCGATCTCAACAGAGGCCGCATCACTGCTCGCTTGTGCGCGGGGACGTCGGCCAGGATCTGCTCGTCCGAAAAGTCACCATAGATCGGCGTTCCGTCTTCGCGCGCGAGCAGCGCCGGCCTGCGGATCGTGAAGCTGCCCGTGCCGTCGAGTCTCGCCGAGGTGATCGAATGGCAGACGGAACATGTCACGCCTTCCTGATCGAGCGGCGTAAACGGCGCGGCGGTCTTGCCCGAGTCTTTCGCCAAAGCGCCCGAAAAGAGCGCAACCGGCGTATGACAAGATTCGCAGTGCCGCGTGAACTCGATGCCGCGTGTCCGCAACAAAATATCGGCGCTCTCGCGATAGAAAGGCTCGCGCGCGGCATTGCGATGCAACGATGCGGACCAGAATTGATGGGTGTCCTGATGGCAGGAAGCACAGCGAGTCGATGGGAAGAACTGCTCGACCGGAATCAGCTGGCCGTCTTCGGTCCGGGCATTCGAAGGGCTGAATGGTTCGACCGGAACCGGAGGCAGTGGACGACGATCTTCTGCTTCACGTTTGACCTCATGTCTGGTTGATGCCTGACCGGCCATGAGGACAAACCCCAGGCCGGCGCTCAGCAGCACGGCGGCAATGCGTAGCGAACGGATCATCGGATGATCTTTCTCGTTGAAAATTGCCGCCGTTATCGGGTAGGATACACCTTGCTTATACAGTGTAACCCGAGACGCCCAAGCGGCGGCTTTGGTACTCTTGTTAATCAAGCCTTGTTGTCAC
>Ga0081539_10003932_pt1 | contig 17243 bp, 11 predicted proteins | sample TabmetS4T2R2_FD_71023 | JGI IMG/M metagenome (GOLD analysis project Ga0081539, IMG submission 71023) | Tabebuia heterophylla rhizosphere microbial communities from the University of Puerto Rico - S4T2R2 | ecosystem: Host-associated > Plants > Roots > Rhizosphere ...
CAATGAGGATCGGCTTGCCGCTGGCGCCCTTCGCCGCAACGTTCACGATGGCGTTGTAGTCGGCGCCTACGTCTTCACGTCGAAGCGTTCCTCGACCAGTGAAGCTTTCGAGATACGCCTTGACGTCGACGCCAACGACGAAAAAGTCGGCGGACGACAGCACCTCGGCGACGTGCGGGCCGAGATGGGTCCATCCGCCGTCGCCGCTCGACACGACGATCGGTGTGCGCCCACGTGCACCGTACACGTGAAGCACCTGTGGCCGCCCGCGAATGACGAGTGATTCGCCGACCGGCCGATCATCCGCACCGGCAACGGTGGCCGCCAACGAAACGATCAGAAGCGCCGCCAAGATTCTTTGGACCATTGTCATTCCAATATGTGCAGCGACGACGTCGTCGCCGCCATCTGGACACGCCGGTCACGCAGTCCGGTGAACAGCATTGTCTCGAGAAGTGTCACTGCCGACCGGCAGGCATATTTGAACCGTGGTTCCCTGGCCGATGCCGGTCCTGACGTCGATGACGCCGTCGTGCGCGACGACGATGTCGTGGCAGATGGCGAGCCCGAAGCCGGTGCCCTGCCCGGGAGGCTTGGTCGTGAAGCCGCGCTCGAAGATCCGCGGGAAGACGTCCGGCGGGATGCCCGTCCCCGTATCGGTGATGCCGATCTCGACCGCCGGTATCACCTCGGTTCGCAGCGTCGTCGGCCGCACGCGAACGAGGATGCGACCGCCGTCCGGCATCGCGTCGACGGCATTGATGAACAGGTTGACGAGGAGACGGTGCAGCTCACTCGCTTCGCCGATGACCGGTAGCGCCGTCATGTCGCCGGTGACGGTCACCTGAATGTGACGCCGCTCGCAGAGCGCTCCGAACTCGGCCACGACGTCGGCGATGGTCGCCGCCATGTCGATGGGCGCAAGGCGCCGCCGATTCTCGGCTTGTGGCATGCACCTCTCGATCAGCGACACCATCCGCCGAATCTGCGCCTCCATCACGCGAAGGTGACGGCGTCCGTTGTCGCTCAACCCTTCCAGCGCGAGCAATTGCGTGTGGCCGAGCATCGCGGTGAGCGGCGCTCGCAGGTCGTGCGCCATTGCGGCGAAGTCCATGGGCATCTCAACCTCGATGTCGATTGTTGCGCGCCGAGATCGCTCGCGAAACTCGGAGATCTACGAGACTGGGAGAATTCCGAGTTTCACCGGTCGAGCGCGTGGGCGAACATGCTGAGAAGCCCTTGATGACCGAGCGGGTACGTGTCCTCGTCGCCGACGATCATCGAGCGATGCTCGAGACGCTGGTGCGAATCCTGTCGCGTCACTTCGACGTGGTGGGTGCGGTGACCGATGGCGCGTCTGCAGTCGCGAAGGTGGCCGAGCTCGTACCAGATCTGCTCGTCCTCGACATCGCGATGCCCGGGCTGAGCGGCATCGCCGCGGCACGAGCCGTTCGCTCGGGCGGATCGACGGCAAAGATCGTGTTCGTGACCAACATGCAGGAGCGCGAGCTCGTCGACGGGGCCCTCGCTCTGGGCGACGTCGGCTTCGTCGTCAAGGATCGGCTCGTCGCCGACCTGTTGCCGGCGGTCCGCTGCGTGCTCGCGGGAGAAGTCTTCGTGTCGCCGACGGTTCGCCGTTGAACGAACTGCACCGCGGCGTCATGCGCGTGTCACACGCGCAACGTCGAATCAATCAAGAGCAGGAGCCGCATGCGTCTGACGTTCGGCAGGAAGCCGTTCGCGCCCCGCCTGGCGAAACCACATCGGCCCGGCCGACTGGCGACGCTCGTCTACGTCGCCGGCGCGATGGCACTGGTGTTCGCGCTGGATCGACTGACCGGCATTCCCCACGTCCAGCATCTCTACTACTTCCCGATCATCGTCGCCGCTATCCGGTTCGGCCTGCGCAGCGGCGTCGTGTCAGCCGCGATCGCCATCGTGCTCTATCACCTCGCGAACCCGCAGACGATGACATGGCGATACGAGGAGCTCGACGTCGTGCAGATGGCGATCTTCATCGCGGCGGCGGTCGTTGCCGCGCGCCTCGCCGCGGACGCGCGCCGGCTCAGGAAGCTGGCGATGACCGACGACCTCACCGGCCTGCACAATCTGCGTTCGTTCGAGCTGGAGCTGCAGCGGATGGTCGAGGAGGCGCAGCGAACCGCGGCGCCCGTGTCACTTTTCGTTCTCGATGTGGACCGGCTCAAGTCGCTGAACGATCGGTATGGCCACCTGGCAGGCGCGGAGGCAGTGCGGACCGTGGGGCGGGCGATCGCCGACGGCATTCCGCGTGGTGCAGCCGCCTGCCGCTACGGCGGCGACGAATTCGTCGTGGCCTTGCCGGGGATGTCGCTGCCGATGGCGCGGCGGATGGCGGATGCGCTGCGCAGCACCGTCGAGTCGTGCGCTCCCGTGCTCGCCGGCGTTGCCTTTCCGACCGGCACGCTGACGATCAGCGTCGGCATTGCCACGCGCGCGTTCGCGCCCGACAGCTCGGCCATGGTGGATGTCGAGAGCGAGGCGCTCTTTCGCGCCGCAGACAGCGCGCTGTATGCGGCCAAGAACGGCGGGCGGAATCGAACGCACGTCGCGTAAGCCGACCTCGCCATACCGTTTTCTGACCGTTCTCTCACGACATTCACTCGAAGACCTCCTTACGATCTCCTCATGATTCTTGTTGGACAGCCGCGGCGTTTCGCGTGCGCGGCACTGCTTTTCACTCTTGTCGCATGTTCGCGGCTCGAAGCCGCATCACCGTCGCTTCCGCGCGTCGAGGCAAACGACAATCGGCGCCCCGCTGCCACAGTGGAGGCCGGCGTGTTGCGCCTTGCGTTTCGCGCGGCGATCGCCTCCTGGCAGCCCGAAGGACCGACCGGACCCGCTCTCGCGATCGAGGCGCTGGGCGAAGTGGACGCGGCGCTGACGGTGCCCGCGCCGCTCGTTCGCGTGACCGAGGGCATGACGATCGCCATGTCGATCCGCAACGACCTGACCGCGCCGCTCGCCGTTCACGGCCTGTGCACCCGTGGCGGCGCGTCGTGTCCCACTCTCCAGATCCCGCCGGCTACCACACGTGAGGCTCGATTCACGAGCGGCCCGGCAGGGACGTATCACTATTGGGCGTCGAGCCTGGGGGCGCCGGTTCCGTTCCGCGAGATGGCGGGCGCATTCGTCGTCGATCCGGCCACCGGAGCGCAGCCGGACCGGATCCTCGTCATCACGGAGTGGTCGGATCTCACGCCGCAGCAACTCTTCGACATCGTCACCGCCGATGACCAGAGCGCGCGCGGCACGTATACTTGGCGCAGTGGACGCCGCTCCGTTTTTGTTCGAAGTCGCACGCCACGTGCACGACCTGCGCTTCGACGTCGTTCTCATCGGAAACGCCGCGGCGGCGTTGCAGGGAGCGCCCGTTACCACCATCGACTTCGACTTCATGTTCCGCAAGACGCCGGTCAACCTGCGAAAGCTGAAGGCGCTTGCGGCAGCGCTGCGAGCCACCGTGCTGCGACCGTACTATCCCGTTTCCGATCTGGTTCGAGTGGTTCGCGACCAGGACGGCCTGCAGCTGGATTTCATGGCGACCATTCACGGCGTTCGCTCGTTTGCTGGACTCCGCGCGCGCGCTACGCCGATTCAGCTCGGAGACGCGTCACTGCTCGTTGCGTCTCTCTCCGATATCATCAAGAGCAAGAAAGCGGCCCGGCGGCCTCAGGATCTGGCCGTCCTGGACGTGCTCGAGAAGACGCATGAAGAAGCCCGGGCGCAAAGCAAAACTGGCGGCGCTGAGACGAGAAAGCGAACGCGCGCTCGTTGATCTGATTCGCCGGCGTCTGGCCCTGCCGCCAGAGAAGCGCACCAATTTCCTTCGCAAGCGGGTAACGGCCCGCGGAACGGCGCTGTAGGGGCCGCCTCGAGGCGGCCCGGCCTCACTTCGCCAGCGGATCCGGTCGCAGCTGGAAGTGCGCCACCAGCGGCTTCGTGCCTTTGCCGCCTTCGATCAGCCACGGCGTGCGATCGCCGTTGGCGGCCCACAATCCTCGTCCCTTCCATCCGGCCTGCGCATCGTCGATGCGACCATCGAAGCCCTTGGCATAGAACCCCAGCGGATAGGGGACGCGCAGGACGATCATGCGGCCGTCCTTGAGGGCGACGAGGCCGTCATTCAGGTTGCCCGTCGACATCGGCACGTCGTTGCCGAGTCCGAACGTGTTGTGCTGATCGACCCACGAGTAATAGCTCGCCTCGGCGCTGTTCTCGCCGATGCCTCGGAAGCCTGGACCGGGATATTGATAGAAGCTCCAGCCCTCCGGACAGTGATCGCCGGTTGCCTTCGGGCCGTTGAGCGGCGCCTTGCACTTGCGGCGATCGAAGCTGCCCAGATGTCCGCTGCCCAGCGACACCCAGACGACGCCGTTGCGATCGATGTCGGCGCCGCGCGACGCAAAGCCGGGCATCGGCACGTTGTAGACCTCCGCGATCGCTGTCGCCGGCGGATTCGAGCCGGGCACGAGCCTCACCACGGCTCCCGGGTTGCCGTACGTCGCGCCCCACACTGATCCGTCAACGGGACTCGGCATCACCGCGTAGAACGACGCCTGGATCCGCTTGTCCTTGGCCGGGTCCACCGGTTGATCGGGCTCGACGTACGCGTCGCGCGTGCCATTCGCGTTGGTATCGAGAACCAGCGCGGTCCATCCCTGCGATCGCGCGGCATCGCCGGTCTGATCGAAGAGCTTCATGTTCACCCATCCGACCACGGGACCGCCGCCGCTGGTCCACAGCGTGTCGTTGCTGTCGTAGCCGAACTGCAGGTGATGCGTCCCGAAGCACGTGTCGACGAAGGTGTACTTCTGCGTCTTCGGGTCGAAGATGGCGAGCTGACGCGCCGATCGTTCGAGCGGGAACAACTTCGCCGACGGGTGACTCGAGCCCTGCTTGCAGAAATCCGGATTGTCGAAGCCGCGCACGGTCGCCGCCAGCCACACGCGTCCGTTGCGATCGAACATCGAGTTGTGATTGTTGATGCGCGTGTCCCAGATGCGCTCCTGGCCCCAATACGGAGACGGCTGCAGCGGATCGAGCGCCGCCGCATGACCGGCCCCGAGACTGAGCGGCATGTTCGGATCCTTCACCGGCGCTCTGAACACGGTCGCTGTGTTCTTGACCGGGTCGAGAATCGGAATCGAGTCGGAGCTGTACTCGGGGGACCCGACGAGCGGCCCGTAACCGTTGACGGTCGGGAACCGCCTGTCACTCGAAATCACGTCGTGCAGATACTGCTTCTCGTTCATCCAGTCACGGATCGTGACGACGACGTTCCGTTCCACGCCTTGCGGGCGCGACGGCTTGGCGAACGGAAGCTCGCCCTTCGCAATGCGATCGGACCAGTCGCCGAAGTATTTGAAAGCGGTCGGTCCAAGGCGGCTGATGGCACCCATCATCAGCGGACCCGCCTGACCCGACTGGATGCGGCGTAACCACGCCTGCTCCGAATTGGCGAAGGTGCCGAGCGAGGGCGGAATCGTTCGCGTCGACTCCTGACCGATCTGATGGCAGCCGATGCACTGCTGATTCTTCAGCGTTCCGATCCAGTCCCGCTGTGTGATCTCCTTCGGGATGGCGCTCTCGCCGCCGAATTGATTGGCGGCCGGAATTTCCAGCATCGAGTACCAGTAGATCGCCGGATAGTAGTGCGCCGCCGCTGCCGGATTCGGCGCAGGAACGGCGGTGATGTTGAGGCGCCGCCCCGGGGCCGACGTCGCCTTCGCGCTGTCCACCAGGCCATAGCCGCGCGCCCACACGCTGTAGCTCGCCTTCGGCAGATCGGGCACGACGTAGCGGCCGCGGTCGTCGGTGACGACGCTCTTGATGTAGCGGACCGGCAGATCGCGCGTTTCCGCGATCACCCAGACGCCTGCCTCCGGACCGTTCGGTCCTGTCACGACACCGCCGATGTCATCGGGATCGATCGCAACCTCGTCGCCGCGTTGTTGAGCATGGGACGTCGTCAATACGATGCCGAGCGTAACGGCGCAAGCGAACAGAAAGAAGCGGAAGCGCGATGGCGTCATACCTGTCTCCGAATTGGATATGAAGCTCAGACTTTAACGCATGAGGAGGTCTTCGGGGCGCTTCAAATTGCCAGCAATATAGCGACCCTCGCGCAGCCTCCGTGCTACTAACGAACCATCGTGGACGTCAAGGCAACGACCCACCGTCTGTGCCTGGTTTTGATCCTGGTGTACGCCGCCACATGGCGCGTCGCCACGCTCGATCGGCCGTTCGCCTATGACGACGAGTCGACCGGAGCGGCGTATGGGATGTTCGCGCGCAATTATCTGGCGTTCGGAGTTGCGAACACGCGCGCCCTGCCGGTGCTGACCGTCGGCGAGCCACCGCCGGACACGCCGCTCACCTATTACCGCGATCACCCGCCGCTGGTGCCTCTGATCATCGCGCTCACCTACCTGACGTTCGGCGTTGGCGAATGGCAAACGCGCCTGCTGTCCGCCGTCGCCAGCGTGTGCGCCGTGTGGGTCCTGCATCGCCTGGTGAAGCGGGAGAGCTCGGACACGCCGGCGCTCATCGCGGCAGCGATCTATGCGGCCACGCCGATGAATCTGTACTTCGGCGGAATGCCGGAGGTCCTCGGCGCCCCGCTCGTCCTCTTTTCACTGCTCGCCGTCGATGCGTACCTGTCGCTCCACGAGCGTGGGACGCCACGACGACTCATGGGGTTGATCGTCACGCTCACGGCCGCGGCGCTGTGTGACTGGCCGGCATTCATCCTCGTCCCGGTTCTCGTCATTCACTTCCTCGCCACACGGCCGCGCGACGCGTGGCCGTGGATATGTGCGTTCTCGACGGCGGTTCTCGCGGTGTTCGCCGCCTTGTACGTGTACATCGCCCTCGCCGCACGGCTGCCGTGGAATTGGATGGTGCCGCTCTTTCTCCATCGAAGCGCGATCGGAAGCGCATCGTTCAGCGCGACTCAATGGTGGTCGACGGCGGTCACGTTCAATCGACACCTGCACACATTGCCGGTGCTCGTGCTCTCTGGTGCGTGGCTGCTGACGACGGCTCGATCGCGTGTCGGCAGAATTCTGCTCGCGTGGGGAATCCTGCACGTCGCGATCGGCCGGCAGGGCGTCTTCAATCATGAATGGTGGTGGTGGCCATTGACGCCTGGACTGGCGGTCACCGCCGCGCTCTTCCTCGAGTCGTTGATTCCCAGCCGGGTCCGCTTCGCGGGACCCGGCCTACCTGTCCACGCCAGCGTCGCGGCGCCCGGGCTACGCGTTCTTGTCGTCCTGGCCCTGGTCGCCTTTGCGATATGGACCAGCGTCTCCACGTTCAAGGAGCTGTTCCCCGATCGCACCGGTGAACGTTTCACGACGCGCGAGCTCGGCGAAGCGATTCGCGCGGCCGCTCCCACTCGAAGCGACCTGGCCCTGCTCGTGTGGAGTGGATTCGACCCGCAGATCTGGTTTTATGGCGATCGTGCCGTCCGCACGAATATCTGGTCGGTCGCGGATCTCGAACGCCGCCTGCATGAGCAGACGGCGGATCTGATGTTCGGATTTCAGCAGCCGTGGACCGGACCGCCGGCCGGCGTCGTATTTCCGGTGTACTTTCGCGAGGAGATGCAGGAACTGCGCGACTTCCTGCATCGACGGTACCGGCGCATGCCGCTGGCGTCACCGCTGGGCGAGAAGTTCGACGTCTACGATCTGCGTTCAGACAGTATCCGCTGACGGCTCTTGGCCGTGGGATGCGGGGCCGCTTCTCGATGCAGGTGATGAGGTTTATTGCTTTGCCCGCCTCGGTTGCGGGACATACGCCAGGAGGTACGCGCGTCGACGTTCGACGAAGCTGCGCAACGAGTCGGCGCCGCGGGGTCGATCGGCGGGGAACTCGTCGAAGCTATCGAGCTTGCGCGTGTCGACTTTGACGTCGGCGGCGATCAGCGACTGGTATTTTTCCGCGAGCGGACCAAGCCGCCTCCAGTCGAGCCACTTGTCCGCGACGTCACGCACGTAGGTCAGATAGCGCGTGCGCAGCGCCGGCACCGCCAGCAGCTTCGACCGCAACGGTCGCGACGCATCGTCCACACCGACGAGCGGATCGAGCGTGACGCTCGGGATCGCGCCGCCAAACCCGAAACCGCGGGAACCCTCGCTGAACGTCTCGTTCATGTCACCCGGGACGACATGAAAGCGCCCCTGCGGGTCCTGGTAGAGCAGATAGTCGCTCGCCCGCGCCCAATACCCGTCGCCGTTGGTGAGGACGACGTCGACCGCGAGGAACTTCAGCGCTTCGTCGAGGTCGAGCATCGGCGTGAGCGCCGCTTCGAGCTTGTCCGCGGGCGTCTCGTTCAGCGTCTTCGCCAGGCGAATGAGATCGGACCATGCCTTCGGGTTGTCCTTCGATTTCAGCTCGAAGGCGCGCTTGTAGTCCTCGGGCTTGTCGCCCCAGTACTCCAGACCGCCGCGGGCGCGAGGTGACCCCGGTACTTTCCAGCGCACGCCGCCGTCGGTCTTGAATGCTTCCTTCACGAACCGGCCGTCGAACTGCTGGTCGTTGACGAAGATCCCCCAGCTTTCGCCGTTGATCACCACGCGGACGAAGTTGGATTTGAGCGCCGGCACGTAGTCGCGCGCGATGTCCTGTGACAGCACGGTCCGCAGGTAGGTCGGGTCCTCGTGCGAGTTGAGGAGGTTCAACGTGGTGTAGCCGCGCAGCGCCTGTTCCTTGTGCACCTCGTCGAGCGACACGTTGAGCGAGCGTTTGTAGCCTTGCGGCACCATGCGATACGACGAGTTGCCGCGGAAGTGCACGCCGACGTCGCGATAGATCTGTCCGTCGACCGTGACCGTCGCCGGCACCTCGACGTCCGTGTTGTAGAAGGTCGAGAGCTCACGCTCCCAGTCGGCATTGCGGAACGTGATGAAGACCGTCCGTAGCGTGGTGGCGTCGTAGAGCGGAGTCGACGGATACGGGGGCTTGACGTCGGCAGGTGTCAGGGACGGCCCGCGGGCAACCTGCCCCGCCGAGAAACCGAAGCGCTGGCCGCGACGGCTGCCGCCTTGCGATTCGAGATACGCGCGAGCGGCGTCGCGTTCCGTGTCGTTCAACCGCTTGTCGCCGTCCTTGTCGAATCGGGCGACGAGCGCCAGCTCCGGCTCGTCGAAACGGCCGAAGCCGCCGAACTGTGCCTTTGCCGGTTGTGTCGTCCAGGCCGAGACGAGCGCCACGATTGCCGCAAACACCGCGCGCCGGGTCATCCTTCCTCCACCGCCGGGCGTGGTGAAGCCACGCCGGGACGACATACTCTATCCGAACCCGCCTCGCCGCGGCCGCCGGAAGTGTCGCAGTCGGTGCCATGGCACCGCTTGAATCGCGCGTGATTTCGCACGATAGTGACCGCTTCACCGTATCGTGTTCACGCTCACGTGGAGGTTGCGATGGCGAAAGCAGCGAAGCCGGTGCCCGAGGGGTTTCACACGATCACACCAAGTCTCGTCCTGGAGAACGCGGCGCAGACCATCGAGTGGTACAAGCGTGCGCTCGGCGCGGAAGAAGTGCGTCGCAGCGCCGGCCCCGACGGCAAGATCATGCACGCCGAGCTGCGGATCGGCAATTCGCAGTTCATGATGAACGACGCGATGATGGGCGCCAAAGGCGCGAAGTCGCTGGGCGGATCGCCGGCGTCGTTCTGGATCTACGTCGCCGATGCCGACGCACTCTTCAATCGGGCGGTCGGCGCTGGTGCGGAAGTCGCGATGCCGCTGGCCGATCAGTTCTGGGGCGACCGCGCCGGGGCGATCAAGGATCCCGAGGGGATCTCCTGGTGGATCGCGACGCGCGTCGAAGATCTCCAGCCAGCGGAAATTCAGGAGCGCATGTTCAAACAGATGGCACAAGCCGGCGGTCAGCCGTGAACACGTGACGTCACACCCATAGACATCGCCCGTGCCACAGCTCTGGAAACTACCGGCCAACGTCGGCGTCGCCATCCTCAAGCACTACGCCAAGAAGGCGGTGGGCGACGAAGCGCTCGCGATCGTGACCGACCAGGTCGTCGACTGGACGAAGAGCGCGGGTATCGAAGCCATCGACGAATGGCTCAATGGGTCGAAGGCGCGAAAACAGCTCGAGGCGGCACTCGACGCCGCCGCAGTGCGCTTCGCCGCCACTCCTGCCGGCGCCGCCGTGCGTGACGCCGGGTTCACCTGGCGCCGGTCGAAATCGCTCGCCGACGCCCTGTCGCGCATGCGCAGCACGCCGGACGACAGCGACGTGCGTGCCGCGCTGGTCGACAACTTCCGATCCCAGCTGCCCGCGGACTTCCCGGCCGCGGAGCTCGATCGCGCCGCTCTCGAGCTGCTTCGCTGCGTACGCGAAGGACTCGCCACGCTCAAGGACACGGGGCCCGCGATTGTGGCGCAGGCCACGCTGCGCATGGAACGCGATCTGGCGTCGCTGTCGGCGGCGACGGCCGACATCCACGCCACGGTGCAGCGGACCGAAACGGCGATCACGACGTTCGTGGAAGAATTGCAGCGACACGCCGACGCCACGTTCCGGCGCGCATTCATCGACTTCTCGGCGTTCGTCGATGACAAGACACGTGGGTTCGTCGGCCGCCGCTTCGTCTTCGATGCGGTCGATCGATTTCTGAGTGCGGCGACCTCCGGATACTTCGTTCTCGTCGGCGATCCCGGCATCGGCAAGAGCGCCATCATGGCGCAGCTGGTCAAGACGCGGCAGTATTCGCATCACTTCAACATCGCCTCGGAGGGGATCGGGAGCACGCGGCAGTTCTTCCTCAACGCCTGCGCCCAACTGATCGCGCGGTATGGTCTGCCGCTGTCCCTCCCCGACGACGCCGGCGCCGATAACAACTATTTCAAGCGCGTCGTCGCCGAGGCAGCGAAGACGTCGCCGCGCGTCGTGCTGATTGTGGACGCACTCGACGAAGCCACCGACCCGCTGACCAACGCTCGCGTCAACCCGCTCCAGTTTCCCGCCTCGCTTCCGGAGCACGTGTTCGTCGTCGCGTCGACGCGCCGAACCACGCGTCAGATCACGGCCGAGCGTGTCGAGACGTTCACGCTGGATGCGACATCGGCACCGAATATCCGCGACATCGAGGAGTACATCACGGGCGTCGCCGCGCGGCCGGCCATGCAGGCCCGGCTGGCGCAGCAACAGGTCAGCGTGCCCGATTTCGTGGCGATGGTTCGCGACAGCAGCGAAGGCAATTTCATGTACCTGCATCACGTGCTGCCGGCGGTCGAGGCGGGGCGCTACTCGGGTGCGGGCACGCTGCAGTTGCCGGAGGGGCTTGCCGGCTATTACCAGAGTCACTGGGAGGCGATGCGCGGCGAGGACCTCGACGTGTTCGTTCGCGTCAACCAGAAGATCATCGCGTGCCTCGCCACGGCGCACCGACCCGTCACGCTGCGGTTCATCGCCCGGGTGACCGGCCTGACGCCCACCGAGGTGCAGTGGACCGTCCAGCGCTGGCGCGAGTTCCTGCACGAGGCGCCCGGCAAGGACGGCCCCGAATTCCGCATCTACCACGCCAGCTACCGCGATTTCCTCGCCCAGCAAGTCGCCGAATGACATGAGCGGCGGACTGCTGGATCAGGCGCGTCGTCAGTGGGCGACCTACCTGTGGGATCTGTGGCAGTCCGGCGAGTGGGATACACAGCCCGAGACCGAACGCGACTACTCGCAGCGGCAGCTCGCGGCGCATCTCGACGAAGCCGGCGCGCCCGATGCGCAGGTGTTCGCGCTCGTCGACGAACGTTGGCTGCACGCCTGGTGGTCGCTGGATGGCACGTACGAAGGATTTCTCGCCGACGTCGAGCGCGCGTGGCGGAGGGCCGAGCGGGCGCGAGACCTGGTCGTGCAGATCAAGTGCGCCCTCTGCGCCGCGGGTGGGTCGACGTTGAGCGCAAACGTCTCGGCGGAGCTGCTGGCGCTCGCCGTCCAGCATCAGGCGCTGATGCCGGATCAGGCCCTCGCGATCGTGCGGCGGGCCGCCGAGAATGAGCGCGCGCCGCTGATGATTGCCCTGGCGCCGCACCTCCCGCCGCGCTACTACGATCAGGCGCTCGACGTGGCGGCGTCGTTGACTCGCATCTACGGTCATCGTGAGAACCGGGACGCGGTGCTCGCCACGCTGGCGCCGAATATTCCGCCGTCGCTGCAGCCGCGGGCGATCGAGCTGGCGCAGACGATCGGAAGGCAGATGGAGGCCGCGCATGCGATCGCGGCGCTTGCTCCACACGTCGCCGTCGAGCAGATCGATTCGCTCCTGGCTGCGGCGCGCTCCCTCAGCGTCGGTGAGGAACGTGCACGGGCGCTGACCGGCGTCGCGACGCGGCTGAACGGCCCCATCCGCGACGCAGTCGCGGAAGAGGCGTACACGCTGGCGCGGCAGGTCGAGATCGATGAGGATCGCTTCGACCGGCTGATAGCGCTGCTCGACGTGGCACATGGGCAGCTGCGAGCGCGCGTCCTCCGATCGGCGCTGGCGACGGCACGAACCATGCGGCATCAGCGCGTGGATGGTCGTGATGATGCGCAGATGCAGGCGACCGCGCTTGCGGAACTGTTGCCACGGACCTCCTCCACCCAGCGCGAAACGTTCGCCAAGGAGGTCCTGAACGCAATCCGCGGCGGCGGTTCCTCCGAGCGCACGTGGCTCCTCGAGATTACGTGGCCTCATTTGCCTGCGCGATCGATCGGCACCGCGTTTCGCCTGGCAGTGGCGGTCGACGCGAGCGAGTTGCGATACACGTTCGAGGGCCTCGCACAGTTCTTCACGCCGCGGCAATTGGCGGCTGCTGCCCGTCGCGCTCGACGCGTGCGCTCCGCCGAACAACGGACCGCAGCGCTGCTCGCACTGGCGCCCGCAGCCGCCGGAGTGCTTCGTGATCGCCTGACGGAAGACATCGTGAAAGCCGCCGCGCGACTGGACGAGCGTGAGCGCGCGCGGACGCTGTCGGCAGTGGCGCCGCTTGCCGGACCTGGCGTGATACGTCGTGCGCTGAGCCTCGCTCGCCGGATTGCGGACCCGGCCATTCGCGCCTCGGCACTCGCCGAGCTCGTGCGATTCGCCCCTGCAGAACAGCAACTGACGATGGTCCCGGACATCTGGAAAGAGGCGGAGACGTGCGACGACGAAAGACGATTGTCAGTCGTGTCCGACCTCTGGCCGCTCATGCCGCCGACCATGCGCCGGCGTCTCGAGCGGTCGCGACGCGGCCTCGTGCGCCGCGTGGGATCCAATCCTCACGGCGCCGGAACGGTCCAGACACATGCGCTGATGCTGATGCGCGTCCATGGCATCGACGAGGCGCACGTAGCGGCCGCAACCATACGGCGTGCGCACGATCGACTCGAGGCGCTCATCGCGATTGCTGCCGCCGCAGCACCCGCCGACCAGCACCGGAGCGTGCGCGCTGCCATTGACGCGGCGCGGGTCACCGACGACGAGCAGGCCCTGGCGTCGTTCATGAAAGCGGCCGCGCCGCGTGTCGACCTCGATGAGTTGTCCTGTCTGGAGCAGATGGGCGCCCGCGCCGGTTTCTACGCCGACGGACCCGACGATCCTGACCCCGACGAGGATGAAGACGAAGAGGATGACAAGGAAGATGACGTCGACGTCGATGGCGACGAGGAGAGCGCCTCGGCTGGATCGGACGCGGCGGACGAGGACGTCGCCGCCGAGATCGAGCAGGCGACCCGGCTCGCCAGCCAGTCGGACCGGGCCGCCGCATTGCGTCGTCTCGCGCGCGTGGCAGGGCAAGGCAATCTGAAGACGCTGCTGGACGCGACCGCCACCGTGGACGAATTCACCGTACGCGCCGTGCTGGAGGCCATCATGCCCAGGCTTTCCGACGAGCACTGGCCGCAGGCGCTGGACGTCGCTGATTCGATCAACGACCACGACGAACGCGCCGAGGCATGGATGGCGATCGCGCGTGATGGCCGCGACGAGGACCGACACGCCGCACAGGAGGCGGCGCTCGCCGCCATTGCCGAAGCCACCAACGAAGACGAGTACCATGAGCCGCTGCTTCGCCTCGCTGCGGACCTTCCCGACGATCTCATTCCGCGGGCATTCACTGTCGCGGCGGAGCTCCTGCAGCAGGAGGACGAGGAGCGACGCGCGCGGGTGTTCACCGGGCTCGCGCAGGACTTTCGCTCGTGGGTCACGCGCGATGCCGACGCGGCGCGCACGGGCTGGAACGACATGCTGCGCGCGATGTCGCGGCGTCCACGTGCAGACTTCGTCTACGACCTGGCCGGTTTTCATCACCTGGGTCGCCTGCTCGTCGACCCCGCGGACGAGGAATCGTATGTGGCCGCGGTGCGCGAGGTCGTAACAGAGGTGTGCCGGTGGCGATGAGCCGACGCTGGTTTCCTCTCTACGCGAGCGTCGCCATTCTGCTGGGCGTCGTCGCCGCGGCGTCCGCGCCTCGACTCGTGCGGCTGCAGAGCGAGCTCGGGCCGCGCACGCAACGGATCTACGTCCGCTTCGTTCCCGGGCTTTCGGCGGAGGCTCGCGAGCAGATCGAGCGCGACGCCGGGCTGTACGCACGCGAGGAACGGGAGCCACGGACCTGGAGCTACCTGCTCGCCAATCACTCCGCGGAGAACATCCGCGCGCTGCTGAACAACGCGGCGGTCGAGGACACGGCGCACGTCGATCGCGCACGTCTCCGTCTCGAGATCGATCGGCCCGAGTTGCCTGGCTGGTTCCGGGAGCTCGTGCAGGACGAGCGCCTTCCGCAGATCTCCCGCTGGCTCACCGCGATCGCGTTCGCGTTGTTTGCCTGCGCTGTGGTCTTTCTGTGGCTCGCACGGCGACAGATTCGGGCGGCGCTGACGCGAGCGAGTACGGCGCTCGTCGGACTCGCTATCAGGACGTGGCCCGTCGTCGAGCGTCAGGCGCTGCGGGTCGCCGCCTTGTTCGATCAGCCCGCCGAACCGGTTGTCCGCGGTGAGATCGTCGCGGGATTGCTTCTGGGACTGGTGTTCCTGGCGCCGCTGCTGATGTCCGGACCGGGTGACGACGAGGAGCTCGGTCTCGGCGTCTTCTCGAGTCAGATCTACTATCGCGAGCTGCTGCACGGCCGCTGGTTGTACTGGATCAACGATCTGGCGTTCGGCATGCCGTTGCCGCTCGGCCAGCGCTTCGACTTTCATCCGGTGTTCGCCATCGGCACGCTGTTTTCGCTGCGGGTGGCGGTGTCGGCGGTGTGGCTGGCACACGTCGCCGCGATGGTCGTCTATTTCCTTCGGCTCGCCGCACTCTCGGGAGCCGGTCGTCGCCTGCGGCTCGTCCTGCTGGCCTTCTACGTGTTCTCGGTACCGTCGGTGGTCCTGTTCTACTGGACCGACTGGCTGTCCTGCATCATTCCGTGGACCTGGTATCCCGTCGTTCTCTATTACCTGCACGAGGCGCTGAATGGCGGGGCGGAACGACGCTTCTGGACGACGGCGATTCGTCTCGGGCTGATTCTCGGCCTGTGGATCGTCAACTCGCACGCCGGGTATCTGGTGCCGCTGGTCATCTGTCTCGGTGCCTACGTGCTGACAGCCGCACCGCGAACGCGGTCTGTCTATGGCGCGCTCGTGCTGAGCGCGGTGTTCGCGCTGTTGATGTCCGCGGAGCGGATCTACTTCCTCCTGCACGAACGCAGTTTCTTTCCCACCGATCTGGGGAAAGCAACGCAGGGGGGGTTTTCCATCTGGCGATACCTGACGACTGCGGCAGCGCCGCTGCTCGGTCGGAACGAACGGGACCTCCCGTTCATCGGCGGCGCGATGCTGATCGCGGCGCTGGCGTCCGTCTTCGTCGTTCACCGCGTGCGCGACCGCCACGTGCGCGGATGCGTCGTCGCATTCGTCGTCGCGCTGGCAATGGGGCTGATGCCGATCGACTACCTCCGGCCGACCGGGCTGTCCGGAGTATGGGTATTCCGGGATCCGATGGTGTTCTTTGGACTGCTTGCCGCGATCGTCACCATCGGCTCCGCGTTGCAGCGGCGCAGCCATGCGATGCGTGTGGCGATCGGTCTGTTGGCGGTCGTCCAGATCGCGCAGCAGTCGGCGACGGTCAGCAGGGATATTCGCCCGTATCTGAATGGGCGTAGCGTGCTGCGCTTCTATAAAGATCAGGGGACCTCAATTGGTTTCGCAGCGACGATCCAACGTCAGGCTGCCGAACACGGACGGCGGATCTACCTGTCGAACGGGGCACACCAACTGTCACGAGGCTTTCTCACGCCTTCCGGGATCTACGTACCGACCGACTACGCACTGCTCGGTCTGAATCCGGTGAACGGCTGGTTCAAGAACATCTCGATGGATCGTTTCTATCCGTCGCCAATGCTCATGCATGGGGCGATCGGCGGCCAGCAGGAGGTCATCGACAATCCCGCCCTGCTCGATGTTCTCGGGATCGATCTCGTCATCACGGCGGCGGGCGATCCACCACCGCACGGGTTGAGCCTGCTCGAACACCCGCGCGTCGACACGAGAGGCGGCGGCTCCGCCGACCTCGAGATCTTCTGGAATGCCGACGCCTGGCCCGATGCCGTCCTGTTGCGGCCCGACGCGCGCGCCGTGCAGTTGCCGCTCGTACCGGGTTGCGGACACACAGGCGTGATGTGCCGGCAGTTCGAACCGCTCGCCGCCATGCGCCTGCCGGATCGGGTCGTCGTGAGGGAGGAGAACGGCGATTACCAGGTCACCGTGACACCGTCCGTAACCGAGCGGGTCTTGTTCCTCTCCGCGCTCTACCGGCCCGAGTGGGTGGCGACCTCCGCGAGCGCTCGTCTGGACGTGGAGCCGATCGCTGGAGCGTTCGTGGGCGTGAGGCTCCCTCCTGGAACGGGGGACGTGCATCTCGTCTTCACGCCGACGACGCGGGTGGCATTCACCTGGGTCAGTGCCTCTTCTCTGATCGTCTTGCTCGTCGCCGCGTGCGTCATGACCGTCGCGACCAGACGGCACCGCGCCACGCCCCTCGCGGTTGCCTCGCCAGCCTAATCCGGTACTTGTGCTCGACACCAAAGCGAGCGGGTGGCGCCGGGTGGGGCCGCCCCGCCCGCCGCGCAGGCCCGGGGCCCCCAACGCGCACGCTTGCGCGTTGGGGTGGAGAAGCCTCCCCGTTGCACCTCTTTCCCGGCGCCGAGGACGGGTGGGGCAACTCGGCG
>Ga0081539_10003933_pt1 | contig 17242 bp, 19 predicted proteins | sample TabmetS4T2R2_FD_71023 | JGI IMG/M metagenome (GOLD analysis project Ga0081539, IMG submission 71023) | Tabebuia heterophylla rhizosphere microbial communities from the University of Puerto Rico - S4T2R2 | ecosystem: Host-associated > Plants > Roots > Rhizosphere ...
GAGCCCGATGGACTGCTTGGAGCATACGAACTTGCCGATAGGGTTTGTCGTGTCTTTGATTGTCCTCACTACAAGCATCTCTCCGTCACACAAGATGTCGCCTGAGCGTGCACTAGCCAATGCCGGCTACCTCCTCACGCTCCCCCATCTCCCACAAAATGGTACAGACCGCGAGTAAGTTAGCAGGTCTTGCCAGGAAATACTTAAGCCGGAGTCTGGTTCAGGAACCAGATGATGCTCTGTGGCCCCGGATGCCGAGGTACGTCAGATATATCCCTATGGCGAGCGAGATCACGATGATCGGGAAGTGTACCCACGCCAGATACGGGTTGGCCTGGAGATCATTTGCATACCACGTGTAGGACCGTGTGAGCCAGAAAAACAGCATGACGATGCCCATTGCGAGGAGCACTGTGGACTGCCGTCTGGGGAGCTTCACCGTACCGGGGAGTGTAGCAGACCGGGCGGTTCCGCTCGTGACACATCACACTGGTCACGCAAAGTCTCTGACGATATACTGCGCGTAACAAATTGGACGGACATTGTAACCACAAGTACCTGATGTAGAGCATACGGAGGACATGGGTCGTGGTCGAGTTGAAGCAGCGGAGTTTGGATGAGGTAAAGGCGCTGAGCCAGGAAGACGCCGTGGAGATCATGCGCCAGGCTGGCATCGTTGGCGCGGGGGGCGGCGGCTTCCCGACGTACTTCAAGTACAAGAATCCGCAGCCGCGCCTGATCGTGAACTGCACAGAGTCCGAGCCGGGCTACTGGGCGGACAAGATGGTCCATAAGGAGTACTTCGACCAGTTCCTCGAGCTCTACGAGGCGATGAAGGCTATCTTCGGGATCGAACAGGTCATCATGGGCGTCCACTTCAAGGACGAGGAGTGGTTCAAACGCTACGACGAGAACGCTGATGGCCTATACGAAGTCGTCCACGTCGTGGATAAGTACTCGATGGGCGAAGAGAAGACGCTCATCAAGAACATTTTCTACGAGAACAAGGAGAAGTGGGTACCGCGCCGCGTCGAGTTGCCCGACGGCAACAAGCGCCCCGGCCTCCCGCTCGACGCCGGGCACGTCGTCAACAACTCCGAGACGCTGCTCAACATCTACAACGCCCTCTTCTTCGGCAAGCCGGTCACCACCAAGTACCTTCAGATCTTCGGCCCCGACCTGCCGCTCCACCTCTACGAAGTCCCGCTGGGCGCTTCGGCCACTGAGCTTCTCTCCCTCGCTGGCGTGGACGTGGAGGCCGAGGCAGGCAACCTCTCCGTCATCGACGGCGGCCCGTACCTGAACGAGATGGGCATCGAGTCGCTGGGCGAGGGCGACGCGTTCGTGCGGCGCACCACCAACGGCTTCCTCGTCATCCCCAAGGGCGTGGCGAGTAAGGAGTACGCCGGCATCAAGACCAAGCAGCCGGAGAAGGTGGAGTCGTTGGTCGGCAAGGTCAGCGGCGTGAACCTTCCGCTCGGCGGACGCTTCCTCAAGCCGGCGACGCCGCTCATCTCCGAGGGTGACACTGTGGAGTTTGGACAGAAGATCGGCGAGCCCGTGGATGAAGGATTCTCCATTGGCGTGTGGTCCAGCATGGACGGCACCGTCTCCTCCATCGAAGACGAGGTCGTCGCCATCAGCGCCGGCGAGTCCTTCAAGGAAGAGGCCGAAGCCGAGGCGGAGGCCGAGGCGCGCCGGTAGGTTTAAGGCTTCAGGCAACCAGTTCAGTTTGGGCCGGGGCATCGCGCCCCGGTCCTTTTTGTTGCCCGACTAGCGGCGGAGCGTTTCGACAACTTTCCATAGTTCATCGTCGGATGGATCTCCGTTAAAGGGTGGGATGGCGTATCCGCTGTGGGACTCGGCGAAGTCCGGCTGGTCGTCCACGACGAAGTCCACGGTGACCGGGAGCGGGCCGGACTTGCCGAAGCATCCGAAGACGAGGTCTTCGATGCCCAGGGACTGCGCCGCTGCCCTGGCGTAACCACTTCCTGCGCTGGACCACAAGTAGGGATGGTGTCCCATTTCGGCCAGTTCCAGAATCGCTTCACGAACGTGCGGGCGCGGCTCTCCGCCGGAGATCAGGGTTCCCTGCACATCGAAGAAGACGTTCACCGCGCGGGGCGTAGTCAACGGTGGCATCCAGTACGGCATCGTCGAGGGCCATCGTGATCAACCACCCGAGGTTGGGCATCGGGTTCAGAGCATCCAGGTGCGAGATTCTGTAGGCGGATACTTTCTCAGCCTCCTGCCCGGATACGTGATCGAGCGCTCCATTGGTGAACGGCCTGAAGAAGTGGGTGAGGTTGCCCCGGTTCTTCACCCGGCAGAATTCTTCCCACTCGCGGATGAGTAATCCGGCCTCTTCCTGAAACTCCCGGATCATGGCTGCTGCCGGTGAATCATCGAACGGTTCGACATTGCCGCCCGCGTTGCCAGTACAGCTCTATTTTCTCCACCAAGACCACCTGCTCACGGCTGGCCGAGAACAGGAATGCCGCCACCTCCATCCAGCCTTAGGAATCCTGCTCGCCGTTGTTTCCTGGAAGCAGGTTCTGGGCTTGCTGCGAGAGCCGGGCGCGCAGTTCTTCGAAAGAAATGCCGCTTAGCGAAGGGAGTTCGAAGTCGCGGAGCATCCGCGTGAGGACGTTGCCGCCACCGAGTTCGATCCACTCTTCCACCCGCATGCGGGCCAGCGTCTCCACGACCTTGACCCAGCGGACGGGTGCGACCATCTGCTGTTTGAGCGCCTCTTTCACGACTTCGGCTCCCGTATGCACCGCGCCGTCTACGGCGCTCACGACAGGGATCTCCGGCGCGTGGAACTCTACGCCATCGAGCACCTCGCGCATCTTCTCGCCCGCTACCGCCACGTAGGGAGAGTGCGCCGCGAATGGCACCTTCAGGGGGATCTTGCGCCCCCGAATCTTGGCGACCGCATCCCCCAGCGCGTCGCGCAACCCGGAGACTACCGTCTGGCGCGGCGAGTTGTAGTTGGCGATCACAGACCCTTCGGATTCCCCGAGCGCCTCCTCGACCTCTTCAGGGCGGGCGCGCAGGATGGCTACCATACCGCCCGGGATCTTCTCCGCCGCCTCGGCGAGGAAGTGGTCCCTCTGCGCCACCAGCCACAGCCCCGTCTCGAAATCGAAGCAGCCCGCAGCGTACGCCGCCCCGTACTCGCCCAGCGAATGCCCGGCGACCACATCCGGACGCACGTCGAGCTCCCGGCTCTCGTCGGCGTCCCTGGCCGCGCTAACGAAGTGCTTTACCTGATCCGGAATCCGCTTCCCGACCACGCGCCGGATCTCCGACAACATCTCCGGCGCCGGCTCCACTACGCCACCACCCTGACCCGGAAATACGAATGCTCTCATACGCTCGCCAACCTTCTAGATTCGAATGATTTTCGTCCCGCCCAACGTCCGGCAATAGCCGGATGCAAAGAAATATTTCTACCATACGGCGTGGTTCCCCGCGAGATGCTCATGCGCGACGAGCGACCGCGACCATTTCCTGTTAGACGGCTGCCCACCCCCGGTGGTTACGGCGCAACAATGCGCAGGGCGCCCTGAAGCACACGCACCCGGAAGCTACGGGTGGGGGCCAGGATCTCACCGTCTACGTGCGCCGGGACGCTCTTTGCCATCTCCACCCCGACCTCGCGGGCCCGTATCATGTGGACTTTCGGGCTCCGGAGCAGGGTCCCGTTCAGTGCCATTGGTATGAGCCGCAGTACCTCGGCGCGGTTGACCTCTTCGGACCAGATCACGTCGAACAACCCGTCATCCAGCCTTGCCTCCGGGGCAAGTCTGAACCTTGCCCCGTACGTGGTCCCGAGCGCCACCGCAACCAGTATGGTCCTAGCCTCCACGCGCTCCCCGTCCAGCGTCAGCGTGGCCTCGTGGCATTCGAAGCCGAGGAGCAGTCTCGCGACCGACCACAGGTAGCCCCCGAAACCTCCGAGGTACCTGGGCGCCTCGGTCACCCCGGCGGCGACCTCAGCGTCGAATCCGATACCGAGCCCGTTGTTGAACCGGATGCCGTTGACCTCGCCCACGTCCACCGTGCGCACCTTCCCAGCGGCCAGAACCTCCAGCGCCTGCCGCAGCCGGGTGCCCACCCCAAGCGCCTTGACGTAGTCGTTGCCGCTGCCCACAGGCAGCACGCCCATCGTCCGCCCGGTCCCGGCGCAGGCAGCCGCCACCTCGTGTATCGTGCCGTCGCCCCCGGCCGCTATGACCAGCGCATCGTCGGGGAGGTCGGATACTATCCGTCCGGCGTGCCTCGGTCCCTCCGTGACGTGCCAGATCACCTCTCCCCCACCAGCCAACGAGCGCGAGATCTCCACCCGCCACGAAGTCGCCCGGCCCTTGTTGGCCGCCGGATTGAACACCACATGTCTCGCTATCTTCCCCATGATCCCGCCCTGAGAATACCAGCACCGTCTCCCCGAAACTCGTTCCCCACAGCGTATAAACCTCTAGTACAGGTTAATAATTGACCGCGATCGATGCCTGGAAACCTTCAGGCAGGACATCAGGTTGGTCGAGATTCTCACGTTCTCTGAACGCGCCATCATCGAGCAGGCCCACCGCGCAAAAGAAACGTCGCGGGAAAACCGTAGCCGGAAGCCGGGTGGCCTTCGAATCACACACCACCCATTTTCAGGCCACGACAAATGTAAGCGTAAAGCAAAGGCACATACTTTCTTGATGCTCGGGGTCAGAGTCGCCTCTGGGCAGGAAGGGAGTACAATACCTGGCCATATGGGGAGTACGTTTGAGGATTGCCTGCATTTGGAAGGCTTGCGCGTGTCCGCGGGGAATGGGTTTCGATGTCCGGTCTGCGAAGAGAGGCTGGATGTTGCTGACGTGACGCGGTGGGTTGGAGAGGCTGAAAGAGCCCGAGATGAAGCTTACTCTATGATCGAAGGTGACGAGTTTTCCCGGATCGTCCAGGCGGAGCGGCAGCGGGAAGTTTATCGCCGCCGGAAGGTGATGTACGAGTTGCAGAGTGTACCGCGGACGGCCACGGCGAGGCCGGAGATGATCCTGGTGGTCTACGACTTGCGGCTGGACCGTTACGAGTGCAGGATCTTCTACAAAGAACCCCGTCCTGCAGGCGTCACGGAGCTGGTGAGCGTGGGCGCTGCGGACGGTGAGATCCTCGACCTCCGCTCGCATATGGACCCGAACGTGCGGCTCGTCGCGGACAAGGTAGAGGAATTTCACCTGCTACGCTCGAAGGCTTCCGAGGATGAGCCTGCACCGCTGCGGCGGGTTTTCTACACCAACGAATTCTGAGCTTTCCGACCGCCCTGTCGCAAGTGATCCACGTATCCTGGCGGTTGCGGCGGCCGGCGGTTAGAATAGCGCCGTAATTGATGGCGTTCCGAAAGGCACGGTGCGATGAGCGGGAGTAACTTCATGATGATGGTCTTCATGATCCTGATACTCCTCTTCATCATCATGCAGCTAGGACCCCTGATCTCGGCTTTCTGAGAGCGGGTACGCCGCGAGGGTCGCGTACTCGGCCCCCGTCTTTCCCAACACACTCCGCACCAGTTCCACCTCCCGCACAGTAAACTTCAGCCCCTGCGCGGCGACTTCGGGTAACTCCAGCCTGGCCGGACGGCCGCGGGCTCGCCCGAGCGTAACGTGCGGCCTGTAGGCCCGGTTCTCTCGCTCGAAGCCGACGCCTTCGAGGGAACTCTCCAGGTCTTCTGCCAGGGATTGCAGCCGTTCGCCGCCCTCCCCGATACCAGCCCAAACCACCCGGGCTTTCTTCGTTGCCGGGAACGCCCCGAATCCGGTTGTCTCAGCCACGAAAGGTTCGTAACGAGCGCACACCTCTGTGAGGACATCGCGCACGCCGTCAAGTTCCGCTTCTGGCACTTCGCCGAGGAACTTCAGGGTCAGGTGGACATTCTCGGGCCGGGACCACCGGACGTTTCCCCGCGAGGGGAGATCCCGCGCCGCCCGGAGCAGCGCTTCGCGGACTTCCGAAGGCGGGAAGATGGCGGCGAATACCCGCAAGGTCCCTCAGCCGGCGGTTTCGCGGAAGCGGGCGGCGCGATTTGAGATCAGGGCGGCCGTGGCCCCGGCGCCGACGCCGTTATCCACGTTGACCACCGAGAGTCCGGGGGAGCAGCTCTGGAGCATGCCCAGGATGGCGGCGGTTCCGTCGCCGCCGAGGCCGTAGCCCGTGGAGGTGGGAAGCCCGATGACCGGCACGTCCACCAGGGCCGAGATGACGGTTGGGAGCGCACCCTCCATGCCGGCGGCCACGATCAGGGCGTCCGGGTCGAAGCCGCGTAACTCCCGCAAGGGCTGTGCCAGCCGGTGTATACCGGCCACACCGACATCGTGGAAGCTCATCACCTCCGCGCCCATCTCCCGGGCGACGGCGACGGCCTCTTCAAGCACGGGCAGGTCTGAGGTCCCTGCACATACGGCCGCGATGCGTCCGCCCGTGGGTTGTGGATCTCCCTCCCCCACGATGAGGGAGCGGCCAGCTTCCCTGATTGGCACTTCGGGCAGTGTGTTTTCGATCTCGGTCTGGTGCTCCGGCGAAGGGTTGCTCACCACCACACGATTCCGGGAACCGAGGAAAGCGCCGCAGATCTTCGCCACCTGCGCTGGCGTCTTGCCCCTGGCGTAGACGACCTCGGGAACGCCCTTGCGGGAGGAGCGTCCCAGGTCCAGGACGGCGAACTCGTCCAGATATCGCACCTCGCCGTTGCCCAACCGGTCCGCCGCCGCAGACGGGGAGAGTGCGCCGCTCGCCACGGCTTCCAGCATCCCGCGCAGCCTGTCGTTCGACTCGTCCGTCATGCGGTCCAGTGTAACCTTTCGGGCTGGCGGGTAGGATTTCGAAGGTTTTGCGCCCAGGTTGTCCGAATAGAAAGTGGCTCGATGACGGTATTGCAGTTGATCTTCTCGGCGCTCGTGATCGTCTTAGCAGCAGCATTGTTCACGAACGCCGTCGAGATACTGGGCGACCGCTTGAGCCTGGGACAGGGCGCGGTGGGGAGCGTGCTCGCCGCCGTTGGCACCGCGTTACCGGAAACCATGATCCCGTTCGTCGCCGTGGCCGCGACGCTTCTGGGTGGTGGGAGCGCCGCCAGCGGGGAGATCGGGGTCGGTGCGATCCTGGGCGCGCCTTTCCTGCTGGCGACCCTGGCCATGTTCGTGGCCGGTGTCTCTATCCTGGCCTTCCGCCGCCGCCGCGAGACCGACGACGATCTAGTGGTGGACAAGCAGACCGCGCGGCGGGATATGATCTTCTTCCTCATCTGCTTTGCCGCGGGCGCGGGGACTGGCCTCGTGCCGCTGCCGTTCGTGGTCAAGGCCATCCTGGCTGTGGGCCTGGTGGCGGCGTACGGTTTGCATATCTATCACACGTTGAAGGCAGGTGGAGAAAGCATAGAAAACCCGCCGGACAGCCTCACGCTCTGGCCCTCCAGTTCGCCCGCCCCGGCGTGGGCTGTCGCTGCGCAGGTGCTGGGGACGGTGGCGGTTATGGGGGCAGCGGCGCATTTCTTCGTCACGGCCGTCGAGCATCTCTCCAAGTCCGCAGGGATTCCGGCCGGCCTGATCGCGCTGGTCCTCGCCCCGCTCGCAACTGAGCTACCGGAGAAGTTCAACTCCGTGATCTGGCTCCGGGGCAACAAGGACACTCTGGCCATCGGAAATATCACGGGGGCGATGGTCTTCCAGAGTACCGTTCCCGTCGCCCTCGGCCTCGGCTTCACCCCCTGGAGCCTGGATTTCCTTACCGGCCTCTCCGCCATGCTCGCCCTGATCGGGGGCGCATTCTTGTATGCACTCCTCTTTCTCAAACGGCCCATAGAAGGCGAATACCTTCTCACCGGTGGTGCCCTCTACGCAATCTTCGTGGCCGCCGCGCTCTACACCATACTCTGAACGACCATTTCTCGACAAAATCAATTGAAATGGTGCATATTACTGTTTCTGTTAAGATGCGTCGCTGGAAGGTATGACCAGCGGGTGGTTTTGGTCTGCAGAGTGGGGTAGAGGAGGATCACGAAAATTGTTCGAGGCGGTTTTCTGGCTCGCGCTCGTCAAGGTACTCACGGTCAACCTGATCCTATCCGGTGACAACGCCGTGGTGATCGCGATGGCGGCCCGGAGCCTCGAAGGGAACCAGCGCCGGCAGGCGATCGTCTGGGGTGCGGTCGGCGCTGTACTGTTGCGGCTCGTGTTTGCGGCCGTCATCACCTTCCTGTTGCGGATTCCCTTTTTGCAGGTCGTTGGGGGGCTGCTTTTGCTCTGGATCTCATGGAACCTGGTTCAGGACGATGGAGACGAAGAGGACAAGGTCGAAGCCGGGCAGAGCGCGTGGGAGGCCATAAGGATCATCATCGTCGCCGACGCCGTGATGTCGCTGGACAACGTGATCGCACTGGTCGGAGCCGCCAAGCTACATGGAGAGGTAGATTTCTGGTTGATCGTGATCGGCCTCGCGACCACCGTCCCGCTGGTGATCTTCGGCGCCGCGCTCCTGACCTCGCTTCTGAACCGCTTCCCCATACTCGTCTACGCTGGAGCGGGTTTGCTCGTGTACATCGCCGTGGAGATGTTCTTCGCCGACGACGCTTCGCACCACTACCTCGAGCCGCTCGTGCCGTTCGAGTTGTACATAGCCCTGGCCGCCGCCATATTGTTTGCCGGGATCGCCTGGCTGTGGAAGCGGCGCACGGAGGTGTCTGAAGAAGACGCCGAAAGCTCCTGAGCTTCCCTACGCCCTGCGAAGCTCGAAACGGACGGTATCGCCCATGGACCCGGCGCGCCGCATCCCGAGCTTCTCCAGTACCCGTAGCGAAGCCCGGTTGTCATCGATGCACTCCGCGACTATACGTTGGACTTCAGGGCTGGAGAATGCGGCTTCGACCAGGGCTCGCGTTGCTTCCGATGCGAAGCCCCGGTCCCGGTATTCCGGGACGATGCTGTAGCCGATCTCGACGGTCCCGGTCCTGTCGGGAGGACCGTGGAATCCAGCCTCGCCGATCAACGTTTCGTCTTCTGCGTGCACGATGAGGCGGGTGAATGGTTCAACCGGGACGCCGGTGAAGTTCGGCAGCATGCGGGCGAAATCCGCGCCCGGCCACGTCAGGGGCACGCGGGCATCCAGCCCGTGCCCCAACTCTTCGCGGCCTGCGGTTGCTTTCCGCGCCAGTTCCGGTGTCAGGGCGACGAGCCTGAGACGTTCGGTACGCAGATCCACAGGGCGAACCGCCGATGAGCCTGGAGTACTTTCAGTCACCGATGTTGCCGGCGCCGGGCGAAGGCTCGGCCCCGTACCCGGCTTCTTCGACCGTCTTGCGAATATCTTCTAGTTCCGCATCGCCACCTTCATAGGAGACGGCGACGAGGCCCTTTTCGGGGTCCACGTTTACCAGGTTCACGGGGTCCAGACGCTTCAGAGCGCGTTCGAGGTTCTCCGCGTCCTCGGCGCTGGAAACGTCTTTCACCACCAGCGTCACATCGGGCATTGTTGGCCTCCCTTCGGTCGGCAGCTATCAGCCTGTGGGCTTCCTGTGGCACCGCGCCACAGTTTCGAGACGCAAGTTTGGTCTATCGGGGTGTGATTGTCACCCTTTTCGACGCGACCGACTGTAATCCTGGACGACGGCTGATCAGCTATCTTGCTCGCGAGGGCGGATGGTGAGCGTTTGCTCCCGGCCGCTTCGCAGCACGCGCAGGGGGGTGTCCTGGCCGATGGTTGATTCGTCCAGGAGGCTCAGGAGGTCGTCGTTGGAGCGGACGGTATCCTCTCCGAAGCCCACGATCACATCCTGCGGCTTTACGCCGGCCCTCTCTGCCGGGCTGTTGGGCGCGACGCTCTCGACGCCGGCCCCGCCCTTGAAGCCGTTGCGCGAGCGCGCCGGGCGGCTCTGCACCATGACGCCGAGGTAGGCGCGGCGCACCCGGCCTTCCGTGACCAGCGTGAAAACCACGCGCCGGAACGTTCCAGAGACCGGGATGGCGAAACCTAAACCCTGTGCGCCGCCGATGATGGCGGTGTTGATGCCGACCACCCGGCCTGAAGCGTCAGCGAGCGGGCCACCCGAGTTACCGGGGTTGATGGCGGCGTCCGTCTGGATGACGTTCTCGATCAGACGCCCACTCTCGCCCCGGATGGAACGTCCCAGGGCGCTCACCACGCCAGCCGTCACGCTCCGCTGGAACCCGAGCGGGTTCCCGATGGCGACGACGAGCTGTCCGACGAGCAGGTTCCCCGCATCGCCTAGCGTTGCGACGGGAGGCTCTTCCTCTGGCGTGAACCGCACCACCGCCAGGTCGCTCGGCGGATCATCGCCCAAAACCTCCGCCGGGAAAGACCCCCCACCCGAGAGCGTAACCTCGACGCCGTTGGATCCCGCGCGGCCCCTCCCGCGGCCACGCCCCTGGGCCCTTTGCAGGCCGCGCACCACATGGCTGTTGGTGATGGCCGTCGCGGAGCCGCCGTCCATACCGAGAACGACCCCGCTCCCGCCGCCCCGGCCCCCCGGCACGCCGACCGAGAGCACCGCAGGCTCCAGCTTCTCCGTTACATCCCGGACCGCCCGTGAGTATGCGTCCAGCTCATCGCTGTCCTGCCGGGAACTCGCCGACAGATTCTCGAAAATCTCCATGCGCTATTTGTATCGCACCGGCACCGCGATGTGCCCGGAAGAACGGCTAGGTTTTCGAGGACGGATCTAAGACAAGGCAACGTCAGGTAAACGGAGAATGCCTGCCAGAAAGCTTCTCTGGTGTATGGACTCGTGCCTGTTCACCCCCGGAGTTGTCTGAGGATCTCTTGGAGATGCACGGCAGCCTCGGACGCTACGGCGATATCTTCGTCGTCCACCGCCACCTGCATCTTCTGGACCTCGGTATTGAATCGGGCAACATCGGCATCGTCCAGGGTGTCCAGAATACGGTCCCTGATGTAGCAGATGGTAAAGACATCGCCGCCGACTGCGCCCGCGTCCCCCGTTTCCGCATCCAGAGTGAGTTGAAGGGCCCACAGATCGAGGCGGGCAAGGTCGATTTCGGATTGTGGCCTGTACGGTAACCGGAGGTCCAGACTCCACTGGGCAACGTCGACCGCAGCCTGGCGGACCTGTTCCGAATCTTGGACATCGACGGTTTTGGTGAGTGTCGCGAGCGCGTCGTTCATGCGAGGCTCGATCCTCCTCTGAACTTTGCCCGACTTGTAGTTCCCCCAGGCCGTATTCATCTTCTCAACCACCGTGGATGCTGTATTCCAGTCCCTGGACTTTGCGGCATCGAATATGTCGAGCGAGCCGCTGTAGAGGGTATCGAGTTCGCCCGGAAGTGGGCCAGGAATTGCATCGGTTGGAACGGCGAGGGCGAGGGCCTCAACGTCACTTCCGTCGGACGTATAGAACTCGCCGTAGCCTGGGCCAAAGAGCTTATCCTCCGTACTCCCATCCATGTGGTACTCCTCGGCGACGAGTCCTCCGTCGACGGGACCCAGCGGACCATTGAGCGTCTTGTCCGTGGATTTGACTGTGACCTCTTCGAACGCGATGCCAGGGCTATTTTCAGTCCGGTACACATCTCCAACACTGGGGTCGGCGGGCATGATCATCGCGGCCGGACCGTCTTTGCCGGCGATCCAGGTGCCCTCCTTGGTTACGATAGCGCCGTCCCTGAAGTCCGCGACGTCCTCACCGAAGTACCAGATGGATCCATCATCGGCCTGGGCGTAAAAGTCATATGCTACTTCCTGGATACGCCCGCCGAGATACGCCGTGTACTGGGAAACAAGCGTTTCGATCCGCCGGTCCTGCCATTCTATGATCCTCGTCTCGGGCAGCAAGGTGACCTCGGTCCTGAATGGCTTGCCATCGACATGACCGACCATGAGTACAGATTTTTGCCTGGACACAGGGAATAGTGGATTGGTAACGCTAGTCGGGTCCGAGAAGGTCGGCATGGTGAGATCGACCCGTTTGCCCTCTGGCGCGACCTTCAGATCTCCGGGAATTACTGGCTGGGGAATGCTTTTCGATCTCCTTTCCCTAACTTTGCCAGTCGATGTAATAGAGTTTGCTGCCGTTGCCGAACCCTCGGAAGCCTTGTCCTTGCCTACTGTAGTATCGGTACCGCATGAGCCCACCGCCGCCAACCCCGTCGCCAGCGCGACTGCCGCAATGCCGCACGCTAGGAATCTCGCGTGTTTCCTCCTCATCGGTTCTCCTTGCAGTTTGCTCGCGACTATATGCGCAAGTATCTCCCCAGTTTCTGAGAGGATGCTAAGAGAGTAACCTCCCGCACTAGTAAGCGTAGGTGCCGAGTGCATCTATTCTCAATGAAACTGGCCGACAGGTTCTCGAAAGTCTCCATGCGTTATTCGTATCGCACCAGCCCTGAAATGTGCCCGGAAGAACGGCCAGCTTTTCGACGTGCCGTATCTCCGAAAGGGTATTCTGTTACCGGATATAATCCTGTCCCATGGGCGGGCTACTAGACAGTGCGCGGCTTTCGATGGCGATAGCGGCTGCACGCTCGGCCCAGATCGCAAGCCGTAGGTTGAAGCGGGGTGGCGGGTCAACTGTTCCGGGGGTAGTGGCCCGGCGCATTGACCCCGGCGTGCTGGCAAAGCTCTCCCGGCGGCTGCCGCTCTGCTCCGCCGCTATAACGGGCACCAACGGCAAGACCACAACGACCCGGATGGTCTCGAAAATTTTGCAGACGGCGGGCATCAGTGCCGTCAACAACTCCACGGGGGCGAACCTGGTGACCGGGGTGACGGCGGCCCTGATCTCGGACTCTTCCCTCGCCGGCAAGCCTGCCTCCCAGCTGGGGCTGTTCGAGGTGGACGAGGCGAGCATGCCTAAAGTAGCCAGGGAAGCCGAACTCAAGATCCTTGCCGTCCTCAACCTGTTCCGGGACCAGCTCGACCGCTACGGCGAGCTTGCATACACCGGCAAGGTCATCGCGTCGGCCTTCGAGAACCTGCCGCAAGACGGTTCCGTGGTCCTGAACGCGGACGACCCGCTCGTCGCCAGCCTCGGGCGGTGGGCGGCGAAACCCGTCTACTACGGTGTGGACGAGCCCACGCTCGACACCGGACGCCTCCAGCACATCGCTGATTCCAAGCACTGCCCGGTGTGCGGCACGGTCCTCGCCTACAAAACCGTGTACATGGGCCACGCCGGCGTCTACGGCTGTACGAACTGCGATTTCAGGAGGCCGAATCCCGGTTATCGCGCGAGCCAGGTGCGCTTCGATGGGCCGCGGGGGACAGACTTCCTCCTCGACACGCCACAGGGAACGTCGGAGGTCCGGATCGGGCTACCCGGTCTTTACAACGTCTACAACGCACTCGCTGCTGCGGCGGTCGCATCCGAGGCTGGCGTCGGGCTAGAGGACATCTCGCGCGGCCTGCGCGAGTTCGGTGGGGCGTTCGGGCGTGTGGAGCGGGTGAAGGCGGGCGATAGGGAAGCCTTTTTGCTCCTCATCAAGAACCCAGTCGGTTTCAACGAGATCCTGCGCACCTTCGTCACTGGCGCGGATGCCAAACACGTCCTCATCGCCATCAACGATAACCACGCTGATGGCCGCGACGTATCCTGGCTGTGGGACGTGGACTTCGAGATGCTCGCCGAGGCCCACTCCGAAGGTATCACGGACGGCATACGGCCGTTCACCGTCAGCGGCATCCGGGCCGGAGACATGGCCGTGCGGCTCAAGTATGCAGATCTGCCGGTTGGAGACGTGATCCCCGACCGCAGCGAGGCGATCCAGACCGCCCTCGAAGCGACGCCGCCGGGCGAGACGCTCTACGTGCTGCCAACGTATACGGCGATGCTGGAGATCCGCAAGACGTTGAGCGAGTTCGGCTACACGCATCCGTTCTGGGAGGACCATTGAAACGGCCGTTTCGCTGATAGCATCGGGCGGACGCCGGGATTCCTCCCAAGCGTAATCATCGGGACGATAGGACAGGCACGCTGGCCGGGCGCCCCGTGCTGGTCTATTCTGCCGGAGAAAGATCCTCCGGCGGGGAAGAGAGGTATTTGGCACATGAGGTTGCGAGATTCCGCGCTGACCGATGAGTTGCTCACGGTGATGCCCAAGGCAGAGTTGCACATCCACATCGAAGGCTCCCTGGAACCCGAGATGATGTTCGAGATCGCGCGCCGCAACGGCGTTTCCCTCAAATACGGCTCCGTGGAGGAGGTAAGAAGGGCCTACGAGTTCATCGACCTACAGTCCTTCCTCGATGTCTACTACGAGGCGACCAGGGTGCTGCTTTACGAGAGGGATTTCTACGATCTGGCCTGGGCATACCTCGAGAAGGTTACCTCGCAGGGCGTGCGCCACGTCGAAATATTCTTCGATCCCCAGGCCCACACCGATAGGGGAGTAAGCTTCGAGACCGTTCTTACCGGCCTTCACCGCGCCCTCGAAGATGCAGAGCGGCATCTCGGCGTTTCGTCGCACCTGATCCTGTGCTTCCTCAGGCACCTCAGCGCGGAGGAGGCCATGCAGACCTTGCGGCAGGCTTTGCCATACAGGGAGTGGATCGTGGGGGTAGGGCTCGACTCCTCGGAGGTGGGCCATCCGCCGGAAGACTTCAGGGCCGTCTTCGAGGAGGCAGGCAAGCACGGGTTTCGCAAGGTAGCCCACGCTGGCGAAGAAGGACCGCCAGAGTACATCCGGCAGGCGCTCGACGATCTGGGGGTGGCCCGCGTTGACCACGGCGTCCGGTGCCTGGAAGATTCTGAGTTGGTAAGCAGGTTAAGGCAGGAGCAGGTGCCCCTGACGGTCTGTCCGCTCTCGAACGTGAAGCTGCGTGTGGTCGGCTCCATGCAAGAGCATCCCGTAAAAAGGATGTTAGACGAGGGGCTGTGCGCGACGGTGAACTCCGACGATCCAGCCTACTTCGGCGGCTACGTGGCCGAGAACTACCTCGCCGTGCGCGACGGGCTCGGCCTTGCGCGCGAGGAGTTCCGCAAGGTGGCCGAAAACAGCTTCCGGGCCTCCTTCCTCAGCGAAAGCCACAAGGAGAAGCTGCTGGGCGAGTTAGCAGCATATCTCAGAGACTAAGATACGGGCTCAGTAGCGCACGGGATGGCTGCGGGCGTAGGAGTAGGCGGTGTAGGCCGAGACGATGTGCGCGATCCAACCTAGCAACCCGCCCGTGCCGATCCAGAGCCCCGGCGTGATGATGAGCCAGAGGATGCCGGCCAGGATGCGGCCGTTGTAGAACTGGCCGATGCCGGGGATGATCACGCTGAGTACCGCCGCCAGTGCCGGATCTCGCATATTCGTCTCCTGTCCTTGCGTAGAACACAGTTCGGTCTATATCTACGCAACATCCCGTCTAACGTTGCGCCCCCGCGCTTCCGGCAAACCGGGCGGGCGGGTAGTAAGCTAGGAGACGGCGCCAGGCAGAAGGAAGGACCGCATGAAGCTTACCATCCACCACCTGTACGCGGACATGATGAACCTGTACGGGGATCGGGGAAATGTGATCTCCATCAAGAAACGCTGCGAGTGGCGCGGCATCCCGGTAGACGTGGTGGACGTGGGCCTCGGTGAGAGGGTGAGCCCGACCGGCTGCGACATCTTCCTTTTTGGTGGCGGGCAGGACCGCGAGCAGGCGCACCTCGCAGACGATCTCTCCGGCTCCAAGGGCGCTGACCTGCGGGCCATAGCCGAAGACGGCGGCGTGATCCTCGGCGTGTGCGGCGGCTACCAGCTCATGGGCAACTCGTACGAGACGCCTGAAGGCGAGAAGCTCCCGGGCGTCGGCATCTTCGATCTGCACACGGAACCGCGCAAGCCGGACGAAGAACGGTTGATCGGTAACGTCCTCGTCCGGGTTCGAGCCCCGGAGACGGGGGAGTCACGCGAGGTCGTTGGTTTTGAGAACCATGGGGGACGCACCCACCTTGGCGATACTGAGCCGCTCGGCGAGGTCCTCGTTGGCCACGGCAACAACGGCGAGGACGACACCGAGGGCGCGCGCAGGCTGAACGCCTACGGAACCTACCTCCACGGCTCGTTGCTACCCAAGAACCCCTGGCTTACCGACCGGCTTATTCTCAGCGCGCTGCGCCGCGTGGACGAAAACTTCGAGCTAGAGCCTCTGGACGACGCGGTAGAGAATCGGGCTTTCGGGGCGATGTCGGGCCGGTTGGCTGGGCGGCAAACCAGCTAGACCTTGTGCGGATCTCTTGTACAATCTTGCCTCCGCGAGCATCGGCAGAGGATATTCACACTTGCGAATCTTTATTCGGTGCCATAAATGAAGTGTGGTCGCCATATTTCCCGTGTGAGTCCAGATCGGGCTCTGAGAGTTTGGATAGAACACCTCATCCAACATCCTGTATACGAACTGCCGAGAAGACCCCTTCCCGGCAGTCCGGTGAATAAGGGCTAACGGAAGGGGTGTGCGTATACTGATGCGGACTTCCTTTAGGAAAGTGCGAGTTTGCCATCGAGATGCGGATCCTACCGCGCGAGCCGCTTCCGCCGCGCTAACTAGAAGACGAAGGAGAGGACGGTACGCTTATGACGAAGGTTCGGGTGTTGGTGGGAGTACTAGCTGTGCTCTTGGTCGTGGGGTTCGCAGGGGGATGCGGGCTAGTTTCCGACCAGACCAAGCAGCAAGCGAAGGAGAAGCTAGAAGACAAGCGGCAGCAAGCCAGGCAAGAGGTGAAGCAGAAGGTCAAGAGCCGCCAGGAGGATCTGCAGAAGAAGGTGGACGATCTGCAGAAGAAGGTGGACGATCTGAAGCAGGAGGTCCAGAGCGGCCGGGAGGATCTCAAGAAGGAGCTGGACGACTTCCACAACGATGTGAACGATCTGCAGAAGAAGGTGGATAAGCTGCTGAAGAAGGTAGAGGCCCAAGAGCCGCAAGACCACAAGGCGCAGAAGTAAGGAGAACACGGCTTCGCCCCTGCTTGCTACATAGCACCATAAGTATCGAGGCGGAGGCACAGCATGCCAGTAGGCCAGGTGGCGTATATTTGCTGTTGCTTGGGCATTGCTATCTGTAGCGAAATTCCGAGAACTCCGTGCGCCGGAACTCCGTTTGCCTGAAGGCAGTTGCCGAGAAAGAATCCTCTGAGGCTGTATGAAAAGTGGTTCTCGGAGGGTATTTCGCTACTCTAGCACGCATGAGAAAGAGATACCCTACGGACCTTTCCGACGCCGAATGGAACTACATCGAACCTCACCTGCCCGCCCCC
>Ga0081539_10003934_pt1 | contig 17236 bp, 16 predicted proteins | sample TabmetS4T2R2_FD_71023 | JGI IMG/M metagenome (GOLD analysis project Ga0081539, IMG submission 71023) | Tabebuia heterophylla rhizosphere microbial communities from the University of Puerto Rico - S4T2R2 | ecosystem: Host-associated > Plants > Roots > Rhizosphere ...
ACGGATCGAAGGACCGCAGGTGGATCGCCCTGATGGTGCTCTGCGCCGGGATGCTGATGATCATCCTGGACGTCACCATCGTGAACGTCGCGCTGCCGTCCATCCAGCATGAACTCGGGTTCAGCCAGTCCGGCCTGGCCTGGGTGATCAACGCGTACCTGATCCCGTTCGGCAGCCTTCTTCTTCTTGCCGGACGGATCGGCGACCTGGTGTCGCGCCGCGGCGTCTTCGTCGGCGGTCTCGCGATCTTCACCGCCGCCTCGGTGGCCTGCGGTCTGGCCGACAGCCAGGAGATGCTGATCGCGGCCCGGTTCGTCCAGGGCGTCGGCGGCGCGATGACATCGGCGGTCATCCTCGGCATGATCGTGACGATGTTCCCGGACGGCCGCGAGCAGGCCCGGGCGATCGGGATGTACAGCTTCGTGGCCTCGGCCGGCGGCGCGGTCGGCCTGCTCCTCGGCGGGGTGCTGACGGAGAGCATCAACTGGCACTGGATCTTCTTCGTGAACGTCCCGGTCGGACTGGGTACGGCCGCCGCCGCGCTGCGCCTGATCGACAAGGACCGCGGGTCCGGTCTGAAGCGGGGCGCGGACGTGCCCGGCGCCGCCTTCATCACCGCCGCGCTCATGGTCGCCGTCTACACGATCGTCGAGCCGGCCGCCAGGTACGGCTGGGCCTCCACTCGGACGCTCGCGCTCGCCGGGTTCGCCGTCGCGCTGATGGCCGCGTTCGTGGTCCGGGAAAGCGTGGCCGCGACCCCGCTCGTACCCCTGCGGATCTTCCGGTCCCGCGGCCTGACCGGCGCGAACCTCGCCCAGCTGCTCAGCGCGGCCGGGATGTTCGGGATGTTCTTCGTGGGCGTGCTCTACGTACAGCACGTGCTCGGGTACGACGCGATGCGCATCGGCCTGGCGTTCCTGCCGGTGACCGTGGTGATGGGCGGACTGTCGCTGCGGTACTCGGAGCGGCTGATCACCCGGTTCGGCGCCCGTACCGTGGTCGTCGCCGGCCTGGTCCTGGTCGTCGCCGGCCTGGCGCTGTTCGCCCGGGTTCCGGTCTCCGGCCGCTACCTGGTCGACGTGCTGCCCTCCATGGTGCTGCTGGGCGTCGGCGCCGGCATGGCCTTCCCCGCCCTGGCCGCGCTCGCCATGTCCGAGGCCACCCCGGAGGACGCCGGGCTCGCCTCCGGCGTGTTCAACACCACCGCCGAGGTCGGCTCGGCGCTCGGCCTGGCCGTGCTCGCCACCCTCTCGGCCGGCCGGTACCACAGCCTGCGCCAGGCCGGCACACCCGACGCGGTGGCGCAGGCCGGCGGTTACCGGCTCGCGTTCCTGGTCGCGGCGGCACTCGTGATCGCCGCGCTGGCCGTGACGGTCACCGTGATCAAGACGTCGCGCCGGCCGGAGGTCGCCGAGAAGCGGACGCTAGCTGACGACCCCGCGCTCCCGGGCCCACGCCATCAGTTCGTCGACTGCCTCGTCGTGGGAGAGCGGCCCGCGTTCCAGCCGTAAGTCCTTCAGGTACTTCCACGCCTGGCCCACCACCGGGCCGGGCGGGATGCCGAGCAACTCCATGATCGCGTTGCCGTCCAGGTCGGGGCGGACCCGGTTGAGGTCCTCCTCGGCCTGCAGGCGTGTGATCCGCTCTTCGAGAGCGTCGTAGTCGGCAGCCAGCGCGGCCGCCTTACGCCGGTTGCGGGTGGTGCAGTCGGAACGGGTGAGCTTGTGCAGCCGGGGGAGCAGGTGGCCGGCGTCGGTCACGTACCGGCGGACTGCCGAGTCCCGCCACTCGCCCCGCCCGTACCCGTAGAAGCGCAGGTGGAGCGCGACCAGGTCGACCACGTCCGCGGTGACGTCCTTCGGGTATTTCATGGCCTTCATCCGCGCCTTGGTGAGGCGCGCGCCGACCACCTCGTGGTGGTGGAAGCTGACCCGGCCGTCCGGGCCGACCTCCTTGGTCGCCGGCTTGCCCACGTCGTGCATCAGAGCGGCCATGCGCAGCACGAAGTCCGGACCCTCGTCGCCCTCCAGCCGGATCGCGTTCGCCACCACGGTCAGCGTGTGCTCGTAGACATCCTTGTGCTGGGCGTGCTCGTCGATCTCCAGCTTGAGCCCGGAGACCTCCGGGATGAACCGGTCGGCCAGGCCGGTGTCCACCAGCAGCCGGATGCCGGCGACCGCGTCGGCGCCGCAGAGCAGCTTGGTGAACTCGTCGCGGACCCGTTCGGCGGTGACGCGTTCCAGGTCGGCCGCCATCTCGGTCATCGCCGATACGACCGTTTTGTCCACAGTGAAGCGGAGCTTGGCGGCGAACCGGGCCGCGCGCAGCATCCGAAGTGGATCATCCCCGAAGGAGAGCTCCGGCGCGGCCGGCGTGCGGATCACGCGGGCGGCGAGGTCGTCCAGGCCACCGTACGGATCGGTGAAGATGTGCCCGGGCAGCGAGACCGCCATCGCGTTGATCGTGAAGTCGCGGCGCTCCAGGTCGTCGAGCAGGCTCGTGCCGTACTGGACGACCGGGTTGCGACTGACGCCGTCGTAGGCCTCCGCCCGGAAGGTGGTGATCTCCAGGCGAAAGCCATTTTTCTGCACGCCGATCGTCCCGAACTCGCGTCCCGTCTCCCAAATGGCCTCCGCCCAGCCCCGGACGAGCTCGAGGGTCTGCTCGGGCCGGGCATCGGTGCAGAAGTCGAGGTCGTCGCCGAGGCGGCCGAGCAGCGCGTCACGCACCGACCCGCCGACCAGGTGGATCTCGTGACCGGCGGCGGTGAACCGGCGGCCGAGGTCGTCGGCGATCGGTGAGACACGCAGGAGTTCGGCGACAGCGTTCTTTTGCGCCTCGTTCAAGACAGACATGGGACTACCAGGGTATCGGTCGGCCCCGAGACCTCCTGCGGCGCCATCGCGGACCACTGCGCCTATCGTGATGAGGTGCCCGTACCCCAGCCCGTGCCCGGTCGGAGGCCTGTGTGAGTGGCGGCCTGTATCGGAGCGCGCACGCCGCGCGCGACGGTTATCCGCCACCGGAGGACGGTGTGACGCTGATCTCGGTCGACATGCAGTCCTCCGGCACCGGGGACCAGGCGCTGCCGCCCGAGCATCTGGACGACACGGCGGGCACGGCCGGCGACAGCGCGATCATGGCGGCCGGGAGCCTGGTCAGCCGGCTGGTCGGCTTCGTCCGGAACGCTCTGATCGGCATGACGCTCGGCGCGGGCGTCGGCGACGCGTACACCAGCGCGCAGTTCCTGCCCGGTCAGATCTACGAGCTGCTGCTCGGCGGCATCCTGTCCAGCGTTCTCGTGCCGTTGCTGGTGCGCCGGCGCAAGGCGGACGGGGACGGCGGTCAGGCGTACACCCAGAAGCTGTTGACCTTCGCCGTGATCTCCCTGGGCATCGCGACGTTGCTGGTGGTGGCCGCCGCCCCGCTCATCACGGCGATCCAGTCCGGCTCCGGGACCTCGGCGGCGTACCGCGGCCTGGTCACCAAGTTCGCGTACCTGATCCTGCCGATCATCTTCTTCACCGGGCTGTCCGCGCTGATCGGCGCGGTGCTGAACGTGCGCGGGCACTTCGCCGCGCCGATGTGGGCACCGATCCTGAACAACCTCGTGGTGATCGCCACCTGTGGCGTCTTCCTGGCCGTCTTCGGCACCAAGGGTGGCCTCACCCCGCAGACGATCACCCCGGCGCAGATCCTGCTGATCGGCGGAGGCACCCTGCTCGGCATGGTCGTGCAGGCCGTCGGGCTGCTGCCGGCGCTGCGCAAGGTCGGGTTCGCCTGGCGGTGGCGGTGGGATCCGCGCGGGCTCGGCCTGCGGGAGATCGGCAAACTGGCCGGCTGGATGCTCTGCTACGTCGGTGCCAACCAGGTCGCGGTGTTCGTGGTGGTCCGGCTGCTGAGCCGGGTGGCCGGCAAGGACAGCCCCAGCGTGCTGGCCTACAACAACGTGTTCCTGCTGATGATGATGGCCCACGGCATCGTCGGTGTGTCCATCATGACGGCGCTGCTGCCGAAGATGAGCGCGGCTGCGGCCGACGGCCGGTACGCCGACGTCAGCGCCGACCTGAGCCGCGGCATCCGGCTGACCGCGACCGCCCTGGCCCCGATCGTCGTGGTCTACGCCGTCCTCGGCACGCCGATCGCGGTCACCCTGTTCCAGGGCTACCGGTACACGAACGCGCAGGCGGTGGCCACCGGCGGCGTGCTGGTGGTGGCCGCGTTCGCGGTGCTCCCGCTGTCGATCAGCTACCTGTGCACGTACGCCTTCTACTCCCTGCAGGGCAACAAGACCGCCGCGCTGATCAACCTGCCGGTCGTGGCGGTACGCATCGCCGCGTACGTCATCCTCGGCGCGGTGCTCGCCGACCGGCTCGCCGCCGCCGGCATGACGGCCGGCAACGCGATCTCCTACCTGGTGTCGGCGCTGATCTCGCTCGCCGTCCTGCGCCGCCGGATCGGCCGGCTCAATCTCGGCTCGGTGGTCGTGGCGCTGATCAAGGTGTTCATCGCCGCCGCGATCGCGGCTGTGCTCGGCATCATCGTGGTGCGCCTGCTGCCCGGCGGGGCCGCGCCGACCGGTCGTGGCGAGGCCGTCGTGCAGGTGCTCGCGGGCGGCACGGTGGTACTGCTGGCCTATCTGGGCGCGGCCACCGTGCTGCGCGTGCACGAGGTCCGGCAGGTGATCGGAATGGTCCGGCGGCGGCTCGGGCGCTGATCCTGGGGACAACCCTGTGGATAACTCCCTGAGCAGCCAAATCCGGGCTGCCGTTCGGGGGAGAAAGCAGCGCCGAACGGCTCGTCAGCGGCGCCGCGCCGGGGGGACGACCTGTGGGACCATAGTCCCGGCCGGGTATGGTCAGTGACGACATTTGCGCGCGTCGGATACCGAGGGAGGACCGGTGACCCAGGTCGGCGAAGGCCACGAGACCGCGGCCGATGACGCCGGGCCGGTCATGACCTTCGGTGCGCCCACCGTCGGTGAGATCCTGGCCGAGCGTTATCAGCTCGAGGAGCATGTCAACAACGACAGCGCCGGGCGCCAGGTCTGGCGCGGCGTCGACGTCGTGCTGCGCCGGCCGGTCGCGGTGGTGCTGCGCTATCCCGGCGGCGATTCGGCCACCGAGATGTTGCAAGCCGCCGTCACCGCGAGCCGCGTCATCCATCCCAACCTGGTCGGCGTCTACGACGCGATCGACGAGGGCGAGCGGGCGTATGTGGTCCGCGAGTGGGTGGACGGCGTCGCGCTGCGCGAGCTGGTCAACGAGGAGGGCCCGCTGGACCCGGCGCGGGCTACGGCCATCGCACACGCGATCGCCGATGCGCTGACCGCGGTGCACGCGACCGGCATGGTCCACGGCAACATCCACCCCGGCACGACGCTGATCGGCGACGACGGCCGGGTCGTGCTGGCGGACGCCCGGGCCGACTCGTCGGACAGCACCGAGTCGGACGTGCGGGCGGTCGGCGGCGTTCTTTACTACGCGCTGACCGCGCACTGGCCGCACCTGGAGATCGGCAAGTCGGCGATCCCGGACGGTACGCGCGACGCCGCGGGCACGCTGGCCACGCCGAGGCAGACCCGTGCGGGCGTGCCGGCGTACCTGGACGACCTGACCATGGATCTGCTGGACAAGCGGATCGACCCGCCGGAATCGGACGCGCTCACCGCCGAGCTGGCCCGCCTCGACGCGTCCGAGGACGACTACGAGGACGTCGGGCCGCTGCGGTTCGCCCCGGCCTCGACCGCCGAGCCGGTCCGGAGCACCCGCAAGATCATGGTCGGCGTGGCAGCCCTGGCGATCATCGCGATTGTCGGCCTGGTCTTCGGCATCCGGGCGATCACAAACTCCAACAACAGCGGCCGTACCGGCACCACCCACGCGGGCACGACCACCGGCGGCCCCACCGGCGCCGGCACCGCCAGCGGTGGCGAGTCCCAGGCCCCCGCGCCCCAGAAGATACCGCTGACCGCGGACATGGTGCGTATCGTCGACCCGCCGCGTGGCACCCGCTCGGACGAGGGCCAGGCCAAGTACGTCGTGGACAGCGACCCGGACACCGTCTGGGACACCCAGCGGTTCAAGCAGTCGAACTTCGGCAACCTCAAGCCCGGCATGGGCGTCCTGATCGACCTGGGCACGCCGCGCTCGCTCAGCGAGGTCTGGGTGGAGACCTCGGGGTCCGGGGTGACGATGGACCTCCGCGCCGGCACCACCGACCCGGGCGACACCTCGTCCGGGGACGCCAAGGTCATGTCGACGTACCAGAAGATCAGCGACAGCGTGACGGCCGACGGGACTCGCACCCTCCTCAACGGCTTCGACGAGGACACCAAGTACCAGTACATCCTGGTGTTCCTGACCAACCTGCCGCCCGCGGACGACGGTCGCGGTGGATACAAGGTCGCCGTCTCGAACATCGAGGTGGACGGCTACTAGGCCGCCCTTTTCCTCGCCGCGCCCTTTCCTCGGCCGGCTTCCCCGATAGATTGCCTTGCGTGACCCCAGGCGCGGCCGCCCGCAGCGACGCCGATCTGGTCCGCGCGCATCTCGCGGGCGACTCGGGGGCGTTCGCCGAACTCGTGCGCCGGCATCGGGACCGGCTCTGGGCGGTGGCACTGCGCACGATCGGGGACCGCGAGGAGGCGGCGGACGCCGTACAGGACGCGCTCTTGTCCGCGTACCGCGGTGCGTCCGGCTTCCGGGGCGATTCGGCCGTCACGACGTGGTTGCACCGCATCGTGGTGAACGCGTGCCTGGACCGCATCCGGCGCCGACAGTCCCATCCCACCGTGCCGCTGCCGGGACCAGGCCGCGACGACGACCGGTACGCCGGCCCCGAGCCGGCCGCGCCGGCCCCTGACCAGGACACCGCGATGACGGTACGCGCCGCGCTCGCCGCCCTGCCGATCGAGCAGCGTGCCGCGCTGGTGCTGGTGGACATGCAGGGATACCCGGTGGCCGAGGCGGCCCGGATCCTCGGGGTGGCGGAGGGCACGATCAAGAGCAGATGCGCCCGGGGCCGCGCGAGGATGGCTCTGGAGCTGGGCCTTCCGAGGCCCGCCGGTGGAGACGCCCGTCACGCCGGGCCGGGGAACCCGGCGGTCGCCGGCGGCGTCGAATCCGAATCGGCGGCGGCCGGGCCGCCGCCTGCGCGCGAGGGGAGGGACCAGCGATGAACCGGGACTTCGAGGGGGTCGACATCGACCTGCTCGCGGACTACATCGGCGGCGCGCTGGACGGCACTCCCGACAACGCCACGGTCGCCGGCCTGATCGCGCGCGACGAGACCTGGCGTTCCGCGTACGAGGCGCTCGCGCAGGGAATGGCGGCGGTCGGAACCGAGCTGAGCGCGTTGGGTGCCGGGCCCGAGCCGATGCCCGCGGACGTGTCGGAACGCCTGGACCGGGCGTTCCGGACAGCGACCGGAGCCCGGGTGGTCGCGGTGGGCGGCGACGAGCGGCCCGCCCGTGCGGTTCCGGCCACAGCTCGTGCCCGGCGGGCTGGTACGGCCAGCTCCCGTGCCCGCCGCGCGCGCCGGTGGGCCGTGCCGATCGCCGTCGCGGCCGTCGCGCTGGCGTTCGCCGGCTTCGGGGTCAACTACGTCCTCGGCCTCGGCCGATCGACGACCTCCTCCACGACCAGCAGCCGTGCGAACGCTCCCGAGGCGGCGGGCCGGGACACGAACGCTCCCGAGGCGGCCAGTGGCCCGGCGCCGGGCGCCAAGGCCGCTCCGCTGGTCGCGCTGCCGCCCGCCGACCGGATCGGGTCGAGTGGCACCGACTACCGGCACGCCACCCTGACCGCCGGTCCGCCCGCGATTGCCTTTCGTGCGCCCGGCACGGCGGCGGCCGACACCAGCCAGGTAGCCGGGTCACTGGATCGGCTGCGTCCCGCGACGGCCCTGCTGACCTGTTTGAACGCCATCGCAACGGAGAACGGCGCCGGCCCGATCTCGGTGCAGAGCGTGGACTACGCGCGGTACGCCGGAGCACCCGCGGTGGTGGTGCGGTTCACCGCCGGGAACGGCTCGTGGGCGTGGGCCAGCGGACCGGACTGCGGCGCGCCCGGCGTCGGCGCCAGCCGGCTCGACGCCGCGAAGGTAGGCTGACAAGACCGTGTGGTGAGCGTGGTGAGCTCAGCCACGGACGCTCACGTCGGGGAACAAGGACTCCTTACGATGACGTTTCGGTATGCGCAGCCCCGGTAAGACCTGGGTGCAGACTGACGAGGAGAGTCGGCAGTGGACGAGGTCCGCAATTTGATCATTATCGGCTCTGGGCCGGCCGGGTACACGGCGGCGCTGTACGCCGCCCGGGCCAACCTCCAGCCGCTGGTGATCGAGGGCGTGCAGTCCGGCGGTGCGCTGATGACCACCACCGAGGTGGAGAACTTCCCCGGTCACCCGGACGGTGTGCTGGGTCCGGAACTGATGGACAACATGCGCAAGCAGGCGGAACGCTTCGGCGCCGAGTTCCTCACCGACGACGTCACCCGGGTCGACTTCGGCGAGCGGCCCACCGAGCCCGGCGCCGAGGGGCTCAAGACGGTGTACGTCGGCGCGACCGAGTACTTCGCCCGGGCCGTCATCCTGGCCACCGGTTCGGCGTGGCGGCCGCTCGGCGTCCCCGGCGAGCGGGACCTGCTGGGCCACGGGGTGTCCTCGTGTGCCACCTGTGACGGGTTCTTCTTCCGTAACCAGCACATCGTCGTGGTGGGTGGGGGTGACTCCGCGATGGAGGAGGCCACGTTCCTGACCCGTTTCGCCGCGTCGGTGACCATCGTGCACCGGCGGGACGCGTTGCGGGCGAGCAAGGTGATGCAGGTCCGGGCGCTGACCAACCCGAAGATCACGGTCGAGTGGGACAGCGTGGTCGAGGAGATCCTCGGCGCGGGCGGTAAGGTCGCCGGCGCCCGGCTGCGTAACCTGACCACCGGCGCGACGAAGGTCCTGGACGTGACCGGGGTGTTCGTGGCGATCGGCCACGACCCGCGCAGCGAGCTGTTCCGGGGCCAGATCGCGCTGGACGCCAACGGCTACGTCACGGTGGACAGCCCGAGCACCCGCACCAACGTGCCGGGCGTGTTCGCGGCCGGTGACCTGGTCGACCACACCTACCGGCAGGCCATCACCGCGGCCGGCACCGGCTGCGCCGCGGCGCTGGACGCCGAACGCTTCATCGCGTCATTCATCGAGCTGTAGTCCAGGGAGAACCCGGGAAGTTGCGGGCGGACGCAACTCCGGCGATAGGGTGACGGGGTGACGACGCCGGTGCCCGGGCTGGACGGTGACGAGGAGATCCTGTGGCGGTCCCTCGTAGAGATCCTGCTGCGGCTTCCCCGGATCCTGGACGAATACTTCGACCGGGAAGCCAAGGTGAGCATGTCCGACTACGCCGTCCTGGTCGCCCTCTCCGAGGCACCGGCCCGCGAACTGCGCATGGGTGAGCTCGCCGAGGTGACCGCACTGTCCCGCAGCCGAACGACCCGCATCGTCGACGACCTCGTGCGCCGGTCCCTGGTCACCCGCCGCAAGTACGAGCAGGACGGGCGCGGGGCGCTCGCCGCCCTCACACCGGACGGACTGACCGTGCTGACAGGGGCCTATCCCGGTCACCTCGCCCGCGTACGCTCGCTGGTCCTCGACCACATCACCAAGAGCGAGATGCGCACCATGACCGAGGCCTTGACCCGGGTGCTCACCGCGCTCCGCGAAGACACCGCCGTCGAGTGAGCGAGCGACTCCGGACGCCGGAGCGCGCAACCCTGAGGCACTTAGTCGCCTACGCGGCCGGGGCGCCGGACAACATCGCCGGCGTGGCCGCGGACCTCACCGGGTAAGGGCGACCGGGAAAGGCGCACACACCAACCGAAGGGAGTCCTGGCATGACCTCCGTGATCCGGCACATCACGTTCGACGTCGCGGCGCCCTACGAGCCGTACGACATCGCGCGGTTCTGGGGCGACGTGCTCGGCCGGCCGGTGTCGCCCGAGGACCAGCCCACCGACGACGAGGTGAGCGTCGAGGGGGAACCGGCGCTGCTGTTCGTCCGGGTGCCCGAGGCCAAGTCGGTGAAGAACCGGGTGCACCTGGACCTGCAGCCGGGCACCACCCGCGACGCCGAGGTGGACCGGCTGACCGGTCTCGGTGCGCAGGTCGTCGACGACCAGCGGCGGGTGGACGGCACCGGCTGGGTGGTGCTGGCCGACCCGGCCGGCAACGAGTTCTGCGTGGAGCGCAGCGCCGCCGAACGCGCGACCCGGTAAATACGTTGCGGCCCTGACCGGGCCGCGCCACGCTGACACCAGACCACCCGAGAGGAGACGGCAGTGCGAGCAGCGTTCATGTCCACCCGACCCGCCTACACCAGGGACATGACGCTTGGCACGCATCCTCAACCTCGGCATCCTGGCGCACGTCGACGCCGGTAAGACCAGCCTCACCGAGCGGCTGCTGCACACCGCCGGTGTGATCGACGAGATCGGCAGCGTCGACGACGGCAGCACGCAGACCGACACGCTGGCGCTGGAACGCCGGCGCGGCATCACCATCAAATCGGCGGTGGTGTCGTTCCCGGTCGGCGACACCACGATCAACCTGATCGACACGCCCGGGCACCCCGACTTCATCGCGGAGGTGGAGCGGGTCCTGGGCGTGCTCGACGGCGCGGTCCTGGTGATCTCCGCGGTGGAAGGCGTCCAGGCCCAGACCCGGGTGCTGTTCCGCACGCTGCGCCGGTTGCGCATCCCGACGCTGCTGTTCGTCAACAAGATCGACCGTGCGGGGGCACGCGACGCGGCCGTCCTCGCCGAGATCGCCGCCCGGCTCACCCCGCACGCCGTGCCGATGAACGCGGTCACCGCGGCGGGCCGGCGCGACGCGGACGTCGTACCCGTGCCGCCTGCCGTGGAGCCGCTCGCCGAGCACGACGACGCGCTGCTGGCCGACTACGTCGCCGACCTGCCTATCCCGCGGGACCGGCTGGAACGTTCGCTGACAGAGCAGACCGCGGGCGTACGCGTGCACCCGCTCTACTTCGGGTCGGCCATCACCGGAGCCGGGACCGGCGCACTCACCGACGGGATCACCCACCTGCTGCCGCCGTCCGCCGGCGACCCGGACGGGCCGGTGTCCGGCACGGTGTTCAAAGTGGACCGCGGCCCGGCCGGGGAACGCCTCGCCTACGTGCGCATGTTCAGCGGCACCGTGCACGTCCGCGACCCGCTGGGCGGCGCGAAGGTCACCGGCGTCGCGGTGTTCGAGCGGGGCACCGCGGTGGACCGGCCGGTGCTGCGCGCCGGGCAGATCGGCCTGGTGCGCGGGCTGGCCGGCGTGCGCATCGGCGACGCGATCGGGACGGCACCGGCCGCCAGCACGCAGTTCGCGCCGCCGACCCTGGAGACCGTGGTCGTGCCGCGCCGGCGGGGCGACAAGGGCGCCCTGCACGCGGCGCTGACGCAGCTCGCCGAGCAGGACCCGCTGATCGGCCTGCGGCAGGACGACACGCGCGGCGAGGTGTCCGTGTCGCTCTACGGCGAGGTGCAGAAGGAGGTGATCCAGGCGACCCTGGCCGAGGAGTACGGGCTGGACGTGACGTTCCGGGAAACCACCACGATCTGCGTCGAGCGCCCGGCCGGCGTCGGCGAGGCGGCCGAGCTGATCGGTGTCGAACCGAACCCGTTCCTGGCCACGGTCGGGCTGCGGGTGGAGCCGGGCACCGCCGGGTCCGGGTTCGTGTTCCGGCTCGGTGTGGAGTTGGGGTCGATGCCGATCGCGTTCTTCCGGGCGGTCGAGGAGACGCTGCCGGAGGCGCTGCGGCAGGGCCTGCACGGCTGGCCGGTGATCGACGTGGCGGTGACCATGACGCGTTCCGGGTACTGGCCGCGGCAGTCGCGGATGCACGGCACGTTCGACAAGAGCATGTCGAGCACGGCCGGCGACTTCCGCAACCTCACCCCGCTGGTGCTGATGGACGCGCTGCGGCGGGCGGGTACCCGGGTGTCCGAGCCGGTCCACGCGTTCCGGCTGGACCTGCCCGCGGACACCATCCCCGTCGTGCTGCCGGCCCTGACCCGCGCGGGGGCGATCCCGCTGGCCACCACCGGGCGCGGCGTCGAGGGGGAGGTGCCGGCGGCGAAGGTGCACGCCGTGCAGCGGATGGTACCGGCGCTGACCCGCGGGGAAGGGGTGCTGGAGAGCACGTTCGCCCGGTACGAGCCGGTCCGCGGCCCGGTGCCGTCACGGCCGCGCACCGACCACAACCCGCTGGACCGCAAGGAGTACCTGCTCCGCGTGGTCCGCCGCACCCATGCGTCAACGATGGGTTGACGCCAAGGACCCGTCAACCTAGGGTTGACCGCATGACGCAGATCCAGCCGCCCGTACGGCTCGACGACCTCATCGCCGCGATCTCCAAGAACCGGACCGACGCCCTGGACCGGCTCAGCGACGCCGTCCTGCTCGCCGACCACCTCGGCGAGCTCGCCGACCACCTGATCGGCCACTTCGTCGACCAGGCCCGCCGCTCCGGCGCCTCCTGGACCGACATCGGCCGCAGCATGGGCGTGACCAAGCAGGCCGCCCAGAAGCGGTTCGTGCCCAAGGGCGACGCGGACCCGTCGCAGGGGTTCGGCCGGTTCTCGGCGGCGGCCCGCAGCGCCGTCGTCGCGTCGATGAACGAGGCCAAGGCGGCCGGCAACCCGGAAATCCGCCCCGGCCACCTGCTGCTGGGCCTGCTCGGCGTGCCCGACGGTGTCGCCGCCCGGGCACTGGCCGCGCAGGGCATCGACCCGGCTTCAGCCCGGCAGACGATCGCGGCGGCGCTGCCGCCCCGCGCCGACCAGATGCCCGAGCTCGTCCCGTACGACGGGCGGGCCCGCAAGGCAATCGAGCTGACGTTCCGGGTCGCGGTGCGGCTGCAGAGCGACGGCGTCGGCACCGGGCACCTGCTGCTCGCCCTGGCCGAGGAGGAGGCGCTGGCGGGCGAGCGGGGCCCGCTGGCCGGCCTCGGCCTGGACGCCGCCGCGGCCGAGCAGTTCGTAACCCACGCCGACCCGGAACCGGCGAGCTGAGAACCCCGGACCCGCGCGCCGCGTTCGCTAGGGTCGGTGCCGTGCGCCTGGCCACCTTCAACCTGCTCCACGGCCGGTCGCTCTCCGACGGCACGGTCCACGCCGACCGTGTCGCCGCGGCGGTCGCCGCCCTCGACGCGGACGTTCTCGGCCTGCAGGAGGTCGACCGTGCCCAGCCGCGCAGCGGCCTGCTCGACCTCACCGCGATCGCCGCCGAGGCGATGGGCGCCGCCGAGCACCGGTTCGCCGCCGCGGTGGTCGGCACGCCGGGGGAGACCTGGCAGCCGTGGCGCGACGACGCCGACGACACCCATCCGCTGTACGGGGTCGCGCTGCTCAGCCGGTACCCGGTGATCCGGTGGCGGATCACCCCGCTGCCCGGCACCCGGCTGCGCGCCCCGGTCTGGATTCCGCAGGGCGGGTTCGGGCTGCTGCGCGACGAGCCGCGGGTGCTGATCTCCGCGGTCCTGGACGCGCCCCGCGGTCCGGTCACGGTGGCGACCACGCACCTGTCGTTCGTACCCGGATGGAACGTGCGCCAGGCCCGCGCCGCGGTCCGCGCCCTGCGTACCCTGCCCGGCCCGCGGGTCCTGCTCGGCGACCTGAACCTGCCCGCCGCCGTGGTCCGCGCCGCCACCGGGTGGCGGCCGCTGGCCCGGCTCCCCACGTACCCCGGCCATGGCCCGAAAGCGCAACTCGACCACATCCTGGCCGATCCGCGAGGCCTCGCCGCCCTGGGTGCGGTGCGGTCCGCGGACAACCCGGCGGTCGCGATCTCCGATCACCGCCCGCTGGTGGTCGGGCTCGGCCGCAGGTAGACGTTCTCCAGGCCGTCCACCGGGTCCAGCTGCTCACCGACCTTCACGAACCCGAACCCGGCGATCGTGGCCAGCGACGCGGCGTTGTCCGGGCGGATGCTGGCGCGCACCGCGGACACCCGCGCGTCGGCGTCCACGCGATCCAGGAGAGTGGCCAGGATGGCGCGGCCGTAACCGCGGCGGCGGTGGGCCGGATCGACGGAGTACGCGACCTCGACCGTACCGTCGGCGTCCGGCGGACCGTGGAACCCGCCGTGCCCCACCACGCCGTCCCGCTCGGCCACCGCCGCCCGGGCGATCCACTCCGCGCTCGCCGGATCGTCGCGCACCTGGTCGAGGCGGATCTGCCACAGCCAGTTCTCCGTCACCAGGAACTCGCTGAGCGAAACGCCGGCGTGTGCGCTGGCCGCCGGAAGGTCGCCGGCGACGAGCGCTTCCAGCGTTTCCGGGGTCAGCCGCACAAATCGGATACGCCGCATCCGGGCATGATCACACATTCCCGGGGATAGCGCTGGGATCTCCGGACGCCGCCGGGCGGTGGGGGCCGGCGTTGCGCCGCACTACATTGGGGACGATCGACATCCACCCTCCGAAGGGGACCCACCATGCAGGCCGTCTACACCGCGTCCGCCACCAGCACCGGCGAAGGCCGCAACGGGCACGTCCGTTCCAGCGACGGCGTGCTGGACTTCGACCTCGCCGTACCGAAGGAGATGGGCGGCCCGGGCGGCCCGCACACCAACCCCGAGCAGCTGTTCGCCGCCGGCTACGCCGGCTGCTTCCACAACGCCCTCAAGCGCGTCGGGCGGCGCAACAAGGTGTCGCTGACCGACTCGGCGATCACCGTCGACGTGGGCATCGGGCCGCACGAGAGCGGCGACGGGTTCGGCCTGAAGGTCGACATCGAAGCGGAGATCCCCGGCGTGGACGAGGCGACCGCGACGGACCTGCTGGAGCAGGCGCACCAGCTGTGCCCGTACTCGCGGGCCACCAGGGGCAACATCGAGGTGACGATCACCCTCGCGTGACGTCCCGCTCCGACCGTCTAGTTGACATAATGTACATTATCGACCTGGACGATGATCGATGCCGGGAGCCGGCCGGGGTCAGCGCAGCACCAGCAGATCCAGCGCGTCGACCACCGGCCCGTCCTGGGTCTCGGCCGCGTCCGGCAGCCGGGCCAGCCCGGCGGCGTACTCGTCATCGGTGATCAGCCGCAGTGGTGTGTGCCCGTCCCGGCGTAGCCTAGCGACGGCCTCCCCGAGCGACGGCGCGGTGAGCTCCGGCACCTGCTCCAGCGACGCGGTCGAGAACCCGGCGCCCCGGAATGCCGCTTCGACGTCGGCGACGCTGGGGTACGTGTCGAGCACGCGCACGGCCGCGGGAAAGTACCGGAACAGTGAGATCGCCCGGTGGCGACCCGGGAACGCGGAGCGGATCAGCACCGGAGTGCCCGGGCGCAGCACCCGGCGGAGCTCGCGCGCGGCCGCGGCCAGGTCGGGGATGTGGTGGACGACCGTGGACATCCAGGCCGCGTCGACCGTGGAGTCGGCCAGTCGGCGTGCCGGCTCACCGCGGCACGCCGCGAGCGTTTCCTCGCTCACCTGCCGGCTCGCCTCGAACGCCGCCGCGGCGTCCCGGTCGTACACGATGCGGGCCATGTCGACGAGCCAACCCGCGCGGCACGCGGCACGCAACGCGTTTCTGTCGGTGGGTGCTGGTACAAACGACACCGTTCATACAGGCGTACGAGAGACGAGGGTCCGGCGATGGCGGTCGGGGGTTTGGGTACGGGCGACGTGCAGGCGATCCGCGACGGGCTGGCGGCGGGGCGCCGGCCGCGGGTGGTGTTCACCGCCTCGGCGGGACAGATCGCCGGTCAGGTCGGGCACGTGGTGGCGCTGACCGACCCGGCGAAGTCGGACGACTGGCTGGTGGTGAGGTTCGGCAAGGACGAGCTGCCGTTCTCCCCCGGCGACCTGCGGGTGGCGCCGAGGGGCGCGGCGGCGCGTGCCACCGGGTCGGCGCGGGCGGGGCAGAAGCCGGCCGCGCCGGCGCCGCGCCCCGAGCCCGAGTTCGTGATCGACAAGCCGGTGACCGGCCCGCCCGCGATCGACAGGCCGGTGACCAGCCAGCCGGGGATCGACAAGCCGGTGACCAGCCAGCCGGGGATCGAAAAGCCGGCGAGCGCGTCGCCGCCGCGGGCCGGGAAGGCGAAGGGCAAGGCGCCGGCGGGGCTGACCGTGACGCTCGCCTACGCCGAGGGCGAGTGGACCGTGTCGGCGCAGCAGGGCGCGAAGGTGCTGGCCCGGCCGTACGAGGTGCGTCCGGCGGAGGCGCTGCGGATGGTGACGCTGGTGGACGTGCCGGGGGTGCAGGAGGCGGTGCGGCAGATCCTGTCGGCCGAGCGGGCGGCGGCGCAGGAGCGGGCGGACCGGCTCCGGGCCGAACTCGCCCAGCTGGAGGAGCGGCTGGGGGGGGGTGCCGCCGGGTACCCGGCAGTCGACCTATCGCGATCCACGGTACCGGGCGAGTGCGCCCTTTGCGGACGCTGTCCAGGACGCCATCGTGCAGGCCGATCCCAACAGGCCGACGCAATACGCCGTGCCCTACAAGGGGATTCAGTATGTGGCGATACCGGAATTCCAGGCGGTCGGGACCAGGGTAGGCCAGGAGATGGCGAAATTCCTGACGGGGCAAATAACACTCGACGACGCCCTGTTCCGCGCGAATGCGGCGACGACCGAGATCATGAACGCTGCTGGTTATTACAAGTGATTGGGATGACCAGCCTCATCGACCTCGTGCGTCTGGTTCTACGACGTTTACCCCCCCCCACAGCTGGTGCCAATCGGCTCGCACCTGGGAGCCCCTGCGCACGGCGCCGTTGGCACGGGGCCGCGCCCTCCGCACTGCTGCGTGGACGATGCCCCTTCTCTGTCAATGCTTTACGAAAGAACTGCGCATCCCTTGACGCTTGGCACAGGAATTGCCCTTGCATGAAGCAGAGCGGGAAAAACGATTGCTCAGCATAGCAGCTACCTCTCCTCCGAGTCCTGTGGAGGGGCAACCCCGTGGGGTCGCTCCTCCACCAACAGTCACCGCATGGAGTATACAAATCCCTTGTAGTTTGATTGAGCTGGACGGGTCCGAGAAGGTGAGAGAGGGGGACGCGTGCAGAAGCGGCAGGTCTGCTGAAGAGGAGCCCAGCAATGACGCAGTCCGAACATCTGTGGGCGATCGGGTACGATGACATGGAGCGAGCCGAGCAGGTGCGCGAGGAGATCATTAGACTGGGGTGGCATACCCACTACCTCGACCTCTTGGATGTGGCGGTGGTCGTGC
>Ga0081539_10003935_pt1 | contig 17233 bp, 19 predicted proteins | sample TabmetS4T2R2_FD_71023 | JGI IMG/M metagenome (GOLD analysis project Ga0081539, IMG submission 71023) | Tabebuia heterophylla rhizosphere microbial communities from the University of Puerto Rico - S4T2R2 | ecosystem: Host-associated > Plants > Roots > Rhizosphere ...
CGGCGCCGATCCAGGTGCGCAGCCCGGAGATCACCCAGGGCATCGGCAACATCGTGCAGAACGCCGTGTCGTTCGCCCGCCACGAGGTCGAGATCAGGACGCGCTGGACGGCGGCGTGGTCGGAGGTCGAGGTCTCCGACGACGGGCCCGGCTTCTCGCAGGCGCTGCTCGATGAGCTCGGCACGCCCTTCATCTCGACGCGCCAGGGCGAGGAAGGCCACATGGGATTGGGTGTGTTCATCGCCAAGACCCTATTGGAACGAACCGGGGCCACCGTGACTTTCGGTAACCGCCGGGGAACGGCCGGCGGCGCGCTGGTTTCCGTGCGCTGGCCAAACCCGGTCTTCAAGGCTACATAGCGGCCGATGTCGAAGGAGCAGCCATGAGCCAGGACACAGGCGCCAACCGCCCCGTGTCGCCCGTCATCGCCGGCGCCACGAGCAACAAGGATCGTACGCTGTTGATCGCCGATGACGATGCCGCGTTCCGCAACCGCATCGCGCGGGCGCTCGAGCTGAGGGGCTTCATCGTCACTGCCGTGGGTTCGGTCGCCGAGGCGCTGGCGCAGACCGCACGGCCGCCGGCGTTCGCCGTGCTCGACCTCAGGCTGGGCGACGGCAACGGGCTCGAGCTGGTGGGTCCGCTGCGCCAGGCGCGGCCCGACATCCGCATCGTCGTGTTGACCGGCTACGGCAACATCGCCACCGCCGTCGCCGCGGTCAAGGAAGGCGCCGTCGACTATCTCGCCAAGCCGGCCGACGCCGACGCCATCGAGCAGGCGCTGACCGCGCACGGCCGCAAGCTGCCTCCGCCGCCCAGCAACCCGATGTCGGCCGACCGCGTGCGCTGGGAGCACATCCAGCGCGTCTTCGAGCAGTGCGATCGCAACGTCTCGGAGACGGCGCGTCGCCTCAACATGCATCGGCGCACCTTGCAGCGCATCCTCGGCAAGCACGCCCCCCGCGAACACTGAAGCGCGAGCACTGATCACCGTCCAGCTCCTGCTCAACGCATTGGCGTTGGGCATGGCCTATGCGCTGGTGGCGCTCGGCTTCGTCTTGGCGCTGAATGCCGCCAGCGCCGTGAACTTCGCGCATGGCGATCTCGTCGTGCTGGGTGGCGCCGTCGCTTCCTTCGTCGGCCTGTCGATCGGCCTGCCGGCCATGCTGCTGCTGCCGATGGTCGCCATCGCAATCGGAGTCGTCGGCATCGTCGCGGCGCGCATCGCCATCTTGCCGTTGGCGAGCCGACCGCCTGAAGCGACCTTCGTCGCGACTATCGCGCTCGCCGCCATCATCGAGCAGAGCCTAACCATCGCCATGGCCGGCGCGCCGCGCACGGCGCCGGCGCTGCTGGGCGGCGGCTCCATCTACATCGCGGGCTTCGTACTGGGGCGCCAGCCGCTCGCTATCGTCGTGCTGGGCGCCGTGCTGGTCGCGGCCGTCTGGTTCCTGCTCGAGCGCACCCAGACCGGCCGGCGCATGCGCGCCGTCGCCGCCGACCGCTACATGGCGCGCGCCGTCGGCATTCCCGTCGGCCGCTACGTGATGCTGTCGCTGGCGCTTTCAGGCGCGTTGGCGGGCGTTGCCGGTTTCCTGCTCGGGCATCAGTTCCTAGTCGCCCCAACCCAGGGCGCCGGCCACATGCTGAAGGCCTATATCGCCGTGGCGCTGGGCGGCTGGGGCAGCGTCCCCGGCGCACTGCTGGGCGCGCTGGGCATCGGCCTGTTCGAGACCTTCGTCGCTGCCGGCTTCGGCGACGTCTGGGCCTCGGCCGCACTTTATATCTGCGTTCTCGCGGTGCTCGCGCTCCGGCCGCAGGGCCTGTTCGGCGAGCCCGTCGGCCGAAGAGCCTAGGACGAGGGGCCTGACGATGCGCCTGTCGCCCTTCTGGCTGGTCCTCCTCGTGCTGCCGCCGCTGGTGGCGCTCGCCACCCTGCCGCCGTTCGGCCAGCGCATGGTCATCCTGGCCGGCATCTATGGGCTGATGGGGCTGGGCTACCAACTGGTGTTCGGCCAGCTGGGTGCGCTCAACCTGGCGCAGGGCGCCTTGTTCGGCCTCGGCGCCTATGCGGCGGCGCTGGCGGCGCCCATCCTCGGGCCGTTCGCCCTGCCGGCAGCGATCCTCGCCGCGGCGATCCCGGCGGCGCTGGTGGCGGCGCCCTTGCTGCGCCTGCAGTCGCATTACTTCGCGCTTGCCACACTCGCTCTTGCCTCGCTGGTCAACCTGGTCGCCGTGCACGCCGAAGGGCTGACGGGCGGCGCCAACGGCCTCGCCGGTTTCGCGACATCGTTGCCGCGTGGGCCCGTTCTGCTGGTGACGGTCTGGGTCTGCCTGATCGCCGGCGTGCTGCTCTACGCCTGGCTGTTCGCAGGCACGACGGGCAAGAAGGCACACCTGCTGCGCGAGGCGCCGTTGCTCGCCGCCGCGCTCGGCATCGATGGCGCGGCCTGGCGCTTCGTGGCGTTCGTCGTGGGCGGCGCGCTGGCCGGACTGGCCGGCGCCTGCTCGGCCGCCTTGAGCGGCGTGGTCTCGCCGGAAGCCACCGGCCTTTCGATCATGGTGCTCTGTCTGACCCTGGTGGTGCTGGGCGGCTCGCGGCATCCGCTGGGCGCGGTCGTGGGCGCCGCTCTCGCCGTCGGCCTGCCCGAGCTTTTACGCGACCTTCAGGGCGCGTGGCTGCTCGCCTATGCCGTCGCCACGCTCGCCGTCGTGCTGTGGGCGCCCGAAGGTCTCGCCGGCCTGATCGACCGCCTGCGCGGTGCGCGACGCTCGCCTCTCATCCTGCCGACCCTGCCGACGTCGGTGCCGCCCGTGCCCGGTGCACAGCGGCTCACCATCGACGGCGTGTCGAAAAGCTTCGGCGGCGTACAGGCGCTCGACGACGTGTCGTTGCTGGTGGATCGTGGCGAGGTCGTCGGCCTGATCGGGCCCAACGGCTCGGGCAAGACCACGTTGCTCAACGTCATCAATGGCTTCGAGCACGTCGACGAGGGCACGGTCGCGCTCGACGACCGGCGCATCGAACGCCTGCCGGCGCACACGGTCGCGCGCCTGGGCATCGGCCGCAGCTTCCAGGCGCTGGCGCTGGCCGGCGACACCAAGGCGGCCGACCTCGCGCGCGCGGTCGCGACGGGCGCGGCCTTTCTGCTGCTCGACGAGCCGGCGGCCGGCGTCGGCGACCACGAACGCCGGGCGTTGCCGGCATTCCTGGCCAACCTGCGCGATGCCGGCCGCGGCGTGCTGATCGTCGATCACGACATCGAACTTCTGTCGCGCGCCTGTGATCGCCTGGTCTGCCTCGACCGCGGCCGTGTCATCGCCAGCGGCTCGCCGGCCGAAGTGCGGGCCGACCCGCGGGTGCGCGCGAGCTTCCTCGGCCTCGACGGGATCGCGGCATGAGCGCCGTGCTCGAGATCGGCGATGTGTCGGTCGCAGCGGGCGAGATCGTGGCCCTGCTGGGCGGCAACGGCGCCGGCAAGACCACGCTCCTGGAGACCGTCCTCGGTTTCTCCTCCGGTCGTGTCACGCTGTTCGGCCGCGACGTCAGCACACTGGCGGTCGAACGGCGCATCGCCTTGGGCGTGGGCTACGTGCCGGAAGGGCGGCGCGTGTTCGCCGGCCTCACGGTGCGGGAGAACCTCGAGGCGGCATCGTCACTGCCAGCTGGGCAGCGCCGTCAACGCGTCGAGGAGATGCTGGCGCTCTTCCCCATGCTGGGCGAGCGGCCCGAGGCGCGGGCGTGGCTGCTCTCGGGCGGCCAGCAGCAGATGCTGGCCCTGGCGCGCGCCTTGATGGACCGGCCGCGCCTGCTGCTGCTCGACGAGCCGACGCTTGGCCTGGCGCCGGTGGTCGTCGCCGATCTTCTGAGGCGGCTCAGCGCCATGACCGCCGATGGCACGGCGATCCTGCTGGCCGAACAGCGTGCGGCCCTGGCGCTCGGCGTCGCCCGGCGCGGCGTCGTGCTCAGTCGTGGCCAGGTGGTGCGGCGCGGTTCGGCGGCCGAGCTTGCGGCCGATCCGATGCTGGCGGACCTGATGGCCGGCGCTTGACCGCGGGCCTGGCGGCGCGCTTGTGCTGCCGGCCGGGAAGGACGTCGTCGCGCGAGAGGTTGTCGTGCACGTCGTCCATGCGCCGGTAATCGATCGTCACCTCCTCGCCGGGCTCGATGTCGCGCAGCGCGTAGTAGGTCACGTCACCATCGTCGGACTGCAGGTTGGGCGCCTCGGAATGGTTCATGTACCAACCGACCGAGATGCGCAGGAAGTCGATCGGCGCCCAGTAGCCGCCGGTGGTCCGGATGCCGAAGCGCTGGAAGAGCTTCTTGTGCGGCGAGGCGTGCGCCTTCTTGAGCGGCACCCATCGGCTGTCCTCGGGCGACCAGACGCGGACGAATTCGCCTTTCTTGATCCTGGTGTCGGAAAAGCAGCCAATGCCGTGGATCTTGGACGGGCCCAGGTACAGGAGGGCCTTGTGCCATTTACGCTTACGCATCTTGCGGTGGTCTCGACGTTCACAAGCGGGCGCGTCTTGTGCCCCGCTTCGCTCTTGATAGCAACGGAAACCTAGGCCCGGCGATTCTGTGCGTTCCAGAAGAGCTCGAGGTTGGAGATCAGCGCCGGGCTGAAATGGCAAAGCGCCTGCTCGCGGGCGTAGAGCGCGGCGTAGCGGCGGAAGGTGTCGATTGGCTCTGCCGACAGGCGCAGCGCCCGGCGGTTACCGATGGCGCCGACCGCGCCCGAGCCGGTCAGGCGGTCGATGACGCGGGCGATGGTCTGGTCCATCTCGGCGGGATCGATGATCTCGTCGCAGATCATGCGGCCGACCTCGGAATCGCAGTCGATGCGGCGCTCGTACATGATGGCCTGGCGGGCGATGCGGTCGCCGACGAAGCGTGCCAGGCGCAGGTTCGCCATCGCCGGGATGATGCCCTCCTTGCGCGCCGGCAGGGTCAGGTAAGCGTCGCGGCCGGCGATGTTGAAGTCGGTCGCTAAAAGGATCTGGCAGCCGCCGCCGATGGCGAAGGTCTCGACCGCCGAGACCCACAGCTTCTCGATCGAATCGCCCGCGACCTCGTCAGGCAACACCTCGGGCCTGGCGAGCCCGCGCATCATCTTGTTCACAAAGCCCAGGTCGCGGATCAGGAACCACAGGAAGGGGATCTTGCCGTAGTAGAGGTGGGTGAGGTTGATGCCGGCGTTGAAGATGCGGCGGCCGGCATACTTGCCCTCGGGCACGACCTCGCCGCGCAGGACCGCGACCTGGCTTTGCGGATCGAGGATGCAGACGTCGGCGGCGATCTCGGTGGCGGGCTGGGTAAAATTGTCCTCGGAGTTGAGGAAGCGCTTGTTGGCCAAGAGGAGCACGGCCGCCTTGCCCTGGCGCTCGACCTTGGCGAAGCCGAGGTCGAGCTTGCCGTCGCGCAGGAACTTGGCCAGCGCCTCGGTCGATTCCTCGCGCGGCAACAGCATGGCATGGCAGAGGTGCAAGCCGCAGACAGGATCGGCCAGGAACTGGTTGAACAGGATGCCCTGGTCGATCTCGCAGCCGTCCTTGTCGGCCTGCCGCAGCTCGGCCTCGGCCGCGACTTCGGCGCGCGACGGCACCAGGCCCGGCATCATCTCGGCCGCGTCATAGGCCAGCTGCTCGATGCGCACGAACTTCGATCGGTTGGCCGTCAGGCGATCATAGAGCACACCGGCATGGCGGCGCAGGAAGGCGAAACGGGCGTCGCGCGCGGCCTGCTTGATCGCCTCGGCCAAATCGAAGGCGGCGGCATCGCGCTTGGGCTTGGGGCCGAGGCGGGCCAAGCGGTCCTTGGCGTCGAGCCAATAGGCAGAGAAGTGCGCGGCATCGGCCGCGAAGTCGCCGTTTGCGACCGGTGCCGAGACCACCGAATCCATGCCTGCTTCCTGCCCTTCGGAAAATTGGAGCGGGCGACGGGATTTGAACCCGCGACCTACGGCTTGGGAAGCCGACGCTCTACCCCTGAGCTACACCCGCGTCGCCGTCTTTCTAGCTCATTTCACCGGGCCGTAGAAGATGATCCAGATGGCGAAATCCTCGGTGAAATTCTCGAAGCCGTGCTCGGCATGGGCGGCGGCGAAGCACATGTCGCCGGGTCCGACCGCCGTCAGCCTGCCGTCGACGCGATAGAACCCCGAGCCCGCGGCAATGATGTAGACCTCGTCGCGCTGATGCGGCTTTTGCGGCCCGTCGGTCGGCCGCGGCGTGAACCTGATCTCGAGGTCGCCGTCGATGAAGGCCTCGGCCGAGCGGCCGGGCTTCCAGGGCAGGCCGCGGGCGGTGGCGAGCGAAATGGCGGCAGGCGTGCGGTCCATGGCGGCCTCAAATTTTGCTTTGATCGTGCGATACTAGCCCATGCTCGATGAAGTTCTCACGCCCGAGGAGCGCGCCGTCGTGGCGCGCGCCCGCGATTTCGCCGAACGGCACGTGGCGCCCAATGCGGCGCGCTGGGAATGGGAGCGGCGCTATCCGCTGGAAACCATCAAGGCGGCCTGCGCCGCGGGCCTGCATACGATCGAGCTTGCCAAAAAGCATGGCGGGCAGGGGCTCTCCTTCTCTTGCAAGCTGCGCGCCTTCGAGGAGATCTCCAAACACGACTTCGCCTTCGCCTTCGCGCTGATCAACCACCACAACGCCGTCGCGCGGTTCGCGCGAGACGGCCAGCCAGCGCACGTCGCGCGCCTGCTGCCGCGCATGATCGCGGGCGACGTGATCGGTTGTGCCGGCTTGAGCGAGCCGGGGGTGGGCAGCGATTTCGGCGGGCTGGAGATGTCGGCTGTTAAGGTCGAGGGCGGGTGGAAGCTGAACGGCGCCAAGGCCTGGATCACCAATGCCGCGGTGGCTGGCCTCTCGGTGGCCTATGCGCAAACCGACAAGGCGCAGGGCTACCGCGGCATCGCCTGCTTCGCCATCGAGGCCGACCGGCCGGGTTTCCAACGGGAGAAACCGTTCGAGCTGCACGGCGGGCATGCGATCGGTGTCGGCGGCTTCCGATTGGTCGACTACGTCGCGCCCGATGAGGCCGTGCTGCACCCGCCGGGCCAGGCCTTCAAGGCGGCGTTGGCCGGCATCAACGGCGCGCGCGCCTACGTCGCCGCCATGTGTTGCGGCATGCTGCAGGCCTCGCTCGAGACCGCGGTGCGCTACACGCGCGAGCGGAGGACGTTTGGCCAGCCCGTGCTCGATCATCAGGGCGTGCGTTGGAAGCTGGTGGACGCGGCCACCGATCTCGAGGCCGCGCGGCTGCTCACCTATCGCGCCGCGCGCCTGATCGACGAGGGCGGCGACGCCGTGCTACCGGCGGCCTACGCCAAGAAATTCGCGACCGAGATGGCGTTGAAGCGCATTGCCGACTGCATCCAGGCGATGGGCGCCAACGGCCTGCGCGCCGAGTATCCGCTCAGCCGCCATCTCGCCTGCGCCAAGATCGCGGCCTACACCGACGGCTCGATCGAGATGATGAATGAGAGGATCGGCGTCGGCCTGCCCCAGGTGTTCGGGTGATCATCTCCACCGTCGAGATGCACACCGGTGGCGAGCCTACGCGCATCGTCGTCGACGGCTGGCCACGCTTTTCGGGCAGGACTCTGCTCGACAAGCGGCGCGAGGCGCGCGAGCACTTCGATCATCTGCGGCGCGGCCTGATGCTGGAGCCGCGCGGCCATGACGGCATGTACGGCGCCCTGCTGGTCGAGCCCGACCATACCGAGGCCGACCTCGCCGTGCTGTTCATGCACAACGAAGGCTACTCGACGATGTGCGGGCACGCGACGATCGCGCTGGCGCGCTGGGCCGTCGACAGCGGTCGCGTGAAGCGCAGCGAGCCTGAGACCATCGTGCGCCTGCAATGCCCCTGCGGCCTGGTTGTTGCGAGAGTAGCAACCGACGGCACGGTGCGTTTCGAAAGCGTGCCCGCCTTCGCCTATGCGCTCGACCGCATCGCGCCGACTCGAACTTGGGGGCCGGTAATGGTCGACATTGCCTATGGCGGCGCCTTTTATGCGTTCCTCTCCGCCGATTCGATCGGCCTCGATCTGGGCTCCTCGCCGATGCGCGCCATCGTCGATGCCGGCGAGGAGATCGCCGAGGCCGCAGCCAAGGCCGTGCCGATCGTGCATGTGGATGAGCCGGATCTCGCCTTCCTCTACGGCACCATCCTGACCGACGGCGGCACCGGCGCGGACCGGCCGAGCCGCAATATCTGCATCTTCGCCGGCCGCCAGATCGATCGCAGCCCGACCGGCAGCGGCGTCACCGCGCGCCTCGCCCTGCAGATGGCGCGCCGCGAGGCGCGGCTGGGCGACGAGCGCCGGTTCGAGAGCTGCACCGGCGACGTCTTCAGCGGCCGCATCGTGGGCGAGGCGCCGCCGGTCGGCGGCCGCAAGGCGGTGATCGTCGAAGTCGGCGGCCGCGCCCATCAGACCGGCGAGGCTCGGTTTCGCTTCGATGATGATGATCCGTTGAAGGACGGTTTCTCTCTCGGCCTCTGAGGCGCTCTGCCGGCCACGCCAACGCTGTCATCCCGAGCGTAGCGAGGGACCTTTGAGGCGACAGGAAAGGTCCCTCGCTGCGCTCGGGATGACAGTTTGGTGTCTTGAAGGCCCGTGCGTCAGGCGTTGTGGCCGCGCCGCAAGGCCTGATCCAAGTCGTCGAAAAGGTCGCTGGCCTCCTCGACGCCGACCGACAGGCGCAACAGATCGGTCGGGCAGGGCGTGCCTGGTCCTTCGACACTGGCGCGATGCTCGATGAGGCTTTCGACGCCGCCGAGCGACGTCGCGCGCTTCCACAGTTCGACGCGTGCGGCCGAAGCGATGGCCGCGCGCTCGCCGCCCTTGACGCGCACCGACAGCATGCCGCCGAAGCCGCCCTTCATCTGCTTCTTCGCCGCCGCATGTCCGCCAAAGGACGGCAGGCCGGGATAGAGCACCTCGCTCACCATCGGATGGCTTGCCAGGCGTTCGGCGAGTGTCTGTGCCGATCGACAGGCCCACGAGACGCGCGGGAACAGCGTGCGCATGCCGCGCAGCAGCAGCCACGCCTCGGTCTGGCCGAGTATGGTGCCGAGCTGGGCGCGGATGGCGCACAGCTTCTGCCAGTACTCATCGTCGCGCGCGCCGACCAGGGCGCCGGCAATGATGTCGGAGTGTCCGTTGAGATACTTGGTCGCCGAATGCATGACGATGTCGGCGCCAAGCTCGATCGGCCGCGTCAGCACCGGCGTGCCGACCGTCGAGTCGACGCCTAGAAGCGCACCGGCACGATGGGCGATGTCGGCGGCTGCCGCGATGTCGGTGACGCACCAGGTCGGGTTGGCCGGCGTTTCGATCCATACGAGCTTGGTCGCGCCCGGCTTCACGGCGGCGGCGATGGCGTCGGTGCGATCGGCGTCGACGAAGTCGACCTTCAGTCCCCACTGCTGCGCGAAGCCCGCCAGCCAGTTGCGCAGCGACCAGTACATCACCTTCGGTGCCACGACGTGATCGCCGGGCGCCAAGGCGAGAAAGCAGGCTGTCGCCGCACTCATGCCCGACGAGAAGACCAGCGCCTTCGGTCCGCCTTCGAGTGCGGCGAGCGTCGCTTCGGCCTGGTCGAAGGTCGGATTGTCGGAGCGCGCGTAGATGCGGCCCGAGCTGTAGCCGTTGTCCTCGTCGCGCTGATAGGTGCTGGCCATATGGATCGGCGGCACCACGGCCTTGGTCACCGGATCGATCCAACCCATCGCTTGTGCTGCGAGCGACGACGCCGCGAAAGTCTTGTTTGTCATGGAGTTACCGCCAGCTTACGTGTTGCTTACATATGCGCGTGCTTTTATAGCGCATCGTCGCACATCCGTTGCAGATGCATTACTATCCGCCCACCGCGGCGGGCCGGACCGATTGTGTCCGTTCGCCTGCGTGTCGCGAACCTATCGTCTCGGTCTGGAACCGGAGTCCGTGTAATGGATGTCGAAACCTTCGCCCACTCTTCGCAGCAGCTACAGACACCCGCCCGCGGCGATCGCGTTGCCCGAACGCGCGAAGCGATCGTCGCCGCGGCGTTGGCGCTCGCGCTTGCCGGCGAAGTGGCGCCCATCGTCCGCGACATCGCCAAGATGGCGGGCGTCTCGGCGCGCACCGTGTTCCAGCATTTCGCCGACACCGCCGAACTCTATGTCGCCGTGCTCGGCCGCGTGATGGCCGCCGCTCTCGGCGAAGTCGACTTCAACATGTCGTGGCCGCTCGATGAGCGCATCGCCATGATCATCAACCAGTGCTCCGAGCGCGACGAGCGCCTGCTGCCGATGTGGACCTTCGTCGAGACGCTGCAGCGTCGCTCGACGGAGGCCTCCGACATGATCGTGCAGATGTACACCGCCAACCGCGCCCAGCTTGCCAGCTGGTTCGAGCATGAGCTGGCGGCGCTGCCCGCCGAATCGCGCGAGCGCACCTTGAACGCGCTCGCCATGGCGCTGGCGCCCGAGAGCTGGGTCGTGCTGCGCGAGCGGCTTGGCCTGTCGGTCGAACAGGCCCGCGACGAACTGGCATTCGTCGCCCGCGCCGTCCTCAACGGCGGCTCGCTCCGCGCATAGCAAGCCGCGCCAGCTCCTCGAGCTGGCGGTCACGCAGGCCCATCTCGGTGAGATGGGCCACCGTGTTCTGGACATAGGCGAGATTGCTGCCCGTGGCGCCGCGTCCGTTCCGGACCAGCGCCACGGCTTTTTTGATCGGCAGCTTGCCCGCGAACTGGCGGTGCGCGCGATCGGCGAGATAGACCAGCGCCGGCACGGTGCGGCCATCGTCGAGATGGATCGGCCGGATCGTCTCCTCGTAGACGCCGTCATTGTCGATCTCGCGATGGATCAGGTAGCGGCGCACCGCGTCGTACTGCTTGGCGGGCAGGCGATGGGCGAGCCCGCGGCACGAGCCGCCCGGCAGCAGGCCGAGGATCAGGCCGGGCTGCTTTGGCGTGCCGCGGTAATGCTCCGAATAGATGCAGAAGGCGCGGTGCCAACCGTGCAGTCGCGCGCCCTGCGTCTCGGGCGTGGCGAAGCCCGGGTTCCACATCAGCGAGCCGTAGCCGAAGACCCAGAAGGGTCGGCCCTCTGTCGCCCGTGGGCTCACGCCTGGTTGAGATGGATCAGCGCGCGGCGGATCTCGCGCGTGCGCGTGAACAGCTCGAACAGCTTGTCGCCCTCGCCCCAGCGGATGGCGCGTTGCAGGTAGAACAGGTCTTCCTGGAAGCGCGACAGGACTTCCAGAACAGCCTCGCGGTTGTTCAGGAAGACGTCGCGCCACATCGTCGGATCGGAGGCGGCAATGCGCGTGAAGTCGCGGAAGCCGCCGGCGGCGAAGCGCAGCACCTCGCTGTTGAGATGGCCGGCGAGATCGTCGGCCGTGCCGACAATGGTGTAGGCGATGAGATGCGGCAGATGCGAGGTGATGGCGAGGATGCGGTCGTGATCGGCCGGATCCAGCCGGTCGATCAGGCTGCCCAGTCCTTTCCAGAAGGCTTCGAGCTTGTCGACGGCGGCGGGGTCGCTGTCAGGCAGCGGCGTCAGGATCGTCCAGCGCCCGTCGAACAGCTCGGCGAAGCCTGCCTCGGGGCCGGAATTCTCCGTGCCGGCGACCGGATGGGCCGGCACGAAATGCACGCCGGCCGGCAGATGCGGCTTCATGGCGTCGACCACGGCCTGCTTCACCGAGCCCACGTCGGAGACGATGCAGCCCGGCTTGAGCTTGGGCGCGATGGTGCGAGCGGCCTCGCCGCAGGCGCCGACCGGCGTGCAGACGATCACCAGGTCGGCGTCCTCGCAGGCGACCGCGAGATCGGTGCCGCAATGGTCGACCAGCTTCAGCCGGTTGGCGGTGGCCGCCGTCTCCTCGCTGCGCGTGGCCGCGACGATCCTGCTGGCGAGGCCGCCGCGGCGCGCGGCGAGCGCGATCGAGCCGCCGATCAGGCCGATGCCGATCAGCGCGATCTTGTCGAAGAGGGGCTGGGTCATTTGGTGTTGGCGACGAAGCGGGCGAGCGAGGCCTGCACGGCCTTGACCTCGCTCTCGGTGCCGATGGTGATGCGCAGATGCTCGGGCAGGCCGTAGCCCGCGATCATGCGTGGGATCAGCCCGTCGTTCATCAGCCAGTCGTTGGCGGCGGCGGCGCGCTCCTTCGAACCGAAGCCGACTGTCAGGAAATTGCCGACGCTGGGCAGTGGCTTCAGTCCGAGCTTCGTCAGCTCGGCGCTGAGCCAGGGCAGCCAGATGTCGTTGTTGGTGCGGCTGGCATCGGTGTGGGCGATGTCGGCCATCGCCGCGATGCCGGCGGCCTGTGCCGCCAGGTTGACGTTGAACGGCTGACGCAGCCGGCTCATGACGTCGATGATGCCGGCCGGCCCGTACATCCAGCCGAGCCTCAGCCCGCCCAGGCCGTAGATCTTCGAGAAGGTGCGGGTCATCACCACGTTCTCGGCCTGGTCGACCAGCTCGACGCCCGATTCGTAGTCGTTGCGGCTCACGTATTCGGCGTAGGCCGCGTCGATCACCAGCAGCACGTTCGCAGGCAAACCGGCATGCAGGCGGCGCACGTCATCCTTGGTGATGTAGGTGCCCGTCGGGTTGTTGGGGTTGGCGAGGCACACCACGCGCGTCTTGCTGCTGACCTTGGCCAGCATGGCATCGACGTCGGCGCGATAGTCCTTCTCGGGCGCGGCGACCGGCGTTGCCCCGACGCCCAGCGCATTGATGGGATACATCAGGAAGCCGAACTGGCTGTAGAGCAGCTCGTCGCCCGGGCCGCAGTAGGCGCGCACCAGCAGGTTCAGAAGCTCATCGGAGCCCGCGCCGCAGACGATGCGCTTGGCGTCGAGGCCGTAATGCCGGCCGATCGCGGCGCGCAGGTTGCCGGAGTCGCCGTCGGGATAGCGATGCAACTCGGACGCGGCCTTGGCATAGGCCGCCATCGCCTTGGGGCTGGGGCCGAGCGCGCCTTCGTTCGACGACAGCTTGGCGATCGTCTGCTTGCCCTCGACCGAGTCCTTGCCCGGCACATAGGGCGCGATCTTCATGATGCCCGGACGCGGGGTAAGCGCGCTCATCGCGATCTCCTAGATTGGTCAGGCCCGCGCTGTCGACGGGACGGCGTAGGCGCCGATGGCCGCGACGCGACCGTTCTCGAGCTCCAAGGCGGCTTCGAGCGCACGCAGGCGCTGATCGCTATCGGCGATCACGCCCGGCAGCTCGACGAGATAGTGATGCACGCCACCGGCTAGCTGGTCCAGCACCGACGTGAAGGCGGGCAGGCCCGCCTTGGCGAGCGCGCCGGAGATACGGTTGCGGCTAAGGCCGCCCACCGATTCGATCGAGATCAGCGCACGGTCGTCGCCCGATTCCTCAGGCTCCATGCGCGCCAGCACGAAGGCCTGGATGCCGCGCGCGCGGGCGTTGGGCATGACCAGAAAGGGCAGCCGGGCGACGATGTTCGGCAGCGTGGCGTCACGGCCCGCCAGCAACGGCCACCAGGGTGCTGCATCGGCCTCGATCGGCACCGGCACGACGCCGAGCGTAGAAGGGTTGGCGCGCACCGCCGCCAGCACCTGGGCCGGCGTGTCGTTGGCGACGAAGGTGATCTGGCAACCGAAATGGTCGCGCGCCAGGTCCCAGTAGCCCGGCTGGTCGTGCGGCCGGCAGATCGCGACCTTGATGTCGGGCGTCTGCATGAGGGTGAAGGCGCACATCATCTCGCGCCACATGCGGTAGACCGCGGCAGCCGGGAAAGGTCCCTCATGCGTCTCGAGGCGCTGGCGCATGACCTTGGCCTCGCGGCCGGGCCGGAGCGCCAGCCCGCCTGGCGGCTTGGATGCGCCAATGCGGTCGACCAAGGCTGCGCGGCGCCGGATCAGGCCATGCAATTCGCCGTCGATGGCGTCGATTTCCTGGCGCAGGCTGTCGAGACTGGGGGCGTCCATAACCGTCGGTTGGTCCTGTGAGGCAGCGGCGATACTACGTCCGGCCGGCCCCCGTAAAGGCAAGAAACCTAAGGGCCGCTTGCACAATTCCGGCGACCTCCGTATAGAAGCCTCTCCGTGGAATTTGAGCCGACCGGCTTGCGACCACGTTAAACCTCGCTAAAAGGTCGGAGCGCTCGAAAAAGCCCCCGACTCGCCGGTCGGGGGCTTTTTCGTTGGCATTTTGCCGCGCCGAGGAGAGGACATGGAGGCTGCGATCGACAAGCCGCTGGCCGACGCCGAACTGAAGGCGTTGGCCCGGTGCCGCCACGCGGTCCTGGGCGTCGAGCGGCCGCTTCGGCTCGACTGCGGCGTCGAGCTCGGCCCCTATCGCGTGGCCTACCAGACCTACGGCACGCTCAACGCAGACAAGTCGAACGCGGTCCTGATCTGCCATGCCCTGACGCTCGACCAGTTCGTCGCCGAGGAGCATCCCGTCACCGGCAAGGAGGGCTGGTGGGAGAGCCTGGTCGGGCCGGGCAAGGTCCTCGATCCGGCGCGCTACTTCATCATCTGCATCAACGTGCTGGGCGGCTGCATGGGCACCACCGGGCCGCTTGCCCAGGATCCCGGCGGCCAGCCGTGGAACCTGCGCTTTCCGGTCGTCACCGTCGCCGACATGGTGCGCGCCCAGGCGGCCCTGCTCGATCATCTCGGCATCCCCGACCTGTTCTGCGTGATCGGCGGGTCGATGGGCGGCATGCAGGTGCTGGAATGGGCGGCGAGCTATCCCGCCCGCGTCTTCTCCGCCGTGCCGATCGCCTGCGCCGCCCGCCACTCCGCCCAGAACATCGCCTTCCACGAGGTCGGCCGCCAGGCGATCATGGCCGATCCCGAATGGAAAGGCGGCGACTATCGCCAGCACAACACCGTGCCGGCGCGTGGCCTCTCGGTGGCGCGCATGACCGCGCACATCACCTATCTTTCCGAGCAGGCGCTGCAGCGCAAGTTCGGCCGGGCGCTGCAGGACCGTGACGCGCTGGGCTTCGGCTTCGACGCCGACTTCCAGGTCGAGAGCTACCTGCGCTACCAGGGCTCGACCTTCGTCGACCGCTTCGACGCCAACAGCTACCTCTACATCACGCGCGCGATGGACTATTTCGACCTCGCCGCCGCCCACGGCGGCGTTTTGGCCAACGCCTTCAAGGCCACGCCGACGCGGTTCTGCCTGTTCTCCTTCACCAGCGACTGGCTGTTCCCGACGCGCGAAAGCCGGGAGATCGTGCATGCGCTGAACGCCGCCGCGGCCAACGTCTCCTTCGTCGAGGTCGAGAGCGACAAGGGCCACGACGCCTTCCTGCTCGACGAGCCCGAGATGTTCCGGACGCTGGCCGGCTTCCTCAAGGGCGCCGCCGCCGTGCGCGGTCTGAAGGACATGCCGTGACCGCCGCCGCCATCCGCGTCGACCTGCAGCTGATCGCCGACATGGTCGATCCGGCGACGCGCGCGCTCGATGTCGGCTGCGGCGACGGCTCGCTGCTCGCCTACCTGGTGAACTTCAAGCGCGTCGACGCGCGCGGCATGGAGCTCAGCCAGGCCGGCGTGAATGCCTGCGTCGCCAACGGCCTGTCGGTGATCCAGGGCGATGCCGACGCCGACCTGCGCGACTATCCGGACGACGCCTTCGACTACGTGATCCTGAGCCAGACCCTGCAGGCGACGCGCGAGCCGCGCGAGGTGCTGCGCCAGATGCTGCGCGTCGGCAAGCGCGCCATCGTGTCGTTCCCCAACTTCGCCCACTGGCAGGTCCGCCTGCGCCTGGTGTTCGGCGGGCGCATGCCCGAGACGCCGTCGCTGCCCTTCAAGTGGTACGACACGCCCAACATCCATCTGTGCAGCATCGACGATTTCCGCGGCCTGTGCCGCGACATGGGCGTGCGCATCGAGCGCGCCATCGTGCTCGACCGCAACAGCAAGCCGATCAGCCTGCCGCCGCTGCTCGCCAATCTCCTGGGCGAGCAGGCGGTGTTCATGCTGCGGCGGGATTGACCGCTATTTCTTCTGGCTGCCGGCGAACGCCGCCGTGAGGCCGAGGCCGATGAACAGGGTACCGCTGACGTAGCGCTCGACCTCGAGGTAGCGACGGCTCTGCCTCAGCCACTTGCCGGCGGCGCCGGCGACGAGCGCGTAGCAGCCGTCGGTGATGAAGCCCAGCGCGGCGAACAGCAGGCCGAGGAAGACCACCTGCGTCACCAGATGACCGCGCTCGGGTTCGACGAACTGCGGCAGGAAGGCGAGGAAGAACAGCGCGGTCTTGGGATTGAGCAGGTTGACGATGAAGCCGTCGCGGAACAGGCGGGCATAGCTGTGGCGCGGCAGGTTGCCCTGGGCATCGACCTCCTCGGCGCGGCCGAAGATTTTCTTGAGGCCGAGCCAGATGAGATAGGCCGCACCGGCATACTTCACGATGCTGAAAGCGAGGGCCGAGGAGGCGAGCAGGGCCGACAGGCCGAGCGCCGCCGCCAGCACATGGACCAACGTCGCGGAGTGGATGCCGAGATCGGAGACGAAGCCCGCCATCCGACCCTGCGCCACCGACCGGGCGACGATGTAGAGCACGGCGGGCCCGGGGACCAGCAGCAGCACCAGGGCGGCGCCCATGAACAGGCCGATGTTCGTGGCGCCGGGAATGACGATCTCCATGGTCGAACCTTTCTGCGAACACGATGGCGCCAGAAAGTCGCGACCGATCCCGTCTGTCAATGGCCGGGTGCGCCGACGGCTCGCCGGAAGTTGGCTTCGATGTCGTCCTGGCCCTGCTTCACGAAGCCGTGGCGCTCGTAGAAGCGGTCGGCCGGACTTCCGAGCAGCACGTCGAGCTCACAGGGCAGGCCGAGCGCGTCGGCCTCGGCCAGCAGCACCTTCAGGATTTCCGCCCCCAGCCCGCGATTGTGATGGCGCCGGGCGAGGTAGAAGGAATCGATCTTGATCTCGGCGTCGCTGACGCGGAAGCCGACGCAGCCCGCGAGCTCGTCGCCGATCAGGATCGAGCGCAGGCCGGGCTCGACAAAATGCTCGCGGAAGATGCGCCGCGCGCGCGAGGGCTTGTAGCGGAACACGCGCTCAAGATGCTCGCGCATCACCTCTATGCGGATCGCCAGCAAGGGCTCGAAGTCGGCCTCGGTAGCCGGTGCAAAACGCCAAGTCGCAGTCATTCCCGGTCCTAGTGGATGCGGCCCAGAAGCCGACCCGGCCGGAAGGCGTGCGACCATTCCCCGACGTCGGACCA